>Ga0068714_10005369_pt1 | contig 13644 bp, 10 predicted proteins | sample MTBNYHSulfiMetaG_FD_62988 | JGI IMG/M metagenome (GOLD analysis project Ga0068714, IMG submission 62988) | Enrichment culture microbial communities from rom New York Harbor, USA that are MTBE-degrading - MTBE-NYH (New York Harbor Sulfidogenic)... | ecosystem: Environmental > Aquatic > Marine >... | reverse complement strand
ATGCAGCTTGACGGTTTGGATCTCGACCGGATTGAACTGGTGGGCGATCCACCGGGCGAACCTTGCCCGGATTTCGAGCTGCCGACGCTGGCTCCGATCCGTTTCTCCCTGTGTCGTGTTCTGCGCAGCAAGCTGCGCCAGATGTGGCTTCTGGCGCGCAAGCCCAAGCCCGCATCGTCCACGTGACGGACCGACAGCGAGCGCCTATCTGGGCGTGTCGTTGCGCCAGTAGTCGGCGTGATAAGTCGCGCCGTCCTTGTTCCAGATCTTCGTGACGATGTCGATGTCCCCATCGCCGTCGACGTCGCCCAGCGTGGCGTCATGCCAGCCGGGATTGTCGATTTGCAGCACGATGGGAGTGAACGTCGGACTCGATCCGCCGGAACTAAGCCAGATCACGCCGCGCTCCTTGAGCCCCTTGGGCTTCATCGCCAGCTTGCCGCTGGATTCCATGTAGCTGTCGGGGTCTTCCTGCTCACCCGCGAAGATGTCGAGATCGCCGTCGCTGTCGAAGTCCGCCACACCGAGCGAATGAAACGACCCGGTCCCCGGCACATCACCCGGCTGCGTGGGCGGGTCCTCAAGCTGAAACCGTTTCCAGCGAGGCCTTGTGCCAGCATCCTTGATCCAGTAAACGTGCGACCAGCCGGTGTCGCAATCGCTGTAGACAATGTCGTTGCGCCCGTCGCCGTTGAGATCGACGATCCAGGAGCGCATGCTGGTCCCGTATGACGCGTTGGGCACCGCCAGATGCGGCCATTCGTATCGCCGCCAGGCTCGGGGTGCACTGCCGGGATTTTCGAACCAGTAGGCCGGGATGACAATGTCGAGGTCGCCGTCGCCGTCGAGATCGCCGACGCCGTTGGGGGCGATCCCGCCGTGGTTCTCTTCGCCGTGGCCCACGTCCGTCTGCCTCATGCCGTCGGCCGGGTCATACCACGATACGACCGTGCCGTGATACGTCACGATATCGAGCCGGCCGTCGCCGTTGATGTCGGCGGCGACGATGTCGTGTCCGCCGCCGGCGAAGTCATGGGCGGGCCAGGGGGCATCGGGGTTCTCCAGCAGGCCGCCGGGGTTCTCGAACCATACCTTCGTCAGGACTACGTCGAGCCAACCGTCGTCGTTGATGTCCAGCGCCGCCGCGCCCAGCGTGTTGGCCAGGCCCTCGGCCGAGCCCATGACGTGACGGACCCAGTTCGCGTCGTCCTTCCGCTCGAACCAATAGGCAGTCTTCGGCTCGCGCCGCGAGATGACTACATCAAGATCGCCGTCGCCGTCGTAGTCGGCCAGCGGGCTGCCGCCCGTCCCCCACGCCGAACCGGGCAACGGATCGGCAATCGTGAAATGCGTGAACGCTAGGTCTCCCGCGCGCACCACCGCCGCGGGTGCAACACTCATCACGAAGACGCACGCACACGTCACGGCCCTGTATTGACTCAAAATACAAACCTGTCTGTCACGGCAACGGCTTGACATCCTCACACCTCGCTTTCACCTCACATCCTGATCCATACTTGCGGTCGTAGCAATCCTCCGGACTTCGCGAGTACACACTTCTAACGCCATGCGGGCTACTCGACAACACCGTTTCTCACCTGTGGCGGTACAATGCGGAAGAACAGCTCCGTCGGCCAGGCGCCCAGGCGCTCGAAGCCGGCGGGTACGGCCTGCTGGAACTGCACATAGGCCTGCACGCGGCCCTGGGTCGTGTACGAAATCCTCTCGTCAAGACCGCCGGTCCCGAAGACCTGATATCCGGCGAGAATGCAATCCTTCAGATCGATGTGCAGCAGTTGCGGATTCCGCTCGGAGCAGATGATTCCGGTCGAAGGACTGATCGTCGGCTGCGAGAAGTTCAGCACGATCATCCGGCAGTCCTCGAACCGCGCGCGCACGCACTTGCTCGCGTAGGAGACCTGAACCGCATTGTCGGGGTGCACGAGCGTGCAGTCTTCAAAGACAACGTGCGGAACCTGTGGCATCGTCGTCTCCCAGCCCCCGATGAGGACGGCCGCCGTGTCGCCTCGCCAATCCAGGGCCATGAGATGGCATCGCCGAAAGACGCTGGGCTCATCCGGCCGAACGGTCGGATAGCACAGCCCGCCGCCGAAGGCGCGTCCGATGCCGACGCAGTCCTCGACCAGGACGGTGAAGCCCGCGCCGCTCTCGTGCGTCAGGTCCCAAAACAGACCCGCGTCGCCTCCGGTGGCGTAGAGGTTTCGCAGCGCCCAGCGGTCCCAGACGATGCAGGAGAAATTCGTCTGGTTGTTGCCGCCGGACCACGCGGTAGTCGAGGCCCGCATGTTGGACCACCAGTCCCAGCTCTTGAATCCCGTGTTCGGATCGCCGGCGTCGATGATGACCCAGCCCTGCGCGCCCGAGCCGAAGCGTCCATCCACATCGCCGATAAGAAGATTGTAGGCGTTCGGCGCGCCTTTGTACGGCGTTTCGAGGTTGGGCTCCATGTAGTGGTCCGGCCGGACGATGACCCGATGGCCCCCGCCGTCGTCGGGCATGGCGTTCAGCGCCGCCTGGATCGTGTGGAACGCACGAGTCCAGCTCAGCCCGTCGGAGTTGTCCCCCGCCTTCGAGACATGAAGAATCACACCCTGCCGGCCGGCATAGCCAACGTCACCCGGCACGGGAGACGCCCCCTGTACAGCCGCCGCGCCAACGAATAGAGTCCAGACCAGACACAGACGCGATAGATCCATTGGTCACTCCTTCACGCCATCACGCTGCTATGGTACCTAATGCACAGGTCCTCTGTACAGCCATGACATCGAAGGGAGAAACGTGTGATTCGTCGTCGGCCGTTGGAATCCAGGGCGCGACGCAACAAGACAGTGAGGCCGGCGACGACCGACACGATCAGTTCTTCCGTCGGCAGTATTCGTCGATGGCGACGCCGGTGTAGTGCTCGACGGGCAATTCGTTGATCCGGTCGAGATCGACCCAAACGTAGTCTTGCGCCTCGTCGTTGAGAATCACCTCAGTCGAATCGGTCCGGCAGGCATAATCGAAAAAGATGAAGTGCCGGCGTCGCCAGAAGCGGTCGTCGTGGATGAACTCCTGAAAACAGACGAACTCAATGTCACGGATCTCCAGGTTGGTCTCTTCTCGGATTTCACGCCGCAGGGCCTGTTCCATCGTCTCGCCCAACTCGATATGCCCGCCTGGGACGACGTATTTGCCCCGCCACTTGTGCGAGCGCATCAGGAAGAGCTGCCCGTGAGCGTTGAAGACCAGGGCCCCTACGGTCGGTTCCGGATATTTCTGCTCTGACATCTGGCGTCGGCTCCAAATGGCCGGTCAATTCGGCACGCCGGCCGATGGCAATTATAGGCCCGCGTGCGGCTGGCCGAAAGCGTCTTTTGAGGCCCGGCAAGGTTCATACTCACAGAGCTTTGCCATCTGACGTTCTTCGTTGTATCTTTTTCGAAATTGGGGTTGACGGCCGGAGAGGCCGGGACATAATGCTAAAGAAGCGGTTGTGCCAACGGAGGGGCGGCCGGATAAGACGTATCCATTGACTGGTTTCGTGATGGCGAGAAGTCCCCTCCTGAAGGCGCGGATTGTTTGCAGAGACTACAGGAGGAAGGGAGGCACACCATGCAGAAGCTCATCGGAGTGAGGGGACACGTCAGAGCATCGAAGGCCCCCTGGCGGATTGCGGTATTCCTGCTGGTATTCGGATGGATGGCCAGCCTCGCTCAAGCCCAGATCAGCGTGGACGAGACCGGACTGCACGACGGCGCCGTCGTCTACGGCATCGACGCATCGAGTGAGGTGGACCCGGTCACCAATTCTCAGATCATTTCCCTCCTTGCCGCCGGCGAGGTGAACGCCATGCTCTATGCGGATGTTACTTTCACCGCGTACGGCATTTTCAGCGATCCGAACAGTACGAATTCCGGCAACATCACCGCCCAAGGAATCGGAGGAAACGCCGACGGTCTCGGGAACATCTATTCCTATGCCGCTCTCTACGGGATCTATACCGAGGGGACCGTAAACAACAGCGGCACAATCAACGTGGATTTGACAGGCGGAGAAGCGGACGCGGCGAACCTGACCATTGCCAATGCGCAGGCCCATGCGAGCGTGTACGGCATCCACGGACAATCCGCACTGGTCAACACCGGTGACGTCGATGCCACAGCCACCGGCGGCTCGGCCGACATCGACGGCTTTGAAGGTGCGGCGAATGCGTCGGGCTATGTGTATGGACTTTACGCCAACGTGAGCGGCGCGACGCTGTCCAACCAAGCCGACGTCGACGTCGACGCGGTCGGAGGCAGTGCCTCCGGCATCAACGACTTTTCCGCCGGCGCCAGCGCCGACGGGACAGCCTACGCTCTCATCGCGGACAACGCGCTCGACAACAGCGGCATGATCACGACCCGCGCCTCGGGCGGAAGCACGTTCGCCGAAGGAGCGGTCGAGGCCAGCGCCTACAGCCGAGCCTTCGCCCGAGGTCTTCTCGGACAGGCCGGACCGGTGACCAACAGCGGCGCGGTCGTCGCGACCGCCACCGGGGGTGTCGCGGACGCCAACAGCATACTCGACGCGCGCGCCGACGCCACAGCCAACGCCTACGCCATCGCCGGGGCCGACATCGACAATACCGGCGTCCTCACGGTGACCGCCCTAGGCGGTGCGGCTGAAGCGACCACGGAGGCTCTCGCGTCTGCCGACGCCAACGGCATCTATGGGATAGGCGACAGTCTGACCAACCGCGGCATAGTAGCCGTGGCCGCCACCGGCGGAATCGCCGACGCCAATGACTATGCGCGGGCCAACGCCCGGGCCAACGGCCTGTTCGCCTCCGGCGCCGCTACGTTCAACAATGGCGCTCTCACCGTGACGACCACCGGAGGCACCGCCGACGCCGACGACACGTATGGCGCCGCCACCGCCAATGCCTACGCCTTCGGTGTCAATTCCAACGGTCCGGTTGAGAACAGCCGCGCGATCGAGGTCGAGGCGGCAGCGGGCCAAGCCGGCGCGTACCGCGCCGAAGCCGAGGCCGAAGCGTACGGAGTCTATTCGAGCTACGATCTCATTGCCAACAGTGGCCTCGTGGATGTGATGGCGCTAGGCGGCAGCGCTACGTCGGCGACCACCAGTACAGAATACGACACGAGGGCCTCCGGGATTGCCTACGGCTTGCTTTCGGAGGACGGCGCGATCGAGAATACGGCCGACATCACAGCCGCCGCAGTCGGTGGTGTCGTTGCGTCGTCGGCCACCAATACCGAGCACGAGCTGTTTGCCAACGCATGGGCCTACGGACTGTCTCTGAGCGGCAGCATCGAAAGCACGTATCCGGACAGACACGTTGACAACAGCAGCGATGTCATAGTCCATGCTACCGGCGGAACCGCAACGGGCTCGGCCGACGAAGTCGCGGCCTCAGCCAGGGCCTACGGTATCGATGCCCAAGACGCACTCATCGACAACACCGGCAACATCACCGCCACCGCGACCGGCGGAACCGCCCAATCCTCCTCGAATGACGCAGGGTCGGAACCCGGCGCGTATTCCAACGCGTGGGCTTATGCCATCCGTTCCGAAGACGGCACGGTGCACAACAGCGGGTCGCTGACGGCCACCGCGACGGGCGGGGCCGCTACGGGCCAAGGCACGGCAGAGGCATCCGCGCGCGCCGAGGTCTACGGTCTCTACGTGCATGAAGATCCCGAGGATTCCGCAGACCGCGACGTGTACAATCACGCGACCGTCGCGGTAGTCGCAACGGGAGGAAGTGCGGTATCCGCCGCGGACGACGCGGATGCCAGTGTGACAGCCTACGGATTGTCAGCTTCAGCCGCCGATGTGGACAACACCGGTGACATCACCGTCACTGCCATGGCAGGTAGTGCGACGGCCGGCCTGGAAGCACTGTCCGCCTTCGAAGCGTACGGTCTTCGCGTAGCCGATGCAGAACTGAACAACGCGGGCGATGTCACCGTTGTCGCGCGCAGCGGTGCCGCCACCGGCCAGACCGCCCTTGCCGGCGGGACCGCCGTGGGCCTGTATGGTTCCGGCGGCTTGACCAACAGCGGCGATATTGTGACTGTCATCGAGGCAGAAGGAATCTCCGGCACGGACAACGCGATCGCAGGTGCCGAGGCCACGGGGATATACGCGCGCGAGTTTCTGAACAACAGCGGGGATATCGCGGTGACCGCCGACATGAGCCAGACGACCGCTACACTCAGCAATGTCGGCGCCTACGGAATCCGCGTCACCAACGCAGAGGTGAACAACAACGCTGACCTCTCCGTAACCGCGACCGCACCCGACGGGTTCAGCTCGCGAGCGTACGGCATCTACGTGGATGGCAACAGTACTCTGACCAACACCGGCATCGTACGGGCTACCGGCGACATCGCCTATGAGCTGCATGTGGACGATAATGCGTCCGTCACGCTCGTCGACACGTACAACGTGACGCTGGACGGCGATCCCGACGCCGCGTCGATTTACGTGGGCGAGAACGCAACTCTGGCGCTGAACGATGCGACACTGACTGTCGCCGGTGTCAGCCGTGAGATCCGGTGGGACACCCCTTACCGGCTCTTCGAGCTCGGTCCCAACGGCGCCGTGGACGGCAATTTCGTCGAGACCACCGCGCTGAATCCCAACACGACCGCCACATACCACGACCAGAACTCAGCGAGCCGCGACGATGATCGAGTCACGCTGAGCTATACGCCCGGCGCCTCGACGGCGCCGCCTTCGGCGGCCGTGGAGAAGCAGATGCTTTCGCAGGCGCTGGACACGGTCAACACGCACATGACATCCCTGATGTTGTACGATGTGCTCTCGGGGCCGGGACTACCTTTGCTGGCAGACGCCGGCCCGACGCAACGCAGCCTGGCGCTGGCGCAGTCGGGCTCCGACACCCAGAGCGGCGTCTTCATCGAGCCTTACTACTCGCGGCTGGAGCGCGACGCCGATCCGATGGGATACGATGCGAGCCTGTGGGGCTTCGCCGCCGGCTACGAGCGGCGTATCGAGAACACGTTCTTGGCGCTGCACATGGGCTACGGCCGGTCGGACATCGACTACAGTGGCGCCGGTTACAGCCCCAACAGCGAAGATCAGGACATTCTGACCGGAGGCGTCAGCGCCCTGACGCGATGGGATGAATGGACCCTTCGCTACGGCTTGACCGGCTTCTATGGCTGGCATGACTATGAGGGCCTGACCGGCCTGGCGCTCGACGAAAGGGAAACCGGCTCCACCGAGAGCTACGGCACGGTCGCCACGATCATGGCCGGACACATCTTCCGACACCGCTCGCATGTGTTCCTTCCCGAAGCGGGATTGAACTGGATCTGGGCCCATCGGCAGCGTTATACCACCGAGGCCACAGACGCGGCGTGGGATACGACCTATTCCGCCATGGATGACCACGACCTCCAGGCCGAGGCCGCACTGCGATGGCTCAGCAGTTTCATGGCTGACGACGTTCATGTGTCCCCATCCATCTCGATCGGCGTGCGCCACCTCCTGACGGATGCCGAAGCCACGGCGACCCAGTCGATCCCCGGCACGGCTCCCGTCCTCGTCAAGTCCGAGCGTGACCGGACGGCAATGACCCTCGCCGGGTCCGTCGTCCTGAGCAAGAGCAGGCGTGCACTGTCGCTGGCTTACGACGGCGAATACTCCGACGACACCCAGCGGCACAGCGCCTGGCTTCGATACAGTTGGCAGTTCTGAGAGCCGCCGTCGTTCGAGGAGACCAGACACAGACAGACGGACTTGCCTTGGCGATCAGAAGCAGCGCTCCCTGCCCTGGCTCGGAGCGCTGCTATGACGCCGCGTGTTTCCGCAGGACCCAGATCATGAAGGGACTTGCCTCCGGTTCGAATGGGCCATAGGAGTAGTCCCCATACAGGTGAACTGGGACGAAGCCTGCCGCTTCCGCCAGCGATTGGAAGTCGTAGTGCGAGTGCAGACAGAAGTGGAGGTCCACAGCCATGCTGGCCAGGAGAGAGCCATCCCAGCACCGGACGTCGTAGAACTGGCTGCCGGTCACCAGTTCAGACACCGGATTGTAGTGCTCCACGGACGACAAAGCGAGCATATTGCCCTCCGGAAGCGGGAAATTGCCCAGCTCGCGCCGTCGCCCGGTCACCGACTTCAATCGCACCGGCGGATTGTGCAGGGTGCATATGAATCGCCCTTTATTCGACAGATGATCGTGAATCCGCGACAGAGCCTGTCGCTGCCGGGCGGCCTCTGTGATCTCGGCGAACGAATGAAACGGAATGAAGATCAGATCGAACTGCCGATTCAGCGACAGCTCGCACATATCGGCCTGGATCACCTCCGCCGAAAGGTCCTCGGTTCGAAGCTTGTCACGCAGGACATCCAGCATGGCCGGTGAGCTGTCCACGCACGTCAGGTCAATCCCGGCCAGCAGCAAGGGAATCGAGACGCGTCCGGTACCGGCCGTCAGCTCCAGGACCGCCCCAGCGGCCCTCTTCGCCTCCCGCAGGAAGAACGGGACATCTATGTCCGTTTGGACGTAGCTGTCGTAGAAGCGGGCGACCTGCTCATAGTCCATCGCAGGCATTGTCTCTCACTCCGGCCGTCCCGGTGGTGGGAATTTCGCGCCTTCGTCGTCGAGAACCAGAACCCAATCGCAGCCGCGTCCCGACGTCGGCGGCACAAACGTCTGAAAACCCACGTTGTCGCTGGTGTGGAGAGCCTCGGCGATTCCATAGCGCGGATCGAACCACGTCGCCGTCACTCGGGCGCCACGAATCGCGCTCATGCGCACCATAAACGGCTCGCCCCGTGACGAATAGATAAAGGCAAACGAACCGTCGCGGGCGAGTGCCGCACGCACCTTGGCGCCTCCCGTGTCCGGACCGTTGACGAGGATCGACGGTGCCGGCTGGAGCCTGCGGAACGGACGCGATTCGAACAACCTGCGAGCCAGGCCCATCTGGAAGGCGCCCGGATGGTCCAGTGATTCGAACCATGGGACATTGGCCCAGAGGACGGGCGGCCGTCCGGGCTGCCACATTTGCCAGATGCTGCTGTGCCCGTAGGTATGCCCACAGGCGCCGGCCAGCAGTGACCAATAGGCCGCCTGCCGCACATCGTACGCATCGAAACGAACGTTGCGCGCCTCATTGGCATTGTAGAATCCCACCGACAGCATCTCGTAACGAGGCTCTCCGTCCACGGTGGGCTTGACCGGCTCCAGCAGATAGTCGTGCTCCGTGAACAGGCCGTTGTCGTGGTCCCGCGCCGCGTGCGACGACTGGAACATATTGAAGTCCAGCCAGGCGGCTCGGTGAAAGTAGTCCGAAGACAAACCCGGCCCGCGCGGATGATACGTGATCAGATGGGCTCCGCCGTCACCCTCGCGAAGGCCCAGCGCCATCGCCTCAATGGTGGCCCGTTCGGTGTCGTTGCGGATGTTTTCGTCACCGCCAAGAATCCATATGATCGACTTGTCTCTGTAACGCTGCCCGAGGAAACGTCCATAGACCTTCGCATTCTCGGCGTTGAAGATGCCCGACCCCGCTGCTTTCCAGTAGCTGCCCCACGTCGGCAGCATCCCGACGACAAGGCCCACCTCGTTCGCCTTGTCGACGATGTAGTCGACGTGCTCGAAGTAGGCCTCGTTGGGCCGTGTCGGGTCTTTGTCGACCAAGGGCAGAGCACCATATGGATTCGGGTCCGTCAAACCACCCAACTGGGCGAGGACCACCGCCTGAATGACCGTGAAGCCCTTGGCGGCGCGATTGGCCAGGTAGCGATCCGCCTCCTCCCGGCTGAGACGATGAAACAGCTCCCACGCGGTATCGCCAAGATAGAAGAACGGCCTGCCGTCGTCGTATTCGAGATAGCGCCCCCCTTTGGCAACGCGAAGACGCTGCGAAGCAGCGCTCGCCGACACGAGCAGCGCCGCCAGCAGAACCGCAACTGCCAGAAGGCCCACTTTCACACTTCTGGTATCCATCATGGATCACTCCTTTCTGGAGAAGCACAACGGGGCGCACGCCGCGGACAGCCGTCTGTTCGGCATGGGCCGGCCTACCCGGCCGCATGGCCGGCCTGAATGGACTCCATCACTCTGGCGAGGTCGTCGAGGATCGCATCCTCAACATGCGGATAGCCGTCGAACGCGCCGGTCACCGTCTCGGTTCCGCTCGAGCCGAGTTGCACCAACTCGTATCGGAGGGGCGCTTTCGACGTTTGGCGCACTTCCATCGTCAGCAGAGAACGCCCGATCCGGTCGGGCGGGGGCGATCCTTTCGGTCCCCAGAATCGCCACAGCAGCCGAACACCGAGGGGAGTGGCGCTGAGGTGGGATAACTCGATCCGCACCGTCCCGGTCTGCTCCAGAACGCCGCCCCAATCCGCCCCGGCATCGACCAGCAGAATGTCAAGCATCCCTCGGACATCGTCACCTGGAGCGGTTTTGAACGTGGCTCCTGGAGATGGACCGGGAAAACGGAGGGTCCATTCGTAGGTACCGTCGACGGACGGTGGTACGTAAGCCAATTGACGGACCACCCTCAGGCCGGTCAGACCGAGCAGCAGAGCGATCCCGGCGAACACCAGAAGCCCTCGCCGGAGCCGACGGGCCGTCTGCCGGGAGTCAGGACTGTTCTGACCGCTTCGTGTGCGATCCTCATGGATGGTGTTATCGTTCATTTCATTCCCAGTTTCCTATTCTCTGCCAGCAGCCGAACCGCCTCGTCGACGCGCCTGCGACGTGTGTCATCTCGTTTGGCGCTGGCGATCCACCAGATGAACTGCCTCCGATATGAAGTCGCCAGACTCTGGAAATGGCGCTTGGCCGTCCGATTTCGGGCCAGCGCCTTCTTCAGTTCCGCCGGGACCTCCGGGGTCGATCTCTGCACCGCAGCGTTGTCCCACTGGCCATTCTTCCGGGCCTCCCTGACCGTGGCCAGGCCCGCGTCCGTCATGCGACCCTCGGCGATCAGTTTTGCCACGCGTCTTCTGTTGCTCGCGGACCAAATGCTGCTCTTGCGACGCGGCGAGAACCGAATCATGTGTTTCTCGCCATCGATCCGTTTGAGAATTCCGTCGATCCAGCCGAAGCACAAGGCTTCCTGGATCGCGTCCTCATAGGTCAAAGAGACCTTGCCCGTGCTCTTCTTGTAGAACACCAGCCACAACTCCTGTTTCGTCTCGTGATGCTCTTGCAGCCACGCTCGCCACTGACCAGCCGTTTTCACGCATCCTGGTTCGTCTGCCATCGCCATACTCGCATGCCCAACGGAGACTCGCCTTTGTCTGTCATATCAACCGTGTCACGAGAGATTCGACGTCGCCCAGACTATCACAATCGACGCCGATTGGGAAGCCACATTGAGGCCGCAGGTCTGCATGTGCAGGACCATACAAGCGAATTGTCGCACACAACATCCAGATTTCTCTTGACAACCGCGCGCCGGCGGTGTATGAATAGGGCCAGTATCGGTTGGAGTCGATACGTGGGCACGGAGGCAGGGATGCTGAATGGGCCACATTTCTCCACCACACTCCTGTTTTCGCACGCGCTTCGCCTCCGCACAAGACAATCGCCAGGGATGAATCACATTCTATGCGCACCCGCATGGATGGTTCAGGTGCGTCCGGACGGAGCGACCTTCCGGAGAGGGTCGTGCTCTGATGCAAAGGAATGTCAACTTACAAGGAGGTAAAGGATGAAGAAGTGCGTATTGGTATTGGCGGTGCTCGCGATGAGCACCAGTGCATGGGGATTTGGAATCGGCAACTACAGCGGCGACTGCAATGGAATGCCGCTGTACTGCCCGACCCCCAGTCCGTGTCCGACGCCCTCTCCCTGTCCGGGGGCCGTCATCGTTGGTAATTTCGCGGGTCAGGCTGGCCTGCTCTATAGCAGTCCGTGCGCCCCGGTGTGCGTCATGGGCGTCGATAGCTGCCAAGGGGCCTGGTCCAAGCAGGGCCAGGTCGGCTGCATCGATTGGGGTTGCTTCGGGAGCTTCGGCAACCACCATGTTTATGGCGGCCCGGTATGGCCCAGTTTCACCTACAATCCGTGACCGTCGAGGCACTCTACAAATTGGAAACGGGCAGTGGCGAGAGCATGGCATGCAGATTCGGCCCAGCCGTGGGCCCGTCGCATAGCCCACGGCTGGGATCCGCCGTCTGAGCGGCGTCTCTGACATCCTGTTCATGCCGCAGCCTAATCCGTTGGACTGTCGCTGTGCGGACCGGCCGCAACCCTTCGCCCGATCAGGCTGGCGGTGCGCGATGCTGTTCTGTGGTTCAGCGCCCCTCCGCCGCAGAGGGGCCGATGGATGCAGCGTGTAAGAGAGCCGCTTCGTTGCCTCCGCCCGTGGCGACGTATCGCCGGGAAGGACGTCTCGCTGGGCGGCTGGTTTGCGCTCGCGGTCCATGAACCGCCACCACATGCACGAAATGTCACCCGTTCGGAGCCTGCGTTCCGATCGGACTGATGGAGTGCGCAGGAATCGCACTCACCCGCGCCGGTCTGTGGAGAGATTTGCGCGGCCAGGAATACCGTGTCATCACAAGGAGGTTTCGTATGAAGAAGTACACCCTGTTGCCCCTGCTCGTTCTGGCATTCAGCACAACGGCATGGGGATATCATGTCGGGATGTGTTACTCGAGCTCCTACATGAGCGTCTGTCACTGGTCGAATTGGGACCTGTGTCCGACCCCGTGCCCCAATCCTAACCCGTGCCCGTGTCCGGAGCCGAATCCGTGCCCCTGCCCGGAACCGAATCCGTGCCCGAATCCGTGCCCGTGTCCGAATCCTTGCCCTAACCCGTGCCCCAATCCTTGCCCAAATCCATGTCCTAACCTGAACTGGTATTGGTCCTGGCATTGGAGCAACTGCGGCTACGTGTCTTACTACCACTACGGTTGCGGCGGCGTGAACTACTGGAACTGCTGGGCGCAGTAGCCTCGGGGCACCAGGCACAAAGGCCGATGTCGGTCGGCATTTGTCAAAACCACATCCGGCCCGGCGGCGGGTCATAGAGCAGACCCGCCGCCGGAGCCGGTCGTTTGTCAAATCGCGTTGCCCTTTGCAGAGAGACTCATCTCCCTATGGGCCCCTGCAGTTCAGCTACCACACCCTCTCATATGCAGATTCCATTCGCTCGATCTCTTGGCACAATGGTGAGAGGAGACGGCCATGACAGTCGGGCAGCAATGTGCCCTTTGTGCAGCGGGATCGCGGCGGCCTTCCGGGACTCGTGCAGGCAGAGGCAACAGCGAGCCGGCACCCGCGACGATTACTGCTTCTCGGCGGATCCGAAGACCCAGACGGTGTTCTTGCCAGACTGCTTGGCGCTGTAGAGAGCCCGGTCGGATCGACTGGTGATGTCCTCAGGGTTGGCATCGGCGTCATACTGGCCCACGCCGACGCTGATCGACAGCGGAATGCGAACGCTTTGCCAGGACACGCAAGAAGAGGCAACCGCGTCGACGATGCGCTGCGAGACCAAGGTGGCCTCCTCCAGCGACGTATTTGGCAGGATGACCCCAAACTCGTCACCCCCGTATCGCGCCGCCAGATCGATCTGGCGGATGCACTCCTTGATCCTGCGGCTGATTTCACGTATGACCTTGTCGCCCGCCCGGTGG
>Ga0068714_10005368_pt1 | contig 13646 bp, 17 predicted proteins | sample MTBNYHSulfiMetaG_FD_62988 | JGI IMG/M metagenome (GOLD analysis project Ga0068714, IMG submission 62988) | Enrichment culture microbial communities from rom New York Harbor, USA that are MTBE-degrading - MTBE-NYH (New York Harbor Sulfidogenic)... | ecosystem: Environmental > Aquatic > Marine >... | reverse complement strand
CGACGGGTCGCTGACGACGGCGACCTCCACTTCGCCCTCGGGGCCACGTTCAACGACCTGGAGTTTCAGGTGGACGCCGTCACCTACGGTTTCCACGACCGCTCGCACCTGGTCACCGACGGCTGGACCTACTGGGCGGCGGCCGGCGCCGGCTGGTGGGTGTCGGAGAGCCTCTGGCTCGGCGGCGAGGCGTTCTACAGCCCACTCGAGGTGGTCCGGCCACCCGACACCGGGAGCCAGAACGACGGTCTTTTCAACGTCCGCGCCGGACTGCGCTACCGTCTGCGGTAGTCAGGGGAGACCCATGTTGAGGAGAGCTCTGATCGCGCTGCTGCCACTGCTCGCCGCGGCCCTCCCAGGGGCCGCCGGTGAGAAGGTCCTCACCCTCGACCCGACCGCGAGCACGGTCCGGTTCACCCTGGACGCCACGCTGCACACGGTGCACGGGACGTTCGCGGTCGCCCGCGGGTCGGTGACGTTCGACGCCGTGCCCGGGCCGGCGAGCGGCGAGATCGTGGTGAACGCCGTCTCGGGGGAGACCGGGGACCGCAAGCGGGACGCGAAGATGCACGGCGAGGTCCTGCAGAGCGCCGCCCACCCCGAGATCTCCTTCGTGCCCTCGAGCCTCGCCGGCGAGCTGCCGGCGGCGGGCCGGGGCTCCGTCGAGGTCACGGGGGTGATGCGGGTCCTGGGCGCCGAGCACCCGGTCACCCTGCCCCTCGAGGTGGAGGTGGACGGGGCCGCGGTCCGGGTCACGTCGGCCTTCACGGTGCCCTACGTCGCCTGGGGCCTCGAGGACCCCAGCGTGTTCGTGCTCAGGGTCGGCAAGGAGGTGGCGGTGGAGGTGGAGGCCGAAGGGACGCTGGCCACCACCGCCGGCGTCGAAGTGGGGGAGGCACCGGGCCCGTGAGGATCGCCGCCGTCGGCTCGGCCCTGCCCCCCCACTTCTACGACCAGGACACACTTCTGGCGGCGTTTCGGGAGCACTGGGCGCAGCGCTACTTCAACCTGGGCCGGCTGGAGCAGCTCCACCGCAACGTCCTGGTCGGCGGCCGGCACCTGGCCCTGCCGATGGAGGAGTACGCCGGCCTCGACACCTTCGGCAAGGCCAACGATGCCTGGATCCGGGTGGCGCAGGAGGTGGGGGAGGCGGCGGTTCGCAACGCCCTCGCCGCGGCCGGCCTCGGCCCGGGCGACGTGGACACCCTGATCTTCGTCACCGTCACCGGGGTGGCGGCCCCCACCATCGACGCCCGCCTGATGAACCGCCTGTCGCTCCGACCCGACACCAAGCGGGTACCCGTTTTCGGCCTCGGGTGCGTGGCGGGGGCGGCCGGAGTGGCCCGCGCCGCCGACTACGTCCGGGCCTTCCCGGACCAGGTGGCGGTGCTGCTGTCGGTGGAGCTGTGCTCCCTGACCCTGCAGCGGGACGACCTGTCGATCCCCAACCTGATTGCCAGCGGCCTCTTCGGAGACGGGGCGGCGGCGGTGGTGGTGGTGGGCGTCGAGCGCACCGAGCCTGGCCCTCGGGTCGTGGCCACCCGCTCCGTGTTCTACCCGGACACCGAGCGGGTGATGGGGTGGGAGGTCTCCGAGCGGGGCTTCGGGATCGTCCTCTCGGCCGAGGTGCCCGACGTCACCCGTCGCTTCCTGCGGCGGGACGTCGACGCTTTCCTGGCCGAGCACGGCCTCTCCCGGCGCGACATCGCCTCGTGGGTGGCCCACCCCGGCGGGCCGAAGGTCCTCGAGGCCATGCAGGACGCCCTGGAGCTTGCCCCGGACGCGCTCGAGCTGACCTGGAAAACCCTGCGGGAGGTGGGCAACCTCTCCTCGACCTCGGTCCTCCTGGTCCTGGAAGAGACCATGCGCAGCCGGCGCCCGGCGCCGGGAAGCCCCGGCATGCTCCTGGCGATGGGCCCGGGTTTCTGCTCGGAGCTGGTCCTCCTGGAGTGGTGACGGTGCCCTGGCTCGACCTCGAGACTCGGGTGATGTTCACGCTGCTGGTGGCGGTGGTGGCGGGGCAGCGCCTGCTCGAGCTGGTGCTTTCCGCCCGCCACCGCAGGGCGCTCCTCGCCCGCGGAGGGGTGGAGCACGGCGCCGGCCTCTACCCGTTCATGGTCCTCCTCCACGCCACCTTCCTGCCCGCCTGCGTGGCCGAGGTGTGGCTCCTGCACCGCCCCCTCCACCTGGGGGTCGCGGTGGTCGCAGGCGCCCTCCTGACCGGTGCGATGCTGCTCCGCTTCTGGACCATCGACACCCTCGGCGAGTGGTGGTGCACCCGGGTGGTGGTCGTTCCCGGCCAGCCGGCGGTCTCGGGTGGCCCGTTCCGCTTCGTCCGGCACCCCAACTACCTGGCGGTGGTCGTGGAGATGGCCGCCATCCCCCTCGTCCACAACGCCTGGCTGACCGCCCTCGTCTACTCCGCCGCCAACGTGGTCGTGCTGGCGTTTCGCATCCGTGCCGAGGAGAGGGCGTTGGCCGGGTTGACCGGCTACGATGTCGTGCGCAGGCGGTCGCGCATCCTGCCGGGGGTGTGATGGACGACACGAGCATCATCGCCGGCATCGGCGAGGTGGCCCGGGAGCACCTCGGGTGGGAGGGGCGGCTCGACCCCTCCCTGCGGCTGGTGGAGGACCTCGGGCTCGACTCCATCAAGCAGCTCACCCTCGCCGCTGAAGTGGAGAACCACTTCCGCGTCTGCCTCGACGTGACCGAGGACGAGGTGGTGACGGTGGGGGACCTGGCGGCGGCGATCCGGAGGGCCGGTGTCAACTGACGCGGCAACCCTGGCGGACCTGCTCGAGTGGGCCGCGGGCCACGGCGAGGCGGGGCTTGCCCTCCTCGACCGCTCGGAGCACCGGGAGTGGCGATCCTGGGCGAGGCTGCGGTCCGAGGCGTTGCGCGTGTGCGGAGGTCTCCAGGCCCTGGGCGTCGAACCGGGGGACCGGGTGCCGCTGGTGTTTCCCACCGGGTTCGAGTTCATCGCCGCGTTCTTCGGCATCGTGCTCGCCGGGGCGGTCCCGGCCCCCCTCTACCCGCCGGTCCGCCTCGGTCGTCTGGCCGAGTACCACCGGCGCACCGCTCGCATGGTGGAGGTGGTGGGTGGGGAGGTGGTGGTGGCCGACCGCAGGGTGCGGCGCCTGCTCGGCGAGACCATGGCGCTGGCACGACCCCGACTGGGTTGCCGGACCCTGGACGAGCTGCCGGACGCCCCCCCGCAGCCCGCGACGCGACGGCCCGACGACCTGGCGCTGGTCCAGTACTCCTCCGGCACCACGGTCGACCCCAAGCCGGTCGCCCTGAGCCACCGGGCGGTGGTCGCCCAGACCCGGCTGCTGAACCGGCACTGGCCCGACACGCCCGAGCGGCGGCACCGCGGGGTGTCGTGGCTGCCGCTCTACCACGACATGGGCCTCATCGGTTGTGTGTTCCCGGCCCTGGAACGACCCGGTCCGCTGACCCTGATCCGGCCCGAGGACTTCATCGCCCGGCCGTCCCTGTGGCTGCGGGCCATCTCCAGCGAGCGCGCGACCCTGTCGGTGGGGCCCAGTTTCGCCTACGGGCTGTGCGTCGACCGGGTGAAGGACCGCGAGCTCGAGGGGGTCGACCTTTCGACCTGGGAGGTCGCGCTGTGCGGCGCCGAGGCGGTGGCGCCGTCGGTGGTGCGCGCCTTCCAGGAGCGCTTCGCCCCCCACGGTCTGCGGCCGAGCGCGGTGACGCCGGTCTACGGTCTCTCCGAAGCGGCGCTGGCGGTCACCTTCTCCGACCTGGGGCGACCGTTCTCGAGCCGGCGGTTCGACCGGCTCCTTCTGTCCGAAGGGGAGGCGGGGGAGGCCGACGAGGGGGTCGAGCTGGTCTCGGTGGGGCGCCCCCTGCCGGGCTTCTCACTCGAGGTTCGCGATGTCGCCGGCAGGGTCGTGCCGGAGCGGCGGGTAGGGGAGGTGTTCGTCCGCGGTCCGTCGCTGATGGAGGGGTACCTTGGCCAGCCGGAGGCCACCGCCCGCGCCCTGGTCGGGGGGTGGCTGGCGACCGGGGACCTCGGTTTCCTCTGCGGGGGTGAGCTCTACCTCACCGGGCGGGCGAAGGAGGTGCTCATCCTCCGTGGCCGCAACCACGCCCCGGACGAGGTGGAGCGGGCCGCCTTCGCGGTCGCCGGGGTGCGCGCCGGCTGTGCGGCGGCGGCCAGCTACCTGCCCGAGGGCTCCCCGGGCGAGGTGCTGGTGCTGATGGTGGAGACCCGGCGCGGGGTGGGGGAGAGCGAGCACCCCCGCATCGCCGCGGAGTGCCGCCGGGAGGCCCTCGCCGCCACCGGCCTGGAGGCCGAGCGGGTCGTGGTCCTCCCTCCGGGGACTCTGCCCCGCACCTCCTCGGGCAAGATCCGTCGCTCCGAGGCCCTGCGCCGACTCCTCGCGGGTCAGCTCGACGCGCCGGGCGCCGTCACCGGCAGGCTCGTGGTCAGCGCCCTGACCCGGTCGGCGGTAGGGTTCGCCCGCCTCGCCCTTTCGCGTCGCGACTGAGGGTGGAGGGACGCTCGGCGGGCTCGAGGCCGGGCCCCATCGCTATACTGGGTCGGTGACGTTCCGGGAACGGCTCGTAGCCACTCTGACGGCAGTTCGGCCGGTGCTCGGCGTGCCCGGGGTCATGGTCGTCGGCTCCGAGGTGCCGAACCTGCTCGAGCCGGGCGCGGCCGCCACCCTGGTGGTGTCCCAGGACGTCGACCTGGCGGTGCCGGTCGAGCGACACGCCGAGGTCAAGGGGCTCCTGCCGCGGATTCAGGGGCTGCGTCGAGCCGACGAGGAGCCGTCGGTGTGGGTGCCGGAGGGGCGGTCGCTGATCGAGGTCAACTTCGTCGGGGTCGACCGTGCGATCGTCGACCCGGCCGACACCTACGCGCTCGAGGACCCCGAGCTGCCACTGCTGGTCTTCGGTCCCCTGTCGCTGCTCGAGCCCGGGACCCCGGTCGAGGTGGGACCCCTCCGCGTGCCGGTGCCCCGCATCGCCGGGCTGGTGCTGGAGAAGCTCCTCACCGACCGCACCGGGGAGAAGGGGGACCGCGACCTGCTGGTGGTGGCCGGCCTGATCCCCTTCCTCGCGGACGCGGACCTCGACGAGCTTCGCCACGGCTTCGGGCGGCTGAGCCCGGAGCTGCGCCACGCCGTCCGCTCTGGCCTCACGGTGCTGTCGCTCCTCGGCGGGCGGCCGGGCATGCCGGACCCGCGGCCGCTCCGGGGGCGGGTCGCCGCCCTCCTCGACGCGCTGGGTGCGGAGGGGCCATGAGCATGACGCTCGACCGGCGGGTCCGCCAGATCCGCTCCCGTGCCGTCATCCGCGCGTGGGAGTACCGCCAGCGCGATCACGCCCGCGGGGTCTGGTATCGGCTGCGCAGGGTCCTCGCCGACGCGCGGGAGGCCTGGGCGATCTCGGCTCGCGACGCTGCGGCGCTGCTCGACGAGGGACTCGAGGCCGAACCGGTCGGCGGCGAGCTGGAGCCGGCGCGGACGATCCTGTTCGTGCCGGCCGAGCGGCTCGCCCGCATCCCGGGCCGCGTCGCCGTGCCCCTGCGCCTGGGTCAGGAGCTGCTCGGTGTGGAGTGCCTGGCCCTGGTGAGGTTCGGCGATCCCGGCTCCGTGCCCGGATGGGGCGAGCCGTGAGACGTCTCGTCGACCGGCGGAGGCCCCCTTTCACCGGGTGGCGATCAGGTACGCCCAGTTGAGGGCCACCGCGGCTGCTGCGGTGACCAGGAGCCACCTCGGGACCCGCTCGGGGAACCGGGGGAGCCTCCGGCCCGCCAGGAGTACCCAGACTGGCGCGGCAAGCCCGCCGGCGAGGACCGCGACGGCCGCCGCGCTGATCAGCGGGTTGGCGGTGAACGCTTCCCCCAGTTGCCCCTCCAGCATCGCCACCGCGGCGTGACCGGTGCCGCAGGTGGGGCAGGGCAGCCCGGTGAGGGCCCGGAACCGGCAGTGGGGGAGGAGGTCGACCGCCAGCAGCCAGAACGGCCGCAGGACCAGGGCTGCGGCGACCGCCGCAGCCCAGAGGAGAGCCAGTCGGCGTTCGCCGGCGGAAGGGCGAGGATGGTCGCGATGCTGGTGGGACGGACCTTGTGATTCTGGTAACATGCTCGTCCGGCCGGGGCTCTCGGGACCCGGCCTGGGCTTGGGGGAGGTCTCCATGACGCGGACTCTAGACGACGCCCTGGCACTGATCAAGGAGCAGGCGGTGGAGCAGGTCGACCTCAAGTTCTGCGACCTTTGGGGGCGCTGGCACCACGTCACCCTGTCGGTCAACGGCTTCGACCAGGGCCTGATGGACGAGGGGATCGGCTTCGACGGCTCGTCGGTGGGCTTCAAGGGCATCAGCTCCGGGGACATGGTGATGGTGCCGGACCTCGACAGCGCCTTCATCGACCCGTTCTGGGAGCTGCCGACGCTGTCCTTCATCTGCACCACCCTGGAGGCGGACACCCGGGAGCTCTACCCCTACGACCCGCGCTCCATCGCCCGGCGGTCGGAGGCTTTCCTGCGCGAGGTCGGGGTCGGCGATGCCAGCCTGTGGGGCCCGGAGCTCGAGTTCTACCTCTTCAACGGGGTCTCCTACGAGAACGGCATGAACGTCGCCGCCTACCGGGTCGAGTCGCAGGAGGGGGACTGGGCCGCCAGTCAGCTGGGCACCGGCTACGGCATGCCCCGCCACGGCGGTTACCACGCCATCCCGCCCCGGGACCAGCTCCACAACCTGCGCTCCCGCATCTGCCAGCGCCTGGATGCCATGGGCGTGCCCGTGAAGTACCACCACCACGAGGTGGGTGGCCCGGGGCAGTGCGAGATCGAAACCCCCATGCTGCCGCTGCTCAAGGCCGCGGACGCGGTCCTGCTCGGCAAGTACGTGGCTCGGATGACCGCCCTCGAGGAGCGGCTCACCGCCACGTTCATGCCCAAGCCGCTGTACGACGAGGCGGGGTCGGGTCTGCACTTCCACCAGATGCTGACCCGGGGCGGGGTCAACCTGTTCTATGACCCGGCCGGCTACGGCTGCATGTCGGACATGGCGCGCTGGTACATCGGCGGACTGCTCCACCACGGCGGTGCGGTGCTGGCGTTCACCAACCCCTCCACCAACTCCTACCGGCGACTGGTGCCGGGCTACGAGGCGCCGGTGAGCGCCATCTACTCGGCCGGCAACCGCTCCGCCGCCATCCGCATCCCCAAGTACGCCAACACTCCGGAGAGCGCCCGGATGGAGTTCCGGCCCCCCGACGCCACCTGCAACCCCTACCTGGCGGTGGCGGCCATGCTGATGGCCGGCGTCGACGGTATCCGCCGCCGGCTCGACCCCACCGAGGCCGGGTTCGGTCCCGTCGACGAGGACATCTTCAGCTGGCCGGCGGAGAGGCGGCGGCAGATCAAGGCGCTGCCCACCAGCCTCGACCAGGCCCTGGACGCCCTCGCGGCGGACCACGCCTTCCTCCTCGAGGGGGGCGTGTTCTCGACGGACCTGATCGAGCGCTGGATCGCCCGCAAGCGGTCGGAGCACATGGACGTGAACCGTCGCCCGCACCCCTACGAGCTCGAGCTGTATTACGACCTGTAGGAGCTGACAGCTGACAGCTGAAGCTCTCCGAACAGGTCCATCTGCTCGGCGTCGCCAGGCACCAGGCTGGTGGCCCCGACCCCCAGGAGCCGCACGGGCTGCTCACCGGCCTCGGTGCGGCGCAGCAGCTCGTGGGCGCAGGCGGCGATCGCCTGCCCGTCGGCGAACGGCAGGGCGAAGGTCCGGGAGCGGGTCACGGTCCGGAAGTCGGCATAGCGCACCTTGACCGTGATCGTGCAGGTGAGCAGCCGGCGGCGGCGCAGGCCGTGGGCGACCTCGACCGCCATGGCGTCGAGGACCCGGTCCATGGCGTCGAGCTCCGACAGGTCGCGGGTGAAGGTCTCCTCGGTGGAAAGGGCCCGGCGCACGTGGTCGGTGGAGACGGGGCGCTGGTCGACGCCGCGGGCGTGCTCCCAGAGGGTGCGGCCCCAGTGGCCGAAGCGGCCGAGGAGCTGGTCGAGGGAGAGGGCGCGCAGGTCGGCCACCGTGGCGACACCGAGGCCGGCGAGCGCGCGGGCCGTGGCCGGACCGATCCCGTGCAGGCGCTCGACCGGGAGCGGGGCGAGGAAGTCCAGCGCCTGCGAAGGCTTGACCACCGTGAGCCCGTCCGGCTTGTCGAAGTCGGAGGCGATCTTGGCCAGCAGCTTGTTGGGGGCAACTCCCACGCTGACCGTCAACCGCCGCTCGGCGCGGACCCGGGCGCGAACGTGGCGGGCGACGGCGGTGGCGCTGCCGAAGCCCGCGAGGCGCTCGGTGACGTCCAGGTAGGCCTCGTCCAGGGACATGGGCTCCACCAGGGGGGTGACCTCGCGGTAGATGGCGAAGATGGCCTCCGCCTCTCGGCGATAGCGGGAGAAGTCGGGGCGGATGAACACCAGGTCGGGGCAGAGCCTGACCGCCCGGGCCGCGGGCATGGCCGAGTGGACCCCGAAGCGGCGCGCCTCGTAGCTCGCCGCCGCCACCACCCCGCGCCCCTTGGGGTCGCCCCCCACCACCACCGGCCGGCCGGCGAGCGAGGGGTCGTCGCGGATGTGGACCGCGGCGTAGAAGCAGTCCATGTCGCAGTGCAGGATCCGCCGCACGCCCTTCACCGGGTCATGGTAGCTCGGAGGGAGCTGTCAGCCATCGGCTTTCAGCTTTCAGCTTTCCCCCACCCCTCCCGTCACGCTCCCGAGAGATGAGGGTGGGGTGGGGGAGCTGAAAGCTGACCGCTGTCAGCTGAACGCGCTCAATACGCCGTCTCCGGCGACCCCAGGTCGGCCTCGGTGATCTTGAACGAGAACGTGCGGTAGACCCAGAACTGGTAGAGCAAGACCACCGGGACGAAGACTGCGACCACCCCCAGCATGATCGACAGCGTCAGGTGGGTCGAGGCGCTGTTGAAGGCGGTGAGGGTCGCCGCCGGGTCGAGGCTCGACGGCAGCAGCCTCGGGTAGAGCCCGGCGACGCCGAACGCCGTCGCCCCAGCGATGGTCGCCGCCGACGCCCCCCACGCCTTCCAGTAGCTGCCCCTGGCCAGGAACAGACGGCTGCCGAGGAGGCCGAGGACCGCCAGCAGCGGGAACACCGCCAGCACCGGCCAGCGGCCGATGTTGGCGTAGAGGTCGGTGGCGAATGCGCTGGCGACCAGGAACGCCACCGCCACCAGCAGCAGCGGTACCCACAGGCGACTCGCCATGCGGGCGCCCCGCTCCGCCATCTCGCCGGCGGCCTTCACCGCGAGCCACAGGGAGCCGTGGACCGCGAACAGCAGTACGAACAGCACCCCGCCGAGAAGACCGTAGGGGTTGAGCAGGGTCAACAGGTTGCCGTGGAGGATGCCGTCGGTGTCCAACGGCAGCCCCTTGAAGATGTTGGCGAACGCCACCCCGAGCAGGAGGGCCGGCAGGAACGAGCCCACCACCATGCAGGTGTCCCAGGTCCGGCGCCACCAGGCGGCCGTCTCCTTGGACCGCATCTCGAACGAGATCCCGCGCAGGATGAGGGCGAACAGGAGCAGCATCAGCGGGGTGTAGAGGGAGGAGAACATCACCGCGTAGGTGAGGGGGAAGGCGGCGAAGGTGGCGCCGCCGGCGGTCAGCAGCCAGACTTCGTTGCCGTCCCAGAACGGGCCCTGGACGTTGAAGATGAGGCGGCGCTCGGAGTCGGTCCTGGCCAGGAACGGCATCAGGGTGCCGAGACCGAGGTCGAAGCCGTCGAGCACGAAGTACATCGTCCACAGCACGCCCCAGAGGATGAACCAGATGGTCTCGAGCATCTCTCACCTCCGCGTCAGGCCTGCGCCGGGGCGCCGGTCGGCACCGCGGCCGCGGTCTCGGGCTCGACCGGCCCGCGCCGCGCGTACTTGAACAGCAGGTAGAAGTCGGCGACCCCGAGCAGGGTGTAGACGACGATGAACCCGACCACGCTCAGCGCGACCTGGGTGGTGGCCAGCGGCGACACCGCGTCCGCCGTCCGCATCACGCCGTACACGATCCACGGCTGCCGGCCCACCTCGGCCAGGGTCCAGCCCAGCTCGTTGGCCAGGTAAGGCAGGGGGATCGACCACACCAGCAGCTTGAGCAGCAGGGGGTTGCCCTCGGCAGGCTCCCTGCGACGAACGACCGCCCACGCCGACAGCGCGATGAACACGAAGGCGAGGCCGACCATGATGCGGAACGACAGGAAGGTGGGCAGCACCGGCGGCCGGTCCTCGGGCGGGAACGCCTTCAAGCCCGTGACCTCGGAGCTCGGGTTGTAGTGGGCGAGCAGCGAGAGCATGTTGGGGACCGCGAGGGCCTCCACCGCGTTGCGCTCGTTGTCGGCGTCCGGCCACAGGATCAGGTTCATCGGCGCACCGCTGACGGTCTCCCACTGCGACTCCATGGCGGCGAGCTTGGCGGGCTGCTTGGTGCTCAGGATCTCGGCGTTCATGTGCCCCTGGGCGACCTCGAACAGCGAGAAAACCAGCGCCCACACCGCGGCGATCCGGAACGACTTGGTGAAAAACGCCACGTGCTGCCGGCGCAGGAGGTGCCAGGAGGAGATCCCGAGCACGAAGAACCCAGCCAAGATGTACGCCCCGCCGAGGGTGTGGACCACCTCGAGGATGGCGAACTTCTGGGTGATGACGGCGAAGAAGTCGGTCAGCTCGGCGCGGCCGTTGCGGATCTCGTAGCCCACCGGGCTCTGCATCCAGGCGTTGGCGACCAGGATCCAGAACGCCGACACGTTGGAGGCGATGGCCACCAGCCAGATCGAGACCAGGTGCATTCGCTTCGACAGTCGGTTCCAGCCGAAGAACCACACCGCGATGAAGGTCGACTCGAGGAAGAACGCCGCGGTCGCCTCGATCGCCAGCAGCGAGCCGAAGATGTCGCCCACGAAAGCCGAGTAGCGCGACCAGTTGGTGCCGAACTGGAACTCCAGCGTGATCCCGGTGACCACCCCGATGGCGAAGTTGATCAGGAACAGCTTGCCCCAGAACCTCGTCATCCGCCGGTAGTCGTCGTCCCCGGTGCGGTACCAGATGGTCTGCATGATGGCGACCAGCAGGGACAGCCCCAGGGTCAGCGGGACGAACAGGAAGTGAAAGTAGGTGGCGATCGCGAACTGCAGCCGGGACAGGGTCAAGACGTCCACACGCTCCTCCTTCCCTCGATGCCTTCACTCTCTCCGCCGGCCGGGCCGGACGGGAAGCTCGTCGCCCGCCCGGGCCACGGACGGGTAACCAACCGTTGCGACGTGCTGCTCGAGCGACGTGGCGAGGTCGGAAAACCTGACCGTCGCCAGGTCCGCCTCGAGGTTGCGGGTGACGCGGGTCCACTGTCGCTGCACCGGGCAGGCGTCGCTCAGGGGGCACGCCTGGGGCGAGTCGACGCAGCGGTTGAGCACCACGTCACCCTCCATCGCGCGGACCACGTCGAGCAGGGTGATTTCGGCCGCCGGACGGGCGAGGCGGATGCCGCCGCCCGGGCCGCGGGCCGTTGCCACCAGGCCCGCCGCCGCCAGCTTGCGCACGATCCGCCGCACGAACGGCTCCGGCAGCAGGCGCCGGGCGGCGACCTCGGCGATCGGTACCTGCGCCCCCGGCTCGAGGCTCGCGAGGTGGAGCACCAGCCGCGCCGCGTAGTCGGTCTGCCGACCGATGCCGATCACAGAGACCTCATCTCAAGATCGCAGTGCACGGCGTAATGTGACTCTTTCGGTCCCCTTTGTCAAGGGAGGCGGCCTCACCGGCCACTCCACCGTCGGCCCGGTTGAAATGGTGGCGCGGGCATCTTGCCCGCGTCGAGGTCGCTGCAGCCGGGCACCCCGAGCGACATGGCCCCCCGCCCGCGCGGCCGGGACGGCCACGCCACCAGGAGGTCTCGTCACGGCGCCGGGAGGAGGTCCCAGACGCCGGGCCTCGGAAGCTGCAGCGCGACCCGGAGGTCGGCACGTTCCCGACCGTGGTTGCATCGTCCGCATCGCTCGGTTATGATCGTATGCATGAGGACCACGATCTCGCTCGACGACCGGGTTTTCGAGGCGGTGAAGAGGCGCGCCGCGGCGGACGGCCGGAGCGTGAGCGCGTTCATCGCGGCGGTGCTCGACGACGCCGTGAAGCGCGCCGACGAGCCGGCGCCGCAACGACCGTTCCGGCTGGTCACCGTTGGCGGTGGTGGGCCCTTGCCGGGTCTCGACCTCGACCGCCCGCGCGAGGTGATGGAAGCAGAGGACGAGGAACGGTACCGGTGACGGCGGGGCCACGATGCTGCTTCCCGACGTCAACGTCCTGATCTACGCCCATCGCACCGACTCGAGCGTCGACCACCCGGCCATTGCCGGCTGGTTGACTGAGCTGGCCACCGGCTACGAGCCCTTCGCGTTGTCCTCCCTCGCGCTGGTGGGTCTCGTGCGCATCGTCACCAACCCGCGGGTCTTTCGCCGGCCGTCCACCCACGACGAGGTGTTCGCTTTCATCGCCGAGCTGGTCGCCCGGCCCAACGCGCGGGTCGTTCATCCTGGGCCGCGCCACCTCGAGATCTTCGAGGAGCTGTGCCGGTCCTCCGGCGCCTCCGGTAAGCTGGTGGCCGACGCCCACCACGCTGCGGTCGCGGTGGAGCACGGCTGCACCCTGGCCACCACCGACGCCGACTTCGACCGGTTCCCGACTTTGCGCTGGCAGCACCCACTTCGGGTAGGGTGAGCTCGGGGCCTGTAGGCCATGGCGCTGGCGGCGCCTTGAGCCCGGACATCTCACCGGGGCTCGTCGCGAGGCGCCCGAGAAGAGCAGCATGAATGTCGGGAGAGGGGAGTATGAGCGCGACCCGAATCGCCGCCAGCCTGCCGACCACGCAGTTCCTCGCTCTCGAGGAGGCCCGCCGGCGGCTCGGGCTCAACCGGAGCGAGGCGATCCAGCAGGCGCTCGCCCAGTGGCTCGCGACCCGCGAGCGCGATGCCCGCCGCCGGCAGTACGTCGAGGGGTACCTGGCCCTCCCTGAGGACGGCGCCGAGGAGGGGATGGCCGGCGTTCGGGCATGGGCGGTCGGTCTTTCGCAGGAGGAGTGGTGATGCGGCGCGGGGACGTCTACTGGGTCGAGTTCCCCGAGCCGGTGCGGCGGCGTCCAGCGGTCCTGGTGTCCAGGGACGAGGCGTACTCGGTCCGCACCCGGCTGATCGTCGTCCCGCTCACCCGGATCGTGCGCGGGATTCCGACCGAGGTGAGGGTCGGCCCAGCCGACGGTCTCTCGAAGGCCGGGGTCGCCTTCGCCGACGAGGTCGTGACCGTCCCGAAAGCACTGCTCGGCAAGCGCATCGCCTCCGTCACCGCCGAGAACATGGCCGAGCTCGACGACGCCCTCCGCTTCGCCCTGGGCCTCGTGTGAGACCGGCGCAGGTGCTCGTCGTGCCGGTCGGCGACCTTACCACCAGTTGGTGGGGTCGTTGGTGACGTTGTCCACCAGGGAGACGTAGGCCCAGCTGCGCCCCTTGACGCCGTGCTCGGGGCCGTCGAGCGGCAGCACGGTCATGCCGTAGGTGCCCGCCGGCAGGGAGCCCACCTCCATCCGGAACAGGTGCTCCAGCCGCCGCTG
>Ga0068714_10005367_pt1 | contig 13648 bp, 13 predicted proteins | sample MTBNYHSulfiMetaG_FD_62988 | JGI IMG/M metagenome (GOLD analysis project Ga0068714, IMG submission 62988) | Enrichment culture microbial communities from rom New York Harbor, USA that are MTBE-degrading - MTBE-NYH (New York Harbor Sulfidogenic)... | ecosystem: Environmental > Aquatic > Marine >... | reverse complement strand
CGGGGCGTACATGGTCCGCAGCGGTTTCGAGGCCCCGGACGGGACCTATGTGACCGCGAGCGACGTGGCAGGGTTCGTGACGGTGATGACGCGGCTCCTGAACTACGCGTGGAGACAGGGGGCGCTCGTCGTCGCGGCGGCGGGGAACGAATCCGTGAACACGACCGGCGACCGGGGCCTGCTGCACATCCCCTCCGACCTCGGACGGACGCTGTGCATCTCCGCGACCGGGCCGCAAGGGTTGGCGTTCGATCCGACCGTGAGCCTCGACACGCCCGCGGTGTACACGAACTACGGCAGCGCGATCGACCTGGCGGCGCCCGGCGGCAACATCGATCTCGCGCTCTACGCGAACGAAACGCCGGGTTGGTGGTACGATCTCGTCCTGAGCGACGCACCGGGCGGCTACGTCTGGATGGCGGGAACGAGCCAGGCCGCGCCGCACGTCTCGGGGATCGCGGCACTGGTCATCGCGGCGCACGGCGGAACCATCGGTCCGGATCAGGTGGAGAGCATCCTCCGTGGGACCGCGGACGACCTCGGGAAGCCCGGCTGGGATCCGTGGTACGGTGCGGGCCGCGTGAACGCTGGGGCCGCCGTGGAGTAGACGATTCACGGACGAACCGTTTGGATCGGTGGCCCGGAGCTCCGTGCTCCGGGCCACCGTCTCTTCTTTGCGGGCGCGGGGCGCGCCGATTACCCTTCTCGCGGGACGGAGGCGAGATGATCGAGTCTGGCTTGACCCACACGATGGGCTTCACGGTCGAGGAGCGGCACCTGGCGAGTGCCTACGGGAGCGGATTGGTTGCGGTGCTCGCAACGCCGGCATTGGTCGCCTTCTGTGAGGAGTGCGCGCGCCGTTCGGTCGCCCCGCACCTCAAACCGGGACAGAAGACGGTCGGCACTGCGATGACGGTGCGTCATCTGGCGGCGACCCCGCCGGGCTTGCGGGTGACCGTTCGGACCGAACTCGTGGACGTCGACGGTCGAAGGCTTCGGTTCCGGTTCGACGCGCACGACGGGATCGACCGGATCGGGGAGGGCGAGCACGAGCGGTTCATCATCGACGCCGAGCGCTTCGCGAAAGGGATCGAGGGGAAACTGCGCAAAAGCAGGGATAATACGGACTCAGTCTAGCTTTCCGTCCACACAAAACCTTCGCCAGACCTTCACACGGGCCTCACATCGGGGCGGTATGCTTCATCCCGTAGTACTGGACCTCCTTGTAGCAAACGCCCACCGAACGAGAGCGGGGCTCGCAAAGCCGAGCCCCGCTTCCCGTTTCACCCTCCGCCCACCGGTGGGAGGAGGGTCAAGCGATCGCCGTCGCGGAGGACCGTCTCGAAGCCCTTCTTCGCCGCGACGTTCCCTCCGTTCACGAGCGCATTGATGTGCCGTCGAACCGCGCCGTCGGGCCTGAACAGGCGCGGCCTCACCCCGGGAAAGCGGTCGGCGAGGGCCTGCAGTGCATCGGACACGGCGGCGTTGTCGGGGAGCTCGAGGGCGAGCTCCGGCGGGAGCTCGCGCTTGAACGAGAACGACACCTCCAGATGGACTCTCATCGGGCCGCGAGCAGTCGCCGGGAGATGGCGTTGTGCCGGGGGATTAGGTCGTAGAGCGACTCGTCGACGAGCCGGCCGCTTCGCACGCGCATGACGCCGTCCACCATCGCGAGGTCGACCCGGTCCGCGGCGCAGTGCACGAGCGCGGCCAAGGGATCGGACTGCGCTCCGGCGAATGCGATCCCCGAGAGATCGAAGGCGACAAGATCCGCGGCCTTCCCCGCCTCGATCGAACCGATCTCGTCCTCCCGGTGAAGCACGCGGGCTCCGCCCATCGTGGCGAGGCGCAGGGCGTCCCGCGCCGAGCACGCCTCCGCGCCGTAGCGAACCCGCTGCAGGAGCATCGCTTGACGGGCCTCACGGATCATATTCGACGTATCGTTGCTCGCCGAGCCGTCGACCGCCAGACTGACCTTCACTCCCGTCCCCTTCAGCCGCGTCACCGGCGCGATGCCCGAGCCGAGGGTCATGTTGGAGCTCGGGCAGTGCGACATCCCGACGCGCGCCTTCGAGAGCTTGCCGATGTCCCCGTCGCTCAAGTGAACCAGGTGCGCGAACCAGACATCGTCGCGCAGCCAGCCTAGCTCCTCCATGTAGTCGACGGGGCGTGCGCCGAAGCGCTCCTCGCAGAAGCGCTCCTCGTCAGCGGTCTCGGCGAGGTGCGTGTGGAGCAGCACGCCGGCCTCCTCGGCGAGGCGGAGCGAGTCGCGCATCAGTCCGGACGTGACGGAGAACGGGGAGCATGGGGCGAGCGCGATCCGAAGCATCGAGAACGGTTTGGGGTCGTGATGCTGTTCGATCACCCGCTGGCAGTCGGCGAGGATGGCCGCTTCGCTCTGGACGACGCTGTCCGGCGGCAGGCCCCCGTCCTTGCGCGAAAGCGACATCGAGCCGCGGCAGGGGTGGAATCGGATGCCGGCACGACGCCCCCCCTCGACCAGTGCGTCGAAGATCCGGTCGCTCCCCTGCGGGAAGAGGTAGAAGTGATCAGAACTCGTGGTCGTCCCCGAGAGCAGGAGTTCGCACAGCCCGACGGCGGCACTCGTGCGGACCGCGTCCTCATCGATTCCCTTCCACCGCTCGTAGAGGAAGACGAGCCAATCGAAGAGCTCACGGTCGGCGGCGCCGGGAACGTTGCGGAAGAGCGTCTGATACAGGTGATGATGCGTGTTGACGAACCCCGGCAGGAGGACCTTGCCGGCCCCGTCGACGGTCTTGGGCGCCGCGAAGTCCGCGGCGTCATCGCCGAGCGCAACGATCCGGTTCCCCTTGACCAAGACGGACCCGCCACGGATCTCCCGCCCGGCCTCGTCCATCGTCGCGACGAGATCGAACTCACGGAAGAGGACGTCGCCTTGCCGCGTCATCAGCCGGTGAGGTCGGCCTGGTCCGCGGTCTCGATGAACGCGGCGAGCAAGTCGATGGCCGCCTTCAGATCGTCGCGGTGCCCGGTCTCCACGACGGAATGCACATAGCGGCTGGGAAGCGACAGGGTTACCACGGCCGCGCCGGCCTGAGCCCGCTCGACTGCGCCGGCGTCCGTGCCGCCGCGGGGGAGGATCTCCATCTGGTAGGGGATCTTTCGTTCCTCCGCGAGGCGTTTCATCACGCGCACGAGACCGGGGTGGGAAATCGAAGCCGAGTCGGCGAGCTTGATCGCGACCCCCCCACCGAGACGGGTGATCCGGTCCGCGGCTGGAACGTCGGGCACGTCCACGGCGAGCGTAGTGTCGAGGGCGATGCCGATCTGCGGGGCGATCGAGAAGCCGGACACCTGCGCGCCGCGCAGTCCGACCTCCTCCTGGGTGGTTCCAACGAAGTAGAGGTCACAGGCAATGCGCTTCGCTTGCCTGATCGCGGACAGGCCGATGTAGACACCGGCGCGGTCGTCGAGCGCCTTGCCCGAAAAGGTGTACTTGCCTTCGATGAAATCCTGCCGGAGCGTTACCGGATCTCCGATCGCCACCTGGTCGCGCACCTCTTCCTCGGGCAATCCCAGGTCGACGAAGAGGTCCTTCAGCTCCGGGAGCTTCTTCCTCTCCTCCGCGGTCAGGATGTGCACCGGCTTGCTGCCGATGACACCGACGAGATCGCCCTTCTCAGCGTGCACAACGACCCGCTGCGCGATCAGGGTCTTGGGATCGAACCCCCCCAAGGGATGGATCCGCAGGAATCCGGTCTTCTCCTCGATGAACCGGACGATGAACCCGATCTCGTCCATGTGGGCGGCGATCATCACCACCGGGCCGTTGCCCTTCTTGTGGGCAATGAGGTTGCCGAGGTGGTCGGTCTCGATCGTATCGACGACTCCCTCGAGCGCCTTCTCGATGATCGCTCGGACGGCCCCCTCGTGCCGGGGGATGCCTGCTGCCTCGCTCAGCTGTCTCAGAAGCTCCATGAGCCCTCCTTGTCTGACATGGTTGGATTGTATCGGAAGATCCCTTGCGATCAATCGCTTGCTCGTCTGCCCCGCGGGCGCTAGCATGGGCCATGATCCCGCTGCGCGACTATCGAAAGAGCCGGACCCTCCCGGTGGTGACCATCGCGCTCATTGTGCTGAACCTCTTGGTCTTTCTGTATCAGGGCGTCCTTCACACCCAGGGAACGCGGTTGAACGATGGCATCGCGTGGCAGGACCGGGGCTACGCGCCGCCGGCGTTCGACCCGGGCAGCTACCGGACCCACGTCCTGACCGGAGGAGAACCGAGCCTCTACCCGATGGCCGAGGACGAGTACTTCCTCGTCCGCTTTGCGCTCGTCCCCGCGGAGTTCCTGAAGGGGATCGACCTGCCCCCCACAATCCCGGCTCCCATCTGGATTACCCTCTTCACCTCGATGTTCCTCCACGGCGGATTGCTCCATATCCTCGGCAACATGCTCTACCTGTGGGTCTTCGGCGACAACGTCGAGGACGCGATGGGACACGGACGGTTCCTCCTCTTCTACCTCGCGTGCGGGGTCGCGGCGGGCTTCGCGCAGATGGCCGCGGGACCGAACAGCCCGGTGCCGCAGATCGGTGCGTCCGGGGCGATCGCGGGCGTGCTCGCCGCCTACTTCCTCCTGTTCCCGCAGGCCCGCGTTCTGACGCTCGTTCCGATCTTCTTCTTTCTGCGGCTCATCGCCGTTCCCGCTGTGCTCCTGCTCGGTCTCTGGTTCGTGCTTCAGCTGGTCGGGGCGGGCTCAGGGCCGGCCGGAGAAGGGACGGCGTGGTTCGCACACATCGGCGGGTTCGTCGCCGGGGCCGGGCTCGTCTTCCTGTTGCGGCGGCGTGGGGTTCCCGTGGGGTTGTGGGAGATGCTGCGGCGAAGACCGTCCTAGTTCCTTCACATCCGGACAGCGACCGGGTATGATAGCTCTTGCGATTCTGCCCGTATTTCAACAAAGGGGTGATGCGGAATGCCGAAAGGCCTAGTCAGAGGGGGTACCGTCGCGCTGATCCTGGTACTCGGAATCGTGGTCCTGGCTGCCAGCGCGGACCTGGTCGCGCACGACCCGATCGTCATCACGAGCAACTACCAATTCACGCGTGAGAACGGGGTGACCGCTGGGTCGGGCACGCCGGACGATCCCTACATCATCGAGGGCTGGAAGATCGACGCCGGGATGAGCGATTACGGGATCCGCATCCATGGCACGGACCGCTCGTTCGTCATCCGCAACGTGCTGGTGAGCGGCGCGGCGAAGGTGGGCATCTCGCTCGGCTACGTCAAGCACGGAACCATCGAGAGCTGCAAGTTGTCGGGCAACTGGGTCGGAATCTCGATCAGCTACGGGACGCTCGACCGGATCAGTCAGTGTACGATCGATAGCAACACAGACGGGATCCATCTCTACTTCTCTCACGCCAACCAGATCCTCCGCAATTCCCTCGCGGGGAACGACACCGCGATCTGGTTCGACGCGTCGAACCGGAACGAGGTCATCGGCAATACGCTTTCGGACAACGCGATGGGGGTCTACCTCGAACTGGGATCCACCGGCAACGTGATCGTGAAGAACGCGTTTCTGAACGACCGCCACAACGCGCACAGCGTGAGTGCGAATCAATGGGATCAGGACGGAAAGGGGAACTACTGGTCGAACTTCCGCGCGATCGATGCGAACGGGGACGGGATCTGGGATTCACCGTACGTCATCCACAGCGACAGTGACCAGGACAACTTCCCGCTCGTGGCCCCCCCGAACCAGACGTCGACGTCCAAGGCGAAGTAGACCCACCGAATCTGGGAGCAGGGGGGACCGCGGGACCGGCGTCCGGCTACGGGTGCCCGTTCTCGATCGCCGCTCCGCCCGGTATACGACGAAAGGGAGAGCATGCCCGAGAAGTTCTCGGAATTCCTGCGCGGCGAAGTCCCTTACCCGCTGACGCATGTTCTCATCCAGAACATGCAGCCGGGGCAGCATGTCTCGCAGTGCTTTCTGGTCAAGCAGAAGAGTCAGCGCTCGACGCGGAACGGCGATCCGTACCTCGAGGTCGTGCTGGGCGATCGGTCGGGAACCGTGTCGGCACGGGCCTGGGCGGACGCAACACAACGCTACGCCTCAGCTTTTGACGAAGGCGACTTCGTCTTTGTCGAGGGACAGAGCGAGACGTACCGTGGATCGCTGCAGATCATCATCGAGTCCATCCGGCGGCTCGAGGCCCACGAGAAGGAGTCGGGACGGGTGGCGGGATTCGATCCTGGACTGCTCGTGCCGACGAGCGAGCGGAAGATCGACGAGATGTGGGCTGAGCTCCAGGTGCTCGCCGAGGCGGTTTCCCCGGCGCCGCTCAAGGCGCTGACCGCGGGCCTGCTAGAGACACACGAGGCCGCGCTCAAGGAGTTCCCCGCGGCGGCGCAGTACCACCACGCCTATCTCGGTGGGCTTCTCGAACACACGCTCGAGGTGGCGCAGGGCGTCTTTCGATTCTGCGAGGGCTTCCCGAGTCTCGACCGCGGCCTCGTCACCGCTGGGGCGATCCTCCACGACATCGGGAAGATCGAGGAGCTGGAGAATCCGATCGCGCCGCGCTACAGCTTCAGCGGCCAGCTCGCCGGACACCTGCTGCTCGGGCGCGACATGGTTCGCGATGCGGCTGCTCAGATCAGGTGGGACGACGAGCGGTTGCCGCGCCTTCTGGAGCACATCATCATCTCGCACCACGGTGAGCTCGCCTTCGGGGCAGCGATCGTCCCAAAGACAGCGGAAGCGATCACGGTCTACTACTTCGACAACCTCTCCGCCAAGCTGAACATGGTGCGACTCCACATCGAGAAGGACACCGAGGCCGGGGAGTTCACGGACTGGCACCGGTTGCTCGAGCGGAAGTTCTTCAAGGGCGGGGCGTCCGAGCCATCCTAGCTCGACGCGCCGCCTAGGCCTCAAGACCGGGGATCTCCATATCAAAGGCCATTTCCGCGATGTTGAACGCATAGTCACGGACGCGGAGGAGGCTCTCCATGAGGCCGCCGAGAGGGAGGGTCGGCCACTCGCTCTCCGCCTGGCGGGCGCGGGCCTCCCAATCGGGGGTTCGGCTCCGCTCGTGCAAGACCTGCGAGCCGTTCTCCTGATCCCCGTCGAGGAACCCGCGCATGCTCCGCGCCACCGCATCGAGTGCAGCGGCGGCGAGCGCGTCGATCGACGCCCGGGCGTGGGCCGGCGGGGGCTCGCTGAGCGATGGGACCGTGCGGGAAACCTTCACGGCGTGATCGCCGATCCGTTCGAGGATCTTCGCCACGGAGTGGAACTCATGGAACAGGATGCGGCTCATCCCGATCTCTTCCTCGAGCAGGAGATCGCGCAGGAGCAGACCGAGCTCTCGGGACATGACGCGCGTCAGCCGGTCGGCCTCAGCGTCGCGCTCGACGACGTCGCTGGCGAGGTCCACGTCGCGGCTCGTGAACGCCGCGACCGCGTCACGCAGCATCGCCTGTGTGATCGCGTGGATCCGCCGAAGCGTCGCCTGCGCGGCGAAATCGCGCAGGTTCACGAGGCAGTGGAGAACGATGCGGTCCTGTGCCTCGTCCAGAATCTCCAAACCGACGAGGGACTGTGAGGCCCCGCGGACGGCCCGCCGCTGTTCCGGCGAGATCCGCGTGCCGTCCACCTCGATCACGTCGAACCCCGTGATGTAGCACGAGATGATCGCTCGCTCGATCCACGCGCCGTCCTTGCCTTCCAGGGAGAGGGTCACGCGGTTGCCGCCGGTCAACGCGCGCGGGACGATGAGCAGGCTGCCGGTGGTGTTCTCCATCACGGAGATCTCCGAACCCCGTTCGATCCCAACCCGCACCGCCCACGGCTTGGGAAGCGTGACGAAAAAGGTGCCGCCGCCGGTGATCTGGACTTTGCGCTGATCCATTATTCCTCCCAAGGGAGTATAGATGTTGCTGCGACTATAGACAAGACTGGCCCATCGCATTGCGCGCGCTCGCAGGGTGTCTATAATAGCTTGCTAGCTCAATCACCCGATGCGAAGGAGCCTCCCATGACACGAACCGAGTACTGCGGCAGCTTGCGCGCCGGGGACATCGGTCGCCAAGTGACCCTCTGTGGCTGGGTGAAACGGCGACGGGACCTCGGGAAGATCACGTTCGTCGACCTGCGGGACAGTTCAGGGGTGGTGCAGCTCCTGTTCCCCGGCGACGATCCGATGCTCGGGGAGGCACACACCTTGAACCGGGAAGACGTGATCTCGGTCACCGGGACCGTGGATCGGCGGAGCGAAGGGAATGTGAACCCCGAGATGAGGACCGGCGAAGTCGAGGTGCGCGCCGAGGCGCTTGAGATCCTCAACCGATCGCTGACCCCGCCGTTCCTCGTCGAGGGCGACGGGTCGGACACGACCGAGGACACGCGGATGCGGTTCCGGTACGTGGACCTGCGGCGGGAGCGGATGCAGCGCAACCTGACGCTGCGGCACCGCGTGCTCCAGGCGATCCGGCGATCGTTCTCCGACCAGGGATTCCTTGAGATCGAGACCCCGGTCCTGACGAAGTCGACTCCCGAGGGGGCGCGGGACTTCCTCGTGCCGAGCCGATTCTCTCCGGGGGCGTTCTACGCGCTGCCGCAGTCCCCGCAGCTGTTCAAGCAGCTGTTCATGATCGGTGGAATTGACCGGTATTTCCAGCTCGTCAAGTGCTTCCGGGACGAGGATCTGCGGGCCGATCGCCAGCCGGAGTTCACGCAGCTCGACCTGGAGGTTTCGTTCCCGCGCGGAAAGGACGAGATCCTGGGGATCCTCGAGCGTGCGACGGCCCGTCTGTTCGCGGACGTCCTCGAGACCCCGCTTGAGACCCCGTTTGCCCGCATGACGCACGCGGAGGCGCTCGCCCGCTACGGATCGGACAAGCCGGATCTGCGCCTGGGAATGGAGATCCATGATGTGTCGGAGATCGTGGCCGGTGCGGGATTCCGGGTCTTCAGCGAGGCGATCGCCGCCGGCGGCCGTGTCGCCGGCTTCAGCGCGGTCGGGTGCGCGGGGTACTCGCGATCGGCGATCGACCAGTTGCAGGAGATCGCGCAGCGCGCCGGAGCGCGCGGCTTGTCGTTCATCAAGGTTGCCGACGAGATCACCTCGCCGCTTTCGAAGTTCCTTCCGGAGGAAGGTCTCGAGCAGATCGCGCGGGTCGTCGGGGCGGCGGACGGCGATCTGGTCCTTCTGCTGGCGGGCAGTGGGATCGAGCGAGCGCTCGGTGCGCTGCGGCTCGAGATCGGCCGACGGGAGCAGTGCGCGGAGGAGGGGTGGCGGTTCCTGTGGGTCACCGACTTCCCGCTCTTCGAACTGGACGAGGAGGGCGCGCTGACGAGCGGGCACCACCCGTTCACGTCCCCCAGTCCGGCCGACCTCGATCGGCTGGAGGAGGCGCCTCTCACCGTCGGCTCTGATGCGTACGATCTCGTACTGAACGGCGTGGAACTCGGCAGTGGGAGCATCCGAATCCACTCCCGTGCGTTACAGGAGCGGATCTTCCGCTTGCTCGACATCTCGGCGGAGGAGGCGCAGGCGCGGTTCGGGTTCTTCCTGCACGCCTTGGAGTACGGCGCGCCGCCGCACGGGGGCTTCGCGCTCGGCCTCGATCGGTTGGTGATGATGATGGCGGGCGAGGAATCGCTGCGCGACGTGATCGCTTTTCCCAAGACCGCGACTGGACTGTGTCCGTTGACCGGCGCTCCGATGCGCGTCGATCCGGGGCAGCTCGGCGAGCTCGGGCTGGTGCTTCGTCAGAGCGGGGAATGAGCCGCGCGCGGCAGTTGCTCCTGGTCGGCTGTCTGGTCGGCGCGATCATGCTTCTGGTTCTGCTTGTCAGTGGGGTGCACAACCTCGTCCTGTTGCCGGGCAAGCCGATTCCCAATCCGCTTGCTGCTACGGAGCGCCCGGCCGCCGGAGGCTCGGCGAGTCGGCCGTCGGGGGGCACCTCGGAGGCCTGGTTGGTCCTCGCGCAGAGCGTTCTTGTCGTGGCAATACTCGGCGTCTTGATCATGGCCGGCATCTCTCGACGGTTCCGCCGGCAGCTTCTGATCCTCGGGACCGTGGGCATCGTCCTCGTCTTCGGGCTGCAGTGGCTTCCGCTGCCCCGTATCGATCTGCCTGAGCCGCCGCAGCCTCAGGGAAACACGGGCTCGACGTCCACGACCCCGCCGGAGCAGCCCGAGATCCCCGCGGTGCATGCGCCGGGGTGGGGAGCGATCCTCGTCGGCGTTGCCGCGGCGCTCCTCACGACCGGGCTGGTCCTCCTGTTCCTGTTCAAGCTGTACCCGCGATGGCGCCGGGGGCGTGAAGGGGGCGTGCTCGACGAACTCGGAGAACGAGCGGATGAGGCGGCGCGGCGGATTCGGTCGGGCGGAGACCCGCGCGAGGCCGTGTTGCGGTGCTACAAGGAGATGAGCGAGATTCTGAGCAGGCGCCGGCGCGTGCCCAATCGCGCCGACTTCACGCCGCGGGAGTTCGCCGCGCGGCTGCGGCAGGCAGGGATGGCGGACGAGCATGTCGATCGGCTCACGGCCATCTTCGAAGACGTCCGCTACGGTGGCCGAAGCGGGGAGCCGTTCGGTCGGGAGGCGGCGGCTTGTCTCGAGGCGATCCGCCGCGTTCCCGCTCTGGGAGATCCCGCATGAGCCGGCGGACGATCCTGGCCGTCGCGGCGGTCCTCACCGCCGGATTCTCTCTTCTCTTCGTCTTCCCGCTGCGGGAGGTGTTCCGGGCTGGGTTGCTCGAGCCGGCTATCGAGGCGTGGCACCTGGTGCGGTGGTACGTCCTGCGGCTTCCGCAGGCCGCGCTGTGGATCGTGCTGGTGCTTGCGGGAGCCGTTCTCCTCGTCCGCGCCCTCGTGAAGGGGCTGGGTCGACGGGCGAAGCCCGAGCCAGTGGAGCCGCCCCCCCCTCGGCCGCCCACGGAGTTTGAGCGGCTGTCGGCGCTCATCGCCCGCTCGCGACGCGGGGCGCTATCGCGGCGGCGCCTCGCGGGTGAACTCGTCGCCCCGTGCGTGCGGCTCATCGCCCGCCGGGAGGGCCTCTCCGTGGCGGAGGCGCGGTTGCGATTCGAGCGCTTCGCGTGGTGCGACGAGCCCGCGGTGGCCGGCTTCTTCGCCTATCGCAGGCGGTACAGAGGACTGGGGTGGCGGGGCGACTTCGAGGAGAAGCTCGAGAAGACCGTCTCGTTTCTGGAACGGTATCAGGAGGGGAGTGGATGGAACTAGCCAAGCTGCAAGAGCGGTCAGGCGCGATCCTCGCGGAGGTCTCGCGAGCGATCGTCGGCAAGGAGGACGTTCTCAGGCGGGTCTTGGTCGGGCTGCTTGCGGGCGGCCATGTTCTGTTCGAGGACTACCCCGGTCTGGCGAAGACGCTCATCGCGCGCAGCTTCGCCCAAGTCCTCGGGCTGGAGTTCAAGCGGATCCAGTTCACACCGGACCTCCTGCCAGCGGACATCACCGGGTCGCACATCTTCGATCGGGAGACCGAACGGTTCACGCTCGTGGTCGGTCCGATCTTCGCGCACATCATTCTGGCGGACGAGATCAACCGGGCGACTCCGAAGACGCAGTCCGCGCTGCTCGAGGCGATGCAGGAGGCGCAGGTGACGATCGACGGCACGACCCACACGCTGCCCGTGCCGTTCATGGTCATCGCCACCCAGAATCCGATCGAGTACGAGGGGACCTTTCCCCTGCCCGAGGCGCAGCTCGACCGGTTCATGATGCGCCTGTCGGTCGGCTATCCCGATCCGGCCGGCGAAGCCGAGATTCTGCGTCGCAGACGGGAGCGCAAGGCGGATGTGATCACCCTGTCGCCGATCAGCGGCGCGGAGGAGGTGCTCGCGATGCGCGCGGCGGTCGAGGAGGTGTTCGTCGACGCGGACATCGAGGCCTACATCGTTTCGCTGGTCGCGAAGACGCGGACCGACAACAACGTGTACGTGGGCGCGAGCCCGCGCGGCTCGCTGGCGCTCCTCAAGCTGGCGCGGGCGAACGCGGCGCTCTCCGGTCGCGATTACGTGTTGCCGGACGACGTGAAGGCGTTCGCTGTGCCGGCGCTTGCGCACCGGCTCATCCTCAGTCCGGAGCTATGGTCGAAGCGGATCACGCCGATCGACGTGGTGGAAAGCATTCTGCGCCAGGTCCCGGTTCCCAAGGTGGACTAGGTGGCGCGTCGCGGGAAGCTCGCCCTCCTGGGAGCCATCGCCGTTGCGCTCGTGGCGGCTGGCCTCTTGGCGCGCGACGGCAGGCTGCTCGCCCTCTCGTTCCCGTTCGTCGTGACGATCGGTGCGCTCTCGCTCTTCCCGCCGCCCGGGAAGGTCGAGCTCACCGTATCCCGGGAGTTCTCCGCGCTGCGGCTGGAGGAGGGCGAGACGATGCGGGTGCGGGTCCTCGTCGAGAACCGAGGCCGCTCACTCCCGCTCGTTGGCGCGGTCGAGCGGATGCCTGCGGGGATCGGGGAGGCGAGCGGGGAGACGGGCACGCTGGGCCCGTTGCCCCGGGGAGGGCACCGCACGTTCAGCTATGACCTCGCTCCGCCGCGCGGCGCCTACCGCTTCGGTGGCCTGGACGTCACCGCCTGGGACCGCCTGGGCCTGTCCTCCCGCCGGGTGGTCGTAGGACCGACTGATGAGGAGCTCTTGGTCCGGCCACGGGTCGAGCCGTTCGAGGAGATCGTCATCCGCCCACGCCGGACCCGCGGCTACGCCGGGATGGTCAAGGCCAACCGAGGCGGGAGCGGACTGGATTTCTACGGGTGTCGTGCGTACGTGTCCGGAGACGAAGTCCGGCGAATCAACTGGCGGGCGTACGGTCGGCGGGGCGAGCTTGTCGTGAACGAGTACGAGCGGGAACAGATCGCCGATGTGACGGTGGTGCTCGACGCTCGGCTCCGCGCCCACCCGCGCGCCGCCGGCGAGGGGACCTTCCCGCACGCCGTGCGCGCGGCGGGGAGTCTGGCGGCGCACTTCCTCTCGCGCGGCAACGGCGTCGGCCTCTTGATCTACGGCGACTTCCTCAATTGGACGCTGCCCGGCTACGGGAGACGGCAGCGCGAGCGGATCCTCGATGCGTTGTCCCGCGCCCGGCCCGGGGACAAGGCGGTCTTCGAGGACCTCTACTTCATCCCCACGCGCCTCTTTCCGCCGCAGTCGCAGCTCGTCTTCGTGACTCCCCTCGCCGGAGAGGAGGATGTCGAGGTCATCGGCGTGCTTCGGGCGCGCGGCTACGAGGTGCTGCTCGTCCGTCCCGATCTTCTGCCCCACGAGCTCGTGCGGACGCGTGGAGATCCATCGCACGACTTGGCACGGCGGATCCTCGAGCTGCGGCACGGGCTCCTGCTCTCGACGCTCTCGAGCCTTGGCGTGAACGTCGTCAATTGGGACGTCACTCAGCCCCTCGCCGGGCGGGTGTCCTGGCTCCTATCGCGCCGCGGGCGGAGGCACCGGTGAAGGGGTGGGCGCTGGGGCTCGTCGGGATGGGGAGCGCGCTTCTCGCGGCGCTCGGCTTTCTGGCTGGGTCGATGGTCCTCGGAGCGCTCGGCGCGGCGCTCTTCATCGGTTGGCTCGCGGTGGTCTGGCTCGCGGAGACGCGCCTGTCCACCCTGCTCCTGCCCGCGACGGCCGCGGTGGG
>Ga0068714_10005366_pt1 | contig 13648 bp, 11 predicted proteins | sample MTBNYHSulfiMetaG_FD_62988 | JGI IMG/M metagenome (GOLD analysis project Ga0068714, IMG submission 62988) | Enrichment culture microbial communities from rom New York Harbor, USA that are MTBE-degrading - MTBE-NYH (New York Harbor Sulfidogenic)... | ecosystem: Environmental > Aquatic > Marine >... | reverse complement strand
TAGGATATTTACTTTCAATTGCCTTAGGAATTAAATCTTGTACATATGTCTCCTCGTCAGTGGTATAATAATCCTTTCTTATTATATCAGATAATTTTTTCTTCTTTTTTACTGCCTCGACAGCATCATCAATAGTTACAATACCTTCCAGTTTTCTTTTTTCTCCCACCACGAAAACACTGGAAATTCCGTTTGATTCCATCTCCTTAATAGCAACCTTAATTCCATGTGCCAAGCTTACTAAAGCCCCAGGTTTAAACATGATGTGTTTGGCTTGTAACACCCTGGAACGGTCTATATCGCGAACAAAATCTTCTATATAGGCATTGGAAGGGTTATTTAAAATATCTTCAGGAACACCTATCTGTACAATCTCGGCATCTTTCATTACCGCTACCCGGTCTCCAAGCTTAAAAGCTTCATTAACATCATGTGTAATAAAAACAATGGTTTTTTTTAGTTTAGATTGGATATCCAATAATTCCAGTTGCATATCTCTCCTTATTAAAGGATCTAAGGCACTGAAGGGCTCGTCCATTAGTAGAATATCAGGATTAGTAGCCAAGGCTCTGGCTAAACCTACACGTTGCTGCATACCGCCACTTAATTCGGCTATATATTTATCTTCCCATCCGGCTAAGCCTACTCCTTCAATTGTTTCTCCGGCAATTTTTCTTCTTTCTTCCAGTTCCACACCTTTGACTTCTAAACCATATTCCACGTTACCGAGAACAGTCCGGTGATTCATTAATCCAAAATTCTGAAAAACCATAGTGGCTTTTTTCTGTCTGAACTCACGTAATTGATGATGGTTATATTTGACAATATCATCACCATCAATATATATTGCTCCGGAAGTTGGTTCGTTTAACCTATTTAAACAGCGGATAAGGGTTGATTTACCACTGCCGGAGAGTCCCATAATGACAAATACTTCACCTTCATTTACTGAGAAAGTAGCATTTTTAACACCCACAGTGTGTCCGGTTTCTTTTAATATTTGTTCTTTTGATTGTTTCTTTTTTAATCTTTTAAGTACTTCTTTAGCCTTCTTCCCAAAGATTTTTGTCACATTCTCCACTTTAATTTTTTCACTCATGCAAGGCTCCTTTAGATTCTGCTTTTAAATTTTCAAATGGATTTTAAAACTAATATTCAAATACTAGAAAATAATTTTATATTACTTAATTAATAAATATTTTTTCTTTTGGCTTTTATTTTGGGTATTTATATTTATTGGCAATCCCCTGAGTTATTCTGTCAATAGTAATAGCCAAAATAACAATACTAATTCCGGCTTCAAAGCCCATTCCGATATCAATCCGGTTGATAGCCTGTAACACATTCAATCCTAACCCTCTTGCCCCTATCATAGAGGAGATAACCACCATTGCCATAGCCATCATAGTTGTCTGATTTATTCCCATCATAATAGTCGGAAAAGCCTGAGGTAATTCTATTTTGGTCAGTATTTGCCAGGTTGTAGATCCAAAAGCATGCCCCGCCTCCACCATTTCTTTAGAAACACCTTTTATAGCTAAAGTAGTTAATCGAATTGCCGGGGGGGTAGAATAAATAACTGTGGCAAAAACAGCAGGTACACTTCCCAGCCCAAAAAGCATAATAGCCGGTATCAAATAAACAAAACTGGGCATGGTCTGCATGCCATCTAAAACAGGCCTGGCATAAGTTTCTAATCGTTCATTATATGCAACAATAATCCCCAACGGAACACCAATAATACAGGCAATGACTACTGAAACCAACACCACTGACAGGGTTAACATCATTTCATCCCATAAACCCATAATCCCAATTGTAAAAATTAGAATGGAAAAAGTTAACCCTGATTTCCAGTTTTTAATTTTCCAGCCTAATATAAATATAAATATAAGGACAATAGGCCAGGGAATCCAGAGAAATAAATCTCTGGCCTGAAGTAAAAACCATAGAATGCCACCTTTTATAGCATCAAAGAAAAAGGCGTAATTTTGAACTAGCCATCTGACAAAATTACCAACATGTTGGCCTAAATTGAGTTGCCATGCTTCGGGAAAATCAAAAAACATTTTTATCATATTAAACCAATGTTGCCTGCCCTAATCCATCACATTAAAGCAGGCAACCTTCCTTTCAAAATATCTAATTAACATTTAAACATTAGGTTATAATAAGCTCTAAATTATAAAGATTCCTTCACTTTCTGGGCAACCTCTTCGGGAACCCATTGAGTCCAGACATTTTCTTTATTTTTTAAAAACCAGACTGCGGCTGCACGCTCATCTGTTTCATTTTCCATCATATAGGCTAGGGCTTCACTGGTCAGCTGACTGCTGGTACTGTATTTGCTTAAGAATTCGGCTAATTCCGGAGCTCTTTCCACAAACTCTGCATTAGCAGCGATAGTAATTTCCATTGCTTCAAATTCACAGGCATAACCATTATTCCACAATTCTTCACTATATGGTTCATCTTCCAGTAAAGTCATATCCATCATACCCATAATCCAGGTTGGTTCCCAGTAATAAGCCACAATGGGTTCTCCTCTTTCGTAAGAGGAAACAATGGCCGCACTTAAAGCAGTAGCAGATCCCGGACTAAAATAATTGTAGTATTCGTCAAGACCATAGGTTTCCGCTTTAGTCCGCATAATTTCATCAACTTTCCATCCCGGTATAGCACCATAAATTCTTCCCTTGGAAGGGTCTTCTTCATCTTCAAAAACCTGCCAGTAATTAGCCAGGTCTTTTACTGTTTCTAGTCCAGGCGCCATAGGCTCAATACCTCTTTCCGTATCACCCTCTATAACATAAGTTGGAACATAAAATCCCTGGGCATTGTCATCAAAATTAACACCTAATTCCACGATATCACCTGATTCAAGAGCTTCATTATAACTTTCAGCAATATTGCTGGTCCACATCTCCATTTCTACGTCAATGTCACCACGCCTTAAGCCCATTAATGTTACAGGTGTTGAACCGGAAACTATATCCATAGTATACCCGCCATAACCTTCCTCCATAATGATCCCGGCTACATAACTGTGAAAACGGATGCTTTCCCATCCGGCATCAGCAAAATTCACCCTTTCCTGGGCGATTGTATTAACATTTACACTTAACACCACAAACGTGATAACCAAAAAGGTTATTAATGAATTTAGAATTTTTTTCTTCAAAGTAAAATCACCTTCCTTTTTTTATTAGCCTTTTTTAAATTCATTGTATGAACTAACTGAATGAACAGAATAACACGATATTCAGAATATTCAGCTTTTCTTTAAGTTACTTTTTAAATTTTTTTAATAAGCAGATCATTTTAGTATATTGTATCTATTTGATTACAAATCTTTAGACCTATAATCATCTATCAATATCAACTATTCTATTGATATGGATAATTTGGATTTTCCCAAAACACTGAGGTAAGCAAAAAAGTTATTTTGTTAGGCAATACAAAGCATAAGTAAAAATAAGAAAGATTAGCTCTTATGCTCTTTGTTTTATTAGCCCATTTAATTCATTAGTGTATTATTATTGTATCTATTATATCGGATATTCTTTAAATGTCAAATTTCATTGGCTTTCAAATTTATGCAGTAAATAGCATTCTTCTTATTTTTATCCTATAAAAATAACTAATTTTACTTAGTATTCTATGAATACAAAAGAAGAATTCTGTGGATAGATTTGAACATCCTGTTCTAAATGGGACAATGAAGTATGAATATATTGGTAGATCTCGTTCAGAGTAACCTTGCTATCCGTATTGCTGTCAGCCGGAGCCGGAAAGACAAAATCATTGTAACCACAGCCTTCGCAAAGGGAAGCTGAAAAATATCCATAAGGATTGCCGTCTATAGAGTGATAAAGTGTTTCCAGGCATTTCTGGTCTCCGGAGGCAGATACAATTACCTTAAATGAACCCGAAGCAAGATTTCCCTTTTCCAAAAATGAATCAAATAAAGCAAATGATTCCAGCACATTCTCGTTAAATTGTCTTAGGTTATCAGTATGCATGATTCCACGGGCAGGAAAGCTCTTCCCGATAAATCCACCGGAATGACAGGAATCAAGTATTACTACTTTTGTCCCGGGGATATTCCTAAGAGCTAATGCCAATTCGTCAACTGTGATATCTTTTGAAGCATTTTCAGCCAGGGCATCATAAGGCAATATGGTACTGGTTTCTCCGTCACTATATCCGTGTCCCGAAAAATAGAAATAAGAAATATCATTACTATCAGCCTCTGAAAACGACGAGGAAATTGACTGCAGAATATTCTCACCTGTGGCCTCTTTACCGATAAGGGTATCTAACCGCGTAAAAGTAAATTGATTATTACCAAAACGGGAGTTTTCAAAAACTTGACGCATCCGATCCACATCAAAAGAAGGCGCTCTTAAATCAAGAATCCCCGGATCCTGATAATCATCAACACCGATGCATAAAGCCCGGTAATCTGTTACAGGAATCACACTAACCTGGATTGTATCACTTACCGTCATATCCCCGGTGGAATAATATACTGTAACCTGAGCCGTGCCTGGAGATAAGGCAGTAATCATACCATTGCTATTCACATTCACTTTGCTATTGCTGGATAGATATTCACACCAATCAGCAGGAATTTCTGCCGAGGAGGAATCCTGAAAATAAACGGTAATGGAGGAAAGAGCTTGAGACTCACCGGGATATAAAGTTATAATATTGGGTAAAACTTTCAGATAATCTAACTGGGCTAATAGATCTATATGTATCGATGTTAACTGGTTCTGAAAGATAATTATAGACTCTTCCCGGCTTTTTGATAACTCTTCTAAAGTTAACCCAAGCAAATAAGAGCCGGGGGAGAGATGGGAAATAAGAGATGGCGTAACTTTCCCTGAATAAGTACCATTAAGGTAGATCGCTGCACCTGAGGGATTACTGGTCACATAAAGTGAACCATGGGTAAAAAGCAAGCACCCGGATATTATGAAAGAAACAAGTAATAAAATACCAAACCTGATGAAAAAGGATTTATTTCTTTTGAACATTTTCAACCTCTTATGATATTTAGTAATATTATAAACTGATAAAAACAAAATTAAGTAAGCTAAAACTTTTTAAATCTAATTTAATGATTGCACAACTCAGAATGAATAGATGTGTTGCACTAATACTTTAATACCAATCACCACTAAAATCAAACCACCGGTCAGTTTGGCATATTTTTCCACCAGACAACCCAATATTTTTCCTATTTTAACCCCGGTTAGAGAAAAGAGCAAAGTTATGATTCCGATAGTAATAATCACAGGGATGATATCCATTTCCAATATAGAAAGACTTACTCCGGCAATAAAGGCATCAATACTGGTGGCAATTGCCAGAAGTAAGAGTACTGAGGTTTTATTAAAATTGATAGGTTTACAGTTTTCCTTGCTCTGAAAAAACTCATAAATCATCCTCCCTCCGATGCCAAGCAAGAGGAAAAAAGCAATCCAATGATCATAAAGGGCAATATGTCGACTTACACTTTGACCTAACCACCAGCCCAGCCAGGGCATTATCATTTGAAACCCGGCAAAATAAAGTGCAATCTTTAAAGCATAGGCAAAACTTATTATGGACGCAACGATACCTGCGCTAATCGAAACAGCAAAAGCATCCATAGCCAAACCGATTGCTAAAAATATTGTAGACAAAAATGACATCTTATTCTCTCCAATTTAAAAAATCTATCCATTAATCCTAAATAATATTTCTTCTCACTATCTTCAAAGAAGATATTCTGACTATTGTTTCCTCTTTGAACAATATGCTGAGGATAATCCAGTAATACAATTCTTGCTTGTCTGGGCATAAATCGATTGTAGCAAATAATGGATAACAGGTCTACTTTTTTTAATGAACGAACCATGTTTCCATTATGATATACTTTAATATAAGAAATTAGAAAGAGAGGTTGTTGATATGAATTGGATTCTATTTATTATAGGTAGAAACTGGGCTCAACGAATCATTGTTCTGGGTGCTATTGCTATATATCTCTACTTATTGATCAGTAAACCGGAAATGGCTAAAAAAGGATTCATGGGAACACTTGGCTCTTTTTTTAGTCTCATACCCTTAATTTTTGCAGCACTTCTAATTGCCCAGGCAATCAATCTCTTATTGCCAGATAAGCTGATTATACAATGGTTTGGCAAAGAAAGCGGCATACGGGGAATTATGACCGGAGGACTTTTGGCCGGACTATTACAGGGTGGACCTTACGCGGTGTACCCCATTATTCAATCCCTTTTTCAAAAAGGAGCTCATATAAGTATTATTGTAACCATGCTTATTGGTTATGGAGCAATTGGATTGAGCCGTATTGCCTATGATTTTATTTTCTTTGAACCAAAGATCATTGTATTGCGTCTTCTGTTTGCCATTCCGTTAACGATTATATCAGGCATAATTCTATACTTTATTTTGTAGATTAAAAAACAGGGTTTTTTGTTTTTAGTTTATAGTCTTTGGTCATTAGGAAATAACAATATGGATTATTGATAAAACTAAATATGACTATTCTTTTTTGAAAACTAACAACTGTAAACTGAAAACCCTCTTACTAGCAATTACACCTACAGTATTTTGACTCAATACTACATACTCAATACTATTTCTTAAAACATTTGACAATGAATATCATAGTTCTATATGATAGCAAATAATACTCATAGAATTGCTAACTCTGCTTATAAATTTATCAGAATTGAATAATATCAGGAAATAATAAGAAAAAAGAAATGAACAATAATAAATCAAAACAAAAACCTCATTTTTCTCAAAAATTTAAGCCTAAAATTCCAAAAATAAGTCATATCTCGACATTTGACTTTTTCTTAGTTATTTTTTTAATTGCGCTGCTGTACTATCTTGTTCAATATACTGACATGGATAAAATTCTTATTACTGCAGTGGTCGCCCTGGTAGGAATAGGCATTGAGATGTTCAGCCATATCTTTACTTATGCCTTAACACTCATCCAAACCATTCCCTATATAGGTCCCATGATTGCCAAAATTATCACCTGGCCGATTTTTGTTACGCTTAATGTAATGGCATATTTTGTCACTTTAGTGGTGATTCGTTTTAAAGGAATAGCAATGGTAAAAGATGCCAGAATTTTGACCACCATTTTTCTGATCGGCCTGTTAGTTGGTTTTATCCTGGGTCGTATATTTTGATTTAAAGTTCAGTAGTTTAGTGCTTTCAGATGTTCCAACCCTTTATTCTCAATAAATATACAGGCATTATGTAAAGCATTTTTAATCGCTTCAGCCTTGGACCTGCCATGACATATAAAACACAAACCCTTTACACCCAGAAGAGGTGCTCCTCCATAGGTTTTATAATTTCGCTTTTTAGCATAATTTGCAAATTTTTCTTTTAACATTTTGGTAGTCGTATCATCAGGAAGACTCCTCAAAATACTGATCTTGAAATCAGTCATGAACATACTGGAAAGTCCTTCTGCTGTTTTCAGGACAATATTTCCTACAAATCCGTCACAGACAATCACATCTGCGATACCCAGGAAAACATCCCCTCCCTCAATATTCCCGATAAAATTAAGATCCTCTCTCTTGGAAAGCAATGTGTAGGCTTCTCGGCTTAGCCGGTTTCCCTTACTTCTTTCCACTCCGATATTGAGTAAAGCCACTTTAGGATTATCAATATCCAGTTCATATCTGGCATAAGAGGCTCCCATCAGGGCAAAATGGAGCAGGTTAATCGGCTTACAATCAACGTTGGCACCCATGTCCAGAATCACCTTCATGCCTTTCAGTGTAGGAATAATGGCAGCAATAGCAGGACGCCTGATATTATTTATACAACCCAATTTCAAAAGAGCAGCAGTCATGACCGCACCACTGCTACCGGCTGAGATAAATGCCTCTGTCTTTCCGGTTTTAAGTAAGTCCATACCGACAATGATCGGAGAATGCCCTTTCCTCCTTATAATCTCTGTCGGTAAAGCATCACTATCGATTCTATCAGGACAATCGACTACCTGAACTTTTTCTTTCTTAAACGGGTATTTTTCTAACCCATCTTCAATTAGTCTTTTATCACCCAATAGTGTAATATCACAATCATATTCCTGTAAAAAGAATGAAGCACCTTTTAAAGTTTCATCAGGGCTGTAATCTCCACCCATAATATCCAGCGCTATATTCAAATACAATCCCTCCTTATTACCTGCTTATAATAATAGATAAAAACATTCGTTGATAATAACATTATAACGATTGTAACAATTTTTATCAAAAAAACAATGCCAATTAATAAATCATTTTTAAATATACAAGCTATAATTCGGAAAAGATTCGATGTTGGTATTGCTTTATTACCAAAGATATTAGCAGATGTTAACATCCCGTATATCGGCAAGTGTATAAGTATAAACTTTTTCAAGATGATAAATTGTTTGGTAAATAAAGAAGAAACGACCATTATATATTTAACTAATAATTAATCGTTTCTTCTTTATGTCTTCTTTATGGCAGGAAATAAACAAAGTTATTTTATAGTTTATGAATTATTACAGTATGGTTAATATTCCTCTTTTAAATCTCTTTCTATAATATGCTCGTTAATAATGATGACTATTTCTTCTTTCCATTTATTTGTAGTTTCCATTTCTTTCTCCTTCTCTCTGGAATTTATTGACTATGTCCTTAGCTAAATATGTACTTCTTATATGCATATACAAGTAAAAAGAAGGATTAAATGGAAACTATTTAAAAAATTTTTTTAGTTTGAAGAATAAAATTAATCCGGTAAACATTTAAATTACCGGCTATTTCAATTATCCTGGCAATATACTCGAAATAAACTTCTTTATCAGCATAGATCTCAATTCCCTCGTTCAATTTATCCTTGTCCATTTTATACAAATAATCATAAATTCTATCCCAGGATATCAATTTATTTTTCGAAGTGACCTGACCGGTTTTATCCAGATACAAAATAACCGGAAATTTTTCTGTTTCTGTTTTTAAATGAACTTCAGGTAGCTGAATAGTAGCCCTAACCTGACTGTTGTCCAGTGTAGAAGCAACCATAAAAAATATCAATAAAAGAAAAATAACGTCTATCAAAGGAGCCAGATTTATCTCTAAATCTGCTTTTTTAATCTTGTATCTGCGCATAGTCATCACCTAACTTTTGAGCATAATTAATTAATTCTATTTCCCTCTTCTCGCTATGAGTAATGATGTACTCCAATTTATTCATAAAATAATAGTAAGCCGCTAAACTGGGAATTGAGATGCCTAATCCAAAAGCCGTTGTTGTCAAAGCTTCAGAAATTCCTTGAGCTAATTGCTGTGATTCAACATTCATAGATAAAAAATGAAATGTCTTTATCATGCCAATTACTGTCCCCAACAAACCCAATGACGGACTCATCTTGCCAATAAAATGGAGCATGGCTAAATGTCTTTCCATCCTGGGGAATTCGACCATTTTAATCTCTTCCATCTCTCTTTCCATTTCTTGGTAACCCTTCCCCCAGTTTTTAATACCTTTTGCTAAAATTCGATAAACAGGATTTCTGGAATGATTAAATAATGCTAAGGCTTTTCCTATATTACCTGTTTTTATAGTTTCCCTGACCTGTAGCATAAATCTTTCCGGAATCTCCCTCCGTATACTACTAAAATACAAAAATCGTTCTATAATAATAGCCAGGGCAGTGATTGAAAAAACCAACAAAGGATACATAACAACTCCTCCCTGTTCGATTAGTAACTTCATCATTGATACCTCTTTCCAAATTTATTCCAATTTAAAAACAATAGGGATTAATACCCAACTATCCCTTTCTTTATTGTCAAATTGGGTTGGCTTAAATTTCCACTGAAAGACAGATTGCACTGCTGCCTGATCAAAATCCTGATAACCGGAAGAAGCATATATTTCTACCTGCATAGCTTTACCTTCCTTACTAATTAATACCTTTAGCTGAACCTTTCCCTCAATTTTCCTCTTTCTTAACTTATCAGGATAGGTTGGCTGAAATACAGAAATAATTTTTGGAGGAATAATTTGCTCACATGCAAAATCGGATTGCGTTAAATCAAGTGTAGAATTTTCTTGAATTGATTTTGTTTCTATTTCTTCCTTTGCTGCAGGTTCATCTTCATCAACAATATCTCTAATATCTCTGTCATCTTCTTTACTACCGGATTGCTGATAATTTTCACTATTTTTAGTTTTCTCTTCGCTCTGTTCTGTTTTTTTGTTTTCCCGTATCGGTTCTTCTTCCTTTTTTTCAGGCAAAACGCTATAAAACGCCTCCTGAATATTTTCTATCTCCTGAACGATTTGTTCATCATCTTGTTCTGTTATTTCATTATTTTGGAATATTTCCTGTTTACTAGATATTTCTCTTGTTTCCGATAAATTATCCTCAAAATTATGGAGCTGCTCTTTCTTGACATTTTCTGTTTGGGATTTCTCCTGTTCAGCAAACTCTTTCTTTCCAGAAATGATATCTGAAGCTAAACTACAATCATTTGGACATTGATCGCCATTTTGCTCAACAGACTGAGAAATGGAATTTGAGACAAAGAATTCCATACTGGCAGAAAGAATCATTTGCTCCTTTTCCTCCTGATAATTCCAATTGTCCGATATATCAGAAAAAATATTGATAGCCCAAATATGCAATAGTAATGAAATGATTATGGCAATAAATAATGTTTTATTATACATTTTCTCTACGAGTATCCATCTCTTTCTCGTTTAATTTAAAAATCAGTACTGACTCCCAACAAAAATGTTCTTCCCTGAACAGGATAGCCGCTGACTAATTCAGGCTGTTGATCCAGTAAGTTCTTGACAGAAAAGCTAAGGCTTATTTTTCTTTTGTTTTTCTTATTGATAGTGATATCCTTTGATACATTTGCATCAAAGAGATAATAACTCTCCAGATTGTCCGGCCGACCGGCTACAATATAACCATTCAATCCGATAGTAAACTTATCTTCATAATCACCAAGTAAGTCAGAATAAATTAAGCCAATACCATATTTATGCTTTGGTTTTAATTGGATTTCTGTATCAAGATCTATAGCATCCAGATAGGTATAGCTTAGGTTGCCAATAAAGTTTTTATTCAATTCTTTCTTGGCAATAATCTCTACTCCGTCAACACGAGCTGAGCCGATATTGGAAGGCCGCCAAACTCCTTCATTGTCAGCCGCCCAGTTAATCAATTCATTCACATTTTTACGGAAAATATTGAATTCAGCCTGCGTATCCCCTTTTTCATTAATAAAACGGAACCCAGCCTCATAAGCCCAGGCAGTTTCGGGAAGCAGATTGGGGTTACCACCTACATAGCCATCTTCCGGCCAATAAAGATCATTAAAAGTAGGGGCCCTATAGGCATGTCCAACCGAGGCATGTAAACTTAGTTCATCCTGTAAACGATAAGAAAATCCTATACGTGGATTAAATTGTCCGCCGAAGATTTGATGATAATCATAGCGCACCCCTGTTGTGATGTTCAGTTTCTCTAACTCTGCCGATTGCCAGACATCCTGGATAAAGAGTGCGCCATTTAAATCCTGCTGATTTCCGATATCCGTACTATCTATCCAATTATTTTTTATCTCTGCACCCCAGGTAAGAGTATGATCACTATTGGATTCCTCTTTACTTCCTATACTAAAATCATAAATGGTACTATCAAAAGAAATCCCGGTAGTATGGGTTTTGTGGATACTGGCACCGGTATGTCCCCACTCATCCGGATTATCATAGTAAATCCGGCGAAAATTATACCAGGAAATTACATTTATATCCCTGTCTTCTTCTCTTTTCTGCCATTTTAAATTCAGGTTGAAATTCCGGTCATTTTGCTGGGCATTGGGCGTAGGGTAATCAAGAAAACCTGGCAAACCTCTTTGATAATCATGGTAACAAATGGTTAAATCCAGCCCAGTCTGCTGATCTATCTCTTTGGATACCTTCCCCATTAAAGAGATTTTATCTAATTGACTATTCTCTCTCTCACCGTCTGTTTTGTAATACTCACCGGTAAAAAAATAGCCCATATCATCGATTCTGTTCTGGTAAGAAGCCCGGTATTTTTGAGTATTATTGCTTCCGTAATAAAATTCCGCAGATCTTTTTTGCTCATCTTCCCCGCTTTTAGTGATAATATTAATCACACCACCTAAAGCATTCGCACCATAGAGAGCAGAAGCCGGACCACGGTAAATCTCAATCTTTTCAATCATATCTGCTGGAATCAAGCCCAGGTCAATTTTGCCGGTTTGTGGATCATTTGCCACCTGCCCGTCTATCATAATCAGGACTTGCTCCGGCGAGGAACCACGAATACTGATTGCCTTAATATCTCCCGGGGAACCATAGTCCGTTATCTCAAGGCCAGCTATATTTGTAATAATTCCGGCCAGATTTTCTGATTGGGAAGTGCCAATCTCTTCTTTAGTTATTATTTCCACACTGGCGACTGAGTCCAGCAACTCTTGCGGATATTTAGAGGAAATAACCACAATTTCTTCCATAGTAAAAAACGGTTCTTGCTGTTCCCCGGCCAAAACATTAACCACACCAAAAAAAATACTCAAAACAAACACTGATAAAATTAATATGGAATAAACCTTCTTTGACATCGATTTTTCTTTCTCCTTTTTAGAAAATTTTTTTTAACAATCTTTTTAGAATTTTCGCAATAACCACCCTCCCCTCTAATTTGTGTAAAATAAAAAAGCTGCCTCCTCTTTCAAGAAGGCAGCTCAACAAACTTACCAAAAATTAGTTTATCCCTGCTCTCCCTCTATGTCGGAGGTGGTCTAAGCAGACAATCATGGCAAGTCTTCTGGCTCCCAGCCTCTTATTCATATCGTCCTTCCCACCTGCTGGGCAGTGAACGATACAGAGTAACGCTGGTTACAGATGCGACAACAGCAACGGCTTTAAACCGTTTTCCTTTTTAATCAAACAAGAACCATAATTGTAAGACAGCTTTATTCAATTTTTTTTCTAAGTTATTTTAACATACAGTAAAATGAATCACAATATATTTTTGATAATGTTTAAACCAATTTTTATGCACCACCGCAAAGCCTCTAATTAAATTATTCTAATATAAATCTATAAATTAGAATAAAGAAACCCTTCTATTTTCTATCCTTTAATCTAATTTTACTTTCACAGCTATAAAATTAACCTCACAGAATATTTGTCACTAATAATATTAAAGAAATTGAACGATTTCAGGAAGTTTTTTTTTGGATATCGGTGGTAACATGATATCTTTAGAAGGGCAACCAACAACCAAAATCATAAACGGACGTTCATTAGCAGGCCTGTTTAATATTTGATTTAAAAAACCAATTTTAGGCGGAGTATAGGTCAAACACGCAAGTCCGGCATGATGGATAGCAGTTATCAATATTCCAGTAGCAATTCCCACAGATTCAGGCACATAGTAATTGAGCAGTTTTTCTCCGTTTTCCGACCAACTGTAACGTTCTGCAAAAACCACAATGAGATATGGAGCGTTTTCCAAAAAGGGCTTGCTGGCATTAGTGCCTAATGGTTCCAGATCTTTGACCCAATCTTTGGTTGC
>Ga0068714_10005365_pt1 | contig 13655 bp, 5 predicted proteins | sample MTBNYHSulfiMetaG_FD_62988 | JGI IMG/M metagenome (GOLD analysis project Ga0068714, IMG submission 62988) | Enrichment culture microbial communities from rom New York Harbor, USA that are MTBE-degrading - MTBE-NYH (New York Harbor Sulfidogenic)... | ecosystem: Environmental > Aquatic > Marine >... | reverse complement strand
TAATTTGATGTTATCCTTGCCATATATCACGATCAGGGGCTTATCCCATTCAAAACCCTCATTCCTGATGAAGGTGTTAATTATACCGCCGGGCTGCCTGTGATCCGCACCTCTCCTGCCCATGGAACTGCATTTGAGATTGCAGGTAAAAATGAGGCAAATCACGGATCCTTCCTTAATGCCTTGTATCTCGCCTATGATATCTATAAAAATCGCATATTACACAAAGAAATCAATAAAGACCCCCTGCCACCTGGTCTGCCAGACGAACTCAAAAGCGCAAAGGACGGAGGATAATTTATCAATGTGTAAATGTGCAAATTAGTATATCATTGTACAACGATACTGCTATTTAAATAAGGAATTATTTTTTCACATTTACACATTTTCACATTTTCACATTCGTGCATTCATCTTCCTGCTTAATAACATTATTTTATTCATCCTGTTCTTCTTATTTAGCCACCAAGGTTTTGTAATTTTGATTTTCGTTCTACAAGAATTCATATTAAACCCATGGCAAAAATTACCCGTGAAGACGCCCTGAACTACCATTCACAGGGTAGACCCGGAAAACTTGAAGTCATCCCGACCAAACCTCATAGTACCCAGATTGATTTATCCCTTGCCTATACACCCGGCGTAGCTGAACCTTGTCTTGAGATTGAAAAGAACTATGAGGATTCTTATAAATATACGATGAAGGGAAACCTCGTGGCGGTTATTTCAAATGGCACAGCAGTACTCGGACTTGGAGATATAGGTGCTCTTCCGGGTAAACCGGTCATGGAAGGAAAAGGATTACTTTTTAAAGTATTTGCCGATATTGATGTTTTCGACATTGAAATAGACAGGAAAAATATTGATGAAGTAGTGGAGGTTGTAAAAGCAATTGCCCCTACATTCGGCGGGATAAACCTGGAAGATATCAAAGCTCCCGAATGCTTCGAGATTGAAGAAATCCTTATAAGATCACTTGATATACCGGTATTTCATGATGATCAGCATGGTACCGCCATTATTTCTTCTGCCGGACTTTTAAATGCACTTGAATTGACCGGGAAAAAGATTGACAGCATAAAAGTTATTGTTAATGGAGCCGGGGCTTCAGCGATCTCATGCACAAAACTTTATATCTCCCTGGGAGTAAAAAAGGAAAATGTAATTATGCTTGACAGTAAAGGCGTTATCAGCACCAAGAGAAATGACCTGAACAAATATAAAGCACAATTTGCTGCGGATACGGATTACAAGACACTGGAAGAAGCCATCAGGGGAGCCGATGTATTTCTCGGTCTTTCCAAAGGCAATGTACTGACCGGGGCGATGCTTAAAACTATGGCAAAAGACCCGATAGTATTTGCTATGGCTAATCCAGTTCCGGAAATCTCATACGAGGAAGCGATGGCATCGAGAACAGATCTTATCTTTGCTACCGGACGTTCTGACTATCCCAACCAGATCAATAACGTTCTGGGATTCCCGTTCATTTTCAGGGGAGCTCTCGATGTCAGGGCCAGCATAATAAATGAGGAAATGAAGATTGCTGCGGTCAAAGCCCTGGCAGAACTTGCGAAGAAAGACGTCCCTGAAGCGGTCAATGCCGCATATAAAACTAAAAATATCGTATATGGGAGGGAATATATTATTCCAAAACCCCTCGATCCGAGACTTATCACTCATGTCTCACCAGCCGTTGCTAAAGCAGCCATTGAGAGCGGCGTCGCCAGGAAAATCATCACCGACTGGGATAATTATCATGATGAATTAACCCGTAGGCTTGGCCTTGAAAACCAGCTTATGCATGATATCAGGATCAAAGCACGGCAAAATCCCAAGAGGATTGTTTTTGCCGAAGCTACAGATTATAAAGTCTTAAAAGCAGCACAGGAACTTATTCATGATAACATAGCCATACCTGTTTTACTGGGTAACCAGGAAAACATCCATGCAGCTGCTGCAGAAAACAATCTTGACCTCAAAAACATTACTATCATTGATCCTCACAGCAAAGAGCAGGGATCCAGCAGAGCTGCTTACGCAAAACTCCTTTATGAAAAACGGCAAAGAAAGGGACTGAACTTAGAAGAAACTGAACAGCTTGTTCTCAATCCGAATTATTTTGGCGCCCTGATGGTTGAAGCCGGAGATGCTGATGCATTCCTTTCAGGCTTTACCAGCAAATATGCTGATGTGATACGTCCTGCCATCCAGGTAGTCGGAACGAATAATCCTGAAAAACATATTGCTGGTATGTACGTGGTGCAAACAAAAAAGGGACCTTTCTTTTTTGCAGATACAACAGTAAATATCCAGCCTTCAGTTAAAACCCTGGTCGAAATCACCCTGCTCACTGCCAGATCGGTGGAAAGATTTAATATCAAACCCCGGATTGCCCTGTTATCTTACTCCAATTTTGGTTCTGTCGGACAGGGTAGCCCTGTCAGGGTACACGAGGCAGTTGAGATTCTCCATGGGAGTTATCCGGAACTGATTGTGGATGGAGAAATGCAGGCAAATTTTGCATTTAACAAAGAACTGCGGATGAAGAAATTTCCTTTTTCCAGGTTACAGAATATGGATGTCAATACAGTCATCTTTCCAGATCTGAGCTCTGGCAATATCGCATATAACATGATGCAGGAAATCGGTGAAGCTGAATTTATCGGACCCATTCTTCTGGGTATCAATAAACCTATTCACATCCTACGACTTGAAAGTTCAGTAGAAGAAATAGTCAATATGGCCACCATCGCGGTTGTTGATGCGCAATACCTCGAAAATAAAAGCAGCCGGCGGTCGGCAGTCTATGGACCATAGACCATGGAACCTGGAATCCCAAATCACTATATCATTCCGAAATCGTCAATCCGAATTCCGAAATTCTCTTCGTCACTCCATAACTCCATAACTTTAAAAGATCTGACTAATCCCGTAAATACTGAATAATATAATTAAAACCGCACTGATATTATAAATTACTGAAGTCAAGGTTCCGGATTTCAGCCTGTTGTCGAGTCGCCTATATTTATAATTATAGCCGGCATAAATAACGATCAGAAGCATGATACTCGTAGATATCCCGCCAATGGTAACCATCATTACGGGCAACTTAAAATAAAGGAATAAGATTGTCCACAATGCCGGGAAGATCCAGGCCAAGAAAGCAACTGTCCTTTTGCGTTGTTTAAGGTTACTGAAATCTATCCATCTCAGCTCCCCGAACATATCGGAAAATATCCTGGTCCATGCTGCCAGGGCAGAAAAAAGGGTAGAAAAAAGTACCACGAATGCTCCCAGCATGAAAAAGGATTTTGCCCATGGGCCAAGAGCTTTGGTGTACATAGTCGACAGTGATTCTATCATGCTGTAACCTTCCGGTATGTCCTTGCTTTTGTTCAATACTGCTGCTCCCAGCAGGTAGAATGAAATGGTTACCAGTGTATAAACAAACATGCTTATCAGTGCATCCATGCTCATGATTTTTATCCATCCCCTGGCTCTTTTTGCCCACTCTGTGGTGTTATCCCTGGGACCTGTATACCTCGCATAACCTTTTTCAAGACACCAGTAATGATATGCCACGATCTCATCCCCTGCCACTCCTGTCAGGCCGAAGGCGGCAATGGCAATAGCAACGGTTCCTTCGGGAAACCGAAATGTCAATCCGCTGAGGATGTCATTCCAGTAAATTCCGTAAGAAGTGTATTGCAGAAAATAAAGGGAGAAAAGGGTAAAAACCGTAAAGATCCCCATCAGTGCGAGGGAAAAATGCTGTATAAACCTATAATATCCTTTATAAACGAGTGATGCTACGATTATGGCATTCAGTATGGTGAAAGCCGGTATTCCGATACCGGGAAACCACATATGCAGTATGATAGCAACTCCCCCGAGTATTCCTCCTACCTGAAGAGGTTTTACAATCCATAAAAAAAACCATGTCCATACCGTCCAGTTGGTCCCGTGAAATTTCGGTCCTCCCAGATAACCAAAGGACTTCATGACTGTTTCACCATGGCATATGGCATTTTTTCCATATTCAAGCTGTATTGCAACCTTTATTATACAGCTGAAGATAATGATCCAGAGAGTTACAAAACCTGCTTTGGCTCCCAGTGTTGTGGTGGCTATCAGCTCACCTGACCCTACAATCGATGCAGAGACAATAAATCCAGGCCCAAGGAACCTAAGTTTTTGAAAAAATCCTTCAGGCGGTTCCTTAATGGTGTCCCCGGACAATAAATACGGATCTTTTATTAATGATAACGGGCTATTCACAATGATCTGGGAATGACAATGATTTTTCCGGCTGAATTATATGTTTTCCAGTGCCATTTTTGCCTGTTTAATGAAGGCAGGAACCCTGATAAAGGGATCTCCTTCCAGTGTTTCCAGTGGAAGGTAACCACGATAATCCGAAGCTTTAATGATCTTAAAAAGCTTAATTAAATCAACCTTTTCAGACTCCTGATCCATATAAACATTTTCCTTTATCTGCCAGCTCATAGCATATTTAACAGTTTGCGCGATCTCATCATATGGATCGCCCTGTCTGTAACTCCCGATATCCAGCATTAAGCCGAACCATTCTGAATTCACCATATTGATGATCTTCTGAGCCTGGCCGGCAGTCTTAATGAAATCCCAGTGATTCTGGACATAGACAACCACTCCGTATTGCTTCCCGTATTCGACGCATTCAATAATATCTTTTACTACCCATTCTGCAACCTTTTCCCAGGAATTCTCTCCTAAACTCTGATTTCCGGCAAAAATCCTGATTGCCGGAGCCCCCAGTTTGGCTGCAACCTCAATCCATTTTTTTACATGATTAACCTCTTCTTTCCTCCTCCCTGAGTCTGCATAAGTAAAATCATTCCTTACACCAGTCCCGCTGATCTCTATGCCTTTCAGAAAAGCTTTTCTTTTGATATAAAATACCTGTTCATTCGATGGTACCTCAGGATAGCCACTGAAATAGTAACCTGTAATGTCAACTGCACAGAGGCCATGCTCAGCACAAAAATCCAGTAAATTATCGAGGGTCATGGTACCATCCAGGAAAGGTTTGTTGAAAGAATATGCATTTAAGCTGAGTCTCAGCCGTTCATTAATTCCTGACTGTTGTGATAAACCCATGGATTGATTTTTTATGCTGCAACCTGCAACTTTTAAAACCGGGATAACAGCCAGTGACTGTATAAAATTTCTTCGTTTCATTCTGCAGGCGATAAATAAAATGATATAGAAATGTAAATCTATGAAAATATTATGAAAACCAAATATTTTAATGCCAGCCTGACTTTACTTTAATGAATCCCACTTATTTTTAACTCAACGGCCCCTGTTCATATCGCTGTCTTGCGTGATAAGCATTTTTAACTAATTTTGAATGCAAATATTAAATTATGTATGAATATATAGAGGGCAGAATTATAGAAAAATCACCTGCTTATGTTGTCATTGAGACAGGTGGAATAGGATACCTGATCAATATTTCAGTTAACACTTATTCAAAACTTACTGAATCCGGAATTAAGAGGATTTATATACATCAGGTTATCAGGGAAGATGCCCATATTTTATTTGGATTTGCTGAGAGAGAGGAAAGAACAATATTTCGCTTACTTTTATCAGTCAGCGGTATCGGGGCTAATACAGCCAGGATTATCCTCTCCTCACTCACCTCACTTGAAATAACAAATGCCGTTCTCGAAGGAGATGTTCGTGCATTTCAGTCCATCAAGGGGATAGGATTAAAAACAGCCCAGCGTATTATTGTCGACCTTAAAGATAAAGTTGGTAAGGGTGTGAAAACAGATGAATTATTTATGCCTGAGCGCAATACTATTCGTGAAGAGGCGTTATCAGCTTTAGTTGCCCTTGGTTTTGTCAAAAACCAGGCAGAGAAAGTTATTGGTTCAATAATGGTTAAAAATCCATTGTATACTGTTGAGGAAGTGGTTAAACAAGCTCTGAAAATGCTGTAATTCATTGTTTTTGAAAAGGATAATAATATACATAGCTGCGCTGGCCTGTCCTTTTTTTAACCTTGCTTTTCCTGATGTACTCTTTGCACGAGATAAAGTTGGCAGGGAAGTACCGGATATTCCGGAATTCATCAACAGCTTTTCTTCCTATCTTCCTCCTCCCGGAGATACATCCGCACTCAAATTTCCTTTCAACAGAAAATATAATTTCCCCTTTTCCAATTCCGGAGAAGAATATCCTATATACCTGCGGGATCCTTCAAATGTGGAAAGAATAATTGATTATGATCCTTCAACCGGTTATTATTCATTCACTGAGAAAATTGGAAACTTCAAATACAGATCCCCCAGTATTATGACGTATGATCAGTACCGCATTTATGATCTGAATAAATCAAAACAGGAATATTGGTACATGAAGGCCAGGGGAGAACAACTTGAAAAACAATCTTCATTCATCCCAAGAATAAATATTGCCGGTGAAGCGTTCGACAGAGTCTTTGGAAGCAACGTGATTAATATTGTTCCTTCCGGAAGCGCTGAACTGATCTTTGGATTCAATATGTCGAGAATTGATAATCCAACTCTTACAGAAAAATTAAGGCGCACTCCATCCTTCACTTTTGAGGAAAAAATACTTATGAATGTTAGCGGATCAATTGGGGATAAAATGAATCTCAATGTGAATTATAATACGGAGGCGACATTTGAATTTGAGAATAAAACCAAGCTTGAGTATGCCGGGAAGGAAGATGAGATCATTAAAAAAATCGAAGCCGGTGATGTCACGCTGCCGCTGACAGGTTCTTTGATCACAGGCAGCCAGAGCCTTTTCGGGATAAAGACCGAAATGCAATTTGGGAAGCTCACTGTCACCAATGTGTTCTCCCAGCAGAAAGGGGAGACTTCAGTTATTAATATCCAGGGCGGTGCCCAGGTTCAGGAATTTTCCATATCTGCCGATAATTATGATGCGAACAGGCATTATTTTCTTTCCGGTTATTTCAGGAAAAACTATAATTCCGCCCTTGAAAATCTTCCCGTAATCAATTCTGGTGTAACTATTACAAGAATCGAGGTATGGGTGACAAACAAGACCAGCAATTTTGAAGAATCCCGGAATATTATTGCATTCAATGATCTGGGAGAAGCAGTACCCTATTCACCGATCTTTACCCGCGATATTTCAGAACAAGGTGACCATCCCCGCAATGAGGTCAATAACCTGTATTCTGAAATGACCAGCACTTACAGTGATGCCAGGAACATTAATAATGTGACTTCCCTGTTCCAGCCCCTGCAACCTGACTTCAATCTGGCACGGGATTATGAGAAAATTGAAAATGCCCGTTTGCTTTCTTCCCGTGAATATACGGTTAATTACCAGTTGGGTTATATCTCTCTTAACTCAGCTTTAAATGCCGATGAAGTGCTGGCTGTTGCCTACGAATACACCTATAACGGGCGAACCTACCGTGTCGGTGAATTATCTTCATCATCAGGTGTCAACGCTCCGCAGGCCCTATATGTTAAACTTATTAAAGGAACGAATTTTACACCAGCTTCTCCCAGCTGGAAACTTATGATGAAAAATGTCTATGCTATCGGAGCGTACCAGGTTAACCGTGACGAATTTACCCTGGATATCCTTTATCAGGATGACAAGACGGGGAATGCAATAAACTATATTCCTGAAGGTGAGCTGAATAAGAAAATACTGCTTAAATTATTGAACCTGGATGATCTGAATTCCCAGAATGATCCTTATCCTGATGGTTTTTTTGATTTTATCTCAGGTATAACCATCAATGAATCAAATGGCCGAATTTTCTTCCCTTTACTTGAACCGTTCGGATCTGATCTTGAAAAAATTATTCGTACCTATCTGGGGGATGATGAGACCTACATCAATAAATATGTTTTTCAGGAACTTTACGATTCAACCAAAACAAAAGCACAGCAACTGGCTGAAAAAAACAAATTTAAACTGGCAGGAAATTATCAGTCATCTTCAAGTTCAGAGATCATGCTTAATGCGATGCACGTGCCACAGGGATCCGTAAAAATTACAGCAGCAGGGAGGGAATTAGCGGAGAATATAGATTACACGGTTGATTACACTTCCGGAAGGGTAACGATTATAAATCAGGGCTTGCTCGAGTCCGGCACCCCGATCAGCATTTCCCTTGAAAGTCATTCACTTTTTGATATCCAGACCAAGACTCTCGTTGGAGCGCATTTCGACTATAAAGTCTCAGAAAATTTCAATGTCGGAGCCACATGGATGCACCTGACGGAAAGGCCCCTGACCCAAAAAGTAAATATAGGAGATGAACCGATCTCAAATACTATCTGGGGCATGAACACTTCATACCGTACCGAATCACAATGGCTTACCAATGTTCTCGACAAGCTACCTTTCCTGGAGGCCAAAGAACCATCAGATATCACTCTTATCGGCGAATTTGCCAATCTCATCCCCGGGCATTCCAGGGCAATTTCAAAGGACGGTAATGCATATATTGATGATTTTGAGGGTTGTGAAACATCTATTGACCTGAGATCATTCGCTGCATGGTCGCTGTCAAGTACTCCAGCGGTTCTACCCGAAGCCATTTTTAATAATGACCTGAGGTATGGACATAACCGTGCCCGTATTGCCTGGTATGTCATTGATCCTCTGTTCCTCCGTAACAATTCCCTTACCCCAAGTCATATATCCCAGAATCCGGATATGCAGTCGAGTCACTATGTGAGAGAGGTCTTTGAACAGGATATTTTTCCCAAGAAAGAAAATCCAAGTGGTGTCCCGACAAATATTTCTATCCTGAATCTTGCTTATTATCCGAATGAAAGAGGTCCATACAATTACGACTGGAGAAATGTCCATCCTGATGGCAGTCTTTTAAATCCGGAGAATCGCTGGGGCGGTATTATGAGGGAAATTCAGACCAATGATTTTGAGACTGCCAACATCGAGTTCATTGAGTTCTGGCTGATGGATCCCTTTGTGGAAATGCCCGGCAATACTGGTGGCGACCTGTATTTTAACCTGGGTAATATCTCTGAGGATGTACTGAAAGATTCCCGGAAATCATTTGAAAACGGACTGCCTGCTACTGCCGAAGTAACGCAGGTAGATTCGACTGTGTGGGGGCGTATCCCTATCGTTCAATCACTCGTCAACGCGTTTAATAATGAAGTGGAATCAAGACAGTATCAGGATGTCGGACTTGATGGCCTTTCGGATTCAGATGAGCGGAGCTATTTTAATATTTTTATTGATAGCATTAAAACCGTTGTTACTAATACAGAGGCCATTAATAAAATTGAGCAAGACCCGTCATCCGACAATTTTCATTATTACAGGGGTTCTGATTATGACGCCCGGAAAGTTGATATCCTTACCCGCTATAAAAATTACAACGGCCCCGACGGAAATTCACCAACAGCCGAACAGTCAAATGAATCTTATCCTACAACGGGAACCACTCTGCCAAACGTGGAGGATATTAACCGTGACAATACTTTGAGTGAATCTGAAGACTATTACAGTTACAGGGTTAGTTTAAGGCCTCAGGACCTGGAGGTAGGAAGAAATTTCATTGTGGATAAAGTGGTGGATGAAGGGAAATTCGCAAATGGAAGCTCATATAGTGTAAACTGGTACCAGTTCCGCATACCTGTTACCGATTATGAAAAAATTGTCGGGAATATTAGTGACTTTAAATCCATCAGGTTCGTAAGGATGTATCTTAAGGGATTCTCAGACAGTACTTTTCTGAGATTTGCCACACTTGACCTGATCCGGGGTGAATGGAGAAAATATAATTTTGCACTTTCTGAAGGAGGTGAAAGCTGGACCGGGAATGAACCTGCTGACGGGAGCTTTGACATTGCAGCAGTGAATATAGAAGAAAATGGAAGTAAGGCTCCCGTGAATTATGTATTGCCACCGGGTATCAGTCGTGTTATTGATCCGACAAATCCACAGCTGAGACAGTTGAATGAACAGTCAATTGTCCTTAAAGTGAGGGATCTTGAGGATGCCGATGCACGGGCTGCCTATAAAAATGTGAACCTCGATATCAGACAGTATGCAAATATTGAAATGGAAGCTCATCTGGAGGCTCTCCCTGATATGATACTTAATGACTATGAATTAACCGCGTTCATTCGATTAGGGTCAGATTATAAAGGAAATTTCTATGAATATGAGGTCCCGCTGAAAATTACCCCTCCGGGCAGGTATAACGATGATAATGATGCTCACAGGCGAATTGTATGGCCGGAAGAAAACAGGTTCGTTATTGATCTGAGCGTTTTTCAGGAAGCCAAACAATCCAGGAATAACGAAATGAGAATTATCGATTCTAATGTAGATCTGACAACCGTTTATTACATCTTTGACTCCAGAGGGAACAAGGTTAGTGTAGCCGGAAATCCCAATCTTTCGAACATCAGAACCATTATGATCGGTGTCAGAAATCCTAAAACTTCTAATAATTCCAATTCTGATGATGGTCTCCCAAAATCGGGAGAGGTCTGGCTAAATGAACTGCGGTTGACAGGCTTTAATGAGAAAGGAGGTTGGGCGGCAAATGGAAGGATAACCACCAGACTTTCTGATTTCGGCACCATAACTTTTTCAGGAAACACGAGCACTGCCGGATTCGGTAGTATTGAAAAGAAAGTACAGGAAAGACAGCAGGAACAGATCACACAATATGACCTTTCAGGAAATCTCGAACTGGGCAAATTTTTTCCTGATAAATGGGGTGTGTCAATCCCAATGTACGCCGGGTATTCTGAATCTGTTATCAATCCGAAATATAATCCTTTGGATCCTGATATTGAACTCAAGGTTGCCCTTGCCAATGCAGAAACTCAAGAGGAAAAAGACTCAATAAAAAATCTTTCACAGGATTACACACAACGGAAAAGTCTCAATTTCACAAATGTCAGAATAATTAAGCAACAAGGTGCTCCCAGAATCTATGACCTGGCTAACTGGTCGACCAGCTATTCCTATAATGAAGTTTTTAACAGGAGTATCTCCACTGAATATTACACCCAACGCAAATATGCCGGAGCCCTGAATTATACATTTAATTCCAGGCCAAAATCCATTGAACCTTTTAGAAAATTAAAATTCCTTAAATCACAATATTTCAGGATAATCAGAGATGCGAATTTTAATTACAGGCCCACACGGCTGTCATTCCGGACTGATATAACGAGAAATTATTCGGAGAGAAAACTCAGGAATCTGGAAAATCCTTATCTGGAAATCGAACCAACATTCAACAAGGATTTCTTCTGGAACAGGTATTTTGACATCCAATGGGACATTACCAATGCATTGAAATTTGATTTCAGCGCCAATAATATTGCGAGGATCGATGAACCGGAAGGGATCATGAACAGAAATGATGACCGGTATGAAGCTAAAAAGGATTCCATACTTAAGGAATTAATGGATTTCGGAAGAACGATCAATTATTCACACCAATTTAATCTGAATTACAACCTCCCCCTCAACAAGATTCCATTATTCAACTGGATCAATATGTCCACCAGATATTCAGGCACATATGGATGGGAGACCGGGCCAATCCTGGCAAATCCGGATATTGACCTTGGAAACGTAATTAAAAATTCCAGTTCAATACAGTTAAATGGTCAGCTTAATTTAACAAACCTGTATAATAAAATACCTTATGTTAAAAAGCTGAATCAGGAACAGAGCAGGAATGTCCGGAATGCTCAGGGACAGATACCTGAAAAAGAGAAACGAATCCGTATCGTAAGATATACCAGGGAAAATCTTTTTTTAAGGGCAAATATAGCTAGATCCATCTATCATAAACTGGGTACTGAACAGATAACTGTTAAGTTAACTGACGAAAATGGTAATGAAGTAAAAGTCAAAAAGGATATTGTTACTGAAAACCGGACAATCATAACTCCTGAGCAAGATGTCCGGAATGCAAAACTGGAAGTAATTGGGGAAAAGAATCTTGGAGAAAATCCATTGGTTTTTATTGCTGAAAATTCGGTACTGATAATGACTGGTTTAAAAAGTATTAATCTTTCTTACAATCTTGGAGCAGGAACGGTTTTACCAGGATATAAACCAGAAACAAAAATTCTTGGAATGGAAAATTACGGAGGTTTAACCGCTCCCGGCTGGAAATTCATCCTGGGTTTACAGGATCCTGATTTTGCATATAACTCCTTTAACAAAGGGTGGATTACGAAGGATACGATCCTCAACCAGCCTTACCAGATGAACCAGTCAGACAGGGTAAATATCCGCGCCACTTTTGAACCTTATAAAGGTTTTAGGGTGGACCTGACTTCCAACTGGTCAAAAATGAAAAACATAAATGAATTTTATGTGGCAGATAATTCCGGGAACCTTCCTCCTCCTGATCAGCGAGCCAGACAGCTGATGGGTAATTTCACCATGTCCTATCTTTCCTGGAGAACAGCTTTTGAAAGGATTTATTCAAGAAAAAACATGGATTACAGTTCCATGGCTTTTGCAAAATTCAAATATGAGTACAGGCAAATCATCTCTGAGAGGCGGAAAGATGAATATTTTGATATGTACGGAATTATTCTGCAGGATACTTTAAATCCGGGATATTATGATGGATACGGGCCCGTTTCACAGGAAGTGCTGATCCCGGCTTTCATGGCCGCATATGGTTATAAGGATCCAAGGAAAGTAACACTCAGTTTCTTCCCTTCACTCCTGGAAATGATGCCTAACTGGAAAATAACATTTGACGGCCTCTCCAGGATCAACTGGGTAAGAAAATATTTCAATAATATTACTTTAGGTCATGCCTACCGCTCTTCCTATAATATCGGATCATACGTGTCAAATCCCTATGAAGATATACGTACACTTGATAATGATTTAAACTTTATCCCCGAATTTGGTGCATCATCCGTGTCGATCAATGAACAGTTCAGCCCTTTATTTGACATCAATATGGACTGGAAAAACAGTCTCACTACTTTACTGGAATTTAAACGTTCAAGGACTCTCGCCCTGAGTACTGCCAACAGCCAGATCAATGAAATTAACAGCAAGGAGATAGTCTTTGGTGCCGGATACAGGTTCAACCAGGTGCAGATAATTATCAATCAGAAAGAATATAAGAGTGATCTGAATGTCAGAGCGGATATATCCATACGTGATAACCGGACGGTTATAAGGAAATTATCTGAAGACAGTGATCAGATCACGGCCGGACAGAGAATAGTGACCCTTAAAACCACCTTCGATTATGTATTATCAGACAGGTTTAATCTCAGGTTTTTTTACGATCAGCGAATTAACAAACCTTTCGTATCCCTGTCTTATCCCACATCAAATACCAATGTAGGTTTCAGTGTGAGATTTACCCTGGCACAATGAATAGTTAGAAGTTAGTAGTGAGTAGTTAGTGATGAGTTTACATAGTTTAAGGTTCAAGGTTCAAAGTTCAAGGTTCCAGCGAGTCAATGCCTAAATAACGTTGACCTTTTTATTACTTATTTTACTTCTTTTATAATTATAATTCTGATGATGATTTACTGTTGATAACGGGAGATTACTCGCAGAGTTATCCTCGTTATCAATAGTATCTTTAAATGATTTTGGTGTTA
>Ga0068714_10005363_pt1 | contig 13656 bp, 12 predicted proteins | sample MTBNYHSulfiMetaG_FD_62988 | JGI IMG/M metagenome (GOLD analysis project Ga0068714, IMG submission 62988) | Enrichment culture microbial communities from rom New York Harbor, USA that are MTBE-degrading - MTBE-NYH (New York Harbor Sulfidogenic)... | ecosystem: Environmental > Aquatic > Marine >... | reverse complement strand
GTTGTCAAAGGGGAGTACAGCTATGGATTTTTCCGTCTTTCCTATGTTAAATGTTCCGAATCCTTTGATAACATTATAGATCAAAAGGGAAATAATGATGATTACACTAATGAGGGTAGTGCCTTGCCATGTTCTCAGCTCCCTCTTCTTCGTACGTTTTTTTTTATCCGACAGGGGTCTGGTCTTTTCAATACTGATCGGGGTAACATCAAAGACCCACGAAAAGACTATTGCAAGAGGGAAGCCTATTATCAGCAGCACCAGTATGAATGTCAGGCTCCATTCCGGAAGTATTGCAGGAGAGAGTATATCAACCAGTTCCAGAATGACAAATGCAGTCGCGGCATACAAAACAATAACCCTGTCAGTCTTTCGCCTTTTAAGCTCCTGCCAGAATCTGGAGAATCTATTGGAACTTCCGGCCATTTCTCCGGGTGTATGTTATTTAAAACAATAAAGTTATGCCATGAAATTGTTAAACGCAAATAAATTTTATATCCCTGTCAGGATTATTTTCATTAAGAGTTCTGCCGGCAAAGAAGGGCCGGCTCCCGGTCAGCAGGCTATATTCAGGCGAAGCCCGGTTTATGGTCAGTTGAATTCATGATCATCCTTAAAGTAGATCTCAAGATCGGCAACGTCTCTCTTGAAGTCGACTTTTATAACCCTGACTCTTCTTATTTCGAGCCCTGTTTTCCCCGATATGTCCTTTAGTAGCTTGTTCCTGTTCCCGGGTTTAAGGAGGTTAATGTCGTTATAGACTATGCAATGGCTGCTAAAGGAGTTCTTTCGCAGGAATTCCTCGAGTGTAAAGGCAGATAGAACAATAATAACATTGATTATCATGAATCCGTAAAACGGAAAATCGACCATACTTAATGAATTGATTACCGAAAGGCCGATTGTGGCAAATATATATGCCATATCTTTTGTGCTGAAATTCCTGGTTCGGAATCTCAATATTCCGAATATGGCAAACAGGCCCAGCCCTATTCCAACATTTATTTCGACCTTCCTCAGCATTGCGCAGATAAAGTAGACCGTAATTCCGATCAGAAAAAAGGTAAAAAGGAATTTTTCCTTTTTTGAGTATCTGAAGTAGATTAATCTGATCAGTATGAACAGAAAAAACAGATTCACGCCGAATCTCATAAGGATGCCCCATACCGAAAGGGCGCTGTAACCATCCAGGCTTGAAGTCATATCATACAGGTTTTAGGGTTTCGATATCTGTTTACTAACCAGATAAAATTAGGTTAAAACCGGAAAATAAACAAAAAAACTTACATGTCAGGGAAAAGCTGATTATTTATCCCTGCTCCTCCTGGTCGTTTTTAGGTTTGTGATGCAGGGGCTTCATCTGGGGGAACAGGAGAACATCCTGTATTGAGGGCTGATTGGTAAGGAGCATTGTCAGCCTGTCGATTCCCAGTCCCATTCCTGATGTGGGCGGCATTCCGTATTCGAGAGCCCTCACGAAATCGTGATCGATGAACATTGCCTCATTATCTCCTTTTTCCAGGAGCCTTAGCTGGTCCTGGAACCGTTCCATCTGGTCGATGGGATCGTTCAGCTCGGAATATGCATTGGCTATCTCCTTTCCGTTTATCATCAGCTCAAACCTCTCGGTGAGGCCCGGTTTGGTTCGATGCATTTTAGTGAGGGGTGATGTTTCAACCGGGTAGTCAATTATAAAAGTGGGCTGTATATATTGATGTTCGCATGTTTCACCGAAAATCGCATCAATGATTTTGCCTTTACCCATCTGTGCCGTATGTGTTACACCAAGCCTGTCGCATAGTTTTCTGAGTTCAGCTTCATCCATGCCGCTGATATCGGTGCCGGTGTTTTCCTTAATGGCATCAAGCATGCCTATCCTTTTATATGGAGGATTTAAGTCGATAATCCTGTCTCCGCAGGCTATTTCAGTTTTTCCGTAAAGATCCGTAACAGCCTTCCTGATTATCTCCTCCGTGAAGCTCATCATCCAGTAATAATCCTTATAGGCTATATAGATCTCCATCACAGTGAATTCGGGGTTATGGTTACGGTCCATACCCTCGTTCCTGAAGTCCTTCGCGAATTCATAAACACCTTCATAGCCGCCCACAATAAGTCTCTTCAGATAGAGCTCGTTGGCAATCCTGAGATATAGAGGTATATCAAGTGTGTTATGGTGTGTAATAAATGGTCTTGCGGCTGCACCTCCTGGTATCGGCTGCAGAACAGGCGTCTCAACTTCAAGATAACCTCTCGAATTAAACAGCTCGCGCATAGACTGAATGATCTGCGTCCTTTTCCGGAACACATCACGTACCGGGGGATTTACAATCAGGTCTACATAACGCTGGCGGTAGCGCATTTCGGGATCTGTAACCGCATCATAGAGTGTGCCTTCCTTCTCCTTTACAACAGGCAGCGGATGAAGCGACTTGCACAGGATGGTGTATTCCTTCACGTGGACGGTTATCTCGCCCATCTGTGTTTTGAAAACGAACCCCTTTACTCCTATGATATCGCCTATGTCGAGAAGCCTTTTAAATACAGTGTTGTACATTGTCTTATCCTCTCCGGGACAAATGTCGTCGCGCCTGAAGTAAAGCTGGATCCTTCCGGAAGAATCCATTAATTCAGCAAAAGAAGCATTCCCCATAATTCTCCGGCTCATGAGGCGACCGGCAAGAGAGACATCCTGGTAATTATTCTTTTCAGGTGAATAATTACCGGTAATGTCGTGTGCAAAGGCATTTGTCTTATATTCTGCAGCGGGATAGGGATCAATTCCAAGTTTTTTCAGTTCTTTCAGTGATTCCCTCCTTAGAAGTTCCTGTTCGCTCAGTTCCGTTTTGCTCATGGTATTCTGAAAATTTGTGCAAATATAGGAAAAATGCTTTCTGTGATGCCGCTTACAGATGAGCTTTAGCGGCCTCAATCCGGGCATCGAATTTTTCTCTCAGATGCAGTGTTACAGGTCCGGGTTTGCCGTTTCCCACCTGCTTGTTGCCTATGGTGATTACCGGTGCAATTTCAAAAGAGGTATTTGTCACAAAAGCTTCTGATATCTCCCTGAGCTTCTCAACCTGCACGGGTGCTTCATTGATACTGATCCCTGCCTCCTTTGCAATCCGGATAACATTCCTGCGTGTTATACCTGAAAGGATCCTCTCATTTTCCGGATGAGTGTAAAGTATACCATCGATAACAAAGAAGATGTTGGAATGTGCGCATTCTGTTATAACGCCATCCTTTACAAAGACAGACTCGTAACACTCTGCCTCACGCGCTTCCTGGAAACTCAGTATATTGGGAAGGAGAGCCACAGACTTTATGTCACACCGGTTCCATCTCGGGTCATTCACAAGTGTTACACCTATTCCCGCAGAAATAAGCTCGCGATGCGGGTCAAAGCTTCTGGCGAAAGCATAAACGGTTGGGGATACGGAAGGCAGCGGGAAAGCATGTGACCTTCTGGCAACTCCTCTTGTTACCTGTATATAAACAAGTACAGGACAGTTATGCAGTAAGTTACGGCCGACCAGTTCTCCGGCAATGGAAGGGAAAAGGTCTGACCCGGACCATTCGATCCGGATCTCTCTCAGACTTCTTTTAAGCCTTGCGGTATGTCCTTCCATGTCGAAGAAAAAACCGCCTTCATACCATCTCACGACTTCATAAACCCCATCGGCAAAGAGAAACCCCCTGTCATCAGGACTTATTTTTATCTCTTCTAACGGAAGGTACTCTCCGTTTAAATATGCTATTTCCATTAACCAGTTTTTAATAATACCCTTTTGCCTATTATCTTCTGTAGCTTTCTTTGACCTCCGTAGCTTTCTTTGACCTCCGTAGCTTTAGCGAAGGAGGACATCGCCTATCGCCTTCCCGATCCTCGGGACTCCACTTCGTTTCGATCGCCTCCTATCCTCCGTAGCTTTAGCGAAGGAGGACATCGCCTATCGCCTATCGCCTATCGCCTATATTTTTTATCTTTACGGTTCAATTATTTCAGTTCTGTAATCAACAGCTGATCTTGCTTCCTCAGGAGACGATGCGTTGCCGCATGCAGCCTGCACGAACAGCGAAGCGCCCAGTACTGTGGTCTCTTTATGGTCGATTATTTTAACAGGCACTCCGGTTGAACGGGCTCTCAGTCTGTTCCACAGCCTGTTTTTAGAGCCGCCACCCACGCACAGAATACTTTCTGTCCTGAAGCCGCCTGCCGTCTCAAGGGCTCTTTTACCCTCTGCCAGTCTTTCGGCAAGAGCCTCCAGCATTGCACGGTAAATCTCATCGCGGGTCGTCTCCATGGTAAGTCCCGTAATCTCTCCTCCGGGTTTGCCCTGAAGCTCTTCATAGAACCTGGGGACAACCCTTACTCCCCTGCATCCCTGCGGTACTTTTTCAGCACCTGCTATCATCACTTCATATACATCTTTGTCAATATCGCTGTAGAGGTTTTTTCGTGCCCATTCCAGCATGCCCGATGCAATCCATTGATTGCCAATATTGTAAAGGCCGGATTTTGCATCAAGTTCGGTAGTGATGCCCATTCTGAGCTGTTCCTCTTCCGACCTGAACCGCCCGGAACGTACCATGAGGATTTCCCAGGTTCCTGAGCTGAGAACGGGCTGATTTTTTTCCGCACCTGATCCGAAAACGGCAAACTGGGTATCATGACCCGTTGCAATAACCGGGATTCCTTCGGGAATGCCTGTATCAATTGATGCCCGCGGAGTGATTCTGCCCGTAATGGAACCTGTCTCAACGGGCTCCCCCAGCTTTTCAGCGGGGAAACCTATCCGGTCAGGTATTTTAGCGGAAAACCTTCTGGACGACTGATCCATCAGCATTGATGTCCCTGCCATTGTTATATCATTCACCATCTCACCTGTAAGCTTCAGGGAGAAAAGCGACGGCATGAAGAGGAACATATGGCTCTTTTCAACTATTTCCGGTTTGTTTTCAGCGAACCAGATCAGTTTATTAATTGTATTAAAGGTGAAAGGCAGGACCCCGCTCTCCCTGTAGAGTTCGTTCAGCGGTATGTATTTATCTATCTTTGCCATGACAGGGATGGTCCTTTCACACTGCCACGAAATAACCGGATAAAGCATTTCTCCTGATCTGTTTACCAGGGTACCGTCAACTCCGAAGGTCGTTATGGTAACCCCCGCAATATCACTGCGGTTGATTTTGCTTACCACTTCAGACGAAGCGTGGCACATCTTGTTCCATATCTCCTCCACATCCCATATCCTGAATGCGGGATAGAGGGGATCGGGGCGTGTGTTATTGGGATGGGAGGCAGAGGCTCTTATCCTCCCTTTCCCGTCCAGGGCCATCACCCTGACGTTTGTGGCTCCGCAGTCGAAGACCAGCACGATATCTCCACCCGGCATGGTTCAGGGTTTAAGGAATGCAACCGTTGTCCCTGCAATAAGCAGGGCTGCAATATAAATTGAGATAATAATGATTGCCAGGATACCGATATAAGTAAAATAGGCACGCAGGTTCCTGAATGCTTTTCTCATCTCTTCCTGACCTGATGACTTCAAGGCTTTTGCCGTCTCTCTTGAGAACCGGAACAGAAAGAATACCGGCAGAAAATAGATGGCTGCTATTATTACAAAAAGTAATACCATGAGTGATTCGGGTATCCCCAGCCCCACTTCATCTGATTTGAAGACTGAGAAGAATGTGCCGGCAACAAGTCCGGTTATAAGGATGAACCCCACAACGATGAATCCGAGTATGGCAAGGAACATTGTCCATTTTCTTGTGGCGTCCAGATTCCTGGTACTCTCCTGGTCAAGTTCCAGTTTCCTGTTTTCGGTGTTAGTTTCCATGTTCAAGAGTATTTATTTGTAAAGTGGGCCGTAGGCAAGGCATGCTCTGTAATCTGCCCCCTCTTTATCCATGCCGAAGGCATTCCATGCACTGGGCCTGAATATTCTGTCGTCGCTTACATTATGCATACATACCGGAATACGGAGGAGGGAAGCGAGTGTTATCAGGTCGGCGCCGATATGGCCGAAGCTTGATGCTGAGTGGTTTGCGCCCCAGTTAGCCATTACTGAATAGACGTCGGTAAAGGGGCCTTTGCCTGTCAGCCTTGGAGCAAACCATGTCGTGGGCCAGGTTGGATCGGTTCTGTCGGTCAGTATTTTGTTGATCCCGGGGGGCAGATCAACGGTCCACCCTTCAGCGAGCTGCATGACAGGGCCGAGGCCTCTGACGAGGTTTATTCTTGAGATGGTAAGAGGCATAACTCCTTTCGTGTTAAACTGAGACGAGAAGCCTCCTCCCCTGAAGTAGCCCCTGTTGGCAGGCGGCCATTCGGTAGCTTTGAGACAGGCTGCCACATCTCCGGAGGTTATTTCCCAGAAAGGCTTGATAACAGGTTCCCCCTCCCGCGTTTCTCTTCCGGAGAAATCAAGAGCTGAGGCTCCTGAATTAATGAGATGGATTATACCATCTTCGCCGTTCCCCTTAAGCTTTGCTCCGGTAACTCTTTCTAATGCATCAGGGCTCCAGTAGGTCCTGATATCTGAGAACATCTGTGCCGTGTTTGTAAGAAGGTATCCCAGCAGCATCGGCACACCGTTCATGGCGTCATTCTCGGTGGCCATCAGATAGGGTGGCCTTATCCCGTTCCAGTCGAACGATGAGCAGAGTATTGCTTCCAGAAAATCACCGTTGGGCATGTGGTCGGTCCACTGCCGCTGACCCTGGAATCCTGCAAGGATAGCATTGTGCCCGAGGGCTTCCTCTCCAAATCCGGCTTCCTTCAGCTTCGGATTGCCCACCATCAGGTCTCGTGCAATCATGGTCATCTTAACAACTGTCTCCCATTCCTTATCTTTCTGTGCCCTGGTCTTAGGTTTTTCATTCATATCCCGCCCTTCCCTGCAGTAATTCTTCGTCCACGAAAGAGCTTTCCTGTATTCTTCCTTATCATATATCTCTTCATTAAGGCGACGGGTAAACTCACTCATGTCGACATACTCATTACGCATACCCAGGTATTCCTGGAAGAACTCCTCCTTGACTATTGAACCGGCAATACCCATCGATACAGATCCTGTCGAAAGATATGATTTGCCTTTCATAAAGGACGCTGCAAACCCTGCCCTGACGAAGCGAAGTATCTTTTCGCTTACATCGCCGGGAATGGATGTATCATCAGCATCCTGTACATCGCGACCGTAAATACCGAATGCAGGCAGACCCTTCATGGTATGCCCTGCCAGGGCTGCTGCAAGATAAACAGCACCCGGCCGTTCAGTTCCGTTAAATCCCCATATCGCCTTTGGAATATCAGGGTCCATATCGATCGTTTCACTTCCGTAACACCAGCAGGGAGTAACGGTAAGGCTTACTCCCACGCCGCTTTTCCTGAATTTCTCAGCGCACATGGCAGCTTCAGCAACACCCCCTATGGTGGTGTCTGCAATTATACATTCCACAGGCTGACCGCTGGGGTACCTCAGATTTTTGGTTATCAGTTCTGCCGCCGATCTGGCCATGTTCATCGTCTGGTCTTCAAGCGATTCGCGTACACCGTTCATCCGGCCATCAATTGCAGGCCGTATGCCAACTTTAGGAAAATCGCCTATAACTGTCTGATAGTTATTACTGATCTTGAATTCATTTTCAGCCATTTGTTATATTTATTATGTAAGATAGATTTTTTACGGTAATCAAATATAATTGTTTTTAACGGTAACCCAATCTGTAAAATGACATGTTATTAACACTCAGGTTTGTTGTGTCAACGTTCTGATGTTAGGCCGGAATCTGATTTCTGCCCGGGGAATAATTACTATATTTGTCTTTTCTTAAAAGAGTCGATGATGAAGAAAATATCTGTTTTGCTTCTGCTGATGCTATTTGTTATGGCAGGCTGCAAAAAGGAGGACAAGCACCTGATAACAGGCACTATCACTTTCAATTTTACGCCGGAACCCGGTAATTTCTATGTTTTTCTAGACGACGATCAGGATATCACAAACGGTTATATCATCAGGCTTGTTGCCACAAGCGATGGTCCGATCACAAATCTTGAATACAATTTCAGAACGGAAAACATTCCTGCCGGCGACTATTATCTTCGCGCGGGATACGACCAGGAGAGTGAGGGCAGTACTGATCCGGAAAATCCTGCAGAATGGGAGGGTGCCGGATGGTATGGAAGCGATAGTACCAATCCGCCTTCAACACCCAATATCAGCCTGCTTTACGGCACATACGATTTTATGGTTTACGCCATTCGCTGACAGAATGAAATCGTATTGCCAGTCACCAACTTAACTAAACCGTTTTATGGAGAAGAAGAGACGTTTGCCTGATTGGCTCAGAGTGCAGAGGGCCAGTGGGGAGAAATACACAATGGTCAAAAGGATCATTGAGCAAAACGGGCTACATACAATCTGCACCAGCGGTAACTGTCCCAATATTGGTGAGTGCTGGAATGCAGGGACCGCCACTTTCATGATACTCGGCAATATCTGTACCAGGGCATGCCGGTTCTGTGCCACAAAAACCGGGAAGCCTCTGCTCCCTGATCCGGGAGAGCCGCAAAGAATAGCATTATCAGTCCAGGCAATGAATCTGAGACATGCGGTAATCACTTCGGTCGACAGGGATGATCTGCCGGATGGCGGAGCCGCCTTCTGGGCTGAAACGATAAGGACAATAAGAAGGATAAACCCGGGGATTACAGTTGAAGCACTGATTCCTGATTTTGACGGCAGACCTGAAAATATTCAGAGGGTTATTGATGCAGCCCCTGAAGTGATATCACACAATATTGAAACAGTAAGGCGCCTGACACCTCTTATAAGGACCAAAGCAAAATATGAAAGAAGCCTTGATGTTTTGAAATATACAGCCCGGAGTGGCGTGATAACAAAGTCAGGATTCATGGTAGGTCTTGGCGAGAATGAGCAGGAGGTGCTGGAAACAATATTTGACATACGTGGAACGGGTTGCACTGTTCTTACAATCGGTCAATATCTTCAACCCGGACCCGGCTTTATGGAGCCGGTTGAGTATATCACACCCCGAAAATTCAGTGAATACAGACTCAAAGCTCTTTCCGCAGGTTTTGATTTTGTTGAGAGCGAACCACTTGTACGTTCCTCTTTTCATGCGGAAAAACATGTGGGAAACAGATAAATTTGATTATATTTGCACAGTCGGAATGAAAATTTTGCTTTGAGTTATTGTGTTGAATATAAAGATATTGGACTAAAGGATTATAAGGAAGTCTGGGATTATCAGGAGAGTTTGTTCAAACAACTGCTGGAGAGTAAAAAAGGGACAGAACAGGAGGGGCCGGAAGGCAGAAACGGGGTTCCCGGTTTTCTTATTTTTGTGGAACATCCTCATGTTTATACACTCGGTAAAAGTGGTTCGGAATCTAATCTTTTACTGGACTATATTCAGCTGCGGGCTAAAGATGCTTCATTTTACAGGACTGACAGAGGTGGCGACATCACATATCATGGTCCGGGGCAGATAGTGGGATATCCGATATTTGATCTCGGGAGACTTGGCAAAGGTGTCAGGGAGTATGTTTCGGGACTTGAGGAGGCTGTTATTCGGACAATCGGAGATTATGGCCTCCGCGGGGAAAGGCTTGAAGGGGGGACAGGGGTATGGCTCGATCCCTGCCTGCCGGAGAAAGCAAGGAAAATTTGTGCCATAGGAGTGAAGGCAAGCAGATTTATAACAATGCATGGATTTGCATTCAATGTCAATACTGATCTGACATATTTTGAACATATCAATCCTTGCGGTTTTAAAGATAAGGGAGTCACTTCCCTGCAAAAAGAACTTGGAATTCGCCAGGATTTTGAGAAGGCTAAGGAGATTGTGAAGGGGCATCTTCAGGAACTCTTTGATCTTGAATGGATTAATTGACTACAGGATGGAAAAGAGATGGATAATAAAAGATAAGCCCGATACAGCGGTTGTAAAGCAACTTGCACACTCCCTGGATGTGCCGGAGACTCTGGCATTGCTGATGGTGCAAAGAAATATAACCTCCCCGGAAGAGGCGGATGCATTCTTCAACCCCAACCTCGACTACCTGCACGATCCCTTCCTTATGAAGGATATGAATATTGCTGTCGACAGGATATCAACCGCGGTAAAGAGGAACGAGAAGATACTTGTTTACGGTGATTATGATGTAGACGGCACAACGGCCGTTGCTCTGGTCTATTCATTTCTGAAAAGCCTGTATTCAAACGTCATTTATTATATACCCGACAGATACAAGGAGGGATACGGGGTCTCAATTGCCGGACTCGATTTTGCAGCCCATAACAATTGCAGGGTGATAATCACCCTTGACTGCGGTATTAAAGCGGTAGACAAGGTGAAATATGCCTCAAATAAAGGTATGGATGTGATAATTTGTGACCATCATTATCCGGGAGGAGATATTCCCAGGGCCCTGGCCGTACTTGATCCCAAGCAACCATCATGCAGCTACCCCTACAAGGAGCTGTCAGGATGCGGTGTCGGTTTCAAGCTCATACATGCTTATTCAAAGATACACGGAATACCGTTCAGCGAAATATCAGGATATCTCGACCTTGTTGCAGTGAGCATAGCTTCTGATATTGTACCGATAACGGGTGAAAACAGGATTCTGGCTTATTACGGGCTTAAGCAGCTGAACGAATCGCCACGCACCGGACTGAGGGAAATAATAAGGGAGGCTGATGTAACACGGGTGCTGACAATAGAGGATGTTGTATTCAAGATAGGCCCCAGGATCAATGCAGCCGGCAGGATGGAGGCAGGAAGCAAGGCTGTGGAGCTGCTGATTTCAGACGATCCCAGATTGGCTACCGGAATCAGCAGGGAGATAAAAAATTTCAATATTGAAAGAAGAACAGTCGACCGGACCATTACCTCCGAAGCCATGAGAATGATCTCGGATGATCAGAGATCACTTAATGCAAGGACAACAGTCCTTTTTAATCCTTTATGGAAGAAAGGGGTTATTGGCATTGTTGCGTCAAGACTCATCGAAACATACTACAGGCCAACAGTAATACTCACAGAATCAAACGGTTTTGCCACCGGTTCGGCACGTTCGGTCCAGGGTTATGATCTTTACCAGGCAATCGAATCCTGCAGCGACCTGCTTGAAAGCTTCGGCGGTCATATGTTTGCTGCAGGGCTGACGATGAAAAAGGAGAATATCAAACCTTTCATGGATCGTTTCGAACAGTATGTTAACAGGACAATATCCGACGACCAGCTTATGCCGAGGATTTTTATTGATGCAGAACTCCCCTTCTCCGAAATAAACGAGGAGTTTTTCAGACTGCTTAACAGGTTCCAGCCTTACGGTCCTGAAAATATGTCACCACTATTCCTTTCAGAAAATGTATCCGATACCGGTTCGGGCAGAATGGTGGGGTCGAGCGGAGAACATCTCAAACTGGAACTATGCCAGGATTCCCGCGGCTCCGGAATATACCCTGCCATAGCATTCGGACAGGCTGATCATTTTGAGTATATCAAAACCGGAAAGCCATTTGATATATGCTATTCAATCGAAATGAATGAGTTCAGGGGAAACAGAAATCTTCAGTTGAATGTAAGGGATATTAAGACATCAGAAATATAAAAGGCGTCAGGCTGAACGCAAGGGTACGCAAATTTTAAATAATTTCATATCAGCTGTTACTCACTCCCGCTAAGTTCAATGTCAACAACCACTATTTCAGACTTGCCTGTTGTTCTTACGGGCGGCCCCCATAACCTTATGCCGCTTGAGACAAAAAAATGGGTTTCTCCCTTTCTGAGATAACCATGGCTCAGTTCATATACAATCCCTGTAATAAGATTTATCGGGAACAATTGTCCGTGATGGGTATGTCCTGAAAATACCACGTCAGCCTTCGTCCTGCTTATCTGATCTATCTCGGTAGGTCGGTGATCCATCAGGATTACCGGCAGGGTATCAGTAACCGTGTCCATAAGCTCTTTAACATCTTTTCTTGTCCTGGTATGACTATCGTGCCGCCCTGTAAGAATAAAAGAATTATCAATTATTACTGAAGTGTCAGCTAAGATTTTTATACCCGCATTACTGAAAAAATCACCATTATCCTGCCTGCTGTAGTGTTCGTGGTTGCCCAGTACACCGTAAACGCCATACCGTGGCTTTATTCTTCCGAGTATCTTTTCGTAAGGCTCCATCATGTCGCCCCTGCCCCCTTCAACTATATCACCTCCGTAGAGCATCAGGTCAGGATCGAGTTCCTGTACCTTTTTTACATAATTCTCCATAAACCAAAAGGGTGTATTTTCTCCGATATGAAAATCCGAAACAAAAGCAATCCTTAACTCTTTGAGATGTGATGATCTTGCAGGTATGATGATTCTGTATTCAGATGACCTTATCACATTGAAGTTTACAATGCCTGATGTAACCACAGCTAATGAAAGCGATATAATAACAAATAGCATCTTCAGTCTCACTGATTGTTCCTTTATCACGTCACCCCGGATAATTCCCGTAATTTTATTAATGAGCAGAAGAATATCTGTAAGAAGAACAAAAAGAAACAGGTACAGGAAAAAAGGGAGAAGATGGTTGGATCCGGTTATCACCGCCTGCATAATGCTTTCAGGAAATTCCCTGCCGGCAATACGGGTTAACGGGTAAACTGAGAAAAGGATCCCGTAAATAATGATGTACAAGACCCGGAATCTACCGGGGATAAAAAGCTGCCAGATTCTGATAAAGAGGTATATATTGGGTATCAGATATGATAATGACAATATTGTGCGGAACATGGCCTGTAAATAAATAATTGACCGGCAATTTAGTTTAAAAGTTGCTGGTGGCCAAAATCTAATTTGCCGGTAATGCTTTACAATCTTATTATTGCCTGAAGTCTGATCTCTTGCACTGATGTTGCCTCATCAGCATTTTCCGTCTTTGTTGTGATTCCGTACTTGATCCGCAGGTCAGCAATGTCGCTTATCTTCCATTTAATCATAAGGTAATTCCGGGAGCCTTTGCCGTACAGGGCAGGAATGCTGAAACTGTAGAGCAGGTCATTCTCGTAAGTATAGAGTCTTGAATCCCAGTCTTCGGTATGGAATATGCACGATCTGAACCAGATGCTTAGAGGCACCCTCCTGAACCTGCAGATAATATCTTCAAGTAGAAGCGTCCCCTGTGATCCTGAAGGTCCGGCGAGTTTAAAATCAACTCTTGACCTGAGGGTTATGACCGGTGAGGGAGAGTAAACAACAACTGCTTTCACGGTGCTGTATGTAGTCTGAGTCTGCCGGGGTATCCTGTTTTCCCCTGAGATGTTTACCATCGACTGTCTGAAATTGTATATCCCCTCGAGGGTAAGGTTACCTGCAGGCATAAACTTCAGCCTTATTTCCTGTCGTACGGCCCGGGAGGGGGCACTGCACCTGTACCTGAGCCAGGGATAATTTTCCGTGTCGCATCCTGCGCTTAAAAACAAATGTCTGGCCATTTCAAGTGTAAAGCCTCCATACAGGCCTCTTGCATTCGTTGTTGATGAAGTGCTGCCCGGACCATTTGCATGAAAACTGAAAAAGCCGGGAGCGTAATTTCGGTATACAACGTTGATCAGCAGCCTGTCG
>Ga0068714_10005360_pt1 | contig 13659 bp, 8 predicted proteins | sample MTBNYHSulfiMetaG_FD_62988 | JGI IMG/M metagenome (GOLD analysis project Ga0068714, IMG submission 62988) | Enrichment culture microbial communities from rom New York Harbor, USA that are MTBE-degrading - MTBE-NYH (New York Harbor Sulfidogenic)... | ecosystem: Environmental > Aquatic > Marine >... | reverse complement strand
GCCGGATCGTCCGGGGCCGTCGATCGGACCGTCAACGCCTTGCCGAGGAAGTGGATGGACTCTCGATGAACGCCTTCGGGCAGCACGATCTCGTCGCCGGCGCTGCCGGAGGCGATCGCGTGCTGGACGTAATCGTAGCGCTGGCCCGTCGTGGCGTTCTGGACAATACCGTCGAACATGGCATAGCCGAATGCCAGTCTCAGGCCTTGGACCGGCCCGGAGGTGCTTCCCAGCCACACGAGCGAGGTGCCCTCCAGGACGGGAGACAACCCGTAGAGCGCGCCGGGCAAGGTGAGACTCATCACGCCATGATTCGCCGTGATGCAGGCCAGTCTGACCTGGCCGCCGGATTCCTCACCATCAAGATAGGTGACCATACAGCCGTCTATGGCCGGCTGCCGCTGTCCCTTGCGACCCTTGGCAATCTCAAACACCCTGACATGGTCGGGATCGGAAACCTCGGCTCCATAGATGTCACCCTGGTCGTTGCGTTCATCAGTCCAGACGACATAGCGTCCCGAAACCGCCGGATCGCGCTGGCGACCCGGGTCGTCGCAGACGGTGAATACCTTGATGTTGTTCAGGTCGGCGACGTTGGCGGCGTAGATGTCGCCGTTGGCTTCCCAAACCACGAGATCGCCCGAAATGTCGACTACGTCGTCATAGTCGTTGGCTGGGTTCTGGTATGGGAACGGGGCCCTGCGACCGGCGTTCGTGGCTACTGTGAAGTAGACGGGATTCTCCGGGTCACTGATGTCGGCGCCGCAGACATCGTACGGCATATTGGCCCATTGGCTGCTCACGTTCCTGTCAATGCCCACGTGCTGGACCCAGACGACCTTGTGCCCTGAAATGGCCGGGTGGCTGTAGGACTCGTAGTCAGTCTGCGTTCGCAGGGCAATGTAGTCTTCGGCAGCAAGGTCTCGCAGGTAGATCCCCGTGCACATCCGCGTCAGACTCCCGCCAACGGGAGCGCCGCCGGCCCAGACGACCAGATTGCCGTCCACCTTGGGTTGTGCGCTGAAACCGCTGGCGGAGAAGGTCTCGGTCAGTCCCGTCGCGAAATCGGTCCAGGCGATCCGCCAGTTGGAGGTCCCCGGGTCCGCCACAGCCACGATCTTGGTTCCGGAGACGTCGGGATAGCGAGGAATCTGATTGCTGACAGGCTCGATCGTCAGCGGTTGCAGACCGGTCGTCGTCCGCACCGCCACGAGTTGCACCTGACTGGGCTCGCTGTTGCCGAACCCATCGCTGACGACCAGTTCAAAGGTGTAGGTTTCACCCGGCTGGCCGTCGAAGGCCGGTGTCGCGGTGTCCGGACTCTGCAACACTACGCTCGGACCGGCCAACTGGGTCCAGATGTAGCTCAGGTGGTCGACCGGGTCGGGGTCGTGCGAACCCGTTCCGTCCAGCGTGATCTGCCCGGGGGCCTCCCAGGCCCGATTCTCGCCGGCGTCGGCCACAGGCAGGCCGTTGGGCCCGACGTAGACCAGCACCTCATCCGGGCCGCTGGAATACTGACTGTCGGCCACCACCAGTTGGAAGGAGTAGTTGCCCTCGGCTGGAGCAACAAACCAAGGAATGGCGGAATCCGCTCCTTCGAGGACCACGTTCGGCCCGGAGACCTGCGTCCACTGATAGCTCTGGATGTCAAACGGGTCGTAGAAGAAGCTGCCGGTGCCATCAAGCGTGACGGTCTCGTTCACTGCCAGAACGTGGACATCCCAGCCCGCCGAGGCGACCGGCTTGACGTAGCCGACGTATTCGTCGGCCCCCATATCGATCCGGGCAGCGTAGATGCGTTCCTCGCCGTCCATGTCGGTCTGGCCAGCCGGCGGGACGAACTCCGGATCGCCCGCGTTGATGCAGGGCGATTCCAGCGTCAAATGATAGTTCTTGCTCATCGAGGCCAGGAACTGTGGATTCTCGGAAATGTTGCCGTTGAGGCCGGTCTGGTCCCCGTCCCCGCCGTACGTGGGGGAGTAGGTCTGCGGGTCGATGTACCCGTAGTTGTCGGGCGAGTTGCCCCAGACGTTGTTGAATGTCACCGATGCATAGTCCAGGTCACCCTCCCAGAACATGCCCCCTCCCGAGCGGGCATCGCAGATGATGTTGTTGAATACCTGCGCATATCCGAGCTCTGCCGCGGCGACGATATAGAGGTTGCCGCCCATTCCCACGTCGAGACCGATCCCGAGGGTCGATCCAAAGTCGCAGTCATTCCGCACAATGGTGTTGTTGTAGACGGAGCCGGCGAACGTGACCAGACCGCCCCCCAGATAGGCGGAATTGTCGAACATGACGTTGTTGTGGATGATCGGTTCTCCGAAATAGCTGATCATCCCGGCCCCGACATAGGCGCTGTTGTTTCGGATGGTGTTGTACGTGACGATGGGACCGCACTGCCAGCAACCGATGCCCCCGCCGAAGCAGAGGTCAACCTGCATTCCATCGTTGGATATGCGGAAGAGGCCTGCGTTGCGAACGATAACATTCTTTGTGATGGTGGGCGAGCTGCGGAGGCAGTAGATCCCGGCGCCCATGTAGAGCCTCTCGGTAGTGCTTCCGCCCAGTTCGGGGTGGTAAGTGCCGCTGCCGCCGGTGATCGTGAAGCCGGCCAACACCGCCCGGGAGGTCTCGCCCCGCGCAAAGGTAACCACGGAGCCCTCTCCGTCGCCGTTGAGAACCGTGTAGCCGACAATCCTGGAATCGTTGGGGTCCGTGCTGGTCACCGTGATGTCCTTGCCGGCGAAGTCGATCTTTTGGAAATAGACACCCGGGGCCACGAGGACGGTATCGCCGTCTTCGGCGGCGTCGATTCCCGCTTGAATGGTCGCGTACTGGCTGGGGACCTTGCGTGTCTCGCCATGGCCGATCCCCACAAACATCGCGACAAGAAGAATCGTGAACAGACTCATCCTTTTCATGTTCTCACCTTTCCTGTAGATCCGCACGCCGTGAGCCGAACCGATTGGAAATCAACCTGCCTCCGATAGTAGGCTGAACCTATACTTATACTCGAATTTGAGCGTTTTTTCAAGTGATTCGCGTCTGTACCGTCGTCGGCAGCCTCACCGGGACGACGAACTGCGCGGCTGCCACCCTTCTATAGACGGCTTGGCTAGGCAGCCATTGCGCAGAAAATGGCGGATTCTGCCGGTGCCAACACTCTCTCGACGTAGTCTGGGCCCACTGGAACCGTGCGAATCGAGCCGTTTTGGTCTTGCTCGTGGCAGTCTATGTGCGTGGTGTTACCGAGTTGTTACGGAATTGCGGATTCCGCGTGATCTTTGACGAATTTCGAGCGTTTCGACGTCGGGCAACAGCGGAGAATCAGCCCTTTGCCCTGTCCGGAACGGGCAGGCCCAGTTCGACGAGGACTTTCTTCATGTCCTCCCAGACGCGCCGTCGCGTGTCGGGCGTATAGTTTCGCAGGATGTAGGCGGGATGGTAGGTCGCCATGAGTCTGATCGAGGGCTGCCCCAGGCCGGGCGAATACTCCTGGAAGTGACCTCGGAGTTGGCCGATCGGCTTGTCCGTATCCAGCAGGGTCCTGGCAGCATGAGCCCCGAGGGCAACGATGACCTGAGGCCTGATGATCTCGATCTGCCTCTGTAAATACGGCAGACAACTGAAGATCTCGTCCTCACGGGGATCGCGATTGTCCGGCGGCCGGCATTTGAGGATGTTGGCGATATAGACCTCTTCGCGTTTGAGGCCGCAGGCGGCGATGATCTTGTCCAGAAGCTGCCCGGCCCGACCCACGAAAGGCCGGCCCTGCGCGTCTTCGTCGGCCCCCGGCGCCTCGCCGACAAACATGATCCGCGCCTTTGGGCTACCCTCCCCGGGCACACCGTGCGTCCGGGTAGCCCCCAGGCCGCACTTGCAGCACCGCCGGACCTCGGCGGCGATCGCTTCCAGTTCCTCGGCCGCGTTGGAACTCGGTCCCGAGATGGAAGGCTTTTCTTGCGACGCGGGGTGGAGCGGCTCGGCGGATTCTCGCGTCTTGGCGCCGCGGATCACGTACCCGGTGAAGAACCCCTCCATTTCGAGGTGCTGGCGAACCACCTTGTCCGTGTCGACTTCCTTTGACATGGATGCATTGTATTGCCGCCAGCAAGCAGACGCAACGGAAAACGCGCCGCCATCTTTGTGGAGCCGGCAGCAAGAGACAAAAAAGAAAGGGCGCCTTTGGAAGAGGCGCCCTTTGGCACTTGAAAAGCAGGCCTTCTCTCAGACAAGCCCTTGGGCCAGCATCGCATTGGCTACCTTGAGGAAGCCGGCGATGTTTGCCCCTACCACGTAGTTGCCTTGGCACCCGTATTCCCGGGCGGCCTCGCTGGTGTTCTTGTAGATCGTGACCATGATCTTCTTCAGCTCAGCGTCCGCTTTTTCGAAGCTCCACGGCACACGCTGGCTGTTCTGCGCCATCTCCAAACCTGAAACCGCCACACCACCGGCGTTGGCAGCCTTGCCGGGCAGGAAGAGGACCTTGCTCTCGATGAAGACGTCGGCCGCCTCAGGCGTGCAAGGCATATTGGCCCCTTCGCCTACGGCGATGCAGCCGTTCTTGGCAAGCGTCTTGGCTGCGGCCTCATCAAGTTCGTTCTGGGTGGCACAGGGCAGAGCGATGTCGCACTTGACGTTCCAGACGCCGCTGCACCCCTCGGTGTACTGAGCGCGTTTGCGGGTGTTGACGTAATCCCGAATACGGCCCCGTTCGACAAGCTTAATCCGCTTGACGGCGTCCAGGTCGATGCCGTCGGGATCATACACATAGCCATTCGAATCGCTGGCCGTCACGACTTTGGCGCCGAGCTGCTGAGCCTTCTCGGTCGCGAATATGGCCACGTTGCCCGAGCCAGATACGCTAACGGTCAATCCGTCGAGGTTCTTGCCCTGCGCCTTCATCGCTTCGTCCATGATGTAGACAAGACCGTAACCCGTGGCTTCGGTCCGGACGAGCGAGCCGCCCCAGTCGAGTCCCTTGCCCGTCAGAACGCCGGTGAACTCATTTCGGATGCGTTTGTACTGGCCAAACATGAAGCCGATCTCTCGGCCGCCCACGCCGATGTCGCCGGCAGGCACATCGGTGTCCGGCCCGATATGGCGGCAAAGCTCCGTCATCAGGCTCTGGCAGAACCGCATGATCTCACCGTCGGACTTGCCCTTCGGGTCGAAATCCGATCCGCCCTTGCCGCCGCCCATCATCAGGCCCGTGAGGGAGTTCTTCAGTATCTGTTCGAAGCCAAGGAACTTGATGATGCCCAGGTAGACCGTGGGGTGGAGCCGGATGCCGCCCTTGTAGGGGCCGAGGGCGCTGCTGAATTGGACGCGAAAGCCCCGGTTGACGCGGAAGTTGCCTTTGTCATCCTGCCAAGGGATGCGGAAGATGATCTGCCTTTCCGGCTCGACCAGGCGATCGATGATCCCCGCCCGGACATACTCAGGGCGCCTGTCCAAGACGGGCACCAAGCTGTCGAGCACCTCTTTGACCGCCTGATGGAACTCCGGCTCGCCGGGGTTCCGTCGCAGGACCTGATCATACACTTCCTGTACAACCGTCTTCGCTGCCACGTGAGTGACCTCCACTGATAAGTGACGTAATCGTTGCTGGGAAAGGCTACCCAATCGTCGCGGCAGCCAACGACCTCGTAAGAGGTTGACAAGCTTGATGTTATCCAGTCAAGAGGCTCGGAACAACAGGTCAAATGCTGATATGTCCTATCAACGAACCTTATATCATGCAATGGACTGCTAATAGTCCATCGTCAGTTCATCCGAAGAAGCACAGAGCCTGCTGAGAAACCACGTCGGCCAGCATGCGGAGTCGGCCCTCCGTAATGTCGCACACTCTGACGACATCCGCATATCTGGCCCTTTCCGGCATCAGATCCTCCAGGCGGTTCGGCATGTTCTCAAGCAGGGCTTTCTCGAAGACGAAGCCTTCCTGCCTTGGGAATACGGCGACGTAGAAGATGTCCTCCTCCACCAGGTCCTGGAAGAAGTGCGTCCCGAACGACAGTTCGGGCATCAGATTGCCGCCTTCGTAAGCAAGCTCGCCCAGCACGGTGATGTTGTTGATTTCCGAGAAACTGACCGGCACGCCGAGCGACGGCGTGGTCGTTCCCCAGCGGCCCGGCCCCAACAGCAGAGTGGGCATTTCCAGTCGATCGGGGATCTGGCGGTTGAGGTTCCCCACGAGGCGCGCTATGTCATACTTCTGCGTGTTCGGCAGGGATTCGTAGCCTTCCGGCCTGACATATATGATCCGTTTGAGGTCGACGGAAATACTGCCTCCCATGAAATACCCGTCGCAGCGGAAAAGGACCTTGGCCGGATCGACTTTGGAAGGGATTTCCACATGCGGCTGCCGGCCTTTGGTTTGGAGCGGACGACACTGGAGCACGTTGATCACAGGCGTTGCTGCTTCCGTGAAGTTCACTGTGAACTCGACATCCACCGGGTATTCATAGGACCTCTCGAGAGTCTTGAGGATCGTCTGCATGTTCTGAACGAAGGATGTCTCAGTCAGAAGCTTCTCAAAGGTCAGCAACCAGTACCGCTGATTGCTGCCCAATTCCCTGGCTCGTTCGGTCCTCTCATGGTCCACGGTGCCCATGAGGTCCGTTCGGATATCGAGCCCTTCCTCGAAGATCTGGCGGACAGGAACTTCCCGCAGGGCGTTCTCGTTGATGTCCAGCAGGTCCACATGATGCTGGGAGAACCGCCGGACGTCGTCCATCCCGCGCACAGGGCGCATCAAGGGAGCGTCGAGTGCGAGAACGCGCGGATAGTCGTTCTCCACACGGTTCACGGCGCGCGTCCCCAACCCAACCACCAGCCGCAGCATGCCCGCTTGCGGGTCGAGCTGCGGATTCCAGGCGAACGTGTTCTGGGAGACCCCCACGCCGGCCAGATCGGGAAAGAAATATGTCTTCCGATACGAGCCGCTCACCCGCTGGACGAGCAGTGCCATCTGCTCATCGTGCTGGTCGAGTCCTCTCTGCAGGCGATACGTCAACGCATCTCTGTTCATCGTGCTCGAGTAGACTCGTCGAACGATGTCCTCGAAACGCGCCATCCGTTGTTCGGGATCGCCCTGATTGACACAGAAGAAACTCTCGTACTTCCCTGCGAAGGCGTTCCCGAACGCGTCTTCCAGCAGACTGCTCGAACGAATGATGATGGGGGACTGGCCGAAGTACTCGAGCATCTCCTGAAATTCGTCGCGAATCTGCTCCGGGAACTTACCTGTCAGCATCTTCTCCTTCAACTCGGCCGCGACCTCGAAGTAGCCCTCCCTGGTCTTCTGGGCCATGCGTCGCTTCCACCAGCCGTTCTCGACGATGTAGGTGTAGAAGACGTCGGAACCGACATAGAACGAGTCGTGTGGCTCGAGGTGTCCGCTCTGAGAGAAGACCGGATCGTTCGCGAGAATCTTATTGGCGAGCAACATCCCGACAGCTTTGCCGCCGATGAACCCTGTTCCGATCATTCGCTTCTTGATCTCGAGCAAGTCATCGAGCGTGAAATGCTTCTGGGCCAGCGACAGGATTCGCTCCTCGCGTCCGATCATGATCCGGCACAAATACTCGACGGTCTGCTCCTTATCCAGGGCGGAAGCGGATTCAATCTGGCTCAACTCCTCGGCTCGCAGGAACAGGCGGTCCCAATGATCCAGCTTGCGCTGCATCGATTCCCGTCCGCTTTCGGAGATGTGCGAGATCAGCTTCGTCGCATTCACGCTGCTGGTGATCGGCACGAACCGATCTCCCTGCTTCAGATGCGGCAGGAACATCGTAGGTGCATAGCGACGGAAGACTTTGAGCGGATGGACGTAGATACTCCCCTTGAAGTTGTAGAGGTCCAGCAGCAGTTGCGTCGTCTCACGGATGCGGGCAATGGTCTTGTACGAATGGCTGTTGCGCAGAAGTCCGAAATAGGCGATGGTGTCCAGTTCATAAAGGTAGGGACAGGTAATTCCGAAGAAGTTGCCGATCATCAGGTCACTAGCCCAGGCGCTGAGCAGGTCGGAGAGACAGTCAAAAACGTAGTACGCCCCCCTGCCATGCTCGGAGATGATCCGATGGACCTGGGTGGAGAACGTCTCGAAGCCGGCATATGCGTTCAGCGCGTGCGTCGTGATCCCGCCGTCTTCGGACACCAGTGGCTCATGGTCGGCGAATCTCACGTAGACGATCTTCCGGCCGTCCTGCCTGGCCCGCTCCACATACGAGGCAATGAAGGGCCGCAGATCGGCGATGCTATCGACCTGCCAGACGACATTGTCTCCTTCCCTCAGGTAATCGATCACAGAATCGAGACCTGCCAACCCGGTGCTCAATTTTGTTGCCATGGACAAACCTCGCCTTCTTACGTTGGCCCGCCCTGATATGGAGCCCGGTCCGCAAATCTAACACGGTACAGACGACCCCCTGGCGCACACCCACGCCAGATGCCATAAGCACGGCAAGAACAAGCACTTAATCAACGTGCGTGCATGCAAAAGCGGCCCGATTTGATAAGCATATCTGATATTGGTTTCAGGAGAGCTTGCCGTTTGAGCCCGAGTACGGTATCATTGTATCTCGACGACCGCTGTCTGGCCAATGGTGAAATCGAGATAGCGAGCATCAGGGTGACTTATAATGCATGTAGAAACACTCAGGATATTCTGCGACTTGGCCGACTCTCGGAGCTTCTCGAAGACCGCGGAGAAGCACCTGCTGAGCCAGTCGGCCGTTTCCCAGCAACTGGCACAACTGGAGTTGGCCCACAAGTGCCAACTCGTTACGCGCAAGAAGAGACCCATCGAACTGACGGCCGCAGGGCAACTCTTCTACAAGGCGGCCAAGGACATCCTCGAACGGTATGATCTGCTCAAGAGCGAACTCAACACGCTCAAGACCACCACGGAGACCCGAATCAACATCGCCGCCATTTTCAGCATTGGCATGCACAGCCTCCCGGATTACGTCAAGAAGTTCATGGTCAGCTATCCGAACGTCAACGTCCATATCGAGTACCTCAGTGCCGACGTCATATACGAGCAGATCCTCAATGGAGAGATCGACATCGGCATCCTGGCAGTGCCCAAGAAAGACAGGCGGCTCGATGTCTACGATTTCGAGGAGGAGCCCCTGCTGCTGGCCTGTAGTCCCAGGCATCCGCTGGCGAAGGAAACGCAGGTAGATATCCACAAACTCCAGTTCGAGCGCTTCATTGCCTTCGAGAAGGCGGTCCCGACCCGCATCTGGATCGATGCCATCCTTGCCCGCTACAACACGGTGGTCCGCCCCGTCATGGAGTTCGACAACATCGAAACCATCAAGCGCGCGGTGGAGATCAACGGAGGGGTCAGCATCCTCCCGGAGCCGACCATCGTTCAGGAAGTCGCCAGCGGAACCATCAAGGCCGTGCCGTTCTCGAATGAACGGTTTGTTCGGCCTACCGGAATCATCGTTCGCAAAGACCGCGTACTGAGCCAGGCGGCACGCTACTGCATCGAGTTGCTGCGAAAACAGGGAAAATAGGCACTGTCGGCGCCGTTCGCGTCCGGATACGCCGAGGGACGCTCGGACCGACAGGGCTACGTGGTCCTGGAGCAATCCCTTGACAGAATGTGCAGGATACGCCAACGTATGTCAGCGTAGGCACAACTGTAGAGAGCGCACGCCGGGGTCTTTTCGGATCTCTTCCCAACTTCGGCGTAAGGGGTCAGCCGGGATATGCCGATAAGAGCTGTAGTATTCGACCTGGATGGAACAATCACGGAACCGTACTTCGACTTCGACGCGATTCGCGAAGAGATCGGATTGCCCAAGGATGGCGGCCCCATTCTGGAGGCAATGGAACACATGACTGCACAGGAACGTCAACGCGCCGAACGAATATTGCACGCTCACGAGGATAGAGCGTTGGCCGCATCGACGCTGAACCCCGGCGCAAGGGAGACGCTCGTGGCCCTTCGAGCCCGTGGGATTCGCGTCGGAGTGTTGACACGCAACCGAAAGCAGAATGCCCAGGCCATCGCAGACAAACATGGCCTGCCTTTCGATGCGGTCGTGGGCCGGGAAGACGGTCCGGTCAAGCCGGATGCGTTCGGCGTTCGCCATCTGTGCCGGCAGTTCGACGTCCACCCGGCGGAAACGTTGCTCGTGGGCGATTACCTCTTCGATCTCCAGTGCGCCAGGGCCGCAGGGGCCATACCTGTGCTAATCACCAACCACCCCCACGCGAGCCGGTTTGCGGCAGAGGCTGATTTTCGAATCGCGCAGTTGAGCGACGTGCTTGAGATCATCAACGAAAAGGCCCGCTGCGAGAGCAGGCAAGCCCGAGAGGAAGGTACCCATGTGTAGAGCGATGATTCTCGTCGCCTTGTTGGGGCTGTCGTCGGCGACGGCAGACCTGGACGCCCAAGCCGACCGGGCTGGTTCCTGTCAGGGTCAGGCGGAAGACCCAAACTCGATCCAGGCCGTGCTCGCCGACTTGCAGAACCGGGCGGCCGGCCTGACCTTCTACCAATCCAAGCTCGACTATGTAGTTCGGCAACCTGTGCTGGAATCGCAGGCACGCCGCAAGGGCACTCTCTACTACGCCAAGTTCGACGACCGATCCTACCTGCGGATTGACTTCAACACGCTTCAGTATGACGAGGAGAAGGAGCAGAAATACCGCGAGCAGTATCTATTCGACGGCGTCTGGCTGACCTATATCAGCTACGAGGGACGAAGCGTTCAGCGGCAACAGATGTCTGAACCCAACGAGCCAGTGGACGCCTTCTCGCTGGTGAGCCGGCGCGTCCCGATTCTCGGATTCTCGAAGATCGAGGACCTTCAGAATCAGTTCGATATCGAGCTGGTCCAGCCCGCCGAGGCGGACCCATCCGGACGGCGGCAGCTCCGCATGAAGGTCAAACCTGACTCCGTGTACAAGGACGACTACGTTACGATCGATTTCCAGATCGACGAGAAGCAGGGGCTGCCCACCAAGGTGGTGGCCGTCACGACCGAGCAGGATGTTCACGAGATCCTGTTGATCGATGCCCGAGTCAATCGAGAGATCCGCAGAAACGTATTCGACATCGAGATTCCGCGGGACTTCTCCGTGGAGACCATCCCACTCGACAAGAGTCGCAAGCCAGGATAACGGAGGCCTCCGGCGTATGTCACTTTTCACCGCCAATAGAGCAGGGACGTGCGAGGAATGAGCGCGACGTTGGTCGACGAACGAGAGTTTCTGGCGATGATGCAGACGCGCATGCAGGCAATGCTGAGCCTGCTGCTGCATTTGTCGAAATGCGAGTCGCCGGCAAGCATCCTGACGCGCCCGCTCCTGGGCAGCCTGTTGTCGGAAGCCGTTCAACTGGAGGAGGTGCTGGACTCTTACGACGCGGGCAAGAACCGCACGTGGTGCCACGCGCGGTCTTTGACGGCGGCCGTCAAAACCTTCGCTGACGCGAGCTACGAGCTGCTCCATATCCGGCATCGACTGCCCAACTACAGGCTGCTGCCGGTGCAACGTGACTTCGTGACGGCCACCGACGATGTCCTGGGTTTCCTCGGGCACATCCTCCGCAATGTCGCGCGGGAGATGGTGGCCGAGGCCGGCATTCTCGGGCTCACCATACCGCAGCGGGATGATATCCCCCAGAAGTACGCCGAGCCGACGCTCAGGGGCCACCTGCCCCACAACAGCGGAGCGCGTCTGGCCGAGACCGGATCCGACATGGTGGCCGAAACGGTAACCACCCTGGCCACGGAGTTCCTGAACCTGGCGTCCAGCAGCGAAGACGTACGCGCCGCCAGTCGGGCCAAGCCCGAGGACTATGACCTGTGCATGGCCGCATCGTTGCGTGAAGAGTCCCTACGGACCCTCGAACTGAGATTCCACAACCTTCAGTCCCAGTACGACACGTACGTTTCCGGCACCCAGGTCGAGAGCCAGGACACGGATCTGCCGGTCCTGCGAGGTCAGGCCAGTGTGGTCTTTCATCTGCTCAAGATCGCCACGTTGTTCGCCCATTTCTATGAGCGTCACGTCAACAAGCTGACCTCTCCCACCGCCGATGGCGGCGGGCCCCTGGTGGAACGTGAGGAGTTGCTGTACTCGCTGATGAAGTACGCCATCACGTTCATCGACCAGTACATCGGCTGCACGATCAGTCTCTGCCAGGAGATGTTGAAACGATACGCCGAAGAAGGGCAGGTCGAGGTGTCCATTCCCAAATACCGCGGATTCCACGTCCGCCCCTCGACCCTCGTGTCCAAACTGGTTCTTCACTATGGCAGCCGAGTCCGAATGCGTCTGGGCGATGAGACGTACGACGCCGGCTCATCCCTCGATCTGTTCCGCGCCAACGAGCAGATCAACGCGCAGAAACGCCGCTGGTTGGCGCAGGAGATCGTCCGCCTGGGGCTTGTACCCGAGAACACGGATCCACCCGACGTGGTCGGCCTCGTTCGCAACGTGATCCTGACGCTGGCGGCCAAAGGCAAATTGATCCTGTACGAGCAGCCCCTGCAATTGCCCGACCGGCTATGCCCCACGGAAGGGACCGCGTTGGAGAAGGTGACCAGCGAAACGGGGCGGCTGCTGGCGATGGGCAAGATCGATATCGGCACGGACATCACCGCCACATTCATGGGGGACAAGCGGGTCCTGGAAGACATTCGTCTTCTGGCCCAGCACGGCTACGGAGAGGACAGCTTTGGCAACAACGTCGCCCTGCCGGACAAGCTGGCCTACCTGAGACGGTAACGCAACTCGACGCCGGACGGCCCTTGCGATACACTTCCTGTGTGGCCACCGTCTTGACGGAAGAGTTGCCTCACGCTTTCATATCGGACGGCAACGCCCGGCGGACCACCGGATCGAGCCGGTCAAGCATGGCAGAGGCAGAGAAACCGCCTGTGGGCAAGATGCACACGGGCAAGCACTCGCGACGAAAGGAGCAGACATGGCACGTGGAATCGTGATCTACCACTCCAGAAGCGGCAACACCAAGGAAATGGCCGAGACCATCGCCCGTGCGATGACCGCATCGGGGGTGCAGACCGAGTGCAAATCCGTGGAGAACGTCCATCCCGACGACCTGCCCCAGTATGATGCCATCGTCATTGGCTCGCCCTGCTATTATGGGCAGATGGCCGCTTCGGTCAAGCAACTCATCGACGATCTGGTCGGCCGGCACGGCCAGCTCAACGGCAAGGTTGGGGCCGCCTTCGCCAGTTCGGCAAACATCGGAGGCGGCAGCGAGACGACCATCATGGGGATCATCGAGGCCATGCTGATCGCCGGCATGGTCATCCAGGGCGATCCTCAAGGATCCCACTACGGTCCACTATCCATCGGCCGCCCCGATGACAAGGTCAAACAGCAGTGCGAACGACGCGGTCAGAGGGTGGCCGAGCTGGCCAAACGCCTTTTTCCCTGACCGGTAACCTCCCGGGCGAAATGCCGGTTTTTTGAGCGAGGAGGCCATTTTTCTTTGACAAAGGACCAGGCGCTCATTAGATTCTTCGCAACCTCAACCTACTCTTGGAGGATGACATAGATGCAAGAATACGAAACGCTTAAAACGTTGGTCGCAGAAATCGAAATGGATGTCGACAAGGCCCAGGGGGGAAACAAGGCAGCCGGAACACGTGTTCGCAA
>Ga0068714_10005359_pt1 | contig 13662 bp, 12 predicted proteins | sample MTBNYHSulfiMetaG_FD_62988 | JGI IMG/M metagenome (GOLD analysis project Ga0068714, IMG submission 62988) | Enrichment culture microbial communities from rom New York Harbor, USA that are MTBE-degrading - MTBE-NYH (New York Harbor Sulfidogenic)... | ecosystem: Environmental > Aquatic > Marine >... | reverse complement strand
CAGCTTGTGCCAGGCGGACATATCCGCCGGGACAATCTCCAGTTGCCTTTGCAGGGAACAAGGCTGATATACTGTTTTTTCCTTAGCCATTTTATTAATCCATCTCGTTATTAAACCGGCTGGGATAAAACACTTCACACTGGCTGCCCAGATGCTTAACGATTACCACATCGGGGCAGAGGTCTTCCAGGATGTCGTCATGACTGGTAGCGATGATGAAGGTGGTTCCGAATCGGTCGGCAAACTTACGGATGTTATTGGCCACCACCGCCGCGGTTACCCGGTCGAGGGTGGCGCAAAACTCGTCGATAAAGATTTCCCGCGGCTCTTTGGCCAGAGCGAGTGCCAGCCGCAGGCGGTAGCGCTGTCCTTCGCTGAGCTGCTCCGCGGTCCTCAGCAGGGCGAAGGCGTCGCTCAGCCCCGCGGCGCTGAGCCAGTTAAGCGTCTGCCGCAAATCCGCGTCAAAACAATCCACCACCGGCACATCCTTGGGTAATACCTGCTCCTCCAGGCTGACGGCGTGGGGGAACTTTTCTTTGAGCAGGCCGAGTAGAAGTGATTTTCCCGTCCCGCTTCCGCCGGTGATATAAACGACCTGCCCCGGCTCGATATCGATTTGGCAGCGGTCGATTATCTGGACCGGGCGGTCGGTTTTCCCGCCCAGACCGAACATCTTGGCGATCTCCATCACGTTGGGCGATAACTTGACCTGAGAATTAAAGCTCTTTTCCACGATAAAAGTACCCATTTTCATTTCCTTCCCCGCCGCGACGCGTCGCGGCGAACCTGGACTGTCACAGTCCATTAGCTTGATTCAAAACTTCACCTGCTGCACCAAGGCGAGCCATCATTTCATCTTTCCTCTTATTAAAATCACGGGTTTTAGCCTTTTTTGCTTCTGGGCAATCCTTCCGGTGAGCCACCTGTCCAAACAACCGATAATCCTGCGGGCCTCGGGCATGGTCAGCCGGCGTTTGGCCGAGATTCGCCGATAGCCAAATCCCAAAAGATAACGATCATAAGCTACTTTCAATTCAATATTTGAGAATCTTCTTCTATTTCGCAAAACAATAATATATTCCTTTTCCAGCAGTCGCTGGGCCAGGGTATTCGTCCTTCGCACTATGTTGCCTGTGCCAAGTCCAGACATCCGGGCTAGTTGCCGGCAGGAAATACCATGTTGAAAACGCATTACCATCAGGGTGCGATCCGCCGACTCCAGTAAATCAAGGCGAAGCAAAAGATGTTCTATCTGCTCGGCCTTCATTGGGTCTTGTTCACTTTGTGCGGAAATATATTCGACAAATTTATCCATTGTTATAACATACTCTAAATAAAAGACTTATAAGCTTGACCAAAAATAACCCTAATAATAAATTACAATTAATTGCTTTATATAATGAAAACAAATATAATTGTGCGATATTTACCGTAAAATACTATTTGATGTATCAGTTTGATATATAACTAATATACTACAATATTAACATGGATATTTAAAAAGTCAAATGAATTTTCGTGAATTTACAAAATATTTTCACCCATTGGTTGCCTATTGAACATTGACAAAATATAATTTGATAAAGTTAACTATAAACCAAACGGTATTCGTTAAGTTAAAATGGAGATAAGTATATGTCACTAGGCCAAATAATTCGCGACCGAAGGGAAAAATTAAAGCTGACTTTGGATGAGGTAAGTCATCGCACCGGTTACAGCAAGCCCTATCTATCCACGATAGAAACCGGCCGGGTCAAAAATCCGCCGGCCGATGAATTGTTGGTAAAACTGGAGCAAATACTTCAATTTGAGACGGGCGGATTGATACATATTGCCCATTTAGAGAAACTCCCGGCCGATGTAAGGCAGGCATTTGAGCAAAGCATGGCGGAAAACGAGCACTGGCGGGCCTTGATTCAACAGATCATCGAATCCGGGGGCAATAATCAAAATATTTTAAAAAGTGAGAAAGTTAAGCAAATTCTCCATAAAACTGATACGGATTTTGAGCCGCTCCACACCGCCGGCCGACTGGTGCCGGTTATTAATAATGTCGCGGCCGGCTATCCCACGGATTACGATGATAAGGGTTATCCGCCGGGCGGCGCGGATGATTACGTCCGCTGCCCGGATCTGCATGATCCTAATGCCTTTGCGGTCCGCGTGGTGGGCGATTCGATGGAACCGAAATATCTGCAGGGCGACATCCTGATTTTTTCTCCGGCGGCCCCTGTCAATAGCGGGGATGACTGCTTCGTTCGCATGACGGACCCCCATGAGACGACGTTTAAACAGGTTTTCTTTGAAGAAAACGGCAATATCCGTCTGCAGCCCCGCAACCACGCCTATCCCCCCATTATTCAACCGCGGGAAAAGATCAACGGCATCTGGCGAGCGGTTATCCGCTATGAAAGGCTGGACAAATAAAAAGCTGCGGGTGGCGGCAGGCAAGGTGGGCGAGGGGCCAGGGCAGGCGGGAACAGCCAGAGCCAGGCGGGGTCTTTAGTTTCGTTGGTCCGGGCAAAACATCTTCTAGTTTTAAAGTGGGGTCTTTTATATTGACCTGGCGGGAAAAAACCGCTAGACTAAGTTGTTTATTTATAAGAATTTTACGTCTTAGCTGTTTAATATAAGGAAGTTACAGATTTTAAGTTATAAGACCTTTTTTGCAGGCCGTGAGAAAGGTTAAAATTCATGGCCGAAGCGGGAAAAAAAAGGATATCCTCTGATTTTCGCCGGTTTTTTTTGCGTGGCCTGGCCACTTTGCTGCCGACGGTGCTGACCATCGTTTTGCTGGTAAAGTGTTTTGAATTCATTCAGAATAATATCAGCGTTTATCTTATGGAGGGGGTAATTCGGGCAGCGGTGTTGGCCACGGGAGAATACACCACCCCCTCAGAGGATGATATAACCGAATATATCAAAAGCAATAAGGCAGGCGAGGACGCCAAAAACGCCCAGGTACGTGCCCTAACTTTGAAGGAGGAAAAACGCGACATCCAGCTTTGGAACCTGCGTCAAAAGTGGACTCACGGCCCGCGCTCTCTGGTAGGATTTGTATTAGCGATCAGCCTGGTATATATTGTCGGGCGGCTGCTGGCCAGCTACGTAGGCAGAAAGCTGTGGCATTATTTTGAGGGCACGGTGCAGGAGGTTCCGGGTTTCAAACAGATATATCCCTATGTAAAACAGGTGACGGATTATCTTTTTGGTGAGAACCGGATCCAGTTCAATCGCGTAGTAGCAGTGCCGTATCCCCGGGAAGGCATCTGGTCGGTGGGCCTGGTAACGGGAGCGGGCCTGCGGCACCTAAACGATAAACTACATGAGGAATTTCTGACGATTTTTATCCCCAGCTCACCCACGCCGGTAACAGGGTACGTAATTCACGTGAAAAAAGAAGATGCGATAGATTTGCCGATTTCGTTCGAAGAGGCGATTCGCTTTATCGTGAGCGGCGGCGTAATCGTTCCCGGCCATCAGGCCTTACCGACGCAAAGAATCGAGCTGTCGCCGGGACCGATTATCGACCAGCAGAAAACCCCACCCGCAATCAAACAGGAAAGGAGTTAATCAAGGTGCTTACTAAAATAATCGGAAGGCATATGGAGATAACCGACGCGATGCGGGCCCAGGTGGAAAAGAAAGTTGCCCGGCTTAGTAAGTATCATGACCGGATTTCCGCTATCGAAGTAGTGATTGACCGCGAAGGCAATGTATATAAAACGGAAATCATCATCAAGGTAGATCGGCATGAGAACTTCGTGGTTAATTACGCCCACGAGGATGCCTATGCCTGTCTGGATTCGGCCATGGATAAGATAGAGCGGCAGCTTACCCGCCATAAGGAGAAAACGCGTAATCATAAAGGCCGGGCCAGTGCCGCCGAGGCGAGCGGCAACCTAACCGAAATGCCGGAGATTCCTGAATCTTAAGCGTGGTCGGCATGGCGCTATAAAGGCAAGTACACCTGCCGCGACGGGCGCCGGCACGGCGGGCGGGACGGCAGGCGGGAAAAAAATTACACTGTGAAGAGGTTTATTTCGATGGTTTATTTTGCATCCCCAACCCTATTATTTGCGGAGAAACTGTCAAATGAAATTAAGTGATTTCATGGTCTTCGAGGCGATTGTTCCTCATCTTACCAGCCAGAAGCGTGATGAAGTGATCCGAGAACTGGTAGAGGCCCTGGTCAAAGCGGGAAAAATCAAGCAGAAGCACATAGACGATATTGTCACCAAACTGATTGAGCGGGAGAGGCAAGGCAGCACGGGAATTGGCAAAGGCATCGCTGTACCCCATATAAAACACGCCTGTGTCCGCGAGATCGTGGGCACGGTCGGCTGCAGTCAGGAGGGCATCGACTTTTCCAGCCTGGACCAGGCGCCGGTGTATTCGGTGCTGCTGCTGATCAGCCCGCCGAATAACCCGGATCGGCACCTGGAGGCGATGGAAAGTCTTTTTGCCCATTTACAGCGGGATATCTTTCGCAAGTTCCTGCGGCAGTCGGAGAGCAGTGAAGCGATTGTGGATCTATTGACGGAAGCGGATGAGGCGGAGCAGGAAAATCTACTCTAATAATAGATTCGTCGCTCTGAGCAAAATAGCGGGCAGCAGGAATCCCAAAAATATAAATGTATGAGTTATAATCCAAATGAGGTTATGCCCTTGCCGTCGATAGAAGAAACCAGCGCCGAATGTGAAGTGCAGATCATTAACGAGGAGGGACTGCATATGCGACCGGCGATGCAAATCGTCGATTGCGCCAATCGCTTTCATTCCAAGATAACGATTAGTAAGGATACCCAGGCGGTGGACGGCAAAAGTATCATGCAAATAACGATGTTGGCAGCGGGCAAAGGCAGCCGACTTAAAATTACGGCCCAGGGCCCCGACGCCAAGGAGGCGATAGTCGCTCTGGTCAGCCTGTTTCAAAAAGAGTCAACAGAAACCACAGGATAAATGAAAATAATCAAAGGCATAGGGGTTTCACCCGGGGTAATAATCTGCCCGGCGATGGTATTGGATACGGAAGAGTTTCTTGTCCCGGAACGGAAGATACTAGCCGAGGAAACGCGCAGCGAAGTTCAGCGTCTGCGCAGCGCCTTCCAGGACGCCACGGAAGAGGTGGGTAATCTGCAGTTGGCCCAGGCGGACATCTCGGACAGCAGAATCAAAGATATATTCGCGGTGCACCTTCATTTTCTCCGCGACCGGGCGATGCGGCGGAAGATATCCGATTTAATCAGCAAGAAAAGATATGCGGCGGAATATGCCGTCAGCGTAACCATGCGTGATATCGCCAAGCATTTTTCCCAGGCGAAAGATACCTATATTTCCGAGCGGGCCATTGATATCTATGATATTGAAAAGCGGGTGCTGCGTCACCTGATCGGCAGGCGGCGGGAAGACCTGGATCATTTAAATAAACCGGTGGTGGTTATCTCCCATGACCTGACACCGACCCAAACGGCGGCTTTTGACAAAAAATACATCAAGGGCTTCGCCACCGACGCGGGCGGGCGGACCAGCCATACGGCGATCGTGGCCCGCAGCCTGGGCATTCCGGCGGTGGTGGCCCTGGGCAATGTGACCAAGGAGATCAATTCCGGCGATAAAATAATCGTTGACGGCAATCGGGGTACCGTGGTGGTAGATCCCGACCAGGCAACTATTGCCGAATATGAAAGCTACGCCGCCAAGATTATCGAGCACGTCCATGAATTAAGTGAACTGGCTCGGCTGCCCGCCGTTACTACCGACGGAGTTGCCATTACCCTGCTGGGTAACATCGAGTTTCCCTACGAGGGCGATATCATGCTGCAGAAAGGCGGGGATGGGATCGGTCTGTATCGCACGGAATTTCTCTACCTGGATGCCGACAGCGAACCTACCGAAGAAGACCACTATCAAGCCTATACCGCCACGATAAAAAGCGTGGGAGACCTGCCCATAACCATCCGCACCGTGGACCTGGGGGCGGACAAGTTCACGCAGCAAAAAAGCGGCACGCCGGAACGCAATCCCTTCCTGGGTCTGCGTTCCATTCGGTACTGCCTGCAGAACCTGCCGATGTTTAAAACGCAGATTCGGGCCATCCTGCGGGCCTCCGTGCATGGTAACCTGCGGATTATGTTCCCCCTGATAACCAATCTGCTGGAACTGCGTCAGGCCAAGTGGATTCTGGCTGACGTCAAAGAGGACCTCGAGGAGCAGGGTATCAATTACGACGAAAATATCGCGGTGGGGGTGATGATCGAGACGCCGGCGGCGGCTTTAATCGCCGAAGGTCTGGCCCAGGAGGTGGATTTCTTCAGCATCGGGACCAACGATCTGATTCAATATACGCTGGCGGTGGACCGGGTGAACGAGAAGGTCGCCTCTTTATACAGTCCCGCGCATCCGGCGGTGTTGAATTTAATCCGGCAAGTGGTAAAAATCGCCCACCGGGCCAAGGTCAATGTCAGTTTGTGCGGGGAGATGGCCTCGGATATCGAATACACGCCGCTGCTATTGGGACTGGGCTTTACCAGCCTGAGCCTGGCGCCGCCGATGATACCGGATATCAAGAAAGTCATTCGGTCGGTTTCCATAAAGCGTTGCAAACGGATAGCCCAAAAAACGCTCAGTTTTGATACCGACAAACAAACTATTAGTTTTTTACGCGAAGAAGTTAGAAAGATTCTGGAAAATGAGCCTCTGGATGAAAAAGAGGACTAGTTGCCCGTGAGCCTGAAAATTCGTTTAGCGGTCTGGTTTTCCATAACCGGTGACTTGCGTTTCCTGTCCCATCGGGAGACCATGCGGCTGTGGCAGCGTGCTCTGGTTCGGGCCGCGGTACCCGCGCGCTACACGCAGGGATTCAATCCTCATCTGCTAATCAGCCTGCCGTTGCCCCGCAGTGTGGGTCTGGCAGGCGAGCAGGAGTTATTGCTGGTAAAAATAGATCGCCCGTGCCAGCCGGAGGAAATCGCCCCCCGCCTGCAGGGGCAACTGCCCGCCGGCCTGCAGATTGTCGCTATCCGGCTAGTGCCTGACGAGATAGCCCCACTGGCCCAGTGGGCCAGATACTGCTGCCGCTTGAGCAGTCAAGTGGATGGCAAGGGCCTGAGCAGGCGGATAAATGAATTTGAAAACTCTACCATTTGGCAGGTACATCGCTCGGCCCGCGGGCGGCACCCGAAGCGTACTATCGATTTAAAAAAAACGCTGGCAGAGCTGGAACATCGTGGCCAATGCCTATTTTATACTATCCGCATCGACCGGGAAGCTACGGCGCGGAACGACGAGGTCCTGGCCATGCTCGAGATAAACGATCCGGACCTGGTGGAAGAGGTTGTTCGCTTGCAAACCGGTTATCCGGCGGAACTGTCTTTACCTAATTACTCAAACTGAACGCTGGCCAGCTTGAGAATGCAAAAATCAAAAAGCAAAATGCAAAAATGTGGTATCCGCCTGCGGCGGATGGCTAATTTTATTGTTTTTTTGGGGTTATAGAATATCTTATTAAGCAAACAGTTACATCAATTTTTAACCGTAAATCGGTCAGTTTGAGTAACTAAAAACAGAATAAAATTGCTCTGAAAGGAAGAAGCCTTGGTCAAGGAAATGCTTATCAATATCGCACAGGAGGAGGAGCGGCGGATCGCGATTGTCGAGGATGGCAAGCTGGAAGAGCTCTATATCGAGCGGGCCAGCGAAATATCCCATGTGGGCAATATATACAAGGGACGGGTAATCAATGTCGAACCGAGCATCCAGGCGTGCTTCGTGGATTTTGGTATCGGACAGAACGGCTTTTTACACATCAGCGATCTGCACCCATCCTATTTTTACGGGAAAAATGCCCCCCGCGAGCGGGTAGGTCATAAGCGGCCCAGGCGGGATCGGCCGCTGATCCAGGACTGCCTGAAACGGGGTCAGGAAATCCTCATTCAAGTTATCAAGGAAGGCATCGGCACAAAAGGACCGACCTTGACTACTTATTTGTCGATTCCCAGCCGGTATCTGGTGCTGATGCCGGGAATGAACCGCATGGGTATTTCGCGCAAGATCGAGGACCTAAAAATCCGCGATCGGATTCGGGAGCTGCTAAATGAATTGAACCCTCCCAAGGACCTGGGTTTTATTATTCGCACCGCGGGCATGGACCGCAGCAAGCGCGACCTGCAGCGTGATCTCAACTATCTGCTGCGGCTGTGGCAGACGGTCTCCAAAAAAATCAAATCGGAGTCGGCCCCGGCTCCCTTATACCAGGAATCGGACCTGATTACGCGAACGATTCGTGACATTTACAATGCCGATATCAATCGCATTATCTGCGATTCGGAAATCACGGTGAAGAAGGTGCGAGATTTCCTGCGGATTGTTATGCCCCGCAGCCGCAGCAACGTAAACCTGGATAAAAGCGGCGAACCCCTGTTCAGCAAATACCATCTGGAAGAAGAAATTGAAAAGATTCAGACGCGGCACGTACCGCTGAAAAGCGGCGGCTCCCTGGTGATCGATACCACGGAAGCCATCGTCGCCATTGACGTCAACAGCGGCAAATTCCGCATCCACGGCGACGCGGAGACCACCGCTTTTAAAATCAATATGGAAGCCGCCCCGGAAATCGCCCGGCAACTGCGGCTGCGTGATCTGGGTGGGGTAATCATCATCGACTTTGTCGATATGATGAACGCCAAACATCGCGCGGGGGTGGAAAAAGCCCTGCGGCAGGCGGTCAGCACCGACCGGGCCCGGACCAAAATATTACGCATCAGCCAGTTTGGCATCGTCGAGATGACCCGCCAGCGGATGCGGCCCTCGCTGGAACGCAGCACCTATATGGATTGCCCCCACTGCAAGGGTACCGGACTAATTAAAACCGCGGAGAATATGTCGATTGCGATTATGCGGCGCATCCAGTCCATCATCGAGAAACAAAATATCGCGAACATCACTATTGAAGTTTCCGACGAGGTAGCCAGCTTTTTACTAAACCGCAAACGAGGTAATCTCAGTATTGTGGAAAAGGCGACGGGCAAAACCATACTCGTGGAAGCTAATCATAATTTTTCCAACGATGAAATTAAACTTACCGCCCGCGACAATCGCGGCAGCACCACCAACTGCGCCTTCTAGATATTTCCTAGTGCGCCGGGGGCGGCCCCGGTATCCGGGCCTGCTCGAGTTGCTGCAGGGCCGGCATCACATCTTCAATCCGCAAAGCCGGCGGTAATTGCCCCCACATCGTCAAGGCGAAGGTCATGGAATTGATCTGATTGAGCGAACCGTGGGTGCTGGTCGCTCCGCCGATTATGGCATTAAAGAAGCTGCTGCCGTGGACCCAGCCGTCCTTCAGGCAGATAATCATATCCGCCGGCTCAGCCACCAGGCCATGAAACGCCCGCCAGACCCGGCGGAGCGGATCGGGATAGATATGCTGGAGTGTCGCCTGGAACAGGGCCTCGTCATCAATAAAACCATTAAGCTCGATTTTACCCTGTTGGCGCAACTGTTCCACAATAGGCAGCAAACGCAGGGGGTCGCCTTTCTCCACCGTATAACTGTATCGGCCCGCCGCCTGACGAATCAGGGCCTTGCCGTCGATATCCTGCACCACGACCGCGTCCGCCTGGGGATAGCAGGCTAAAGTGACCACCGGATCTTCCAGCAGCGTCCGCGCCACACCCGCCGGCTCGACGCAGTAAAAGGCGGCATAGGTCACTAAGCCATACTCCACGGTAACTACGTCGTTAGGCTCTTCCAGCCGATCCGTCAGATGGTATCCCCCGTTGTGGAGCAAATCACCGAAGGTCACCCTGCCGCGACCCGACATATTATGGCCGTGGTCCGCCAGGAGCGTTATCTTAACCCGTCCCCGGCGTTCATAGACAATCTGCTCACACAGGCGATCAATGACCCGCAAATATTTCAGGATTCCCTCCCTGCCCTCACGTGTGCCCAGCCCGGCGGTCGCCACCAGATAGACCTTTTTGGTCCCGGTGGTGGTCTGCCGGAAAATTTTCATTATTTCCTGCAGTTCATGTTCAAAGAGAGGTTGGGGATAAATGTAGGCCACGCCGTCCCAGAGAAAAGACCCACGATAATCGAGCGTCTTACACCAGTCGGCTGCCTGCCCGCTAATGTAATTTTCCGTACCCTCGATAAGGCGATTCTTCCGGCGGTCGAAATACTTAGCCTCATAGGCCATCGGCTCAGCCCCGCCAAAAAGCTGCTGAAACGCCAAGTCGGTCATGGAGGGGAAGGTGCTCACGACCCGGCTGGGCCGATAGAAAAGACGAAACCCGCCTTGATCATGCAGGTCTTTAACCAACTGATAGGGCACCCCATCGAGCGCGATGATAAAATGGGGCATTTTGCCGGCGTCCAGCTCATCGATGGGGACGCTTTGCCGGGGCTTTTGCCCGTCAGCCGCGAAGGTCAGCTCGACCTTCCTGCCGCTGGCGTCGAGCTTTTGCCAGTAATCCGGCTTTTTATCCTTGTTGGTATCGAAGGACAGCACCGTGCTGCCGTCACTGGTCAATTGAGCCCGCATCGGCCGAAGGGGAAACTGCGGCACCCTTTGGCAGCCCGCCAGCAGGACTGCCGCCGACCAAATTATCAGCACCACAGGAGTGGAAACTTTGGGATTTAAATCTACTGTCCTTATCAATCAACTCCTTTAAACGAGAATCTCAAAGACGTATTATACCCGGATTTTTTGTAATGGTGAAGTTGTGGTTTGAATTTGTCTGGTGCTGTATCTTTTGCTCTCCGAGGACGTTACATTAGATATCTCTCTTTTGGTGGAGATGCGTTCCTGGGCGGCGTCCAAAATCATGCCCAATAGCTCCGCGTAGCGAATACCCTCGAAACCCGCCATAAAGTTATATTTCCCGTCCCAGCACCAACCCGGATTAGGATTAACCTCCAGCAGCTTGATGGTACCCTGGGCATCCATCCGGAAATCAAAGCGGGCGTAATCCCGGCAATCCAGCCGTTCAAACAGAATATTGGAATAGTCGAACAACAGCCGCTTAGCTTCATCATCAAGTGTCGCTTCTTTATAAGCGATAAGTTTCCAATACGGAGACTCGGGATCCCACTTGGATTCGTAGCCCAGGATACGGGGCAGGTCCGCCGGCAGCTTGGAATAATCCACCTCCAGCGGCGGCAGCACCTTGTAAGTCAGGCCCGGATTGCCGACAATGCCCACCGAATACTCGGTGCCGGTCAAAAACTCCTGAATCAGTATCCCGCAGAAATTAAAGGTGTTGCGGAGCCATTCTATATAATTCAACAATTCATCAGCATTGTGGACTACCGCGTCCTTGGTGATCCCAATGCTGCTGTCACCGAAATTCGGCTTAATGAGGGCGGGAAAAGTGCTGGGCAAGGTGGCGACGTTGTCATCCGGCCCCAGATAGGTTTCCGAAGGCACCGGAACATCCAAAGCCTGGGCGATGGAGCGAACCAGCCCCTTGTTATAGCAGAGCCCCAGGCAGGAAGGTCCCGCCCCGGTGTAAGGGATGTTCAACATCTCCAGCAGAGCCGGCACGTGAAGCTCCTTAAAGGCATCATTCTGGAAACCTTCATCGCAAAGGTTAAAGACAAAGTCCGGCGGCTCGGTTTGCAGCCGGCGGATCAGGGTCTGGTGATTGTCCAGATAAGATACTTCATAGTCCGGCAGCTCCTCCAGGGCGTGTTTCATCCTCTGGATGGTCTGGTAATCTTCCTCATTGAACTTGCCGCCCAATTTGACCGTATCCGGCAGCGAAGGATCGCCCAGCACCACCATCACCTTGCGTACCCCCGCCGACTTGACGGAAAGTACCCTCGGCGGCGCCTCCGCGGTGAGAATAATCCTTTGGGCCATCATCCCCAGGTCCTGCATCCGGGAGGATTCCGTCTCCGGGCCGGCATAAAAATGAACATTGCAGTAGCCGAGCTTCTCCAACAACTCCAGCAACTGACTCCTGGAATATAACCGTTCGGCATAAAACTGGTCGGCGATTACCCCTTTTTCCGCATGGGTAATTACCTCGCGGGTGATGATCCGCCGGCCGTCCTTGGATAAGGCACGCTCCCGGCAGACAAAATGATCCTCGTCAATCCACTCCCAGGACCGCTGTTCAAAATTGCTGCTCATCCACTCCCCATCGACCACATCGAGCACCAAGGTGCCATGGGGGGCGAGCACCTTGGCCACATTTCGCAGAACCGCTTCGTCTTCGTCCTGGTGTTCAAAATAACCGAAGGAATTGCCCATTAACACTATGCATTGAAAAAGCTGCTTGCCCAGCCGGAACCGGCGGGCGTCGCCTTCATGAAAGGTTACGGACAATCCGTCCGCCGCCGCCCGCTTTTTCGCCTGCCGGATCAGATAACGCGAGCGGTCGATGCCGGTAACATTAGTAAAACCCCGCCGGGCCAACTCCAGCGAGTGCCTCCCCTGGCCGCAGCACAGGTCCAGAATGCGATCCGCCGGCATCAGATCGGCTAATTCAATGATCAGGTCGGTCTCCTGCCGGGTGTTTTCCATATTCTCCACCACGTCCCCGTCGGTCTTCAGATACAGGGAATTAAACAGGCTCCGCCACCAGTCCGAGGGCAGATGCCTTTCCAGGTCCGAAACCGGGCCAATTGTCTTGGACAAGGAAATCTTCTTCTTGGCTGTTACTTTCTTAGCACCAGCCTGTCCATTACCATTCATCTTTTTTGTCCCTTTCAATTTTTAATTAGGTTTTTTCTCCCGCGCGCCTGCCGGCATAGTCTGCTACTTCTCCGAAAGGCATTTATATAACGCTAAACAAGGAGAAAATCTTCCATACTTTATCTTTAAAGAACTTGTGGCAATAAAGTCAAGATGTGAAAAAATAATTTCCCTCACGCCGGCGAGCTCAAATCGATCCACCAGGACAGATAAGCTATTGCTATTAATAATATTACAAATAATAAATGCCTTACAAAGAAATTATAAAAAGTTTCTTTTGGTAAAAAACTTATAGCATTTTTCTAACACGTTAGCGGCTGGTTACTTCCCAATACCAGGAAGATGTCTCACTTGCTGCCGTAAGGCGGCATCAATTGATAGTCCTCTATCTTCCGGCGGAGCCGCTCGGCATGTTCCTTCAGCTGCGCGGCAACTGCCAGTTCCAGTGCTTTCTGCGCGGTCTTTATCGCCAAATCGCTCTGGCCCGCCGCCGCGTAGGCCCCCGCCAGGATTTCCAAAATACTTCCATCCTGATATCCGGTCAATTGTGCGGCTTTCTGGGCCAGGCCCACTGCCGCCGGGGCATTGCGAACCGCGGCGTTCGGGTAGGTAGCCAAAATCCACGCCAAACCTTTGTAGGCGGCGGGGTCGTTCGGGGCCTGGTCGATCGCCCGGCGGTATTGATTGATCGCCTCTCGCGGATCACCCTCAATAACAAGGGCCTCTGCCAGCCCCAGCCGGCCGGGGAGATCGTCGGGAATGAACTTAAGCAAAGTACTATAATAGCGTATGGCTTCGCGATAATTGCCTTGTAAAGCTAATGAATGGGCCAGATTATAAAGGCTGGAGGGGTAATGGGGAACAATATTCAAGGCCTGGCGAAATTGCTCGTCCGCTTCTTTGAATTTGCCCTCCGCCGCCAGAGCGCTGCCCAGGTTATTGTGGATGATGAAGTTTTTTTG
>Ga0068714_10005356_pt1 | contig 13664 bp, 9 predicted proteins | sample MTBNYHSulfiMetaG_FD_62988 | JGI IMG/M metagenome (GOLD analysis project Ga0068714, IMG submission 62988) | Enrichment culture microbial communities from rom New York Harbor, USA that are MTBE-degrading - MTBE-NYH (New York Harbor Sulfidogenic)... | ecosystem: Environmental > Aquatic > Marine >... | reverse complement strand
AAATATCGGTTATCTTCACCAGCCCCAAGCAGCGCACGGTCCGGATGGCCGAGGTCATCAGGACCAACCAGGAACGCTGCGTGATCATCCCCATCGAGGAGTTCAACGAGATCGACGGCGGGGTCTGCGAGGGGATGAGCTACGAGGAGATCCGCGACAGGATGCCGGAGGTCTTTTACGCCCGCAAGCAGAACAAGTATGACTACGTCTACCCGGTGGGCGAAGGCTACGTCACCATGAGGGAGCGGATCGAGCGGGGGATCAAAAAGGCCCTTTACTTAAGCGACCGGTCCAACAACATCATGATCATCGGCCACCGGGCCACCAACCGGATGATCCTCTCCCATTTTCTCTACCGCCGCCGGGAGGACGTGCCCTACATCTTCATCCCCCAGGACAAGTACTACCACATCATTTCGGTCCACAATAAGAAGCTCTTCCAGCTCAAGATCTTCTGAGGTCCGCGGGCCTTCAAGGACGGCCCTCGACCCCCGTCTCCCGGTCTTGACCCGGTCAAGGGACCCGGGCCGGCCAGGGATTTAGCTTGACAGGGGGAGCCCAACCCGGGTTTATTGAGGAAAATCTAAAGCCAGGCCAGTCGGGAGCTCGGGAAAACCGGGCTGAGAGGGACCCTGTTAGCCGTCTTGGGTCCGACCGTTGAACCTGATCCGGATAATGCCGGTGGAGGAAACGTTGCCGCGATTATCGCCGCCCTCCGCTGAGGGCGGTTTTTTTCCTGGCCCGGACCATGCCTCCGCCGTGTAATATCCCGGCCCCCGGCGGCCCGGCAGGGAGGCGATCATGAATAAGCCAGTCCCGACCATCCTCCTGACCGTCACTCTCCTTTTCGCGCCCCGGGCCCTGGCCGCCCCGCCGGTCCTGACCCTGATGACCCACGACAGCTTCGCCGTCAGCAAGGGGCTCCTGGAGTCCTTTGAAAAGGCCCAGGGGCTGAAGCTCAGGGTCCTCAAGTCCGGGGACGCCGGGGCCGCCCTGAGCCAGGCCATCCTTTCCAGGTCCAACCCCCTGGCCGACGTCTTCTTCGGGATCGACAACACCTTCCTGGGTCGGGCCCTGGCGGCCGGCATCTTCGAGGCCTACCCCGCCCCGGGGCTGGCCGGGGTTTCCGACGATCTCAAGCTGGACCCCTCCCATCGCCTCCTGCCGGTGGACTTCGGCGACGTCTGCCTCAACTACGACAAAGCCTGGTTCGCCAAGAAAGGCATCGCCCCGCCCCAGGGGCTGGACGACCTGGTCAAGCCCCTCTACAAGGACCTGACCGTGGTCCAGAATCCGGCCACCTCCTCGCCCGGGCTGGCCTTCCTCCTGACCACGGTGGGCCGCTTCGGGGAGGAGGGCTACCTGGACTTCTGGAAGAAGCTCCGGGCCAACGGGGTCTATGTCAGCACCGGCTGGACCGACGCTTACTACGGCCAGTTCAGCCGGGCCAAGGGCGGCACCCGGCCCATCGTGGTCAGCTACGCCTCCAGCCCCCCGGCCGAGGTCTTCTACAGTGAGAAGCCCCTTGGGGAGGCCCCCACGGCCGCGGTCCTGGGTTCGGGCAACGCCTTCAGGCAGATCGAGTTCGTGGGCCTCCTCAAGGGAACCAAGCAGGTCGAGCCGGCCCGGAAGCTGATCGACTTCATGCTCGGCCCGGACTTCCAAAAGGACATCCCCTTGAACATGTGGGTCTTCCCGGCCGTCGCCGGAACCCCCCTGCCGGAGGTCTTTGTCAAGCACACCCAGCTGGCCCGGGAGCCGGTTCTCCTGACCCCGGAGTCCATCGAGGCCGGGCGGAGAAGGTGGATCGAGGCCTGGACGGAGGCCGTCCTGAGGTGAGGTCCAGGCTCCGCTACCTTCTCCTCCTCCCCCCGCTGGTCTTTCTGGGGGTTTTCTACTTCTACCCCCTGGTCAGCATCTTCGGCCAGGTCTTCTCCACCGCGGCCCAGAAGGAGGCCGGCGGCCTGGGCAAGCTCCTGGGGACCGGGTACCTGGCCCGGATCATGTGGTTCACCACCTGGCAGGCGGCCCTCTCCACCCTCCTGACCCTGGTCCTGGCCCTGCCCGGGGCCTATGTCTTCGCCAGGTACGACTTCAGGGGCAAGGGGCTGATCCAGTCCCTGACCGCCGTTCCCTTTGTCCTCCCCACCGTCGTCACCGCGGCCGCCTTCAAGTCCCTCCTGGGCCGGGGAGGGCTCCTCAACGCCGGCCTGATGAAGCTCCTCCACCTCGAAGGCCCGGTGATCAACCTGGACCACACGGTCTGGTTCTTTCTTCTGGCCCACGTCTTCTACAACTACACCGTGGTCCTGCGCCTGGTCGGCGGCTTCTGGGCCCGGCTGCCCCGGGATCTGGCCCCGGCGGCTCGCCTCCTGGGCGCCTCCGGCCCCCAGGCCTTCTTCCGGATCACCCTCCCCTTGCTCAGGCCGGCCATCCTGGCCGCCTCCCTCCTGGTCTTCACCTTCTGCTTCACCAGCTTCGGGGTGGTCCTTCTCCTGGGCGGCCCCCGGCTGGCCACCCTGGAGGTGGAGATCTACCGCCAGGCCGTCCACCTCTTTGACCTGCCCGCGGCCGCGGCCCTGTCCCTGGTCCAGATCCTCTTCACCTTCGGCCTGATGGCGGTCTACACCTGGTTCGAGCGGCACACCTCGGTCTCGCTGATGCCCGAGCCGGCCCGCCCGGCCCTCCGGCCGGCCGGCCAGGGCCGGCACCGGCTGGTGGTGGGGGCCAGCTCGGCCTTTCTGGCCCTCCTTTTGGGCGCCCCCCTGGCGGCTCTTTTCCTGGGCTCCATCCTGACCGAGGACGGCCTCTCTTTTGTCTACTACGCCGGCCTGTGGGAGAACCGGGCCCAGTCCATCCTTTACGTGGCCCCCATCACCGCCCTGGTCAACTCCCTGGCCTTTGCCCTGGCCGCCACCCTGATCGCCCTGGCCCTGGGCTGGCTCTCGGCCGCCTTTCTGGCCGGGCCCAGGACCAGGACCGGCTCGCTTCTGGACCCCCTCTTCATGCTCCCCCTCTCCACCTCGGCGGTGACCCTGGGCTTCGGCTTTATCATCGCCCTGGACGAGCCGCCCCTGAACTTGAGGACCTCCTGGATCCTGCCGTCCCTGGCCCACGCCCTGGTGGCCTTCCCCTTTGTCATCCGGAGCCTTCTCCCGGCCTGGCGGGGGATCCCGGCCAGCCTGAGGGAGGCGGCGGCGGTTCTGGGGGCCTCCCCCTTCAGGATCTGGAAGGAGGTGGACTGGCCCATCCTCAGCCGGGCCCTGGCCGTGGGGGGGGTCTTCGCCTTTGCCATCAGCCTGGGCGAGTTCGGGGCCACCGTCTTCGTGGCCCGGCCCCAGACCCCCACCCTGCCCCTGGCCATCTTCCGCTTCTTAAGCCAGCCCGGGGCCATGAACTACGGCCAGGCCATGGCCATGAGCTGCCTCCTGATGGCCGCCACCGCGGCCGGATTCATCTTCCTGGAGCGGCTCAGACCGGCCCGGGGGAGCTTCTGAGGTGAGCCTCCTGGAGCTCAACGGGCTGAGCAAATCTTACGGCCGCTTCGCCTTGGAGGAGGTCCGCCTGGGCCTGGACCGGGGGGAGGTCCTCTGCCTCCTGGGCCCCTCGGGCTGCGGCAAGACCACCCTCCTCCGCCTGGTGGCCGGGCTGGAGGCCCCGGATAAGGGCCGGGTTTTCTTCGACGGGCTCGACGTCACCGACCTCCCGCCCCAGAAGCGCAGCTTCGGGCTGATGTTCCAGGAGTACGCCCTCTTTCCCCACAAAAACGTCTTTGACAACGTGGCCTTCGGGCTGAGGATGAAGAAGTGGTCCGGGGAGGAGACCCGCCGCCGGACCGGGCGGATGCTGGACTTGGTGGGGATCTCCGGCCTGGCCAAAAGGGACGTGGCCAGCCTCTCCGGCGGGGAGAGGCAGCGGGTGGCCCTGGCCCGCTCCCTGGCCCCCCAACCCCGGCTCCTGATGCTTGACGAGCCCCTGGGGTCCCTGGACCGGGCCCTTAGGGAGAGGCTCCTTCCGGAGATCAGGGCCATCCTCAAAAACCTGGAGACCACGGCCATCTTCGTCACCCACGACCAGTCCGAGGCCTTGGCCGTGGCCGACAAGATCGCGGTCATGAGCCGGGGACGCCTGGTCCAGGTGGCCGGACCGGAGGAGCTCTACCTCCACCCCAAGACCGAGTTCGTGGCCCGCTTTCTGGGCTTCCAGAACCTCCTCCCCGGCCGGGTGACGGCCGGGGGCGGGGTCGAGACCCGGCTGGGGGTCTTCCACCCGCCGGGGCTTGAGGCCCTTGAGGGGGAGGAGGTGACCCTGGTCCTGCGGCCCGAGGGGGGCCGCCTGGCCGGTCCCGACCAGGCCCCGGGGCCCTCGCCCCTCATCTCCGGCCGGGTCGCGGGCCGGCTCTTCACCGGCCAGAGCTTCCGGGTCAGGGTGGCCCTGGATGAGTTGGTTGACGGGGGGGAGGAGCTGGTCTTCGACCTGGCCAACGAGACGCCTCCCCCGGACCTGGGCCGGCCGATCAGCCTGACCCTCGGGCCGGCCGGCCTGGTGGTGGTGGACCGGAACGGGAAGCAAGGATGAGGGCCGTCATCTTCGCCAACGGGATCCTGACCCTTCCTCCGGAGGGGTTGGAGATCTCCCCGGACCGGGACCTGATAATCTGCGCCGACGGCGGCCTGGCCCTTTGCCTGGCCCAGGGGCTGACCCCCCGCCTGGTGGTGGGCGACCTGGACTCGGCCCGGCCGGCCGACCTGGAGAGGGTCGCCGCCCTGGGGACCGAGATCCTCCGCCATCCCGCCCGCAAGGACGAGACCGATCTGGAGCTGGCTCTTGAATCGGCCCGGGAGCGCGGGGCCACGGAGATCGTCATCCTGGGGGCCCTGGGCAGGCGGCTGGACATGACCCTGGCCAACGTCCTCCTCCTGGCCTCGTCCCCGGCCCAGGGGCCGCTCAAAGAACCGCCCGTCAGGCTCCTGGACGGCCGGCGGCAGGTCCTCTGCCTCAGGGGCGGCCAAAAAGTAGTTCTCCAGGGACGGCCCGGGGACCGGGTCTCCCTCCTGCCCCTCTCCGGGACCGCCTCCGGGGTGACCCTGGAGGGTTTGGAGTACCCCCTCTACCGGGCCGACCTCCCCCTGGGCACCACCTGGGGGGTCAGCAACCTCTTCCTCTCCCCCACCGCCTCGGTGGAGATCGAGGAGGGCTGCCTCCTGGTGGTGGCCGGTCCTGACCCGGAGGAGGAGGCAGGCCGGGGGTCATAGCCCCAGGACCCGCCCCAAGGTACCCTTTCCCCCCTGGACCCCTTATCCCCTCAGGCGGGATAAAATCCATGCTTTCCGGATTTTTTCCGAAAAACCAGGACGGAAACCATCCTTGAGACCAAAGCCCGCCCCTGGCCCCCGGCAGGCTCCACCCTCATAAAAATATTTTTCTCACCGGCCGATATGATTATTAATTACCCTGTCTTGGGGCAAAGACAGGGAAAAAGGAGAGGCAGGATAAGATCCTTTCCCCCGTCATCCTGGCCGCCCTCCCCCCCCTCTTTTTCCTTCTCCCCGCCTGCCGAACAGCGCTCCGGCCCGAAGGTGTCCGCCTCCCCCGGGCCACCCGGGAACAATTCCCTGGCTTGAAAGTTGCATCCATTTTTTGATACGGTCCCAGAACCGACCAAGAGGCGGAGGAATGAAAACCATGCGAACAACCGTGGAGAAGATCGGGAGGTGCTGCGCTTCGTGCGCTCATTACCTGGCCCACAACGGCCTTTGCAGCCGCGGCTGGATCAAGGTCCCCCCGGGCCACCGGGACTGTCCCGCCTGGCGGGCCGGGTAAGAGCCCCCCGGCGCGGCAATTTACCCCCGGGACGACCCGCGGGCCGGCCAGGCTTGGGCCGATCCTTCAATCGGACAGGGATAGCGGGTTGAAGCTCACCCCGGCGTCGAAGACGTCCATCCCCTCCCGCCTCTTTAGATAGGCCACCGTCCAGTAGGTCAACGGGGTCAGGATCGCCTCATAGGCGCATTTGACCAGCCACTGGGCCGCCATGGTCCAAACCAGGGCGGCCGGTCCCATCACCCCGGCAAAGGCCACCAGGATGAAGACGGCGGAGTCCAGACCCTGGCCGACCACGGTCGAGCCGATGGTTCTGGCCCACAGGAAGCGGCCCTTGGTGGCCACCTTCATCCTGGCCAGGACGTAGGCGTTGGCGAACTCGCCCACCAGGTAGGCCAGGAAGGAGGCCGCCAAAAGCCGGGGGGCGTAGCCCAGGATCCGGGCGTAGGCCGGCTGGGCCTCCCAGAAGGACGGGGCCGGCAGCGCCCCGGCGGCGCTGATGGCCAGGACCGCCACCAGGTTGCAGGCAAACCCCAGCCAGATCACCTGCCGGGCCCGGCCGAAGCCGTAGACCTCGGTCAGGACGTCGCCGACGATGTAGCTCAAGGGGAAGATGATCACCCCGGCCGGGAGGACCAGCCCCCAGAGGCTGATCAGCTTGACCGAGATTATGTTGGAGGTCAGGAGGCAGGTCACGAAAAGGGCGGTGATGACCACGAACCGGGCCGAGAGGCCCTGACCCCCCGCTGCCGAGTCAGGCTGCTGATCCAGGCTGTTCATCTCTCAATCTTCCCAGGTAAAAACTGACCTCGGGCCGAGCCCGAAAAGGAGCCCGGCCCGGAGGTTAAAGGAAAGCGGGCCGCCAGGACTTAATCCGAGTGCCCCTTCAGCCGCTTGGTCTCGTCCAGCCAATCCCGGTCCCAGGCCTCCCGGACATCCGGGGGGATGGCCTCGGGATCGCAGTAGAAGTTGCCCTCATAGCCGTCCACCCCGATATAGGCCGGGCCGTCCACCCGGACGAACTTGTTGAGGAAGATCAGGCTGCCCCTACCCACCCGGACGCACATGCCCGGCTCCGTGGCCTGGGCCAGGCACTCCTCGGTGAACTCGGGCTGGCAGGCCTGGGCTTTTATCAGCTCCTGCTCGGTCCGGCAGGCGGCGCAATCCTTGGCCGCGTTGGCCCAGTAGGTGGCCCGGGCCGGGCCTGCGGCCAGGGCCAGAACCATGAGGATCAGAGTGAAAAACCTCATCCGATCCCAACCTCCCGATTCGGAAAGTTCTTGATTGAGGTCGCCTTCGCCATCCATTTATTATTACATTTTTTTATCCCGCCACCAACCCCTCCCGGGAAAAACCGCGGCTCCCGTCCATCCGGAAGCGGGAGCCTGGTTCAAAGGAGGCGTCGGCTGTCGACTTCTGTTATGGTTAATTATATCATTCCTCTCCCAACCGGCAAATCAGAACCCCCGGGACCGGCCCGGAGACCCCTTGCCGGAAGCCGGAGGCCTTATAGACTATAAAAAGGGGGGAGAGGAAAGCCCCCTGGGGGCGACCCGGGTGGAGGCCGGACCTCCCCTCCCCGGTAAATCGTGGAACCACCTACCCGGCGGTCACCCCGGGGGCTGAGAGGTGAAAGATGACCAAGAGACTGCTGATCCTGCCGCTGCTCTGCCTCCTCCTGGCCGGGCTCCCGGGCTGCGCCAGCGATGGAAACGAAAGGGGACTCGAGACCCGCCAGCAGCCGGGCAACCTGCCCTACTGGGCCCAGCCCACCCAGTACGACCTGTGGGGACATCCCGGGGTCAACCCCTGGGAGCCTTGAGCGCCTTCCTCTGCCGGTGACGGTCCGATCGGGCCGCCCCCGGCTCATTCCGGTCAATAATAAGGTGAGACCCGGGGGGCCGATTTATTCCGGTAACCTTAGGCCCGGCCCCTGCCCCTGCTCCCCGGCGGTCTTCATGAACCGGCTAGCCCGGATTTGTCACGAGTCGAGTTGACCGCAGATGCAAGGCGCGGGACACGAGGCTATAGTCGCCCTATTGCGAGTGTCGCGCAACGCAGCAGATGCGGCCAAATCGGCTGGCCCGAAGGCTGAAGACCGCCAAATTTTTCCCACTGGGATAGGGGTACAAACTGTCACCGGGTATAACTATCCTAAATTATACGCAATCACTTGAATTATATGTCTATTATCTTCATCCTTTGGCGGTCTTCATGAAATATTCGGGCTAGCCCGCTTCCTGAAACCTCCTCCGGTAAAGAGCGTAGTAGGTCACCGGCACGATCAGGAGGGTGAAGATGGTCGAGGCGGCCAGGCCGAAGATCAAGGCCCAGGCCAGGCCGGAGAAAATGGGGTCCAGGGTGATCGGCCAGGCCCCCAGGGCGGTGGTGGCCGCGGTCAGGACGATGGGCCTCAGGCGGACGGCGCCGCTCTTGAGGATGGCCTCCTTGAAGGCCTGGCCCCGCTCCACGGCCTTGTTGACGAAGTCGATCAGGACCAGGGAGTTGCGGATCACGATCCCCCCCAGGGCGATCATCCCGATCATCGAGGTGGCGGTGAAGAAGACCGGGTCGGAGTACCCCCCGATCTTCCCGGCCGAGGCCAGGTTCAGGAGCCAGAAGCCGGGCATGATCCCCAGCAAGGTCAGGGGCACGGCCATCATGATTAAAAGCGGCAGAAAGAAGGAGTTGGTCTCGATGATGAGGAGGATGTAGATCCCCATCTGGGCCGCCACCATGGCCAACCCCAGGTCCCGGAAGACGGAGAGGGTGATCTCCCACTCCCCCTCCCCGGCCCACTCCGCCTCCATCCCGGGCGGGAGCGGCTCCTCCCCGAGCCTGGCCTGCATGTCCAGGATGGCCTCGGCCGGGGGACGGCCGGCCATCTCGGCCGTGACGTAGACCACCGGTCTGAGATTCTTGTGAAGGATCGGCTGGGCCGAGGTCACGCTCCTGAACCAGCCCAGCTCGGCCAGGGGGATCATCGTCCCCTGGCCGGTCTTGAGGTGGATCTGGGACAGGTCGGCCACCGAGGAGCGGGCCTCCCGGGGCAGGGTCAGCCTGATCAGAAGCGGCTGTCTCTCGGCCGGCAGGTGGATCGTGGCCGGGGTCAGGCCGGCCAGGGCCATCCTCAGGGTCTGGGTCACGGCCGAGGTGGAGACCCCGTGAAGGGCGGCCTTCTCCTTGTCCAAAACAAAGTCGATCTTCTCCCGAACCTCCTCGGTGGTCTTGTCGATGTCGGTCACAAAGGGCTCCCCGGCCATGACCTCCTCCACCCGGCCGGCGGCCTCGATCAGCCTCTGGTAGTCGGCCCCGGGCGGCCCGTAGACCTCGGCCACCACCGTGGAGAGGACCGGCGGGCCGGGCGGGACCTCCACCAGCTTGAGCCTGGCCCCGTGGTCGGCGGCCAGCCTCTCCAGGTCCTCCCGGAGGCGGAGAACGATGGCGTGGGACTGCTGGGCCCGGTCCTCCTTGAGAGCCAAATTGACCCGGATGTCGGCCAGGTTGGGCTGGCCGCGGAGGTAGTAGTGCCGGACCAGGCCGTTGAAGTCCATGGGCGAGGAGAAGCCGGTGTAGGAGACGAAGCTGGTCACCTCGGGCACCCCGGCAAGATACCTCTCAAAGCTGCCCACCACCCGGTCGGTGGCCTCCAGGGTGGTCCCCTCCGGCAGGTCCAGGACGATCTGGAACTCGTTCTTGTTGTCAAAGGGGAGCATCTTCAGCGGCACCTGGCGGAGAAAGGCCAGGGAGCAGGAGCCGGCCAGGAGGATCAGGACGATGATCAGGAGGAGCCACCTCAAGATCCGGTGCTCCAGGAAGGGGATCACCAGCCGGCGGTAGGCCCGGGCCACCAGGACCGGGGCCCCGTCCTCCGTGTCGTGGCCCGGGACTGGCTTCACCGGAGCCCGCCTCTTGAGCAGGTGGAAGGCCATCCAGGGAACAATGGTCAGGGCGCAGACCGTGGAGAAGGTCACCGTCAGGGGAACGTTGGCCGCCATGGGAGCCATGTAGGGGCCCATCATCCCGGTGATGAAGAACATCGGGGCAAAGGAGACGATGATGGCCAGGGTGGACATGATCACCGGGGGCAGGACCTCGCTCACCGCCTCCAGGGTGGCCTCCCTGGGTCGCCGCCGGCCCAGGACGATGTGGCGCTGGATGTTGTCCACGTTGGTGATGGGGTCGTCCACCACCAACCCCAGGGAGAGGATCAGGGCGAACATGGTCACCCGGTTGATGGTGTAGCCGAAGAGGAGGTTGACGAACAGGGCCAGGGAGAAGCTGACCGGGACGGCCAGGGCCACGATCAACGCCTCCCGCCAGCCCAGGGTGAAGGCCAGGAGGGCCACCACCGTCAGGATGGCGAAGAAGAGGGAGCTTAAGAGCTCGTCCACCTTCCTCTGGGCGGTCTGGCCGTAGTTGCGGGTGACCTCCACCTCCACCCCGGCCGGGACCACCTCCTTTTTGAGGCTCTCCAGCTCGGCCAGGATCCGGCGGGCCACGGACACGGCGTTGGTCCCCTTTTTCTTGGCCAGGGCCAGGGTCACCGCCGGCCGGGGCCGGACCTGGCCTCCCCCCTCCCCGGCCAGGTAGCGGGAGAAGCCGATCCGGGAGTAGGTCTCGGCTTCTTCAGGCCCGTCGATGATCCGGGCCACGTCCTGGAGGTAGACCGGCCGGCCCTGGTGGACCCCCACCACCAGCGAGCCCACCTGGTCGGTGGAGGTCAGGAAGGACTGGCTGTCCAGCTCCAGGTTCCGGTTGGCCCGGTCAAAGGTCCCGGCCGTGACCGAGGCGTCGGCGCTTACCAGGGCCCGCTCGATCTCCAACCCGCTGACCCCCAGCCCGGCCATCCGCTCGTGGAGAAGCTCCACCCGGACCTCCCTGGGCCGGCCGCCGAAGATGCCGGTCCGGGAGATGTCCTCCACCCGGCCCAGCCGGACCAGGAGCTCCTCCCCCACCCTCCGGAGCTGGTGGTCGTCCAGCCGGCCGGAGTGGAGGGTCAGGGTCAGGATGGGCACGTCGTCGATCTCCACCGGTTTGACCACCCAACCCCTGACCACCGGCGGGACCTGGTCGATGTTCATGTTGATCTTGTTGTGGAGCTTGACCAGGGACCTCTCCCGGTCCTGGCCCACGAAGAAGCGGACGGTGACGATAGCCAGCTCCGGCCTGGAGATGGAGTAGACGTACTCCACCCCGTCGATCTGCCACAGCAGCTTCTCCAAGGGGTTGGCCACCAGCTGCTCCACCTCCTGGGCGCTGGACCCCGGAACCTGGACCAGGACGTCGGCCAGGGGGACTACGATCTGGGGCTCCTCCTCCCGGGGGGTGACGGCGATGGCCGCCAGCCCCAGGCTCAAGGAGGCCATGATCAGGATGATCGACAGCCGGGAGGTCAGGAAGCGGTCCACCACGGACCTGATCAGCCCCCCCCTTTCCCCGCCGGCGTCAGCCATCCTGCCCCTCCACCCGGCCGATCACCTCCCCGCCCTCCAGCCCGGAGAGGACCTCCACCATCTCCCCCACCTCCCGGCCGGTCTTGATCAGGATCCGCTGCCAGTCCTCTTTGGTCCCCTCCTTGGTCCGGACCAGGACCATCTCCAGCTGGCCCACCCTGAGCACCGCCGCCCGGGGGATGAGGATCACCTCCCGCTCCCCCTTGGCCACCTTGAGCCGTCCGAACATGCCCGGGAAGAGCCCCGGCAGGGCCGGGACTGCCACCTTGACCAGGAAGGTCCGGGTCAGGGGATCGGCCGAGGGGACCAGCTCCTCCACCCGGCCCTCCACCTCCCGTTCCAAGGCCGGCAGGTCCACGGCTAGCTCGGTTCCCGGGCCGACCAAGTGGACCAGCCCCTCCCTGACCAAGGCCTCCAGCCTCAGCGACTGGCTGGTCTGGAGGACCACCAGGGGCTTGCCCGGCCAGGCCAGGTCGCCCGGCTCGGCCATCCTCTTGGCCACCTGGCCCGCCTCCGGGGCGGTGATCCTGGTGTAGCTGAGCCCGATCCGGGCCTCCTCCACCACCTTCTCCGCCTGGCGGACCGCGGCCTGGGCCTCGGTCAGCCCGTCCTTGGCGCTGGAGAGCCTGGCCTGAGCCTGGAGAAAGGCCGACTCGGCCTCCTCCAGCTGCTGGGGGGTGGCCGCCTCGGACTTGAGGTAGCCCTTGATCCGCTGGTAGGCCTGCCGGGCCTGGGCAAAGGCCGCCTCGGCCGCGGCCACGGCCTGGCGGGCCTGCTCCCGCCTGGCCCCGGAGAGCTTGAGGCCCTCCTGGGACCTCTCCAGGCGGGTCTGGGACTCCCGGTCGTCCAGGACCACCAGGAGCTCCCCTTGGTCCACCTTCTGGCCGGGCCTGGCCCTCATCTCCAAGACCCGGCCGGTGACCCGGGCCTCGATGCTGGTCTCGGTCCGGGGCCTGACCGTGCCCACGGCCTGGTAGTACTCGACGACCATCTTCCGGACGGCCTGAAAGGTCTCGGCCGGCGGCTCGGCCGCGGCCGGCGGCGGCACCCTCCCCGGCTGGATCTTGCCCTGGCTCAGAAACCCTCCCTGGAGAAGGATCAGGACCACCAGCCCGGCCCCTCCGGCCACCAGGAGGAGGAGCTTGGTCAACCTTCTAGTCGGGGCCATCTTCCCCTCCCCTTCCGGCCCACCAGCCGGTGGCCCGTCCCAGGTCGGCCATGGCCTTCTGCTGGTCGTAAAAGGCCGCCGTGGCCAGGATCCTGGCCCGGTTCAGGTCCAGCTCGGCCTCCAGGTAGCGGGTCACCGTGGCCGAGCCGCCCTCGTACTGGCGTTTGACCAGCTTCAACGATTCCTGAGCCTGGGCCACGCTGGCCTCGGTCACCTCCAGCCGGGCCCGGGCTCCGTCCAGGTTCAGGTAGGCGGTCTTGACGTCCAACTGGACGGCCAGGGTGGTCTTCCGGTCCGCCGCGGCCAGCTCCCTGATGGTCTCCTGGGCCGCCCTGATCTTGGCCGGGGTGGAGAACCCGCTGAAGAACTCCCAGTTGAGGGTCACCCCGGCCAGGTAGTTGTCCCGGTCCAGGTCGAACTTCAGATCCGGGTCGGCCAGGTAGTAGCTGGCCTCCAGGTCCACCGTGGGCAGGTACTCGGTCCTGGCCAGGTCCAGGTTCATCCTGGAGCGGATCAGCTCCTGGCGGACCTTGGCCAGCTCCGGCCTCCGGCTCAGGCCCAGGGCCTGGGCTAAAGCCTGGTCCCGGGGCAGCTCCAGGTTCATTCGGGCCAGCTCGGTCCGGCCGTCCTCCGGCGGCTCAAGCTCGGTGTTGGGGTCAAACCCCAGGAGGTTGGCCAGGGCGGCCCGGGAGAGGTGGATGCTGTTGATCGCCCGGACCACCTCCTCCTTGGCCTGGGCCAGCCTGACCTTGAGGCTCAGGACGTCGGACTTAAGGGCCCCCCCGGCCTGGAAGCGGACCTCCATCACCCGGAGCTGCTCGGCCACCGAGTTCTCGGTCTCCTGGGCGATGGCCTTGAAGTCTCTGGCCGCCAGGAGGTTGAAGTAGGCCTGGATGACCGAGGCGGCCAGCCCGTTGTCCACCGCCCGGCGGTCCAGTCGGTTTACGGTGAGCCCGGTCTCGGCCAGGCGAAGACCCAGGAGGTCCCGCCCGCCGTTGAAGAGGTTCCACCTGGCCCTGATCCCGGCCTCGTAGGACTGGAAGGTCCCCGGATTGTTGAAGTTGGCGTCCGGCTTCAAGAGCCGCTGGTCGATGGTCTTGAACAGGAAGGCCGAGGGCGCGTCGCCCCTGGTGTAGCCGGTGTAGAGGGAGAGCCGGGGCCAGAAGGCGGCCTGGGCCTGGTCGATCAAGGCCTCCGAGCGGCCGATCCGGGCCAGG
>Ga0068714_10005355_pt1 | contig 13664 bp, 11 predicted proteins | sample MTBNYHSulfiMetaG_FD_62988 | JGI IMG/M metagenome (GOLD analysis project Ga0068714, IMG submission 62988) | Enrichment culture microbial communities from rom New York Harbor, USA that are MTBE-degrading - MTBE-NYH (New York Harbor Sulfidogenic)... | ecosystem: Environmental > Aquatic > Marine >... | reverse complement strand
GCGAAGTTGAATACTGACGGCGTCGTAAACCAGATGCATGCCCAGGTGTTCGAAAAACCGACCGGAGCCGTAAATCACGTTCCAGCGCGTTCGGTCCAGGTCAAAATGGGCTTCCACGGAATTCCCCCTTGGACAACCGGATCGTACCGAAATGCTTATGGTTGGCATTGCGGCCGGTCCATTCGATTATGCTATTAGTTACCTCCACCGAATAATCGCGGTCTTCCAAAGGAATGGCCTTGTCCGGCTGGTCGATCTTTTCGGGTTCCCTTCCCTCCAGCGGGTATCCCGCAGCCCGCCAGGCCTCTATACCCCCTTCCAGCAGATAAATCCTGCGATACCCCAGCATCAAGAGTTTCTCGGCGGCAACCGCAGCGTCATAAGAATGGAAACTCGATCCGTATATGACGATCTTGTGATCCCTTTCCGACACAATGGCCTCGACCTGATCCGGAAAGGTCACCTCGAACACACAAGCGTTCTTAGCTCCCGGCAAGCGCCGCTTTTCGTACCATTCGCTCGGAAGCGTATCGATGGGTGTCACATCTCCGCCCGTCTCGAGAAGTGCGAAAAACTGCTCCGCATTCATTCTTGTAATCTGCGCAGCGAGTTCCATGGTATCCTCCGGATTCCCCAGTGTTCCATCGCCGGTGGGGGCGCTTTCCGACCGTTTTCCATTTCGCCGGAAAAGAGGCCGTAAACGACGATGCCCGGACTATTCGTCCGATCCCCCCATGAGGGTCCGCAACACATCTTCCTTACCGATAATGCCAACTAACCTTCCGTTTTCCACCACGGGAATGGTGTGGAAGTTTTTCTCCACCATCAACGTTGCCACATCCTCGATGGTCGCCTCCAGCCCCACGGTGTATGGATTCGCAGTCATGGCGTCGCCGGCAGTGGCGGCCGCCATCCTCTTTATTTCCTTTTCGAACACTTTCATGGATTTCAGCGGAATGAAACTATCAAGCAATGTAAACACCGAAGGCAGCAAGAGCTTTTTCTGCTGAGCAATCAGGTCGCTCTGACACAATATCCCTTTGAGTTTTCCTTTGGCGTCCACCACCGGCACACCGTTAATGTGTTTCTCGAACAGCAATTTCGCCACTTTGCCGACTTCGGTATCCATGGAAACGGTAACCGGGTTTTGTGACATGATGTCTTTCGCCTTCAGCATGAATTCTCCTCATATTTAAAATATTATGAAGAACGCCGGAGTCAATCCTCCAAAGCTCGCGTTGCCCGAGCATGTTCCTCACGTATCCCGCTTTTTTTAATTACCATTGTGTGACCCTATAATCAGGGATTCATTTGTTACAGATGGCCTTCCATACTTGCCCTAAAAACTTGCCGAACAGACACAAGATGACAAAGAGGAGAAGAAAGAAGTAAAACAACCCCAGCAACAAACCAATAAAGCCGATACCGCACATGATAACGGAGCTCCTTTCATCTCAACGTGACCATGTCCGTCCGCGATCCCAATGAAACGGGTTCACGTTGCGAACGTTGTGCTCTGCCGGATTCGTATATAAGACCGGGACCGGACAGTGTGCGTCCACCAAGACCATAGATACCGAAAACGAAAGGCTTGGGCACTGCAGACGCATCTGCTCCCTTTTTAATTATACGCCGGAATCCTCCAAAGTTTCAAAGCGATTGACCGGACGCCGAACCGGTAACGTCGTGTGTCCGGTCTCTCGCAGTCATCCGCTCCGCCGAAGGCGGCGCGGCAAGCTTGGGAAGTTCGAAGAGAGACGGAGGGACACTTTCGATTTTTCCGTCAGCAAAATAAAATGCATTCCATTTCTGCATTTCAACACGAACGCAGCCGTACCACTTGTCCTTCGTGTGGAACTGTGACGGCAAATCCCGCATCTCTCAGGGTGTCCGCAAGTGCGAGCGACTGTTCCTCTTCCCCGTGTACAAGAGCGACCCGCTTGATCCGCAGATTCGATTTCTGTAGGAAGAAGAGCAACTCACTCTTGTCTCCGTGCGCACTGAATCCACCCAACTCCACGACCCGGGCTTTTAAGGGATATGCCTTATTATGAAAAGTCACCATCGGCGGCTGCCCGCTCCGGCCGGATCTCTCGTAATCCAAGCCCAGCTCCAGAATACGGCGACCGAGGGTATTAAGGGCCATATACCCTACAATAAGGATGGTATTTTGCTCGTTATGAATTTTGTACCTGAGGTGATGAAGGATGCGACCCCCTTCGCACATGCCCGAAGATGCAATAACGATATGCGGCTTTTGTTCCCGCATGAGAGCCATGGACCGGTCTACGGAGGACACGAATTGAATTTCTTTGAAAAAAAACGGGTTTTCGCCTTTCTCGAGGAAATCGGCGTGAGCCTGCCGGTCATATACTTCCGGATGCCGGCCGAAAACCTCGGTCAGTTTCATTGCCAGGGGACTGTCGAGGTAGATTGGAATTCTAAGTCCCTTATCTTCATGATAAATCTCGTGCAGTATGTAGATCAGTTCTTGCGTTCGACCAAAAGCGAAAGAGGGTATGATCAACGATCCACCACGGTTGTAAGTATCCGCGATCACCCTCCGCAGACTCGGTTTGAGATCGTCTATGGGTTCGTGATTTCGGTTTCCGTAGGTACTCTCCATGATCATCAGATCGACTTCGCGGTCTTCCTCCGCAAAATGCAGGGTCGGATTCCTGAGTATGGGCTTGCCGAAACGGCCAAGGTCGCCCGTGTAACCGATCGTAAAGTTTCGGCCATTCTCTTTCAACTTGACGATACTGATCGCCGATCCCAGTATGTGTCCTGCTTCGTAAAACGTGCAGGTCACGTCCTTGCCTACGGTTATGGAATGGTCGTAAGGAACGCCGTCAAAAAAGCCCAGGGACTGTTCCGCTTCCGCATAGGTGTATAGAGGTTGCACGGCTTCCAGATGGTACCTTTCGATCAGTTCCTGGATCGCCTCTCTGCGGATCTCGTTTCCGTCTTTTTTCAGCATTTTTTTGATCTTATTCATCATCCGCTTGGATACGGTTTTGGTCCGGGGAGACTCCTTCATTTGGTATAGAAACGAGCGAACCCGCTTGTAATTAAGGTAGTCGGCATCCGATTCCTGGATCTTGGCGCTGTCCAGAAGAAGGTATTCACACGCATCGGCCGTAGCGGATGTGCAAACGACCCGGCCGAAAAAGTCTCTCCTCGTCAGCACCGGAATGCGTCCGGAATGATCGATGTGTGCATGAGAGAGAATCAGGTTGGTAATAATTCGGGGATCGAAAGGCAGAACCCGGTTTTTCGCTTCGCTTTCTTTTCTATGGCCCTGAAACATCCCGCAGTCGAGCAGAATTCGATCTTCGTCCGTAGTTAACAGGTGCATCGAACCGGTGACTTCTCTTACCGCGCCGTAAAATGTAACATTCATATCCCTCTCCCTATGCTCGATCCGAAATGTATCTGAACTCGGATCTTAAAGGCTTCGCGCACCCGGATAAGCAAGCCGGGACTCGTCCGCATCCGAACTTATTAACTCGAATGGCTCTCGATTTACAACGGCGTTTTAAACTTTGGAGGGTGTTTGTTTGAAACGTACCGGGGCGCTTCCCACCCATAATCCGGAACCGAACGGCTCGCCGGTAACGGCGCCTTAAGGAATACCTGCCGTACGATTCTTCTGAGTTCCCTATATATAGTATAGTATACAGGGCTTGTACACCGTATCTTGAATTTTAACTTTACAAACTCACATGGATTTGATAGCCTTGTATCAATGATGTATGTGTAAGATCCGTACACCGTAGACCAACAAGCAAGGGCGATGCCTTGAAGATAAAGCAATTGGAAATTCGGGGTTTTAAATCCTTCCTGGACAAAACCGTCATCGAACTTCCTGAGGGCATCAGCGCAGTGGTCGGTCCCAACGGGTGCGGAAAGAGCAACATCGTTGACGCCATCCGATGGGTCCTTGGCGAGCAGAGCGCCGGGCGGCTCAGAGGTCGACAGATGGAAGACGTGATCTTCAGCGGGGCCAATGGCCGCAAGCCTTTTGGCATGGCTGAAGTGTCGCTGGTCTTCTCCAACGAGAACGGACACTCGCCCCCCGCCTATCGTGGTTTCAGCGAAATCATGGTTACACGCCGTCTATTCCGATCAGGGGAAAGCGAATATCTAATCAACAAGACGCCCTGCCGCTTAAAAGACATTCATGAGGTTTTCTGGGATACAGGCCTTGGAAACCGGAATTATTCCGTTATCGAACAGGGTAAAGTAAGCTCCATCATAGACATGAAGCCCGAGGAGCGCCGTACACTTTTAGAAGAGGCCGCGGGAGTCAGCAAGTACAAGAACCGAAAGCGGGAAGCGCTCCAAAAGATGGACCAGGCGCAGCAGAACCTCGTTCGTCTGAACGACATCCTGACCGAGGTTTCGCGTCAGCTCAACTCACTCAAACGGCAGGCGGCCAAGGCCCGCAGATACGAGATAATAAAGCAGCGCGTCCGAACCCTCGAGCTGTCCCTGGCCTTCAACGACTTCGGAGTTCTGCGTAATACGGGAGCGGACCTTCGGAGCCGTTCGGATCAGCTCGATAAGGAGCGGGAGCGCTACCAGATTCAATGGATCGCAACCAAGACGCAACTCGAAGCCGTAAGACTGCAGTTTCAAGAGCAGGAAGACGCTATTCGGGATCAGGACAAGCATCTATATGACCTGAAGCATCGCATCCAGGAAGCTGAAAACGAAATCGAACGCCGAAGACAGCGAATCCAGGACTTGAAATGTCGCGAAGACGACTCACGCAACGACATTGCCATACACCAGGCACGTCGATTTAAAATGGAAGACGAAAGCCTTCAGATTCAGCGGACGCTGGCACGGATGGTATCTGAGCAGCAGAGTCAGACCGCACTGTTGAAAACCGTGGAAGCGAATCTTGGAAAACATGCCGGAGAAGTGGCGCGAGTCGAGGAACGCCTCGAACGTGAAAAGCGCGCCCTGGTGGCTCTGACCGGCAAAGAATCGGATCTTAGGAATCGAAAACAGCGTTTCGAGGACCTCCGGAGCGAACTCGAACGTCGCAAAGAGGCCTTGGACAGAGAAACGGAAGATCTGACCGTGGAGAGTGAAACAGTTGAAAACGCTCTATCCCGAACCCTCGATGAAGTCAGCGATCTGGAAGAGGAGCGTTCAAATCTCGAAACGAATTTGGCGGAAGAAAAAGCAATATTAACCTCGCTGAAGCATCAGATGACGGAAGCGGAAGCTCTCTCCCGAGAGAAGGAGCGCGAGCTGGACGCGGTGCGGAATCGTCTGCACACCTTGAAAGAGCTTTGGGACAGGTTCGAGTACTTTGACGCGGGCGTGAAGAGCCTGATGAAAGAAGCGCACGAACACCCGGAAAAGATACGGGGAATCGCCGGATTGGTGGCGGATTTCATTCACACCTCCCGCGAACATGAAACGGCTCTTGAAGCCGCCTTAGGCCATAAACTGCAGGCGGTTCTCGTTGAAAACAGCGAGCAGGCAGTGGACAACATATTAAATATGAAAGACAAATTCCAGGGCCGGGTCGCTCTGGTGCCTCTCCGGGCGCACGGAAAAGCGCCCTCGGTCCCCACCGAAACGCCATCGGATATCACTCCCCCACCACTACTGCATCCGCACGTGCAAGTGTCTGAAATCTCCCTCAGCGGTCTGCCAAAGCGACTGCTGGAGGATGTGTGTGTAGTACCGGACCTGAAGCAGGCCGTATCCCTTCATGAGCACACCGGCCTGCCCGTGGTCACGTTAACGGGAGAAATGGTGAGTCACGACGGAGTATTATCCGCAGGAAGCGGCAAGAACGGGCACTCAGGTATTCTTGGCAAGAAACGGGAAATCGAAGATCTCGATCGTCGGAAAGGCGAACTGAAACAAGCATCCGCGGAACTCACGCGCGCAGCCGAGGATGTGCGGAATCAACTCGAGTTCCATAGGGAACGATTGGAGGGTTTGCAGCAGGAATCATCACGTCTGCAGGATCAGCTAAAGAGGTTGGAACAAGAAAGTTTCCGTCAGCAGGAGAAAGCCAGAGTCCTCAGGCAACGCATCTCCGTGACCGAGGAAGAAGCGGGCCGATTAGACGAGGAAATTCTACAGTTGGAAGAGAAGGCTGAACACACCTTCGAGGAACTGGAAAAAGCGTCCGTCGATAAATCGAGACAGGAGGAACTCCTGGCCGAACTGAAACAGACATATGCTTCTCTTAAGAGAAACATTGACGGACTCAAGGACGAGCTCTATCAAAAGCGACTTGGGGTCCAATCCCTGAGCGAAAAACAGCGGCACTTGGAAAAGGAAGTGGAGCGAACGAGGCAGTTTCTCGAAGATTCAGACACTAGGATCCAGAATCTGCAGACACGGGTCGAGGAGTGTCGGAAAGAGCAGGAAACTCTTTTTGATCTGGACCAGCGATCGACCGAGGAAATCGCCGGTTTGTACGAGAACCTGGAAGCCGCAAAGGATAAACAGCTCCAGCTTCATGCCAAACAGGAGGAAACCGAAGAGGAGCTGAAAAAACTGCAAGAGGATACGGAGGCCTTCGAACAAGAGACGTCAAAAGCCAAAGAAGCATTCTCCGCTCTCCAGGTCGAGATCACCGAAAATCGTGTAAACATCGAGCATCTGATTCGCGATATTGAAACCAGGTATGGGATTCGCCTGGACCAACCCACTACTTTTAGTGTAGAAGAGGTGGACTCAGATTCCGCCTTGGCCGAGGTTCGACAGTTGCGGGAGCGGATGTCCGGTATGGGAGAGGTAAATCCCACGGCCGTAGCGGAATATGATGCCCTCGTCGAGCGCTTCGAGTTCCTGTCGGGACAAAGAAACGATCTGGTGGCTTCCATCGAAGATCTCCATACCAGCATCAAGAGGATCAACCAGGTATGCCGCCGCAATATCCTGGACACGTTGGACATGGTCAACGAAAACTTGAAAGAGGTGTTTCCCATTCTGTTCGGAGGCGGCCACGCGGCTCTCAGGCTGGCGGATCCGACGAGGGTTCTGGAATCGGGCATTGAAATCGATGTACAGCCCCCGGGCAAGAACCTGACCGTCATGGGTCTTATGTCCGGAGGAGAGAAGGCTCTCACAGCACTGGCGTTGCTGTTTTCCCTGTACCTTATCAAGCCCTCTCCTTTTTATCTTCTTGATGAAATCGACGCACCCCTCGACGAGGCGAACGTCGACCGATTCAACAAACTGCTGAGAAAGATGGCCTGCGAATCACAGGTCATCCTGGTTACGCATAGCCGCAGGACGATGGAAGTGGTTGACAAGCTGTTTGGAGTCACAATGGAGCGGCCGGGCATAAGTACGCTTGTCTCGGTGAATCTGAAAGAGGTAACGGTTGAATGACAGCACGTCTGCGCAGTTGGTTCCGGAAGAACAAAGATAAAGATAACCCACTAGCGCAGGATGAAACGCCGGCGCCGGAGCATGATGGAGACATAGCCGAGATTTCGGATACGTCAGGACACGACCCTGAGAATTCCGTTGATCCTGCCGCAGAAGAAATCGTGGATTTAGCAGAAGAAGGAGACACGCACTCCGGTCGAGAGCAGAACGAGCTTCGAGCAGCAATCGGTCCCCAAACCCCGAAGGGAAAGAAAGACCCGGACGAGCAATCGGGCGGCTTTATGGCCAAGCTTCGCAGCCGACTGACAAAGACCCGAGCCTCTTTCGTCGGCGGAGTGGATCGGCTGGTCCGGGGCAAGAAGACCATTGATAATGAGCTGCTCGAGGATCTTGAAGAACTGCTCGTGACATCGGACTTGGGTGTTCGGACCACCATGGATCTCGTGGAGTCCATCCAAAAGAAGGTCAACCGTAAAGAGTTGGTGGACCCCCGAAAGCTGCGATCCGTGCTCCAGGAAGAGATCTTAAATCTCCTGGATCTCGAGGTTTCTCCTCTCGATTTCTCTCACCGTCCAACGGTCATTATGGTCGTCGGAGTCAATGGTACGGGGAAGACCACAACCATAGGCAAGCTTGCGCGGCGTTTCCGAAACGAAGGCCGAACGGTGATGCTGGCAGCCGCGGACACCTTCCGGGCGGCAGCCATCGAGCAGTTGGAAGTGTGGGCAACGCGCTCGGAATCCGGTCTGATTAAGCAGAAACACGGCTCCGACCCGAGCGCGGTGGCTTATGACGCCATCGAAGCGGCTCTCGCCCGACAAGTGGACGTGCTCATTATTGACACCGCCGGGCGCCTTCACACGCAAAAGAACCTCATGGAGCAACTCAAGAAAATGCATCGGGTGATCGCCGGCAGAATGGAGGGAGCGCCCCATGAGGTATTGCTGGTCCTGGACTCCACAACGGGCCAGAACGCCCTTTCCCAGGCAAAACTGTTCAACGAGGCGCTGGGCGTGACGGGTCTCGTTCTGACCAAGCTCGATGGCACCGCTAAAGGCGGCATCGTGGTGGCCATCTTACGGGAAATGGGCATTCCCATACGGTTCATAGGCATTGGCGAAGCTGTCGACGACCTGCGCGATTTTGATCCTCCGTTGTTCGTGGAGGCCATATTCAAGGAATAGAGACCCCCGGGAATAGGGGATCGTCTACTTAACCGAAAAAGGCACACTTCAGGAAGGTCGCATGCTCTCACCAGGTTCGTTCTTCAATCTCGAGTCTCCGGAAATAGCAGACCTCTTTCAGGACCTGGCTTACGTCTGGGACGCCGTTCCGCTTCTATCGACTTACCTGCGTAAAGTGATACGGCCGAATGTGGCCGAAATCCGCCAATCCGAAGGAGACCTCGTACAGCGTCCCTATGCCATCTGGCAAGGACGGGTTTACGCTCAAGGAATTTCTTTCTCGCACGGAGATCCGGCCCGCAATTCGTTCAAGATCTTATTAGAGGGTGAAGAGTTGCCGGGCGCAGCGGCGATCTATCCAGGGGTGGCTTTGCTTTCGGATGATATCGAATTGAGGCCGGGGGCTGTGGTCGAGCCGGGCGCCTTTATTGCCGGCCCCACCCGAATCGGGGAACAAAGCATTGTTCGGCAGACCGCTTACATTCGGGGAAAATGCTTTGTGGGTCGGTGTTGCGTGGTGGGACACGCCACGGAAATGAAGAACTCCATTATGTTGGACCACGCCAAAGCCGGCCATTTTGCCTATTTAGGAGACAGCATCCTGGGAATCGACACCAACCTGGGGGCAGGCACGAAACTGGCCAACCTCAAGTTCATTGACTCGCCCATCCGGATACGAATCGCCCCGAGGGAGACCGTGGAAATCCCTTTTCGGAAGCTGGGCGCTATCCTGGGAGACGGCGCCCAGACCGGATGCAACAGCGTAACTAATCCGGGTACGCTACTGGGAAAGGGCTCGTTGGTGGCTCCCAATACCACGGCCAAAGCCCAATACTACCCTCCCCGTTCCGTCGTCCGGTAGAGTGATTTGATGCCTGCCTGGGAAACCCTTCGAAAAACGTTTTCGCGCGAGGACATATACGCTCTGAAGGACGCGGCTCGCGCTTCCACACTGCTCCACCCGGAAAACGGCCTCCTTCAACAAATCATCCTGCTTCTGGGGCTTAACGAGTCTTTTCGACTCGAGGAACTGGTTCAGCTCCGGGTAGACAACCTGGACCTGTCTCGTAAGGAACCCAAAATCTGGGTACAGCACCCCGGCGGAACCTCGAAACGCATGGTCACCATCTCCCGTCATCTTCGGGAGCTGCTCGTTGAGTTTATTCGCTGGAAAAAGGCAGCGCGTCCTCGAACCGCCCCTGACCCCGACTACCTCCTCACGGACCGGTCCGGAAATCACCTGGACGTCGGAAGCCTGGAAGCCATCCTTGCACAGTTGGTGTCGGATGCGGGAATAGAAAAGAATTCCTGAGCCCGGGAAACTATAAGTCCTTCAAAAATGCGATGACGGTGCGGTTAAACGAAGCGGCTTCTTCCATGAAGAACAGGTGACCCAATCCCGGCATCAGTTCCATCCTCGAATCGGGTATGGCTTCATAAAGATGTCTCGCCATGTCCGGCTGGATGAGCAAATCTCCCTCCCCGTGCAAAATCAATGTGGGCTGAACGATTTCGGACAGCCGGTCGCACAGGTCAAACCGGGCGATCGCTTTTATATGATTGACAAAAGTGGACATGGGAGGACGATGTTTCAGGCTCTCCCGAACATAGCGATCACAAATATCGAGGCTTTCACGGATGGTTTTCTCCGAAAACAGCACCGGCATGGAACGCCGCACATTCTCCTCGTCGGACAGTTCGGGCAGCGTTTTGAACATCTCGGCTACCTTCGGATCCGGGTTGAAGCCTCTGGTTCCCGAGCAGGTGGTGCATCCAAGGACCAGGCTTCGTACGGCGTACGGCGCATCCAATGCCGCTTGCATGGCGATCATGCCGCCCATGGAGATTCCCAGGAGGTGAGCGGAGCCCATATCCAGATCTTCGATGAGTCCGATCACGTCTCCGGCCATATCGGCAATGGTATACGGTTCTTCCGGCTTGTCGCTTTCTCCGGTCCCTCGGTTATCCATGGCAATGACACGAAAATGGGCCGACAAATCGGGTACCTGGTCGTACCACAGAGCCCCTGAATTGGCATAACCGCGGATAAGAATCAGCGGAGCACCTTCACCCTGTTCGTGGTAGGCGATGTTCAGTCCATTGGCTTGGATGGTAGGCATTACAGGCTCCTCTCCTGTATCTGTTCCGTTCTTCTTGGGAAGTGCTCGGGCATAAGATCCTACAACGGACGCTCCAACCAGGGGCTGCGTCGCTGCCAGAATTCTTTGATGGCGATTTCATTGGCGACGCCCCAATGGATGACGCAGCATTTCTCGGGTGCATCCGCCCGAAACTCGAGAGTGTGAGAACCCTCATCCAAATGTCCCACCCGTATTACGGCCGGATTTTCCGGCAAAATATCGAGCCGGTCCGGTTCACCGGTGGACTCGCCCACAACATAGTTTTTAATCAGTCTGTCATCGAGAACGACTTCAAGCCGATTGGCGCCCGATGTTTCAGAAGTGGACAGCACAAGGGAAAGAAGGAGGTAATACTCACCGGAGCGAGTCAATTGAAAAATATACGGATACGGTCCTGGATACACTTTTCCGGGAGGCAGGTCGCACTGAATCCTCCGATTCCGCTCGACGTCCTCCATGGACCAACCTCGGCCCTGATATTCCAGGGCTAGGGGGGGCACATCCCGTATTTTCGGGGCGCATGCCAGGCATACAGACAGCAGCAGCAGAATAACGCCCAACGTCGCTGGGGCGCCCGCTGCCGCTCGTGCGCATGCATGTTTTCGATCCGGGAAAAACATACTTACCATTGAAAATCCGCTACCCTGGCGATGTGCAGCGGGACGACGACAAGATCTCATCGAGGCGCTCCCGCTGTACGGACTTCCTCCGCCTGCCCGAGACAGCCTCACTGCAAGCCAACTCACGGATCGTCCCCGGAGACGGCCTTAAGCAAAAAAGAAGTTCCTCGAGACGAGTTTTGACTCAGAGTCCCGAGGGCTTGCACAGAATTTCCTTAATTTTCATGTCGAAAAACTGGGAACTGCTCACCGGACGGAGCAGCACGGCCGTATCTGCGCCGCGCCCCGAGCCTGCCACGGCAATCACATCCTCATCCGTTCGCACCAGGCCGGCGTCCGCAGCCATCATCGAGATTTCCGCCACCACTTTCAGACCCTGCCCCAGGGTTCGAAGGGTAAAGGCCATTACCTCGTCCACCTGAAACGAACCGGTTTTGTTTCGGAACGCGCGCCCTACCCCTCCGAATGCGTGACCGGCGGTGAGGATCTTGACGCCCTTCTCTCTTAAGCTTCGCGCCGCTTCCTCCGAAAGCTCCTGTGCGTTGGGTTCCTTAAACCCGGTGACGTGCGTAACCGCTACGACCTCCACCCTTTCGGGCAACACTTCCCGGGCCTTAAACGCCGTATCTCCGGTACACGTGGCCACCACGGCCCGCTTGATCCCAAGTGCTTCCGCCCGCCTGGAAGCCGCTTCCAACGTCGCTTGCGTGTTCAGGGGACCCGGTTTTTTAAAATACAAGCACTCCAGAACGTCATACTCAGACGACTCCATAAGCGTCCTCCCTCGTAAGCATGATATTTTTTTATTAAACCATAAAGAACGGGAAAAAACCAGAAACAACCTGGTCCTGCGGAAACTCATATAGATGCAACAAAGTTTAGTGCGTTTCTGATGAAAGCGGCTGCGGCCTAGATCGGATATGATCTCGGCACATGATCGGCGTGGATTGGAAGTGAATACGAGCATCGTTCGGGATAGGACCCCGTCGAACTCACGCGCCGTAAGGTTGCGGGGAGACCCTCCGTACAAGAGTTCCCCGCATACTCTTCGAAAGAATACCCTCAGATGGATCGGAGGAAGCCTTTTTCGACGGAGGTCCTCTCCGGTCCTTCTTTGAGTGCTGTCCGGAGTTAGAACTTGGCTATCAGATCCACCTGTAGCAGTTGCTCGTCTTGGTCCGAATCATCGATCTCTTCAACATTGTAGTAGTCGATATCGAACGTAAAGTTTTTGGTCAAACCGAAAGAAATGATTCCTTCGTGTCCTTGAACCCCTGTTTTCCCGCCGAAGAAGTCCGAATCGGGAAACGTGTCCAGCCATGCGTCTTTCTCGAGGCGCCGATACATGTATTTGACCTGCCATTTACCGAACTCGTCCACCTTCTTGGATCCGAACTTAAAACCCGCAAGCCAGCCGTATTGATCATTATCCGGATCCGGGTTGTAGATGCCTTCGCCGAACACGGCTACTCGTTCCAAGACCCCTTTGAGATTAAGACCCACCTCGGCCCCGACGGATACCGAGTTGAACTCGTACTCGAGGGTGTCCGAACCGTCGTCTTTCCGCGTGTTCGTTTCCGCTGAATGCTCGAGCGGGGATTTGGTGACGTCCGAGAACCAGTAACCTGTTGCAGCCAGCTTGAAATCCGACATACCGGCTTCGAATTTGGCTCCCGGCTGAAGGGCAATCATGAATGGGTCGTTGGAGTCGCCGCTATGCTCGTCCAAAATAAAGAAACCCATGTTAGCGAAGAACGGTCCAAAGAAAACGTGTGCTGCGGCCCCTTCGGGGTTGATGTCACCGTCCCAGAGCAGATCCGAGGGTGTCCACAACGGATTGCTGAATTTGCCGCCGACCAGATATATGGAGTTCATCGGCTCCCATCTGATGTAAGCCATATCCAGACGGAAATCCGGGGTGTCAAAGAAGTTCTCGAGGGTCTGATTGGTAGAGCGGGGGTCTGAACCGCCGCTAGCCAGGCGGAAGCCGGCCTCGACGCCGCCTGCCACCTCCACTTTGGCGCCGGCACGGAAACGGATACGGCCCCTATGCCGGGTTGTTTTGCCTTCGGTGTCTTCTCCCTGATACCTGAGCCTCATGTCGCCAAACAGTTTCCAGTTCTTGATCCACTTGGGCATCGCTCTTTCGGCGGCTTTTTCAGCGACTTCGGTCACGGCTTTTTCTTGACCGGCAGTCAGTTCCGCGGGTTTTTTGTCCGTCGCTTCAAGAGCTTGTTCCAACGCCTTTATCCTTTTTTCGAGCTGCTCCTGATGTGCCAGGGCCGCTTCCAGCACGCGGATCTTCTCCTCGAGTTCCGCCTGAGTTGCCGCCTCGGCCTTTTTAG
>Ga0068714_10005354_pt1 | contig 13665 bp, 10 predicted proteins | sample MTBNYHSulfiMetaG_FD_62988 | JGI IMG/M metagenome (GOLD analysis project Ga0068714, IMG submission 62988) | Enrichment culture microbial communities from rom New York Harbor, USA that are MTBE-degrading - MTBE-NYH (New York Harbor Sulfidogenic)... | ecosystem: Environmental > Aquatic > Marine >... | reverse complement strand
AACCTGTCCGTGCTGGAAAGGCTGGTCGAGGAAGGCTACCCCCTGGTGAGCGTCAAACGGCAGCTTCCGGAGGTCAATTACCTGGACCGGACCGAGTTTCCCCGCCGGATCATCCTGGAGATAACCACCCAGTGCAACCTGCTGTGCACCATGTGCGCCCGCAACGACCTGCGCCGGCCCACCACCAGGATCGAGCTGGAGACCTGCCTCAGGGTCCTGGACGAGATCAACGAGCACGGGGTGGAGGGGCTGTGGCTCTACCGGCTGGGCGAGTCGCTGCTCCACCCGGAGTTCCGGAAGATCGTCAAGTACCTGGAGAAGCTGGACAACATCGGCCTGGTCTGGATGTCCACCAACGGCCATCTCTTCAACCGATCCAACCTGGAGTTCTTCATGAACTCCAGGATCAACTTCCTCAACTTCAGCCTCAACGCCATGACCGCCGAGACCTACAAGGGCATCAGCCCCCATGGCGACTTCGACCTGGTCCAGAGAAACTACCGCCGGCTGGTGGACTATAAGGCCGACAAGCGGGGCGGCCGGCCTACGGTCCGGGTCCAGATCGTGGATCACGAGATCAACAAGCACGAGATCGACGCCTTTATCCAGGCCCACTACCCGGAGGTGGAGGTGGTCAGCGTCTCCATGCTGGACTACGTCAACCTGCCGGCCAACTCCTACGGCCTGGCCCAGCGCCAGCGGGCCAACCCGGGGACCTGCACCAAGGTCGGCCGGGGGGACTGCTTTGTCTGCTCCAACGGGATGATCACCCCCTGCGACCCGTCCTACAACTGCGACGAGAAGGAGGCCGACCTCCTTAACTTCGGCAACATCTACGACCAGTCCCTTTACGAGGTCTGGAACGGAGAGCGGCGGAAGCGGGTCCTGGACCTCAACGAGCAGGGCGGGCTGACCGAGATCCCCCTCTGCCGGGGATGCAAGGACTATGATCTCTGAGAGCCGGCTCCAGGTGGCCCAGACCCCGCCCGCTCCCCGGCCGGGGTTGTTCAAGGTGGCGGTCATGCAGCCCACCTTCGCCCCCTGGCTGGGGTACTTCGGCCTCATCGCCGCGGCCGACCGGTTCGTCCTCCTGGACGAGGCCCAGGTTATCTTCCGCTCCTGGCACCACCGCAACCGGCTCTTCATGCCCGACGGCTCGGTGGGCTGGATCAACGCCCCCATCCAGCGGAAGGGGATGTACCAGGCCAGGATCATGGACACCCCGGTGGACCTGAGCGGGAAGGAGTGGGCCAAGCTGGGCCGGACCATCCGCCAGGCCTACGCCAGGACGCCCTGCTTCGACCGGGTCTGGCCCCTGGTGGAGGAGTGGATGGCCGGCCCCCCACAGAACCTCAAAGACCACCTGGCCGATCTGAACATACGGCTGATCAAGGCCGTCAGCCAAGGGCTGGGGTTCGAGCCCGAGTGGGTCCTCTCCTCGGAGCTGGGGGTGGAGGGAAGAAGGTCGGCCCTGATCCTGGACCTGCTTAGGAAATCCCAGGCCGCGGCCTATCTCTCGGCCCGGGGCTCCTTTGGCTACATGGCCGAGGAGGGCCTCTTTCCCCTGGCCGGGCTGGAGGTGGCCTTCCAGGACTTCCGCCATCCCAGCTACACCCAGGCCCACTCCAAGGAGTTCGTCAGCCACCTCTCCATCCTGGACGCCCTCTTCAACCTGGGCTTCGAGGCCACCGCCCGGTTGATCCGGGAATCGTGCGCCTGGTCCAGCTGGGAGGAGATGGAGGGGACGGAGAAGGCCCCGGTAGGGGAGGAGGGTTAGATGGTGGCTGGGCTGCCGGCTTTTGACAAGCGGACCCTGGTGGAGAACTACCGGAGCTGCTTTCGCCTCCACGGCGACTGCCCCCAAGGGGTCCAGTACACCGACGGCGAGGGCCAGCGCTTCCGGTTCGAGAAGCTGGCCCAGGTGGGTCCCCTGGACCAGGCCCGGGTCCTGGACGTGGGTTGCGGCCTGGGGCATCTCCTGGACTTCCTCCAGGAGCGTTTCTCCGGGATCGACTACACCGGGGTGGACCTGGTGGCCGAGACCCTGGCCCGGGCCGCCCAAAAGCACCCCCAGGCCTCCTTCCTTTGCCGGGACATAGTTGAGCAGCCGCTGGAGGAAAGCTTCGACTACGTCTTTATCTGCGCGGTCTTCAACAACCCCATCTCGCAGCCGCAGTCCTATCTCCAGGGGTTGGTGGAGGCCGCCTTCGGCCATGCCGGCAAGGGCCTGGCCTTCAACTTCATTTCCAACCGGGCCAACTACCTGGAGGAGGGGATGGCCTACCACGATCCCCTGGAGGTCTTAAGCTTCTGCCTGACCCGGCTGACCCGGCAGGCCAGGCTGGAGCACCACTACCGGCGTTGCGACACGGCCGTCTTCCTCTACCCGGAGGACTGATGGGCCTGGACCTGGTCCGCTGCCAGGAGCCGGAGAGGTGGGACTCCTTTACCGCCGGCTCGCCCCAGGGCTCGATCTTCTGCCAGACGCCTTTCCTCCGGGCCTTGGGGACGGACTTCGACCTCTGGCTCCTGACCGACAACGGCCGGACCGAGGCCGGGGCCGTGGTCCTCCTGAAGGACGGGCGGCCGCTCCCGGCCCCCCACGAGTTCACCCAGTACCAGGGCCTTCTCCTGGCCGGCCAGGGCTGCGACCAGCCGGTCCACCGCCGCACCTCGTGGACCTTGAAGGTCGTCGGGGAGCTCCTGGAAGGCCTCTCCGGCCGCTACCCCCGGCTCTCCTTCTGCCTCCATCACTCCTTCGAGGATCTGAGGGCCATCCAGTGGTTCAACTACCACCGGCCGGAGCGGGGCCGGTTCAGCCTGGAGCTGTGCTACTCCGGCCTGATCGACCTGAAGGCCTTTCCCGCCTTTGAGGACCTGGTCCGCTCCTTCCGCCTCAACCGCCGCCGGAACTACAACCAGGCCTTGGACAAGGGGTTAAAGGCGGGGGTCTCCCAGGACTGGGAGCTGTTGGACCGGCTTCACGGGCTGACCTTTGCCCGCCAGGGGATCCAGCGGAGCGGCCAGGAGAGGAGCCTGGTCCGGGGGCTGACCCGGGCCGCCCTGGAGGAGGGGTTCGGCGAGCTGTTGGTCTGCCGGGATAAGGACGGGGAGCCGGTCTCGGCCAACCTCTTCATCCGGGACCAGCGGTGCGGCTACTACCTCTTCGGGGGAACCGATCCGGCCAAACGGAGCCTCAACGGGGGGACCTTGCTTTTCGTGGAGGCCATCCGGCGTTGCTTCCAGGAAGGGCTTGATTGGGTCGATGTGGTGGGAATCAACTCGCCCCACCGGGGCGACTTCAAGACCAGCTTCAACGCCCGGCCGGCGCCTTACTTTGTGGTTGACTGGGAAAGGCCCTAGAAGCGGCTTCAAAACCTCCCCTCGGGCCCGATCTCTACGTCAGGCTTGAAGCGCAATCCTCGAAATATTTCCATATATTCCTCCGGTTGCGCTTCTTCACCTTCCTTGATCTCGAACCCGATTGAAGATTCTGAAGCCGCTTCTAATAAAGAACCTCCCGGTTTTCCCAGACTTTCCAGAAGGCCCGGGCCACGTCGTCCAGATCCGCCTCGGTCATTTCCGGCCGGACCAGCTCGCAGCCGATGAGAACCTGATCGTGCATCAGCTCGGTCACCGGGCACAGCCCGGGGGAGTAGTCCACCCGGCCCTGGTAGAAGGGGGGGGTGAAGGGGAAGCCGGCCGAGCCGTAGGCGATCCGTTGCTGGAAGAGAGGCTCCAGGTAGAGCGGCTTGACGTAGCCGGTGGAGATGAGGCAGCCCTCCCTCTCCCGGCCCAGGCTGAAGGGCAGCTCGGCCCGGACCGCCTCCACGAAGCGGTCCCGGGAGACCCCGGCCTTTTGCCGGTCGAACTTGAGGCAAAGGACATAGAAGGCGTGGCTGGCCCCGGGCCTGGTCCGGGGCGTTTCCAGGGCCGGGATGGAGGCCAGCCGGCCGGAGAGGTAGGCGGCCCTCTCCTGGATGGCGGTCACGATCCCCTCAACCTTTTGGAGCTGGCAGCGGGCGATGGCCGCCCCGAGCTCGGTCAGGCGGAAGTTGAACCCGATCAGGTTGGTCAGGTCGGCCTGGCCCTTGTCCCCGACCACCGCCTCGGCGTGGTTGCGGATGAGGCGGACCCGGTCGGCCAGCTCGTCCGAGTCGGTGACCACCACCCCTCCCTCGCCGCAGTTGATCTGCTTGTGGTAGTTGAGGGAGAAGACCCCCAGGTGACCCAGGGTCCCGGCCGGACGCCCCTGGTACCTGGCCCAAACGGCCTGGGCCGCGTCCTCGATGACGAACAGCCCGTGCTTTTCGGCCAGGGCGTTGAGGGCCCGGGCGTCATAGGGCTGGCCGAACAGGTCGACGACGATGACCGCCCTGGTCCGGGGAGTCAGCCTGGCCTCCACCGAGGCCGGGTCCAGGCAGAAGCAGTCGGCCTCGATGTCGGCGAAGACGGGGATGGCGTTGTAGATCAGCGGGGCCACGGCCGAGGCGCTCATGGTGTAGGGGGAGACGATGATCTCCTCCCCGGGCTCGACCCCGCTGGCCCCCACGGCGGCGTAAAGCCCGGAGGTGGCCGAGTTGACGGCCACGGCGTGACGGACCCCGAAGGCCTCGGCCCACTCCCGTTCCAGACGCCGGACCTCCGGACCGCCCAGGAAATCCTCGTCCCAGCAGCCCAGGTAGCCGGAAAGCCGGCCCGAGTCCATGACCCTCAGGACGGCCTCCCGCTCCTCCGACCCCAGGCTGGAGAAGGCCGGGAAGGGCCTGGTCCTGACCGGGGCGCCGCCCTGGATGGCCAACCTGTCCTTCATCGCTCAGGCCAGGAAGAGGTACTTCTCGATGTGGGCGTTGGACAGGCTCCGGCCGGCGGAGTTGCGGCCGGGCTGGAGGCTCTTGATGGGCTTGCCGGCCTTCAGGGCGGTGATCAGGGCCACGGTGGTCATCCCGGCCACCTCGTCGGCCACGGCGATGAGATCGGTCAGCTCCTCGCCCTCCTCGACCCGCCACTCCTGGACCGGGGCAAGCCGGGCGACAAAGTCCCTGATCCTCCCGCCAGGTTGGCGGGGGTGGGGCTTGATGACCACCTTCCGGCCGCCGACCGGGTAGCGGTTGAAGAACTCCCCCAGGAAGGAGTACTCGCAGTAGCCGAGCCTGGGCCGGCCCTGGTGGTCGTGACCGAAGTCGGAGGAAAGAGGCTCCAGCAGGACCAGGACCATGCCCTGGCCGTTGACCCCCAGCCGGTGCTTGATCCGCTCCTTGGCTCCCTCCTCGATCCGGGCGATTTTTTGCAGATCGCTCTCGATCCCCGGGTGGCCCACCACCGAGATCCTCTGCCCGACCTCCGGCTCGTGGTCGGCCATCTCCTCGATGAGCTTCTCCCGGGCCAGGTCGTCCGGGACCATGATGAAGTCCGGGAGATAGACCCTCCCCGAGGCCTGATCCACGAAGTGGTGGTGGTAGTTGCACCAGTGGTCGAAAACAAAGTAGGAGGTCAGGCCGCAGAGCCGGCACAGGGCGATCAACCGCCTGGTGGTGGAGAAGCACATCTGGGAGCCCAGAAGCAGGCAGCCCCGGGGGAAGCGACCGTCCAGGAGGCCTTCGGCGAACTGGCTCAAGCTCAGGCTCGAGGGCTGGCCGGCGTGGCGGCTGCACCAGCCGTCCAGGATCAGCTTGGGGTCCTGACCCCTCTCCCTCAAGGTCTCGATCACCGGAGCGACCAGGTTCCAGGCTCCTGGGTCCACGCAGTAGGCGTAGACCGGTCCGTTGAGCTCCAATCGTTTGGCGATCTGTCGGGCCGAGTCGGTCATAGATGGTCAACCTTAGCCGCTGAGAGGATTTGTTCGCACACGAGCTGGGTTTGGAGGGCCTCGGCCCCGGAGGAGAGGAGCTCGGCCCGGCCGTCCAGGTGATCCACCAGGTTGTCCACCAGGCTGAGCATGGCCGTGCCCAGGCCGGTGGCCGCCGGCTCGGCCGGGGTCAGATCCCGGTAGCCGGAGAACAGGGGATCCTCCCGGACCTGGTAGCGGGTCAGCCGCAGCCCGAACTGGTCGAAGAGGTACCGCCCTTTCTCGGCCAGGAGATCCAACTCGAAGATCGAGTAGGACCGCTCGTCGGCGGCCAGGAGGAAGACCTCCGGGCAGTCATGGAAGACCAGATGGGCGGTCAGGGTCGGGTCGGAGGGCTGGTGGTCCTCCCGGACCCCGAGGACCCGGGAGCCCTTGAACCCGCCCAAAAGGTGGCGGAGAAGATCCACTGCGTGGGAGCCGTTGTTGAGCAGCCCCTTGGTGTAGGTGACCCGGACCTGGATGATCCGTCCCAGGTCCCCGGAGTCGAGCCTTTTTTTAAGCTCCCGCAGCCCGGGATCGAACCGCCGGAGAAAGGGAACGGCCAGGGCGATACCCGAGCTCTGGTAAAGTTTGACCATCTCGGCCGAGAGACGGCCGGAGGAGGTCAGCGGCTTTTCGCCGATCACCGCCTTGGGCTCAAGCCCGGCCGCCATTTGGAGAAGGTGGTGGTGCTCCGGGGTGGGCCCGCAGAGGCTGATGATCTCCGGCCCCACCTCCCGTCCCAGGCTGTCCAGGTCCTCAAAGGCCCGGCAGGACCAGATCCGGGCGGCCTCCCGGGCCTTGGCCGGGTCCAGGTCCACCACCCCGGCCAGCTCCACCCCTGGGTGGACCTGAAAAGCGTGAGCGTGGGTCAGGACCATCTCGTCCCCCGGCCGGTCAAAGAGGGCTCCTATCCGGCCGCAGCCCACCACGGCCGCCCGGTACCCGCCCACCTAACCATCCTCCGGCTTCTTGGCCATCACCTGCTGGTTGATCCGCCTTAATCCCGGCTCCGCCCTGAGGAGGTCGATCACCTCCCGGGCCGAGAAGTCCGGGTTGACAGGATAAAGGCGGTCGAAGACGGCCTTCAGGAGGAGGTAGTCTCTCTCCTCGTCCAGGGTCACCCTGAGCTCGGGCCAAGCCTCGTCGGCCCGGGCCGGCCAGTTGGCCAGCCGGTATTGGCCGGGGCGGGTATAGATGTAGTAGCTCACGTGGACCCGGTCCACCGGGTCGTCGGTCAGCCGGTCGACCTCTTCCAGGAGGCGGCGGGAGAAGACCTGGACGTCGAAGCCGTCGGGAAAGGTCCGCTCCACGGTATTGGCGGCGTAGTCGCAGCCGGTCTCATGGAACAGGCGGATGACCTGGTCGATGTGACGGTGGTCGATCAAGGGGCAGTCGCCGGTGAGCTCCACGATCAGGTCGGCCTCCACCGCCCGGGCCGCTCCCAGGACCCGGGCCAGGACATCATCCTGGCTGCCCCTAAAGCAGTCGCAGCCCAGAGTCCGGCAGAGGGACTCGATGGCCTCGTCCTCGGGGTTGGTGGTGGTGGCCACCACCACCCGGTCCACCAGCCGGCTCCTTCTGACCCGCTCGACGAGCCGCTCCAGGGAGGGCTTCCCGGCCAGGTCCAGGAGGACCTTGCCCGGCAGCCTGGTGGAGGCTGTCCGGGCCTCGATTATGGCCGCGACCGGCTCCCGGCCCGACCAGGAGAGGTTCAAACTGGCGTCCTCAAGGGGCATCAACACTCCGATCCGGGCTGCCCTCATTGGGTCACGATACTGCCTCCCCTCGGCGGGTTGCACAATTCGGGCCATTAACGGATGTTTGAAACCGGTGGCATGCCTATTGCTTCGACTGCTCCAGATCGGCTTTGAACCGGGATAAGCAAGCGCCTGAGGTGGGAACCTATGAGCGTCACCGAGCCACTGGCCGCCGGCCCTGAACCGGATCACCTGGGGACCAACCTGGCCGCCCTTTTCTCCGCGGACCCGGAGATGGCCCATTGGCTTGAGCGGGAGCCGGACCAGGACTGGGCGGAGACGGCCGTAAACCCGGACGGCAGCCCCAACCTCCGCCTTCGCCTGGGGCCTAAGTCGATCCTCCTCTCGGACCCGGCCGATCCCTGGGCCGGGCCCGGGAAGGCAGCGGCCGGGGCCGAGCGGAAGGCGGGTTACTTCAGCCTGCTGATCGGGTTGGGCCTGGGCCACACGGCCGAGGCCATCGCCCAGATCATGGAGCCGGGCCATCGGATCCTGGTTGTCGAACCTTTGGCGTCAATTATCCGACAGGCTTTCCGCCGGACCGATTTAAGTCGCCTCCTCAGCTCCGGGGCCCTGATCCTGGCCGGACCGGAGGAGAACCGGCTGGAGGCCGCGGTCTTGAGGCTGCTGGAGGGCCGGTTCGGGGCCGGGGGAGGGTTCCCGGTCTATGAGGAAGGCTATACCCGGGAGGCGGCTCTGGATATCCACTACCAGGGCCTCCGCCAGGCGGCCCTGGGGCTTATCAGGTCCAGGATGAGCATGGGCCTGGCCACGGCCGCCTATGGTTTGGAGGTGGGGCGGAACGAGGTTCTGGCCACCCCCAGGCTCCTGGCCCAGCCCGGGGTGAACGATCTGGCCGGGGCCTTCCAGGGCCGGCCGGCCGTCCTGGTCAGCACCGGCCCTTCCCTGGCCAAGAACATCCACCTCCTCCCCTCGGCCGGGGAGGGGGCGGTGATCATCGCCCTGATCCAGGCCTTAAGACCGCTCCTGGCCTACGGGGTCAAACCCGACCTGGTCTGCTACGGGGACGTCTACTCCGGGAACTGGTCCCACTTCAGGGGGCTGACGGCCATCCCTGATCTGCCCCTGGTGGTCTACCCCAACACCGCCCTGGACCTGATCCGGCAATGGCAGGGTCCGCTGCTGGTGACCGAGCGGCTGGAGAACCAGAGACCGGACTTCTTCGGCCGGCTGTGGCGGAAAAAGGGCGAGATCGGGCAGGGGGATGCCTCGGCCCACCTCCTTCTGGCCCTGGCCCGGCACCTGGGCGCGGACCCCATCATCCTGGTGGGCCAGGATCTGGCCCGGGAGGGAAGTACGGGCCACTTCAGCCAGGTGGATAACCGGGAGAGGATCAGCCTGACCAAGGACGGGCAGATCAAGATCGACCTGGATGACCAGTACTCGGCCCAAAACCTGGATAAGACCTTTTTTCAATGGTCGACCAGCCACGCCCCCGGCTACTTCGGGGGGACGGTGGTCACCGACTTCCTGGAGCAGATCTACGACTTTGAGAGGATGATTCGCAACAGCCGGGCCCGGGTCATCAACTCCACCGAGGGCGGAGCCAGGATCAAAGGCGCTCTCCAGATGCCCCTGGTCGAGGCCCTGGCCAGGCACTGCGGCGAGCCGGTGGACAAGGGGCCCATCCGGTCCCTGGGCCGGAAAAGCCGGACCGTGGATTACGAGGAATGCCTGGCCGCCCTGGACGGCGAGGCCGAGGCCATGGAGGGGGTGGTCGGGATGGCCCGGCAGGGCCTGGCCAACTGCCGCCGGCTGAGGCCCCTCCAAAGCCCTGGGAGGGCAGGTCAAAATGCAAAAAATCTCGTTAAGAGCAGTAAATCAAACGATAAGTTAATTCAAAAATTGAACTCTGCCACCCGGGAGAGGATGCTTCTCTCCTTCTCGGTCATGGGCACCGGGGAGATGAAAAAGGTCACCGCCCTTGGGTCTGATCCGGCTCAAGCCGGGGTCCTGGAGGCGGTTCTCCGCCGCCAGGAGCTGATCTTCCGGGCCTTTGAGGCCGGGGCCCGGGACTTGGCCCAAGCCTATCGGACCAGCGGCGACCTTTTGGAGCGGTTCCTGGAGGCCCGGGACCGGGTCGACCAATCGCCCCAGGAGCCTGGGACCCTGCTGGAATGGGGCCGGGCCCTGGAGGAGCTGGGGGAGGCGGGCCGGGCCGGGCAGGTTTATGACCGCCTGGTGGAGCTTTTCCCGGGCTCGCTCCCGGGCTGGGAGCTCAAGGCCCGCCTGGCCCTGAGGCAGGAGAACTTCCGGGAGGCGGAGAGGGCTATCGGCCGGTTAACCGGTCTCCCCCAGGGCCGGGCGATCGCCGAGGAGCTGGGAGAAGAGCTGGAGACAACCCTGGAAGGGTTGCTGGCCCACGCCGACCAGGATCTGGCCCAGGGCTACTTTGCCCGGCCGCTTCTCATGGCCCGCAAGTACCTCCAGGCCAGGCCTGGCGAGGCCAGGGCCGAGGCCGTGGTCAGGGCCGCGGAGAAAGGGCTGGCCGAGAGCATCATCAAAGCCCAGACCGGGGTCGAGGACTCCGCGACCCTCCAGGAGCGCTACCAGGAGATGCTCCAGGAGGCCCGGACCCTGGGCCGCGAGGGCCGGGGGCTGGAAAGAGCCCTGGAGATACTCAGCCGGGCGGTCTCCCTCCTGCCGGGGAGGCTGGAGGCCCGCTGGGGGCTGGCCACCACCTTTCACGCCCTGGGCCGGTTGGAGGAGGCGGAACGGGAGTATGCCGCCCTGGTCGGCCTGGAGCCCGACAACCATCAGCTGAGGTACGAGCGGGGGCTGGTCCTGATCAAGCTGGGCCGGCTCGGCCAGGGGCTGGAGGAGCTGGTCCGGGCGGCCGAGGGAAACCAAAACCTGGCCTCCTCCCTGCCCCAGGTGGGAGAGCTTTTTATCCGGGCCGGCCGGCCCGAGGCCGCGGTCAGGGTCCTGGAGAACCATCTGGAGCGTCAGGAGGCCGATCACCGGTCCTGGTCCCGCCTGGGGGACTGTTTTCTGGAGATGGGGAAAGCCGAGGCGGCCGCGGCCTCCTTCCGCCGGGCCCTGGAGCTCCGGCCCGGGTTCGGGCCGGCCCTGGAGGGCCAAGCCAGGCTGTCGGGTCGGGCCGCGATCGGCCGGGTCGGCCGGGCCGGCTGATTGGGCGAGGGACGGCCATGGAGACACTGACCAGAGAAGAGCTCCAAACCGGCCTGGCCGGGGTGGGAATCGAGCCTGGGGATACGATCCTCCTCCATTCCAGGCTCTTCGGCCTGGGCCGGCCCCGGGACGCAACCGGCGAGGCCGAGGTCTGCCGCTTCTTCCTGGAGGCCATCCTGGACCTCCTGGGTCCGGAGGGGACCCTGGCCGTGCCGGCCTACACCACCCAGGTGGCCCGGGAAAACCTGCCCTTCACCGTCGAGGAGACGATCCCCAACTACGGCCTTTTGCCCGGGTTCGTCTTCAACCGGCCCGATTTCGTCAGGAGCCTCCATCCCCTGGAGTCGGTGGCCGCCAGGGGGCCCCGGGCCCGGATGATCTGCCGGGGCGGCGGGACCTCCAACTACGGCGCCCGCTCGCCCTTTGACCAGATGGTCAGGCTGGGGGCCAAGAACGTCTTCCTGGGGCTGGAGATAAAAGAGGCCGTCTCCCTGGTCCACTACATCGAGATGCACTACGGGGTCCCCTACCTCTACAACAAGCTGCTGCGCTGGCGGCCCCAAGAGGCCGGGCGGCTGGCCTCCGTTCCCTACACGGCCAGCGTCCGCTACCTGGACTACCAGGTGAGTTGGAACCTGGATCGGTTCCAGGAGGACCTCCTTTGCTCCGGCCTGGTCAGGTCGGCTCGGGTGGGCGGGGGAATAATCCGGGCCGTACCCTGCCGGGACCTGGTGGAGGCCGGGTATGACGGGCTGGACCGGGACCTCTACTACTTCCTTGACTCTCCCCCGGACTTCGTCTACGGCTGCCCGCCCTTTGACGGGCCGACCCTGGACCGGGAGAGGGCCGCCCAGGAGGGAACCACCGGCCGGGGAGGGGAGACCCGGGAGGTGGTCAGGAGGATCTCCGCCGGGGCCCCCAGGCTGGCCGGTCTGCTGGACCCGCTCCTGGAGAACCTCCACCCCGGCTCACGCAAGGCCCTCCTCCGGACCCTGGCCGGGGCCGAGGGGCCTTTTCTCCACCTGGCCGAGGATTTGGTCGGGCTCCAGCTGGAAGCGGCGGCGGGGCGGGGCCTGGGGCCGGAGGACCTGGCCAGGGCCTACGCCCGCTTCTGCCTGGACACGATCCGGGAGCAGCTGGAGTTCCGGACCAGCCGGTCCTACTCCCTCTCCGACTACCGGACCGCCCTGGAGACGGTCTACCTTCAAGACGAGGTCATGAGCTACTACCTGGAGGGCCTCCTCCTCAGCCAGGTTCTCTGGGACAACCACCGCCGCCTGCTTCTCTTCGGCCAGAACCATTTCTTCGCCCCCTTCTGCCTGACCAGCGCCAGCCATTTGGAGGTGGGTCCGGGTCACGGCTGGCTGACCCTCCAGGCCCTCCGCTTCGGGGCCGGAAGGGTGAGAGCCTTTGACGTCAGCCCCGAGGCCCTGAGAATGACCGCCGGTCTGCTCGCGGCCGGCGGCTTCGGGCCGGAGAGGTACGAGCTTCGCCTGGAGGACGTCCAGGCCGCCCTGCCCGCGGATCAGGGCAGCGTGGATACCCTGGTGGCGGGGGAGGTCCTGGAGCACCTGCCCGATCCGGCCGCCTTTCTCAAGGAGGTCCGGCGGGTTCTGGCCCCGGGGGGGGCGGCCTGGCTGACCACCGCGGCCAACGCCCCGGCCATCGACCACCTCTACCTTTTCCGGTCCACGGAGGAAATCCGGGCCATGATCAGGTCCGCCGGCCTGGAGATAGAGCGGGACCTGGTGGTGGAGGCCGGCTTGATCGGGGAGGCCAGCCTGGAGAACTACGGGGCGGTGGTCCGCCGGGGGGAGGGATAGGTGGAGCTTCATCACCTGGGTCTCATCCTCAAGACCGAGCGCCAACTGGAGGGGCTCAAAGGCTTGCTGGGGCTCACCGAGACCGGCCGGGGGTTCGTGGAGAGGTACCAGGCCAGGTGCGTCATGCTGGAGGGGCTGGGGATCAGGATCGAGTGCATCTTCGCCCGGGAGGGCCCCCTGGCCGCCTACAACCAGGGCCAGGGCGGGCTTCACCACCTGGCGGTCAAAATGGAGCCGGGCGATGAGCCGCCCCAGCCGGAGCTCCTCCTGGAAAAGGAGCCGGTGGCCGGGATCATGGGGTTGAGGGTCAACTTCATCCTCCCCCTCCTGGCCGGGCTGCCGGTGGAGCTAGTCCAGGAGGAGGGCGAGCCCGGATATTTCATGAAGAATGCCAGAAGGTGAAGATAATAGGCAGGCACTTAAAATGCTTACGTTGTTTTCGAGGTGATTAAACATGGCGACAGTTTGTTACCTTTGCCAGGTGGGGAATCTTTGGCGTTCTTCACCCTTCGGGCGAGCCGATTTGGCCGCATCTGCTGCGGTGCGTGACACTCGGCATAGGGCGACTATAGCCTCATGTCCCGCGCCTTGCATCTGCGGCCAACTCGACTCGTGAAATATCCGGGCGAGCCATGAGCGGTCATTACGCCGATTACTCCCTCCTCCAGCGGGAGTATGCCGCGGCCCTGGCCCGGGAGGAGGCCGGAGCCAAGGGGGGTTTAAGGGTCTCCCTCCAGTCCAGCTTCACCATCGAGCCCCTGGCCGCCTACCTCTGGCGGGCCGCGACCTGGGAGGGGCTCCGACTCCGCTTCCAGGTGGGCGGGTTTGGCCAGTACTTCCAGGAGCTGTCCGACCCTGACGGGCCCCTGCACCAATTCGGCCCCCGGATGGTCTTTGTCTTCGCGGCCCTCGAACCCGGCCAAGCCCCGGCCGACTGGGCCGGACGGATGAGGGACCTGGCCGAGATCTTCACCCGGCTCTCCGAAGCCAGGCTGGTGCTGGCCAACCTGATCCGGCCGCTGAAGCCCTTCCGCCTCCGGCCCGGTCCCGAGGCGGAGGAGGTGGGGGAGGCCAACCGGCAACTTGAACGGGAGCTGGCCGG
>Ga0068714_10005350_pt1 | contig 13673 bp, 10 predicted proteins | sample MTBNYHSulfiMetaG_FD_62988 | JGI IMG/M metagenome (GOLD analysis project Ga0068714, IMG submission 62988) | Enrichment culture microbial communities from rom New York Harbor, USA that are MTBE-degrading - MTBE-NYH (New York Harbor Sulfidogenic)... | ecosystem: Environmental > Aquatic > Marine >... | reverse complement strand
AGCTTAAGGCAAAGTAGTTGCCTAACCACCCAATTCAATGGGCCGCGACGCCGATAAGCGTCGTGTCCCTTAGCTTCCCCGTATTAGTCGATTTCAATCGTAAATCTTCAGATCATATAGGAAGCTAACCTCCACTCTTTGTAGGTGGATTCCACAACAGGTTTTCCGAGGATTGCTTCCTGAAGTCGTGATTTTAAATTTCTCCCCTCAATACAATATTTCAAGTGGTAACCTCGGCTACCTCTATGGCCAACGAGGAAATAATTTACAATTGAAGATGTGAACCCTATAGTCCCTTAGCAAAAATGTCAGCAAAATGGTTAACTTGACAGTCAGTAAACTTTACAATAAACTTGAGGGTCAAAGAAGTACGTAGGAGGTAGATATGTCAAATCAGTCAGAGCAACCGAAGAAGCGAAAGGGTGTTACTGGATTGGGGATACCTGCTGGTCTCTTTATTGGTATGGGTGTTGGCTTTTTAATCGGTAATATTACTGCCGGTGTCTTCCTAGGTATAGGTGGCGGTTTTCTAATCATGATGATTCTGCGGATCATCCTTGGCGAATGGTAAAAATGTCCGCCTAAGAAACATGAATTGATGAGCAGAAATTCAGGTCGAGGCAGGGTCAGAAATAGCCATGCCTTTTCTGTCTATTTCCTTCGTTAATCATCATCGCCATGATTAGTTTATCACTCCAGGTTAGTGTATTCGATAATTATTCCCTTTGGCTCATTTTGAAAAACTGGTAAAGGAATATTCCGTTTACTTTTTCCTGTAAGTGCGCTTTCCGAACTTTGTCTCGCCATACAACCCTTCCAATCGAAATCACTTATGGTCCACCAAGTTGATGATGATTCAATAAATATTTATTCTTTGTGACGGAAAAGGTCACCATCTCCCCTTTTTTTAAATTCTAATTTTCAAACAAATCTATGAAATTCAATAGGTTTAAGTATCCCATCCGTTTTGGCATTGAAATTGCCCTTTAACAAATCAGATTCATTAATAAAAAAGTACCGCTAAAGCTAAACCACGAGCGATCGTGGGACAGAAAGCCACGGGACCTATTGGGGTAGCCAGGTTACTGAAGTAAAAGAAGTTTTTGCACCCGTGGTCAACGTTGTCACGGGCTTTTTATTTTTGGAAACGATTCCTTGAATATGAGAAATTACATCATCAATAAGATCATTTGCTTTCAATACCGCCTCCGAAAGGTCATCGGAAAGAAGATGGCAAGATGGATTTGTATGTGGATCGAAAAAACCTTTACCACTCTATTTGGAAGAGAGATCTATTGAGAGGAGGGATAAAAGATGTGCAAAGCATTGAGTTCCGATTTATATTGTACGAATTTCAAATGCCCCCACAACTTATTCTGGGAAGAGTTAAACCTCGATAGAGACAAAATCCAAATGACGGACAGGGCGATTGAGATAAGAAACTGTTGCTGTTTAATCATACACCCGTGGACTCCGGAGGAAATTAGTGACGCATGGGGTCTCAAAAAAGAGGCGGTCAGGTGTTCCGAAGAAGAGGCATTTAGGAAGGTGCAGAAGAAAATCCGGATTCACAGGAGAAGCCCGCTGTCGACAAGAGCCCTTAATAGGGATATTTTGGTCTGAACCTGCTTCTCGGTAGACGATTTGAATTTTAGGAGATTTCCAAACGTCGATGCTATCAACTCTATTAAGGACTTAGGTGGAGATGGAAAAAGTTAAAATTGTTATACGATATAGCGATGGTAGGGTAATCAAGGGTTTTACTCAGGATTTTTTTCCGACCAAAGAACTTTTTCATCTTACTCCGCTTGATAACCCCTCTGGCGGGTCGATCGAAGTTTCTATGAAAGACCTGAAAGCTATTTTCATGGTTGTGGATTTCGTCGGGCACCCCCAGTATAGAGAGCGCAAGAAGTATGTTGAAGGAGAAAAGCCTTCCGGTCGAAAAGTGGAAGTGACTTTTATCGATGGTGAAGTGTTGGTTGGGTCAACCCTGGGCTACGATCCTAAACGACAAGGCTTTTTCATCTTTCCAGCAGATCCAAAAAGTAACAATATAAGGGTATATGTAGTTTCCTCTTGTGTGGAAAAAGTTCGCTATCTATAATTCCACCTCAATGTTCTTCTGCCACCTATCCCTTTGCGGGCTTCGTGTCTGACAAAAAGGGCTATTTTCATTTGCCGGAGAACGAAGGTAGCAATGACTCTGCCCTTTGTTTATTTCTTTCGGTAACCATCAACCCCTAGATCATCTTGCCCTTGAAGATAGGTGAAATTAATTTTCAAGAATTGTTTTGAAATTGTCTGTTAGGCCAAATTCATCCATAACACTCAATCCCTCACCCCACCCCCTTCCTTCAATGAGGAAAAAGGAAGAGTCAGGGAATGAGAATTACCTTAGTCCGTCTTCTTTTTTAGCTTCTTCCTTTTTCAAACCACCAATTCTTGGGTGAGGTCGGCCCGAATCTGTAACAACGATCACTACGAGGATCTCATCCGATCGGGGTGCGTCCGAAACTCTCACGGACATGGCATCAAAATGAGATCGGACAAAGGCAGCATCTTTGTAATGGAGCGGAACATCAATCTCTGTTCCCGGACCTCCTATTTTTTTGGCTGAGGGAATAATGGCCTTTCCCCCGCCCACCGCTTCTCTTAAAGGTGTCCCAAGCTTAGGATGCAAAATGGCTGCGGCATGTTCCAATTCTCCATCCGCTCCGACGATGGCGGCTTTCCCATAACTCTCAGCATTTTTAGGAGATATCTTCAATGCCTCAACAGCCCTCTTCCCCAGGACACTCCCTAACTCTTCACCGATATCAATGAGTTCATCCAATTTCTCGACATATTTCCCCGCAAAGGGATTCTTAATGAGTGCTATGGCAGCTGCTTTCCGAGTAGGTGGATCAACCTTTTTCCCTCCTTCTACCACCGTTTCCTCTACAATGGTAAGATACTTTCTGACTTCCATTTGCTCACCTCCGATGAATGAAATAAACGCTTGGAGCAAAGGGCATGGCGCAGAGGGTTAAGCTCTATGCTCTATGCCCTATGTCCTGTATACTATATTGCTATAATTTAATTAACGCAGAATCCAAGGACTTCGTCCAGGTAACCCTTCCTTGCAAGGCAATTAAGGCCCCTTTGATCAATCCCTTCTGACAGATTGAATGTGCTTTTGAGAGTCCGTTGTCTAACGCTTCCCCAATCTTTTCCTGGGATAATTTTCCTACTTTGACGGTGACCCACTCTCCATGGATATCCGTATCAGGGTAGATCTCTTCTGCCAGAGACTTCGTGATCCCTGGTTCTTCGATATTCGTAAAGTTTCCAATGATGGTCGCTGCCGCGTCGGATAGCGAAGCGGTCTCAGAGAGAACGGTTGCTGCTGAAGCGATCCCTTTCGTAAAACTCCTCCCCCCAAGTCCACTGGTGGCCACTCCAGCAATGCCCATAGTGGAATCAATTGAAATGAGATAAGTAGGATGTCTTGCATCGATCTCTGTTTTTACTCCAACTCTTGCCACCTCCCCTTCTCTTAATCGGATGGCAATGTCTCCTCCATTATCGACGATGATTTTCGTTCCCCCTTTGCTAAATATGAAATCTGCCACAACATCAGAGGTTGTTCCGGCGACCGCAGCGAGAGGAGTTAAATCCGGCTCTTCCATCTTTTTTGTGGCTTCAACCATTCTTCGAACCACATCGGGAAACTCCTCCTTGATTTCCAACCCCTGTGATTTCTTCTTTAATACCGGAAGGAATTTTGCTAAGTCTTCAAGACCCCGAATTGCCAGATGAGCCGCCTCTTCTGCCAATTTAACAAGAGGCTTCCCATTCTCAAAGGCACTGATGAGCATATGCATGGGGCCATAGTCAACAAGAACGGTTCCGTTGGGTAAAATTTGAATGATGTTGGTCTCTTGTACCTTCCCTGCCCTTTGCATCGTTATAAATTAAATTCCAATACCCAATTTCCAAAATCAAATCCCTCCCCACCTCCCTTTGCTAAAGGGAGGAGAAAATCCCCCCCTTTGATAAAGGGGGGCGAGAGGGGATTATCTTATTGGAGCTTGAAGTTTGGAATTTTTGTCATTGATCATTGAAATTTATTTGGACATTGGCCTGCCTGCGCGAAGCCGCTCTCGCCTGCCAAAGAACTTGTTCGGCGAGCAGGTCGGCGAAGGCAGGTATTTGGGCATTGGTTATTTATCTCTTTATCTCCTTCAGGACATCTTTTAATTTTCGTATCTTCTCTTGATGGCCACCTATTTCCAGATATTCTTTTAATCTCATCGTATACTCGAGAGGGACGACCGTTGCTGGAGTAGGAACATAGGTAAAAGCCCTGACCATCACCTTTTCAACATCCACCAAGAAAGTGATTCCTCCCCCTGGAAGGATATAAACTGGTGCTCCTCCCACGGTCAACTTCGCCCGGTTTTGATGAATGGCTTGGTTGAGTTTAAGGGGAATCTTGGTAACCCCTGCCCTGGCGCTTCCACCCGACCCACCAATAAAAACAGCAGAAACTCTCGAGGGTTGACAGTTCGAAGCAATCATATCCACTGCTTGTTTCGCCTTTGGAGTCAACTCGATCTGGGTAAAAATTCCATCCTTTTCCAAACGAAACATCGCCGCTTTTTCAGCCGTCGTCTCGGTGATCAGGACGGTCATCCCGGGTCTGCCCATCTTTAGGTCAAATCCATCAATCACCTCAATGGGATCTTCGATGGGTGTCCCTCCCCAGCCTCGACCATGCTCGCCAAAGTACCGACCCGGGGTGGATTTTCTTGCTTTCAACTTGATGCCACTATACTTTGCACCCAGTTCCTTTCCTGCAGCATGCTCTGTGAATTGTCCAATCAGGTGAGCATCGAGGACAATGACTTCATCTGCAGCTTCTAAAAAATACCTCCCAAAAAGCCCCATGGAGGCACTGCCGCAGCCCACCCTCATCCTCTTTCCGGTCTCACCATCAATGATAGGAGCTTTGCCTACCTGGAGAATCAATTCAGATCCATCCTCTACCTTAAGATGGACCTCTTTCCGGTTGGCAATGTCAACAATGAGCTTTGTTACAGCGATGCCGTCTTTCCCTGTTAAGAGATTGGCTCCTCCTAAAGAAAGAATCTTAGAACCATATTCTTCTGTACAGAGATGTCCAACCCTCTTTTTCCCTATCAGCACAGGGGCGCCTTCATTGCCCATATGCAGATCTGTATCCACCTTGACCTTGATGCCACTGTAACTCAGCGGCGCCTCTGTGACGACCGTGACCACATCGATGCCCTTCAACCGGGATCGGACAATATAAGGGGCAGGTTTTGTATCGGGATAAGTGGTTCCGGCTCCGATGCCGGTGATCAATGGTCTTCGAATGACCTCTTCATAATCTTCACCCACAATCCCCTTGATATCTTCATAAGATTGAAGCGGAATGTTCCGGACCAATTCTCCATTGAGATTGACGAATCGCTGACAGGCTCCTGTATTACCAGTTTTGATATAGCAGGTGATCGGGCACGATAGACACTTCATACCCCCTTCCTTTGGTTCTGGCTCAGGCCCGATGGCCTCCTTTGGACAGACTTTGGTGCAGGCCTGACAATCGACACAGATTTCAGAGATAGAGGCTTTCTTTTCTGTAGCCATGGAAATGGCTCCAAGGGGACAAACCTCTGTACACAAACCACATCCAATACAAGTTTCCCAATCGACAATCATTGTTTCAACCCTTCTCAGGGTTCAAGCCTGCCTGCCGGCAGGCAGGGATTCGAGGGGACCAGGGTTCAAGTGACAAAAAATATTTTGTATCACTTATTTTGATTGTAGATTTTTTTACTTGACCCCCTGAACCCTCGACCCCTAAAACCCTTTTATTGAGGTTTACTGGTTACGATCTTACGATTGGGGGGCGGAGTGTTTCTGCTCACGCCGCTCTTCATCACCCCATCAATGAGCACACATGCAATCCCCGGGATATCACCTGCTTCAATGGCAGAGAGGGCATCTCTTCCGACCGATCCCATGGGGGCATCCATGACTACCAGATCCGCTTCCTTCCCCACTTCAATCGTTCCTCTATTTAATTTGTAAACCTTTGCTGTATTCCCCGTCGCCATAGCAATGGCTTCTTCCGCTTTGACGCCGCAGAGGGAAGCTAAAAAGTTGATCACCCTGAGAATTCCCAGAGGAATCACGCCCGTTCCGGAGGGGGCATCATTACCAATAATGATTCTTGGAAACGCATTTATTTCTTTCACAATCTTCGCCACATCCACGATCATCTTTGAGTTCCCGCAGTGGGCAATCTCCAAAATCAAAGAGGTTTTTCGAATCAATTTTTCTGCTTCAGCGATGGAGATAGCCGTTGGCCCTCCATTAATATGTGAGACGATATCTGGATCCGTAGCGATCACATCATCAGCAGGAACTGTTGTGCTTCCGGGGATAGAGGTCCCCCCCGTATGCATCATCACGACCATTCCATATTTCTTGGCCCATTTAACCATCGGCGCTGCATCCTTTGGGTTTTTCACTCCTCCTAAACCAACCTCTCCTACCACTTTAACACCTTCTTTTGCCAGCTCCTCAAAATCTTTTTCCTGCAGGCCAGGTTCAAGAATAAGGCTTCCACCCAAGACCTTCACCCCTGCAGGTCGAGCGCTGGCAAAGGATTTAGCAGCCAGGACCGCGAGGGCTTTTGTTCCGGCCACATCTTTAGGTCTCCCGGGGAGATGAACCTCACCGGCTGAGATGAGAGTGGTCACGCCACCGTGGAGTGAGGATTCAATGAAATCCAACATCTTCTGCCGGGGTGTAAAATCTCCGATAACAGGATGGCAATGGGAATCAATGAGCCCGGGAGTGATGGTCATCCCTCCGATATCCATCACCTGATCCACTCCTTTTGTATTGAGGTTCCTTTCCTTGCCCACATTTTGAATCAACCCTCCCTCGATGATAAGGGTGTCGGCATGCAGGACAGGATTAAAAATATCCCCTGAAACCAAAGTGCCAATATTTTTAATCATCAGTTTAGTCATTTACTCCCCCTTTTTTCCTCAGATGACGTGTCACGTGTCCGTATTAAATACGAATTACTGATCACTGATTACTGCTTTCTGTCTACTGCCTACTTTTACTTTTTTGAACTGCTTCTAACACTCGTTCTAAATTTGCGGGTAGATGATAAATCCTTTGGCCAATCGCATCAGCAATCGCATTCAAAATTGCTGGAGCAGATGGAATCAAAGCCGGTTCCCCCACTCCTTTTGCCCCAAAAGGACCTGTGGGCTCCTCCTCCTCAACGATGATAGGAGTCACCTCAGGAACATCTTTCGATGTTGGAATGAGATAATTGGCAAAGGAAATTGTTTCGCCCTGGACAAACTCCTCCATCAAAGCAAGCCCCGTTCCCATGGTAACCCCCCCCATAATTTGACCCATCACATTTTTTGGATGAATGGCCTTCCCGACATCATGGCTGGCAATCACCCGATGAACTTTCACCTTACCTGTTTCCGTATCTACCTCCACTTCTGCTAAATGAGTTGCAAAGGCATAAGTCGCATAAGGAGCACCTTGCCCAGTCTCGGGATCGAGCCGACTCGTCTCCGGATCGAAAGAGCCTTCTCCCCTCAATATCCTCCTGCATCTCTTAGCGACTTCTTGAACTGGAAGAGAAGTTGTCAAACATGTCCTCGATTTGACCTTTCCTTCTTCAAAGAAAAGATCTTTTTCATCGATGCTTAATAGTTGACTGGCTTCCTGGATGGCCACCTGTTTCAAATTTTTGATTGCTTTGAGAATGGCATTCCCAGAAATGTAAGTCTGGCGACTGGCTGAGGTAGCCCCCGCATCCGTGGTCACGGCAGTATCTGCCCGAATGAAGCGAATCTCACCTAAAGAGACCCCTATCGCTTCAGAGGCAATTTGTAGAAGAACCGTATCAGAACCTTGTCCAATATCCGCCACCCCTGTAAAAAGCCGGACCTCTCCATCTGGGTCGATCTCCATCTGCGCTGTGGACGGATTGGCGATTCCCGTATTGCCAATTCCGTACCACATCGAACCGACACCAATTCCTTTCTTGATGAAGGGTTTTCCCGAATCTTTTTTTGAGATGACCAAGCGATCTTTCCATTCTTTCACTTTTTTCAACGTCTCCCCTATCCCAACACTAGCCATCAAGGTTTGACCTGTGGCTGTTTCTGACCCAGGGCGGAGACAATTTTTAAGGCGAACCTCCATGGGGTCCATCTTCAATGCTTCGGCGATCAGATCTATCTGAGATTCATGAGCAAAGGCCATCTGAGGTACTCCGAACCCCCGCATGGCACCGGACCACGAATTGTTGGTATAGGCCATCCGGCTTCTCACATTAACATTCGGAACCTGATATGGACCTGAGGCATGAACCGCCGATCGAATAGCAACGGTTCCCCCATAAGAGGCATAAGCCCCTGTGTCACCCAAGATATCCACTTCGATGGCAGTCAGCGTTCCATCTTTTTTCGCTCCGCTCTTGTATCGTATCTTTAACGGATGGCGTTTGGATGTGGCTTGGAAGACTTCTTCCCGTGAATAAACAATTCTTACCGGTTTTCTGAGATGAAAAACAGCCAGGGCCAGCAAACACTGGACTGTGATGTCTAACCTTCCCCCAAACCCTCCACCCGTGGCACACTGAATGATCCTCACCCGGTCCAACGGCAAGGAGAGAATAGAAGCCACCTCTTTCTGGTCATAATGGACATTTTGAGTCGGGCAAACGACTGTGATTCTTTCTTCATCATCCAGATAAGATATCCCTGCATCTGGCTCCAAATAGGCGTGATCAATCCATGTAGTCGCATAAGTTTCTTCGATAATCACCTCGGCATTTTTAAACCCTCTCCGGACATCTCCCTTGACGACATGAAATTCAAGAAGTAAATTCCCCTTTTCGTGAATCAAAGGAGCATGCGGTTGGAGGGCTTCTTCTGGATGATGGACGGAAGGAAGGGGTTCATAAACAACAATCAGTTTTCTGGCTGCCTCTTCCGCCGCCTCTTCTGTTTTTGCAGCGACCAATGCAATAGGATCACCGAGATACCTCACGCGATCCGCAGCTAAGATGGGCTGATCTTTGGTGATGGTTCCGATCAGATTCTTTCCGGGAATATCTTTCGCAGTAAATATCCTCTCTACACCTGGAACTCTGAGCACTTCTTCCATATTGATCTTCACAATCTTTGCATGAGGTTTTGAACTTCGAATAACTTTTAGGTGGAGAGGTCCTTGGTAAGGTAAATCTGCGCCATACTTTGCTTCTCCCAAAGCTTTTTCCAGAACATCCACCTTTGGAATTTCAATCCCTACCTGTCTCATGTTTATTCTTCTAAGGCCTTTCTCATCGCCCTTTTAAATAAAGCTTCTACCACTGGCTTTTTATAGGGAGTTGAAGGCCGGACCCCACTTCCAAGGATCATTGTCTCAGAAATTTTTAGAGAAGCTTTTTGCAGAACCTCTTCATCAGACGATTTCCCCCTTAAAAAAGCTTCGGCCTCTGACATCCTTTGGGGAGTGGGAGTCACTGAGCCCACAGAGATACATATGTCTTCAATGCGATGTTTTCTTTTCTCGGTTTGGAGGACAATGGCAACACTCATCCTGGCGATGGCCATGGCATCCCTTCTGGCTAACCTTACAAAGCTGCTCCGCACCTCTGGAGAAAGTTTTGCAAATATAATTTGAACCAAAAGCTCATGGGGTTTTAAAGTCGTTTTATAAGGACCTTTAAATAATTGAGAAAGAGGAACTTGCCTTTCTCCTTCCTTAGACACGACCTTCCCCGTGGCGTTCAATACCATCAGCGGAGGAAGGGTATCTGCTGCGGGAGATGCATTCACAATATTTCCACCAATGGTGCCGACGTTTCTGATCTGTGGAGAACCAATCTCTGAAGCGGCATCGGATAGAACTTTCCCATATTTTTTCACTAAGGAAGATGAACTTATTTCAGAATGGGTAACGGCAGCACCGATAGAAAGGGCGCCGTCCATTTCTTCGATCTCCCGAAGTTCTTCTATTCTGGTGATATCGATAAGCCAGTGAGGACTGTGATTTCCATTCCGAAGACCGATCACCAGATCCGTCCCTCCAGCAATAATTCTGGCTTTTCCCTCGGCCTGCCACAACAAATCGCAGGCTTCTCCAATGGTATTTGGAATTTTATAGTCAAAAGGAGGAACCATAGAACCTGCTTAAGGTTGGAGGAAAGAGGGGCATTTCATTTGAGGCAAAAAATCTTTTGCCTCTTGCCTTAAGTCCTCCGGAGGAGGACGGTCCTCAAACCTCAGACGCTTTTTTAATGGCTTCGATAATTTGATGATACCCTGTGCACCGGCAGAGATGGCCGGAAATCGCTTCCTTGACCTCTTCACGGGTTGGCTGAGGATTTTTCTCCAATAGGGCTTTGGAAGACATCAATATCCCCGGAGTGCAAAAGCCACATTGGATCGCCCCATGATCAATAAAAGATTTTTGTAATGGATGAAGGGATTTGCGGCTTCCAAGGCCTTCTACCGTTTCGACCTTTCTCCCTTCCACTTTTGGAACCAGGATAAGACAGGCATTAACAGGCATCTCATCCAACAATACGGTGCAGGCTCCACATTCACCGATCCCACAACCTTCTTTCGTGCCGGTGAGACCGAACTTCTCACGAAGAAGTCGAAGAAGGGTCCAGTGAGAAGGCACTGCCACCTCAACAGACTTGCTATTTAATATGAACTTTATTGCTATTTCCATCATTGTCAATCTTTGCAGCCAACATGTTTGAGGTCTAAGGAGTAAGGTTTGAGGAAAAATCATGAGTTTTTGTCTCCACCCTCTATCCTCCAACCTCCAACAATTTTTTATTTCTTGGTATATTTCATGGCAAAGCCATCGTCGAGGGTCTCCGCAACGCCATGAAATGAAGAATGCCAACGACTGATGATCACTTTCTTGTCGGTATAGAAATCAATTGCCTCGTTGGCCCGGCCCCTGATATCTCCAAACATGGAGATTTTTTTCCCTCCCACAGGAAAATAGGCGATGGGAGCGGGCGTGCCAATGTTGATTCCGACCTGACCGACTTGGACCAGACGGGCAAACTCCCGTGCCCAACCGCCGTTTTCTGTATAAAGGTTGGCGGTGTGACCATAAGGACTTCGATTGATGACATCGACTCCTTCGGCAAGGTCTTTCACCTTCTTGAGGCAACGAACCGGACCAAAAACTTCTTCTTGAAAGATACGTATTTCGGGTTCAGCCTCAAAAACGGTTGGGCCGAGGAAGTACCCTTTGGGATATTTCTCAACCTTGGAATTTCTTCCGTCGAGAATCAGTTTTGCTCCATCTTGGATTCCTCGATCTACTTCTTTTAGGATCTTATCGAGTGCCTCCCTTGAAACGACTGGACCTAAGGTAACTCCTTTATCCATGCCATAACCCAATACCAGTTTCTTGGAAAGTTCGATGAATTTATCTTTCACCCTGTCGTAGACTTTTTCCACTGCCAAAACATTCGATACAGCAAAGCACCGTTCCCCGACATGACCAAAGCAGGAATCGACTACATTCTGCATCACCTCATCAATCACTGCATCCTCGGCGATGAGGACATGGTTCTTGGCACCTCCCTGACATTGAGCTCTCTTATCATGGTTGATGGCCGTCTTATAGACATGTTCCCCCACTTTTGAGGAACCTACAAAGGTGACCCCCACTGTTCCAGGATGAGTGATCAGGGCGTCTCCCACTCCGCTTCCTGACCCATGCAGAAGATTGATCACTCCTTTTGGAAAACCGCATTCCTCTGCAATTTCGATGATCCGCGTAATGGTTATTGGACAGAGGCGGCTCGACTTGATGATGGCGGTATCTCCAGCGGCAACGCCCCATACAAAATAAAGGGCAATCATGGCCGGAAAGTTGAACGGAGGGAGGAATACAAAGGGACCGAGCGGTTCCCGAATGTAAAGGGTATCGACACCTGTCCCAACATCTTCAGCATGGCTGCCCTTCATCAACTCCGGACCTGCGCAGGCATGTTCTACATATTCCATGGCCCGGGTGATTTCGCCCCTCGCATCTGTTAACGTTTTCCCATTTTCGTCAACGATCAGCTCAGCGATTTCATTGATATGTTTGTCAAGTTTCTCATGAAAATCGAAAAGGAGCTTCGCCCGCCGAGGAGGTGGGGTTGTCCTCCATCTCCAAAATGCCTCTTGGGCTGCCCTGACTGTCCGATCAATTTCTTCTTTGGTTGTTTCGGGACAAACAGCAATGACTTCGTCTTTTGCAGGATTTCTTACTTCCAACCATTGATCCGTTTTCGATTCCACCCACTGTCCGTTGATATAATTTTTAAGTTTTTTTACCTCCATCTCCAATCCTTTCAATCTGTTTTTTTTCAGCCTTCAATAAGTAAATTCGAATTTCGAAGCACGAAATCCGAAACAAATTCAAATGTTCAAAATACAAATGATCTGGACAAGGAATTTTTGAATTTTGAAATTTGGATTTTGATATCGTTTCGAAATTCGAAATTAGGATTTCGGATTTTCATAAAACTACCTTCCCATCATTCCTGGAAGAAAGAGGGCAATCTCGGGGAAAATCGTAATGATAATGACTGCCGCTATAATTGATAATAGAAATGGCAGAGCACCTCGGAAAATCTCTTCCATCGGTACATCTTTTGCCACTCCTGCAAGGGTATAGACATTGAGTCCCACGGGTGGAGTAATCAGCCCTGCCTCCATCATGAGCACGCAGATCACTCCAAAATAAATCGGGTCGAAACCTAATGTGGTGATCACCGGGAAGATGACCGGCATCGTCAAAACCATCATGGATATGGCATCTAAAAAGCAGCCGAGAACTAAATAAATCGATACGATGATTGCAAGGATGATATAGGGAGAGACTTGGAGGCCAGCCATCCAGGTCGATACGGCTGTGGGGATGGTAGAAAGAGCCAGAAAATAACTAAAAACATTGGCCCCCGCAACGAGAAATAGAACCATAACAGAAATCCGGACGGCTTCCAGAAGAGAGACAAAAAGATTATTAAGGGTCAATCTTCTTTTGAGTAAAACAATTACAAAAAGGGCTGTTGCGCCGATTGCACCAGCCTCAGTAGGGTTAATAAAACCCAAATAGATCCCACCCATCACCAATAAAAATACCAGTAATGTTTCCCACACTCCTGAAAGAGCTGATAATTTTTCCCTCCAGCTCACAACTCCATGTGTCATCGGAGCTAAACCCGGATTCATTTTAACTTCAACGACGACGATAGCTATGAATGCAAGGGAAAGGAAAACCCCGGGTAAGACACCTGCAATTAAAAGCTTCCCAATGGACTGTTCGGTAAGCATTCCATATATCACAAACCCAAGGCTGGGGGGGATGAGAAAACCAAGTGTTCCACCTGCGGCTACAACTCCTGTAGCAAGTTTTGGGGCATAGTTGAATCGTCTCATCTCTGGAAGGGCAATCATCCCCATGGCTGCCGCTCCGGCCACGGAAGAACCGCTTAAAGCAGCGAACCCAGCACATGCCGCAATGGTTGCAATACCCAATCCTCCCGGCAACTTTCTAAACCACTTGTCAAAGGTTTGATAGAGTTCTTGTGT
>Ga0068714_10005348_pt1 | contig 13681 bp, 12 predicted proteins | sample MTBNYHSulfiMetaG_FD_62988 | JGI IMG/M metagenome (GOLD analysis project Ga0068714, IMG submission 62988) | Enrichment culture microbial communities from rom New York Harbor, USA that are MTBE-degrading - MTBE-NYH (New York Harbor Sulfidogenic)... | ecosystem: Environmental > Aquatic > Marine >... | reverse complement strand
CAGCAGGGCTGGATCCTAAGTCCAGTGCGTCTGCCAATTCCGCCACTCTCGCACTGTGGATGCAAACTATCCCATTCACAAACTTTGATCGTTAACCACTTCCACTATTAAAAGTCAAGCACAAGAAGAATAACAAAGCTACTCCCAACTCACCACGTCGGCATTCTCTCCCTCTCCGCCGTCCTGTCCATCGGCACCCATTGAGTACAAATCATAGTCGCCATGCTCTCCGGGGTAACGGTACACGTATTCTTTACCCCAGGGGTCCTTTGGAATATCCTTGGACAAGTAAGGCCCATCCCAGTTGTCATGTCCCGAGTTCTTGCGCAGACCATCCAGTCCTTCTTCAGCGGGCGGATATTTCCCCACATCCAGGCGGTAAGCGTCGAGTGCGGTGCCCAGCATGGCTATCTGAGCTTTTGCAGCTTTCTGTTTGGATGAACCGACTTTCTGAAACATCTTGGGGGCTACCAATGCGGCCAGCAAGCCCAGGATGATCATAACGATGAGCAGTTCAATGAGGGTAAAGCCTCTCTGAGACTTCACTTTTGCGAGCTTTTTTTCTGCAAATCTTTTCTGCCTGATGAAATTGACCATGGCTCTCATCTCCAAATGTATCCTGTTTGGTTACCATACACACCCGTTCGACGTTCTCTTGTAACTAACTCGCCTTCAAGTGTCAATGAACGTCGAATGCCGAGGTTTCCTTTTGCATGGGATAAAGTTTTTCCCCTGGAAAAGGCCATTTGTCTGCATATACTCATGAATCGCATGCAAGGTTTTCTGTTTTTCCAAAGCCCAGAAGGGGGAGATCAATTCCTTCGGATGCGGATCTCCCGTCACTCTCTGAATGATCAGGTGGGGTGGAAGGAGTGCAAGGAAATCGCTTACTGTTGCCGCGTAGTCGGCACGTGTCAAGCATTCATATTTCCCCGCTCGGAACCATGTTTCCAGCTCAGTTCCGCGAATGACATAGAGCAGATGAATCTTCAATGCTTGCAGGTCTGTGGCGGCCAGAAAACGAGCCGTCTCCATCATGTCTTCTCTGCTTTCACCGGGAAGCCCCAGAATCACATGGGCGCAAACCGGAATGCCTCTCCTGCGCGTACGCTCGACCGCGTTGCTGAAGGCCTCCACATTGTGTCCCCGGTTAATGAGCGCCAGAGTTTTATCATGCGCGGACTGCAGACCGTATTCAAGCCAGACCAGGTGGCGTTTGCCAATCACGTGCAAGTGATCCAGCACTTCATCCGAAACACAATCCGGCCTCGTGCCAATGGTTAGTCCAACTACATCGGGAACGGACAAGGCTTCTGCATAAAGCTCTTTTAAAACTGCAAAGGGCGCATACGTATTGGTAAACGACTGGAAGTAAGCTAAAAACTTTTTGGCTTTGTAGCGTCTTGCGAGATATGATTTTCCGGCGGCTAATTGGTCAGTGATGCTCATTGAGTGCAAAGCCGCACCGGACCCGGATCCACGGGCGTTACAATAAATGCAGCCGCCATGCCCGAGAGTGCCGTCACGGTTCGGACAGGTAAGGCCGGCGTCGACTATTATTTTCTGCACACGGCAGCCGTAGAGGCGCCGGAGATATGAATTAAAATCACGGTAAAGAGCGTCAGACATCATACCAGTTTCTTTCAGGGAAATGGTTGATTATAGTAAATCCGATGCTCCGCGCCAAGAGAGCATAGCTCAAGCTCAAAGATTGAGGATCAGAAAAGATGGCAAACCATTATGATGTGATAGTTGTGGGAGCGGGCCATGCGGGATGCGAAGCGGCTTTGGCTGCGGCACGCATGGGCTGCAGCACGCTCCTGCTTTGTATATACCTCGATACTGTTGCCCATATGCCGTGCTCACCTTCGATTGGTGGAATAGGCAAGGGGCACCTGGTGAAAGAAATCGATGCGCTGGGTGGCGAAATGGCCAAAGTGACCGATTTAACGGCCATTCAGTTTCGCTGGCTGAATACCAAAAAAGGGCCTGCGGTCAGAGGGACTCGTACCCAGAATGACAAAGTGCACTACCGAGCCGTTATGAAGCACCGCTTGGAGCAACAGGAGAACCTGGATTTGAAGCAATCCCTCGTGGAATCGTTGGTGATCGAGGACAACAGGATTACAGGAGTAATCGACCAGGTGGGTGTCTTTTTTGAGGCATCAGCGGTTGTTCTAGCCACTGGAACGTTTTTAAATGGATTGGTTCACATTGGAACTTGCAGTATTCCTTCGGGCCGGGCCGGCGAATTTTCATCGACAAGTCTTGCTAATCAACTGGCCGCATTCGGCTTTGAAATCGGGCGCATGAAAACTGGAACCCCCGCGCGCCTCAGCCGCAGTAGCATCGACTTCACCATGTTCGATGAACAAAAAGGAGATTCGCAGCCCAGACCTTTTTCTCTGTTTACAGACGGAGTGAAGTTACCACAGGTCTCCTGCTTCATCGGAAGAACTCACCAGCGAACCCATGAGCTGGTTCGTCGTAATATTCACCTTTCGCCCCTTTATAATGGGGTGATTCGTGGAGTATCGGCCCGTTACTGTCCCTCTCTCGAAGACAAGATAATGAAATTTCCGCACAAGGATTTTCATCAGATCATTCTGGAACCTGAGGGATTGCAGACCGAAGAGATCTATGCCAGCGGTACTGGAAATTCCTTGCCGTGTGAGATGCAATATCAGTTGATCCGCTCTATCCCCGGCCTGGAGGCGGCAGAAATCATGCGGCCGGCTTATGCTATCGAATACGATTTCGTTCAGCCTACGCAGCTTTATCCAACCCTTGAAACCAAATTAATAAAGGGATTGTTTCTGGCCGGGCAGATCAATGGCACTTCCGGGTATGAGGAGGCCGCGGCGCAAGGATTATGGGCGGGAATCAACGCAACGGCGCTGGTACAGAAAAGGCCTGCTTTTGTCTTGGATAGATCGGAGGCCTACATGGGCGTACTGATCGATGATCTGGTTACGAAGGGCACCAACGAGCCCTACCGAATATTCACTTCAAGAGCGGAGTATCGACTGCTGTTGAGAGAAGACAATGCGGATCTAAGGTTATTGGAAAAGGGCTATCAGCTAGGGCTGCATAGGAGCGACGTTTACCAGGATATGGTCGAACGGCGTGAAGCCATTAAAGGTGAACTGGCGAGGCTTGCAAAGACTTTTGTACGACCGTCGGAAGAAATCAATGCATTCTTAGAGTCCAAAGGGTCGGCCCCCTTGTCAGAGCCGTCCAGTCTTGCAAGGCTGTTGAAGCGTCCCGAGCTAACCTATGAAAACCTAGATAGCATGGATTCTGCACCGGCAAATCTTGCTGAAAATGTTAAGCAACAAGTCGAGATCGAGTGTAAATACGCCGGCTACTTGAGGCGTCAAGAATCTGAGGCAAAAAAATTCAGGCAAATGGAGCTCGTTGCAATTCCTTCCGATTTTACGTTCGATGAGATTCCCGGATTATCAAACGAAATCAAACAGAAGCTCAAAAGTATGAGGCCCATCTCGTTGGGCCAAGCTTCCCGTATCCCTGGCGTCACACCTGCTGCTGTTTCCATTCTATTTGTTTACCTGAAAAGATTCCGGGACAGAGATGATGACTGCAATGTCGCCTGACCTTACAAAACGAGTTGTATTTAAAGCGCGAATGATTATGAGAAAATAGTTGCAAATGCAATGATAGTTCTTATAAGATGATTTGTAGTATTTGTGACATCCATCCACATGCGATTAGGAAAGGTAGAAATCATGGAGGGGCAGAACGAAAAAGATTTTATCGGAATCCTAAGAGAACACGGCTTGCAGGTTACCTATCAGCGGCTGGCTATTTATCAAGCCCTCTATCACACCCATGAACATCCCAGTGCAGAAGCGATCTATCAACAAGTGAGGAAGCGGTTTCCCATGATTTCTTTAGGGACGGTCTACAAGACGTTGGAAAGATTTTACGGGGTCGGGTTAATAGAAAAGGTCAGCCCCGTGACCGATGTGGCTCGCTATGACGCAGTGATCAATCCCCACCATCATGCTGTTTGCATGAAATGCCAATCGATCCAAGATGTCATGTCTCCAAGTTTGGATGAGAACATTTCTTTGCCCGAGGGGGAATCTTTCCATGTTCTGCGCAAGCAGGTTCTGTTTCACGGTTACTGTCCGGAATGCTACTCGCAGGACAAGCTGAAAGACTCTTGACACCTGGAGGAGCTCGGGTCGGCTGAGTCAACATTGGGCCGAGAACGGGTCAGGCCGAAACGGTTTGTGCCTTGCCGCAGATGAATGATTGTCCATTCAGCTTTGGTGGGTGTTCCTGAAAGGTCTGCTAATCTCCCATTTTTACTCTAATTCTCATTATTTTCGTTTTTCGGAAGGGCTGCCGTTTATGCTTGAATCGGCAGAGGCGGTTATGCTAAGGGACGTGATTAACGATGCGCGTGTTTCGATGCGTTTTCTTAAATTGCGTATCTTCTCAACGGGCACGTAAAAAAATCTATAAAATCAATTTTAGGAAGGAGGATTAGCCGTGAATATCGTTGTGCTGCTCAAACAAACACCGGATACTGAATCGGTAATTCGTATTGCTGGAGATGGCAAGTCTATTGTTACCAGTGACCTCAAGTGGATCATCAATCCTTATGACGAATTCGCAGTTGAAGCGGCTCTTCGACTAAAAGAAAAACATGGTGGCAGTGTGACCATCGTGAGTTGGGGGCCTCAGCGGGTAGTTGAGTCGATTCGCACAGCCCTGGCGATGGGGGCGGACAGTGGCGTATTGGTCGATGACGAAGCCCTGGAAGGAAGTGACAGTTGGGGGGTCGCCAAAGCTTTGACTGCCGCCGTTAAGGAACTGAATCCCGACATCGTCCTGTGCGGATCTCGCGCTGTGGACTACGATGAAGCTCAACGAGGTCCCATGGTTGCCGAGCTACTCGGGTGGCCTCATCTCGCTTTGGGCGTAGCGATCGATTCTGATGGCAGCAAGGTCGGCATCGACCGGCCCATTGAAGGGGGGAAGGCGATCATGGAAGCGGATCTTCCAGCCGTAGTCACACTTGGCGGCTCCCATGCAGTCTGGAATCCTCGGTATGCTTCGCTGCCCGGAATCATGAAGGCGAAGAAAAAACCGCTGACTTCCAAAAAACTGTCGGACCTTGGAATTGATGGTGCCGAATGCGGGCAAGGGGCGGCTAAAGTTTGCATAACCTCGCTTGAGATGCCGCCGCAGCGAACACCGGGTCGGATCATTAACGGTGATTTGGATACCTTGGGCAAAGCGCGGGAGCTTGTGCGGGCTCTGCATGAAGAGGCTAAAGTGATCTAAAGAAGCAAGGAGAGAAACATGTCAAAATGTGTCTGTGTGATTGCTGAATTTCGAGGTGGTAATTTTCGCCGTGTTTCTTTTGAGGCAGCCAGTGAAGGTAGAAGGATTGCTGACAGCCTTGGCACAAGTCTTTGCGCGATCGCGGTAGGAGCCAATATTGCCGACAAGGCAGCCGATCTGGGGCGATACGGAGTAGACAAGGTATATGTTGTGGACAACCCGGTTTTGGAAGGCTACCTGGCGGAGACATATGTACCTGTGGTGGCAGAGCTTATAGAAAAGTGCGATCCTGCGGCTGTAATTCTGCCTGCCTCCGTTGACGGTAAAGATCTTGCCGCGCGGCTCACCGCCCGCTTAGGTGCTGGTCTGGCACAGGACTGCACGCAGGTTGTTTGCGAAAACGGTATCATCAAGGCCAAGCGCCCGATTTTCGCCGGCAAGTGCTTTGCCTGGTGTGAGTGGGCTGAAGGCGCTTTGCCTGTGATTTCCTGCCGTCCCAATGTGATGGACTGCATGATGCCCATGGAAGACAAGAAGGCGGAGACGGAAATCGTTGAATGCTCCATACCGGAAGCACGTTCGCGCGTGCTCAACCTTGACCTGGATACCTCCGGCAAGGTGGAGCTCACCGAGGCTGAGGTCATTGTTTCAGGCGGTCGCGGCATGAAGGGGCCGGAAAACTATGCCATGCTCGAAGAGTTGGCCGGTATACTGGGAGCGGCGGTGGGAGCTTCTCGCGCGGCTGTGGATTCCGGGTGGCGACCGCACTCGGATCAGGTCGGTCAAACAGGAAAAGTCGTTAATCCCAATCTTTACATTGCGGTCGGAATTTCGGGCGCGATCCAGCATCTTGCGGGCATGGGATCGTCCAAATATATAGTTGCCGTGAACAAAGATCCGGAGGCCCCGATTTTCAGCAAAGCCGACTATGGGATTGTGGAGGATTTGTTCAATTTCGTTCCGGCATTAAAGGACGAGATGGAAAAATTCAAAAGCAGCTGCTCATAAGCTGGCAGTCGGCCGGCAACATAATGGGAGTGAGCGGGCCGCCCTCACTCCCATTAATTTGTGTTTTGCCCATTGTCCTAATTGTGGAGGGGGGAGGATGAATCGTATCTGGTATCAAAGTTATGATTCCGATGTCCTTAAGAATTTGGAATACCCACAGGAACCTTTGCCGCTTCTGCTGCAAAAAAACATCAAGCAATACGCTAACAATACGGCTACCGAGTTCTTTGGTGCAAAGTTGACCTATTCAGCTTTGTGGCAGCAGATACAGAGCCTTGCTGAATCTCTGAGCCGCATGGGCGTTGGAGCTGGAACCAAGGTGGCCATAATGCTCCCCAATTGTCCGCAAGCTGCCATTTCCTTCTATGCCGTGCTTTGGTTAGGGGGAGTGGTGGTGATGACCAATCCAATGTACGTTGAACGGGAAATGGAGCATCAATGGCATGATTCCGAAGCGGAAATCCTCGTGGTGCTGGATCATCTCTATCCGAAAGCCTCAAAAGTCATTCCTAAAACCGGTATAAAAAAGATTATCGCCACCGGTATAAAAAACTACCTGCCCTTTCCGCTAAACTGGCTTTACAGGCTTAAAGCTATTAAGGAAAAGCTCTTCACGGCTGTACCCTATGGTGAGAACATTCTGAGCTTTTCAAGCTTGATCAAGAGCCAGTCACCTTCTCCTCCTCCTTGTCGGGTCAACCTGGAAGATCTGGCTCTTTTACAGTATACGGGAGGCACTACGGGGATCGCTAAAGGAGTAATGCTTTCTCATCGCAACATTATGGCCAATGCTGCACAAATAGATGCGTGGATTCCTGATTTGCGGCGGGGAGAGGAACGTTTTATTTCCATTTTGCCTTTTTTTCATGTGTTCGGAATGACGGTTGCCTTGAATTTTCCCCTTTATACGGGAAGTACCATCATTCTAGTACCAAGATTCGAGCTCAACGACTTCGTGAAAACTTTGCAGAAGACGCGTCCTACATTGTTTCCCGGTGTTCCCACCATATTTGTGGCGATAGTGAATCACGAAAAAATACGCTCTTTCGATCTCTCTTCCATCCGCTTCTGTATAACCGGCTCCGCTCCCATGCCGGTTGAAGTTTTACGAAGGTTTGAAGAACTGACCGGAAGCATCATAATTGAAGGCTATGGATTGACCGAAGCGAGTCCGGTTACCCATTGCAATCCCCTTAAAGGAACCCGCAAGGTGGGTTCGATTGGGATTCCCCTGCCCGATACGGACTGCAAGATTGTCGATTTGGACTTGGGAGTCGAGGAACAACCTCTTAATACGGAAGGCGAACTGCTGATTAGAGGACCCCAGGTAATGCAAGGCTACTGGAAGATGCCGAAAGAATCCGCTACCACATTGCGGGATGGATGGCTTTACACCGGCGATATCGCAACCATGGATGAGCAAGGCTACACTTACATAGTTGATCGGAAAAAGGACATGATCATCGCAGGTGGCTTCAACATCTACCCCCGTGAGATTGATGAAGTGCTTTACGAGCATCCCCAAATTCTTGATGCCGTAACCGTCGGGGTGCCTGACGCGTATAGAGGTGAAACGGTGAAGGTGTTTATCGTTCCAAAACCGGGCGAGAAGTTGACGGAACAGGAAATTATTCAATTCTGCAAGTCTAGGCTCGCCGCCTACAAGGTTCCCAAGATGGTGGAGTTTCGAGAATCATTGCCGAAAACTACAGTAGGTAAGATCCTGCGCAAAGAGCTCCGCAGAGAAGCAATAAAAGCTCAAGAGATAGAAAAGGGGAAGAGCTAGGAGTTTGTCCGAGAATACGCTCTTTATGCAGCGCAGCTCTCAAGGGCTGCCAGTCTAAGCAGTGCGCTACATATTGTCTGACAGTTTCCTGGAGAGCATGCGTCTCGTGCGGGTGGCCGGAAACACGGGGTGTGGGGATAAGGGGATGCGGGATACGAAAAATGTGGGATGAGCCTTCGCTTTCTCTAGTTGCCATACACACCCACTTTTGTCGTTCCCAAAATCTGCTTGGGCCGCAAGTGCCCGAGAAGCTCTGCTTTTTTCCGTGCGTGAGCCCCGGAGTACAACTGAATGCATGTGCGGTACGGAGGCATCATCTTTATTTGATGTAGCCCGGTAAAACATTCTTGCAGAGTGCTCCCCGTCCCGGGCCGCAATGATCCAGACGCCCGGGTGCCTCGATTCTGTCCTCGTACATTGTAAATGCAGGCACCCAGCCAGAGAGTTATGAGCCATCCGCATTTAGCTCCCGAACATCTAAGTATACAAAGGCTCTATCAGGCCGGAGCTGAATTTTTTTTCCTGCAAAATCACCTCTATCCACGGCCGGCCGCTTTACAGTGGGTCGGCAACCGGCATCATCTGATCGAGTTCCAGCGTAACCTGCTGAATCGTGGGGTATTCTCCCAGCAGGCGGCATTGAGGCGCCGAGCGAAACGGTGCCGCGGTTCTGCCTGGCAGAAGGAGACCCTTTTGATTGACGGTCACAATGTTCATATCACTGTTGAGAGTGCGCTTCTGGGGCGGCCGCTCGTGCTGGGGAACGACGGAGCTTTGCGCGATTTGGCGGGCCAGTCTGCCCGCTTCAGATTTGCTGAGATCGGTGAGATGGCACTGGATGCGATCCTTTTTTTTCTCTTCGAATTTCGACCTGCAGAAGCTCTATTTTTTTTCGATGCTCCCATAAGTCGGAGCGGTTATATGGCTGACCGGTATCGACAACGTATGAAGGGCTTGGGACTTGCCGGGGAGGCGAAGGCAGTGCCGGTACCCGAGCGAGAATTTTCGGGCAGGGATGGGGTTATTGCCAGCAGCGATCGCGCGGTTTTGGATGAAGCGACTCAATGGCTGGATCTTGCCCGCTGGGTCATCGATCGCACACTGTCGTGGCAGCCTGTTGCTGATTTTTCCAATTTAATTTACAGCAATTCATCAGCCGAGAAGGCATCCTTTAGCTCCGGAATGTGGTGACGAGCAAAGACACCAGATAGCTGCTTGTCAAAAATCATGGGCTGTGTTAGCAAATAAAGCCCCTCAATCCTGTGCCGATGGGGTCGAATCTGATGCACATAATGGCAGCTTTTGAAAGGACACGCTGATTATGGCCGAAATTGCCCCTTTTCGGGGGTTCCGCTACAACCTGGAGAGAATACCGGATTTGTCTGAAGTGGTTATCCCGCCGTATGACGTGATATCAAAGAGAGAGCAGGAGCTTTTCCATCTTAAGCACCCATACAACATGATAAGGCTTGAGCTGGGAGAATCGACCTCCGACGACTCCGAGCAAAACAACGCGCACACCCGAGCCGCCTGCTATATGCAGGAGTGGCTGAAAGAAAAAATCTTCATTCGTGATGATCAACCCGCTATATATTACTACGAATTGGAATATTCCCTACGTCCGCAGACCCGCCAAACAAGATATGGTTTTCTCTGCCTGTTGCGTCTGGAGGATTTTGCGGGGGGTGGAGTTCGCCCTCACGAACGCACTTTTCAAGCGATTAAAGATGAAAGACTGAGGCTGATGCTGGCATGCCAGGCCAACCTGAGTCCTGTTTTTGCACTCTACTCAGATCCGGCCCAGTTGGTCGACCATCATCTGAGAGGGGGCCGCGAGCCCGATGAGCTGTTTTCCTTCAAGGATGAAAATGGGATGATCCATCGGATGTGGCGCGTCAAAAATCTGACTATTTTACAGCAGGTTCGCTCGTTGATGCTCGATAAGGCTATCTTTATTGCCGATGGGCATCATCGCTATGAGACGGCATTGAATTACCGCAACATTCAGCGGGAGCGATTCAAGAACGGAAAGCCTCAAGCGCCCTATGAGTATGTAATGATTTACCTGTCGAATATGAATCAGGGCGGATTAACCATATTGCCGACTCACCGGCTGCTGCGCAATATCAATTCCTGGGAGCCACAGCTCTTTTTGAAACAGGCTCAAGCTTTTTTTGAGATCGTGAGCTATAAAGCAGATGAGGGAGGTCAGCGGGCATGGCGTTCAAAGCTGGACGAAGCCGGATCCAGGAATAACACCGCCATTGGCTTCTACAGCCGAAAAGTGAGCTCGTTTTACCTGCTGCAAGCCAGACGGGAAGCCGTTTCGACGCACTTGGCCCAGGTTGGAATTCCGGAAGTGCTCCATGACTTGGACGTGGTTGTGTTGGATACCATAGTCCTCAGGCACCTGCTGGGACTCTCTGAAGCTCTACTGGCTGATGAGAACAATATCAATTTCAAGCACGACCTGCTAGATGCTCTTCTCAATGTGCAATCCGGTGATTACGAGGTAGGATTTTTTATCAATCCGACTCGAATAGAGCAGGTCCAGAATGTAGCGACCGCCGGATTGATTATGCCGCACAAATCCACCTACTTCTATCCAAAGGTAGGCAGCGGACTGGTCATTAATCCTCTATACCCAAACGAGGAAATCCTTAGTTAGAGGAGAATTTTTTTGCTGACTTCCGATAGCCTGTTCGGCGGAGAATTGACTGTTTACCAGGAAAAGGAAGGATATCGTTTTTCTATCGATAGTATCTTACTGGCAGGGCTGACAAGGGTCAAAGCGAGTGACAAGGTCGTTGATTTGGGGACGGGCTGTGGAGTTATTCCGCTTATCTTGGCCTACAGGCAGCGCGGAGCGAGTTACGTCGGCGTGGAGCTCCAGGCGGAGCTTTTCGAGCTGGCTCGAAAAAACATCGAAGCAAATGGTCTGGCGGACCGCATAACGGTCCAGCGGATGGATTTTCGTGAGGTGCACAATCACCTTGCATTTGAATCTTTCGATTTACTTATAAGCAACCCGCCCTATCGTCGCGTTCATACCGGTAGAATCAACCCCAACCGACAGCGGGCCATCGCACGACATGAGTTGGCCGGATCTGCAGCCGAAGTTTTCGCCGCTGGCAAGGCACTGCTGCGAACCGGAGGCCGCCTGGCGGTTATCTACCCGGCCGGACGGATGAGCTACCTGCTGCATGCAGCTCAGGAATCCGGCTTCAGTCCCAAAAAGCTAACGGTAGTATATTCGGATCCCTCGGGTCCGGCCAAATTGGTTCACTTGGAATCTCAAAAAGGTGGCGGAGAGGAATTACGAATTAAACCACCCTTTTACATCTACGGCGAAGATGGTGCATATACAGATGCCATGCGGGAGCTGTACGAAAGATAGCTTCTGAATCTTTTCGCACAGTGGCCTAGAGCCGCAATACGGTAGCTTTGTTCATTTTTTCTTTCTTCTTGCGACTAATTTGAACAAATCTCAAGGTACTGCTAGATATAGGAGGAACAAGATGGATTTAGGTTTGCGCGATAAGGTTGCTATTGTGGCCGGAGGCAGCCAGGGTTTGGGAAAAGCCGTGGCGATGGAGATGAGCCGGGAAGGTGCCAGGGTCGCCATTGGCGCATTGGATGATCCGGAGCTTCCCAACGCGGTGGAGGAGATTCATGCTGCAACCGGTGGTGAGATTTTCGGTATCCCGGTGGACGTAAGTGACGCTGCACAGGCCAAGACGTTTGTGCGAAAGGCCATAGACCACTTTGGGACCGTGGATATACTGGTTAATAATGCTGGCGGCCCCCCCTCAAAAACCTTCCTCGAAATCGATGACGATCTTTGGCAAGCGGGTGTGCGGCTTAATCTGATGAGCACCATAATCATGACCCGTGAGGCCGTGCCAACCATGATAGAAAAGAGATGGGGTCGCATCATAAACATGACCTCGATTTCCGTGAAGCAGCCGATCGACGGCCTGATTCTCTCCAACACCGTTCGCTCTGGAGTGATCGGACTGGCGAAGACACTTTCCAACGAGCTGGCCCCATACAACATCACCGTCAACAACGTATGTCCGGGCTACACGATGACAGAGCGAGTCAGGTCATTGGCAGTTGTCGTTGCCGAAAAACAGGGGACTACGCCCGAAGCCGTTATAAGAGGCTGGGAATCCGAAGTGCCGATGAAACGCTTGGGAACTCCTGAGGAGTTTGCAGCTCTGGTGACCTTCCTGGCCTCGCAGCAGGCGAGCTATATTACTGGAGCCTCCATCCAAATTGATGGGGGATACTATAAGGGAATCATGTAAATTGCCAAATTCGAATCGAAAAGCTTACATCCGGTCGGTCGGCCGCTTTCTGCCGGAACGGAAGCTCACCAATAAGGATCTGGAGCAAATGGTGGATACGACCGATGAATGGATTTTCACTCGCACCGGAATCAGAGAACGCCGTATCCTGGAGCCCGGATTGGGTAATTCGTATATGGCCATCCGGGCTGCCGAAGAGTGCCTGACGCGGGCGGGAGTGGACTCTGGAGAACTGGATTCCATTGTGGTGGGAACCGTTACGCCCGATATGCCGTTCACTTCGACGGCCTGCCTCGTACAAGAAGCACTCGGGGCAAAGCGTGCCTGGGGATTTGACCTTTCAGGTGCTTGCTCCGGTTTCATTTTTGCTCTAACCGTCGGCGCCCAAATGATCGAATCGGGACGGTCCGAAAAAGTGCTGGTCATTGGCAGTGACGTGATGAGCAGTATTATCGACTATGAGGATCGAAACACATGTGTACTGTTTGGAGACGGTGCCGGGGCGGTATTGCTGGAGCCATCGCCTGAGTCCGAATATGGCATCTTGGACTTTATCAATCGGGTTGACGGCAGCGGTGTGGAATTCTTGAACGTGAAAGCCGGAGGCAGTCGACTGCCGGCAAGCGTTGAAACAGTGGAGAAAAAACTGCACTATGTTTTTCAGGACGGCCGGCAGGTCTATAAGCATGCCGTAACCGAGATGGCCAACGTGTCGCTGCAACTGCTGGAGAGACACGGCTTGCGCGGCGAGGATCTGGCTCTCTTTATTCCTCATCAGGCCAATCTAAGAATTATCGAAGCCTGTGCCGGCCGCCTTCGAATTGACATGAGCAAAGTAGCCGTCAACATAGCTCATTATGCGAACACAAACGGTGCCACCATTCCTCTTTGCTTATATGATGTTTGGGTTGAGGAGCGCTTGACTAAAGGGGATTATGTCGTGATGTCGGCTTTTGGAGCCGGTTTCACTTGGGGAAGCATCCTCATTCGTTGGTGGTAGTGAAGCTATAGGCCGGCTCTTTGAAGCAATTGCTCCCAACGCGTGTCGATTTGCCGCTGAAAGATTTCTGCCTGCTCGGGAAGCATTTTTTTGAACCGGCTTTGCAGTTTTAAATATTCTTCAACCGGCCTTTTGCGACCGCTGCGTGCAATACTTAGGGTCTTACCGGTCAAACGCAGATTGCCGTCTTCGACTTCATAAAGCACCACAACACCGGTTTCGACCGCAAGTCTTCCTATCTTTATCGTATCTTTTGTCGGA
>Ga0068714_10005347_pt1 | contig 13682 bp, 8 predicted proteins | sample MTBNYHSulfiMetaG_FD_62988 | JGI IMG/M metagenome (GOLD analysis project Ga0068714, IMG submission 62988) | Enrichment culture microbial communities from rom New York Harbor, USA that are MTBE-degrading - MTBE-NYH (New York Harbor Sulfidogenic)... | ecosystem: Environmental > Aquatic > Marine >... | reverse complement strand
ATCAGCCAGAGCAAGGCGCTGGAGATGAAGGTTCGTGAGGCTAATGCCAAGCTGATGGAGACGGACAAGCTGAAGACCGAGTTCCTCGTGAATGTGTCGCATGAGCTGCGAACACCGATGACGATATGCAGGAACGTCATAAGCAATGCGATAGCGAACGTGTACGGGCCGCTTCCCGCCGCACTGAAGGATAACATCGGCATATGCGAGGAAAGCATAGGGCGGCTGAGCAGGATCGTCTCAGACTTTCTTGATATGTCGAAGATAGAGGGGAAGAAGGTGAAGCTGGAGCTTGTCCGCATCGATGTGAACACGATATGCCAACAAGTGGTCAAGTCGGCAATGGCGGCGGCATCTGCAAGAGGGGTAGCGCTGCGGTGTTACCCGACGCCTCAGCCCGTCAGCGTGAACGCCGACAGGGAGAGGCTGACGAGGGCGCTGACAAACCTTGTTTCGAACGGCGTGAAGTTCGCGCCGGAGACGACGGGCAGGGTGGAGGTACATGTGAAGCCGCGGCGTGACGTTGTGGTGGTGGAGGTACGTGACAATGGCAGGGGGATAGAGGCTGGCGATATGGACAAGCTATTCAAGAGATTCGTACAGCTCGAGCAACCGGTGGGGCCGGGCGCACACGGGACCGGGCTGGGTCTTGCCATATCGAAGGAGTTAGTCGAGCTTCACGGCGGCAAGATATGGGCTGAGAGCAAACCGGGGCACGGCGCGGTGTTCAGCTTTTCTTTACCGCTGGCGGATTTCCTGCCGGGGACAGGAGTAGCAGAGCAGGATGTGCAGACGCAGCAAGAGGCCAAGAGATAGAAGCCAGAAGAGAGAGGACAGAAGAGGGAAGGCGGGGGAAGAGGGTGAAGGGAAGTCGTTGACTTTGGGGGGCTTTGGGTCTATGATGGGCCGTCGTGATGAGAAGACCTGCAGGGATGAGGTAAACGATGGCCGGCAAAGGATTTACACACCTTCATGTTCACAGCCAGTATTCGCTTCTTGACGGGGCGATCAAGTTCGAGGAGCTTTTTGCGCAGTGCAGTGCGCTGGGTATGGATTCTGTGGCTGTGACGGACCACGGGAATCTCTTCGGGGCGGTGGAGTTCTACATCAAATCGAAAGGCACGGGCGTAAAGCCCATTATCGGTATGGAGGCATATGTTGCGCCCGGGTCGCGGCACGAGAAAGACAGATCAGGGGGTATTTCGGATGCAGCCTATCATCTTGTGCTGCTTGCGGAGAACAAGAGGGGCTGGCAGAACCTGATAGAGCTCTCGAGCATCGGTTACACGGAGGGTTTCTACTATCGGCCGCGGATAGACAAGGAAGTTCTCGCGAAGTATTCGGAGGGTCTTATCTGCACGAGCGCGTGTATCAAGGGCGAGATAGCGGCTGCTCTGGCGCGCGGGGACGAGTCGGGCGCGGAGGCTGCGGCGGCAAGCTATCTGGAGATATTCGGCAAAGACAACTTCTTCATCGAGATACAGGAGCATGAGAGCACCGATCCGATGGGGGAGGCAGGGTCAGTGACTCCGGATGTTCGCAAGCTGCTTGTGAGTCTAGCACGGAGGACGGGTATAGGGCTGGTTGCGACGAACGACGTGCATTTCCTAAGGCAGGAGGATTTTGACGCGCATGAGGTGCTCTGCTGCCTGAATACCGGAAGGATAATAACAGATGAGAACCGGCTCCGGTATCCGAGGGATGTGTATCTCAAGACGAGCGACGAGATGCGCGGGATGTTCGCGGATGTGCCGGATGCGTGCGATAACACGCTTGCGATAGCGGCACGGTGCAATGTCGAGCTGGACCTCGGGGCGCGTCATGCGCCGGTCTATCGGCCTGAGGACGGCAGCAGCCCTGAAGACTTCCTGAGAGAGAAATGCTATGAAGGCGCGAAACATCGCTATGGCAGGATCACCGACGAGATAGAGTCGCGGCTGGAGCGTGAATTAGCGGTGATACAGGGGAAGGGGTTTGCGAGCTATTTCCTTATCGTCTGGGATTTCTGCAATTATGCCACGGAGAACGGCATTCCCGTCGGCGCCAGAGGTAGCGGAGTGGGGACGCTTGTGGGGTATTGTCTGGGGCTTTGTGACGTGGACCCGCTGCAATACGGGCTACTGTTCGAGCGGTTCATGGACCCGGAACGCAACGAGATGCCCGATATCGATATCGATATCTGCCAGGATGGGCGAGGGAAGGTCATAGATTATGTGAGAAAGAAGTACGGGCACGTCGCGCAGATAATCACGTTCGGGACGATGAAGGCGCGGCTTGTGATACGGGATGTGTGCAGGGTGCTGAATGTCTCGCTTGCGGAGGCGGACCGGCTGGCGAAGCTGGTGCCGGCGACGCTGGGAATGACGCTTGACGATGCGATACGGATGGAGCCGGAGCTGAGCAGGGCGTATGAGGAAGATGCTGCGACGCACAAGGTGTTCGATATCGGGCGGAAGCTGGAGGGGCTTGCGCGTCACGCCGGGGTGCATGCGGCGGGAGTGGTTGTAGCGGATGAGCCGCTGACGAAATACGTGCCGCTTTACAGGCAGCCCGGCTCGGATGATGTGATAACGCAGTTCGAAGGGCCTATGGTCGAGAAGGTGGGGCTTTTGAAGATGGACTTCCTGGGCCTCAAGACGCTGAGCATTCTCGAGCGTGCCAAGGAACTGGTGAAGGAAGCACACGGGGTAGAGATAGACCTGGAGAAACTCGAACTGCGCGACCAGAAGGTTTTTGATGTGTTTGGGGCGGGCAGGACGAGGGGCATATTCCAGTTTGAATCGGGGGGCATGCAGGACCTTCTGATGAAGCTGAAGCCCGACCGGATAGAGGACCTGATAGCAGCCAATGCGCTCTACCGGCCGGGGCCGATGGAGCTGATACCGGATTATATCGAGCGGAAACATGGCGGAAAGTGGAGCGTGCCGCATAAGATAATGGAGGGTGTGCTGGAGGAGACGTTCGGGATAATGGTGTACCAGGAGCAGGTGATGCAGATATGCAACCTCTTGGGTGACATCCCGCTTCGCCAGGCATACGGGCTTATCAAGGCGATAAGCAAGAAGGACGCGACCATCATCGCGAAAGAGAAGATACGATTCATCGAGGGCGCGAAGAAGAAGGGTCTCAAGGAAGACCAGGCGACGTGGATATTCGAGCTGATCGAGAAATTCGCGGGATACGGCTTTAACAAGAGCCATTCGTCGCGCTATGCTTTTGTTGCTTATCAGACGGCGTACATGAAGGCTTACTGGCCGGTCGAGTTCATGGCGGCGGTGCTGACGTATTCGATGGACAAGATGGAAGAGGTGGTGGACTATATCGGCGAGTGTGCAGCGATGGGGATAAAGGTGCTGCCGCCGGATATCAACGAGAGCTTCAGCGATTTTACGGTGGTGTATGAGAAGGACCGCGGGACGGAGGAGAAGGGATTCATCAGATTCGGCTTGAGCGCGGTGAAGGGGGTGGGAGAAAAGGCGGTTGAGGAGATAGTGCGCGGGCGGCGAGAGGCGGGGCAGTTCCGCAGTTTGTACCAGTTCTGCGAGACGGTGGATATGCGGATAGTGAACAAGCAGGTTGTGGAGGCTTTGATAAAGGCGGGGGCATTCGACCGGCTGGGCGGCAGCCGGGCGCAGATGATGGCTGGGGCGGAGAAGGCGATGCAGGTCGGGGCGGCGGTGCAGGCGGACGTGCGCAGCGGGCAGATGAGCCTTTTCGGCGGGCCGGAGGAGATGGTGGAGGACAGCAAGGCGCTGCCGGATGTGCCGCCGTGGTCCGAGGCGCAGATGCTTGTGTATGAGAAGGATGTGCTAGGGTTTTATGTGACGAGCAATCCGCTTTCGAACCATGCGGAGGAGATACGGGCGTATTCGTCGGCGGATACGAGCAAGCTGGAGCACCTTCGTGACAAGGAGGTGACGGTTGGGGGGATGATATCGAAGATACGTTATAGCGTGACACGGAACGGCAGGAACGCGGGGGCGAAAATGGCGGTGATACTGCTGCAGGATCTGCAGGGGACGGTTGAGGTGGTGCTGTTCCCGGAGACGCTCGAGCGGAACTCGCATCTTGCGGAGACGGATAAGATAGTATTTGTTAAGGGGAAGGTGGACTGCAGGCGCGAGACGCCGAATATCGTTGCGAATGAGCTTATCAGTCTTACGGAAGCGGCCGAGAGGATACCTGTGAAAGTGCAGATAAAGATAGCGGCGGCTGAACTGACGCCGGAGAAGGTGCAGGCGATAAAGACGATATGCAGCCGGCACCGTGGAAGGAGCCAGGTGCAGTTCGCGGTGAAGACGGCAAAGGGGACGGTGTTCGCCAGCGCGGGGCGGGAGTTCAGCGTGAAACCGGAGACGGATTTCTGCATCAGGATGGAACAGCTTGTGGGGCCGGGATGTGTGGAGAGGCTAAGATAGTAGTCAATAGACAATAGATAGTAGACAGTAGGAAGAGAAAAGGCAAGATAGAGTCATGCAGGCGAGGCGAAGAGATGTCGAACAAATTTGCGGGTAAGTTCATAGTGCTGGACGGGCCAGATGGGTGCGGCAAGAGCACGCAGTCGAAGGCCTTGGCGGAATGGCTGCGGAAGCAGGGGGTGGATGTGGCGACGTTCCGCGACCCGGGCACGACGCATATAGGCGAGAAAGTGCGTGACATTCTGCTCGACCCTGAGAATGGCGCGATGGGGACAAGGTGCGAGGTGCTGCTGTATATGGCGGCGAGGGTGCAGCTGTGGGAAGAGAAGATAAAGCCGGCGCTGGAGTCGGGCAGGTGCGTTGTGATGGACAGGTGGCTTTCGAGCACGTGCGCGTATCAGGGGTACGCGGGCGGGTTCGGCGAGGAGAACGTGATACGGCTGGCGGAGATGTGCCTGGAGAGGGTGTGGCCGGACCTGACGATACTGCTGGATGTCGACCAGGGGACGGCGAACAGGCGGATGATAAGGGAGCGCGACCGGATGGAACGCAAGGGAAAGGAGTATCACGAGAAGGTGAGGAAGGGATTCCTTGAGCTTGCAAAGACGGGAAGGAATGTGGAGGTGATTGACGCGGGGCGCGAGGTGGGCGAGGTGCATTACCATGTGCTGAGGCTTGTGGCGGAGAGATTCTGAGCTGTCTTACAGTTGAGGGCAGCGAGTTATCGAAAGGTGCTGGGATGAAGGTTAAGAGGGTCATATGGCTGGCGGCGGCGGTGGGCGCGGTTATCGTGTATTGGGGATACGGGTGGTTCAGCGCGGCGCCGGTGGTCGCAGTCGATTACATCGCCAAGGTCAATAAGCTGAGGAAGCCTGCCGACTATAGCGTAGAGGATGACGGAGTATATGAGTACATGGAGGCGTGCAGGCTTATGGAAGATGTGGCATTCCCGGCGCTCCCGGGGTTTGATAAGTTCTACCACTGGCGCAGCGAGGTTGCGAATCATCTCTGGCCGGGGGATGTGAACGAGGCGGACAGGACGGCGGTGAAGGACTGGCTGGCGAAGAATGAAGAGGCATTCGAGCTCGTTGAGAAGGCGCTTGGGAAGAAGTACTGCTGGCTTCAATTTGAGTCAAGAGATGGGAGGGTCTGGAGCGTGATACTGCGTGATGCTGCCGGCCTGGCGAACATTTCCGCGGGACTCATCTGGCGCGCAAAGATGAGGGCTTGCGAAGGTGATGTGAAGGGAGGACTCGATGATCTGGCGCAGGCGATGCGGCTGGGGCGTTTCAGTTGCCCGGAGCCATGTCCTGCCGAATGGGGGATGCGGATCAGGATGGCTCTTTACTGCAATGAGGTTTCACTGGTGATAGCCTCCAGGCAGAAAGTCAGCAGCGAGGAGCTTGTCCGGCTGGCGGCTGAGATAGAGAAGGCATACTCGGAGTACAGATTGACCGATTCAGCCTTTGATCAGCACAGTATGGGTTTCTATGACGCGGTGCAGCGCAGCTTCAGCGATGATGGGCATGGAGACGGGCGGCTGCTGGCGAGTGCTTTGTACGATGACATTGGTTTCCGGCACGCAAAGAGGGCGAAAGCGCGCGGGCGAGAATCGATACCGGAGCAAATCCAGCTATACAGGGAGGCGATGACAATGGCGCGAGCCACAGAGAGTCGCAAGGCTACCATCGCCAGGTGGGATGCTATAATGGTGCAAGTGAAGGAACTTGCCGCGATGGAACCGTGGCAGATGAAGGAGCAGGGAAAGAGCTGGGAAGACGTGCAACGGGAAATTCACGAGAACCCCTATATTGAGACGTGTGTGTGGCACATTACGGAATGGGTGGGGCCGACGGTGGCCAAGTACAACGCCAGTGTCAGGGGGACGCTGGCGACAATAGCTGTGCTGAGGTACGGGATCGACAAGGGGCGGCTGCCGGATGGGTGGGAGGAGGTTGTCAGGGCCGGGTATTTGAAGGAGACGCCGCGGGACATATATACGGGTAAGGCGCTCGCATACAAGAAGATGGACGATGGGTTTGTGGTATACTGTGTCGGTGAGGATGGGGTCGATGACGGCGGAGACAGAGAGAAAGACATAGTGTATTGGCCGGCGGAGGAGGCGCAGCGCTAGAGATGAGATATTCAATATGGCAGCATTTGTGGTGACGTGAAAGGCAGCGGGATGAAGCGCGAGAGAATTATCCGGGTGGTTGTTATTGCAGCTGTCGCTGGGCTGGCGATCTGGGCGGGGATGTGGGTGTACGGGCAGATGACAGGGAAGATAGTCGTATCGGTTGACTACCTTGCGAAGTTCAACGAGATGAGGAAGCCGGAGGGGTATGACCCGAATGAGGATGGCACGGACCTCTATGTGCAGGCCTGTTCCGCTGCCGAAGGCTGGAGTGTTCCGGACTTCGGCATTCCTGGCGTTCGGATACCATGGCCCGGCGACCTCAACGATGCGGACCTCAAACAAGTCAGAAACTGGCTGGCGCAGAATAATGAGACAATGAAGCTGGCCGAGGAATCTGTCGCAAAGAAGCACTGCTGGCTGAAGCGCGACAGCAAGGGTGGTTACCTGCTGGCCATACTGCTGCCAGAACTGGGGGGTGTGAAAAACCTGACATACGCGTTTGCCTGGCGGGGCAAGGTCAAGGCCTTTGACGGCGACGCGGCGGGCGGCCTGCGGGATACGATGTTGCCCTCGCAGCTCGGCTGTGCCGCAGACTGCAAAGGAGCCACCATCATTGAGTGGCTTGTGGGAACAGCTGTGTCTGGCATGTGCAACGCCGGAGCGCTCGATATTGCGGCACACACTAACCTGACCAGCCGGGAGCTTGCGGACCTTGCCGCCGAGATAGAGCGTATCGACAGCTTATACACGGCAGGTCCGCCAACGGATGCCGAGAACCTCACCTTCTATGACGTCGTGCAGAGGACTTTTACGGACAACGGGCACGGGGACGGCCGCCCGATAAGAAGGCAGGTGCGAGAGCTCATGCCCCTGGCAAGTGCGGGGGCGGGCCCGGGTGGCGTCGTCTCTACAATGCTGAGCCGGATATGGCCGATGTATCGTCTGGAGAGCCGCAAGGCGACTCTGGCCCGCTGGGACAGGGTCATGGAGGCAAACAAAAGGCTGATGGCTATGGAACCGTGGCAGGTCGCAGCGGATGCGAACAAGCCATGGAAACAACTCGAGAAGGAGGCCTCCGCCAACACTGTCGTGCAGATGCTCATGGGTTCGTGGGAACGCATTGCGGTACTGAACGGCAGGCACACCGTCAGCGTACGCGGTACACTGGCTGCAATAGCGGTACTCAGGTACAGTTGTGACAAAGGTGGGTTGCCCCACGACTGGGGGCAAGTTGTGGCTGGGGGATATCTCAAGGAGATACCGATTGACAGCTTCAGCGGCCAGCCGCTCGTATTCAGAATGACAGGTGATGAGTTCACCGTCTATAGCGTGGGTCAGGATGGCAAAGATGATGGAGGTACAGACCGCAAGAGTGATATAGTGGTCTGGCCGGTTGAGGAGAAGAAGTAGACAATGGGTCGGCGAGAGACTAGAGTAGAAGGGGCAGCGGCAGGTTTCCACAGATGCAGTTAAGCCAAGGTGATAAGAAATGCGTCCTATCGGGATAATAGAAGGCGAAGGACATGCTCAAGAGTTTGGCAGATTTCTGTCGGCCAACGGGATTGAGAACCAGATCGAAAAACAGGCAGGCGGCGGGTGGGAGGTATGGGTGCTGGAGGAGGATAAGCTGGATATTGCGCGGCAGTACCTTACCGAATTCAGGGCGAACCCAGATGCGGAGAAGTTCAGACAGGCAAAGCTTGCGGTGGCGGAGAGAAAGCTTCTGGCGGCAAGAGCGCCAGGGCGGCAGGCGCGGGTTTTCAACAGAGGCGGTGTTTTCTCGGGCGCTGCGTTCCGGGTCGTGAGTCTATCGACGGCGCTGATAGGGGTCTCAATTGTCATTGCAGTTGCGACGCAGCTTGGGCGTGACGACAGTGTCGTCAGTCTTCTTACCATCTCAGGATTCACGGTCGAGGGGGATTCTGTCTCCTGGGTCACGGGATTGCCCGAGATACGGCATGGGCAGGTGTGGCGGCTGATCACGCCGATATTTGTGCATTTCAGCATACTTCATCTTTTGTTCAATATGCTCTGGCTGCGTGACCTTGGCAGCCTGATAGAGGCACGGGCGAGCACACTGAAGCTGCTGCTATTGGTGCTGGTGACGGGTATCGCCTCGAATATCGGGCAGTACCTGATGAGCGGGCCGAGCTTCGGCGGGATGTCGGGCGTGGTATATGGGCTGTTCGGGTACATATGGATGAGGGGGAAGTTCGACCCATCAAGCGGGATGTTCCTGACGGACCAGACGATAATGATAATGGTGGGGTGGTACTTGCTGTGCCTGACGGGGATAATAGGTTCAATCGCCAACACGGCTCATACGGTGGGGCTTGTGCTGGGGATGGGGATTGGATACCTGACGGCGAGGATCCGGCCGGTGGGATTCCGCAGGGGCAGGTGAATGGCTTGTGAATTGAGGCGGGGTCGCCTATAATCAGCCTTGTGGCGATGAAGGATATATTCTGTCAGGATGGAGCTGTGCGGGCTTTGCAACGGGCAATCGGTTCGGGCAGGGTGGCTGGCTCGTATATATTCGCCGGGCCGGAGGGGGTGGGGAAGTTCACGACGGCGAGAGAATGGGGGCGTGTTCTGCTCTGTGAGCAGAACACGAGAGAGGAGACAGGAGAAAGGAGACAGGAGAAGAAGAAAAGGGGACAGGCCCCTTTTTTAGAGGCGTGCGGGCAGTGTGAGTCGTGCAGAGCGTTCGAGGCAGGGGGGCATCCCGATTTCCAGCACATCTATAAGGAGCTGCTGGAGTTCACTGAGGAGGGCAAAGGCAAGACGACGCCCGTTGCGCTTCCGATAGATGTTGTGAGGGAGTTCCTTATAGCGAAGGTTGCGCAGACACCTGTTGTGTCGAGCCGGAAGGTGTTTGTGGTCTCCGAGGCGGAGAAGCTGCAGGGACCGGCACAGAACGCGATGCTCAAGACGCTTGAGGAGCCGCCGGGCGATTCGCATATCATTCTGCTTTGTACGCGGCTGGATAAGCTGCTTCCGACGACGCTGTCACGATGCCAGGTGGTGAAATTCGGACCGATATCGGAGGAGAAGATAGTCGAGAAACTCGGGCAGAGAGGTGTGGATGAAGCGAAGGCGCGGTACTGGGCGAGATACACCGATGGCAGTCTGGGCAGAGCGATATGGTGGGCGGGTCTGCAGATTGGCGAGCAGGCTTGCTACGCGATAAAGCGACAGCTTGTGGCGAAGGTGGCGAACCTTGAGCTTGCCCAGTCGGTGGAGCTGGCTGCGTGGATATCTGATGTAGGCAAGGCGGTCGTTGATGCGTGGGAGGACCAGACCGAAGAGAAGGTTAATCGCAGTGATATGGGGCGGGCGGCGGCCAAGGGGCTTATATATATGGTGGCGACGGTGTTTGCGGATGCCATGAAGGTGTCTGAGAGGGGGGACGGGAGACAAGAGACAGGAGACAGAATGAGGAGTCGGGAAGAGAATGTCCTTGTGAATGAAGACCAGCAGGAGGAGATAGAGAAGATGGCGGGGAGATATGACGCAGAGAGGTGTGCGGAGGTGGTGGCGGAGGCCTACAAGGCGATGAACTGGATAGAGGCCAACGTCAATGAGAAGCTGGTTCTGGAGGATTTGTTGCTCGGAATCGGGGGTTGTGGTACAATCCTGCTATCAGCCATGAGCCGTCAGCCATGAGCTGAAAAACGCCATGTACGCGTATTTTGGATTTTAGATTTCGTTTTTGGATTGAAGAGACCGCTGCGCGGATATTTCAATGACAACAGATAGTACGCAACCTAAACATGTCAAGACGCGCAAGCTGATGCTGGTGCGTTACGGCCGGCTGGGGCATCTGGGCTGGTTCGAGCACGACGAGAACCAGATACCAAAGGTGCACAGCAAGGTATTGATAAAGACCGAGCGGGGGCTGGAGCTCGGAGAGATAGTGGGCCCATTCTGTTACAGGGCGGGCAACTTCAGGCTTGCGCCGGAGGCGGTGGACCAGTACTTCGAGGACGGCGGGCTGGAGCAATCGCCGAAGAAGGCGGGGGAGTTCGTGCGTTTTGCGACAGCACAGGATGTCAATGAAGACATGCATCTGCGGCGCGACGGCGCGCGTGAGATGGAGACAGCCAGGAAGCTGGCACAGGAGCATAATGTGCCGATAGATATTGTCGATGTAGAGCACATATTCGGGGGGGAGCGGATAGTGTTCTACTTTGTGGCGGAATCGCGCGTGGACTTCCGCGAGCTGGTGAGGCTTCTGGCGAAGGAATATCAGACTCGCATCGAGATGCGGCAGATAGGCTCGCGCGACGAGGCCAAGCTGATGAGCGACTATGAGACGTGCGGACGGGAGTGCTGCTGCAGCAGGTTCATGCGGATACTGAAGCCCGTGAATATGCGGATGGCGAAGCTGCAGAAGGCGACGCTGGACCCTTCGAAGATAAGCGGTTATTGCGGTCGGCTGAAGTGCTGCCTGCGTTTCGAGGACGATACATACCGCGAGCTTCGCGACAGGCTGCCGAAGCGAGGTACTCGCATCAAGACGCGCGAGGGTATGGGCACGGTTGTGGACGGGCACATACTGGCGCAGCTCGTGGTGCTTCAGATGGACGCGGGCGGGCAGGTAGCAATTCCGCTGGAAGACATAAATGGGGATGGGACTGTGGTTGAGGCGAGCGCGAAGGCTGAAGTGCCGGCAGCCGCAGACATGCCGTTTGCGGATGAGCAGGTTGAGGACGGACCTGAGCCGCGTGCAATGGACGAAATAGCCGATGATGTTGTGGGTGATATCGAGGCGAGGTATGAGCGCGAAGATGATGCGCACGATGAGGAGACGGAAGTTGAGGAAGAGATACGGCAGCCGGCACCGGAAGCAGAGTCAACAGAGCCTGAAAGGAAGCCTGCGATGAAGTGGGCGCCTGTGGGCGGGGCGAAGCCTCAGGAGCGTGGCGGCGTCAGCAGCAGCGGCGAGCAGAGAGGCGACGGGCGGAATCCGCAGGGTGGAGCGCCGGGCCAGGAAGGCAGAAGAAGAAGGCGCGGACGGCGCCGGAACCGCCATAAGAACCAGTGGCCACAAGGGCAGCAACAGGGGCCGCATGGTCAGCAGGGATCGCAGGGTCAGCAAAGGAGTGACAATGGCTCGTAATATTGCGGTGACGTCGGCGTTGCCGTATGCGAACGGCCCCATTCATATGGGGCATCTTGTCGAATACATTCAGACGGATATTTGGGTCCGCTTTCAGAAGCTGTGCGGGAACAGGTGCTTGTATTTCTGCGCGGACGACACGCACGGCACGGCGATAATGATACGTGCGAAGAAGGAGGGGATAACGCCGGAGCAGCTTATCGACCGCGTACACACGGAACACCTGCGTGACTTCAGGGCGTTCGATATACAATTCGACAATTACTATTCGACACACTCCGAAGAGAACCGCGCGTTCAGCGAGGATATCTATGCGAAGCTTTCAGCGCGGGGGTCGATAGCGAAGAGAGATGTCGAGCAGGCGTTCTGCGAGAAGTGCGGCATGTTCCTTCCGGACAGGTTCATCAAGGGCGGCTGCCCGAGATGCAAAGCGCCGGACCAGTACGGGGATTCGTGCGACGCATGCGGGGGGACGCACCAGCCGACGGAGCTCATCGACCCGAAGTGCGCGAACTGCGGAACAACACCGGTCAGGCGAAAGAGCGTGCACTACTTCTTCAAGCTGGCCGATTTCGAGAAGGAGCTGAAGGAGCTTCTTCAGAAAGGCTATGCTCAGCAATCGGTGATGAACAAACTGGATGAGTGGTTCAAGACAGGGCTGAGGGACTGGGACATATCGCGTGACGGGCCGTACTTCGGCTTCAAGATACCGGGCGAGGACGACAAGTATTTCTATGTGTGGCTGGATGCCCCGATAGGGTATATGGCCAGCGCAAAGAACTACTGCGACAGACACGGCCTTGATTTCAACGAGGTCTGGAACTCGAAGGAGTGGGAGCTCTATCACTTCATCGGCAAGGACATCATGTATTTCCATGCGTTGTTCTGGCCGGCGATGCTGACGGGGGCAGGGTATAAGGTGGCAAACAAGCTGTTTGTGCACGGGTTCCTGACGGTGAACGGGGAGAAGATGAGCAAAAGCCGCGGGACATTTGTGATGGCTGAGACATATCTGAAGCACCTCGACCCGGAGTGGCTCAGGTATTACTATGCGACCAAGCTCTCGGGCGGGGTGGAGGATATAGACCTGAATCTGGGCGACTTCGTGAACCGAGTGAACAGCGACCTTGTGGGCAAGCTTGCGAATCTGGCGTCGCGGTCGGGTCCGATGCTTACGGATAAGCTGGATGGGGTGACGGGCCAGCTTGACGATGAAGGGCGAGCGATAGTCGAGTCGCTGCAGGCAGCGAAGGATGACATCACCAGCGACTATGAGAGACTGGACTATGCCAGCGCGATGAGGAGGATAACGGCTGCGGCGGATGTTGTGAATAAGTATGTCGATGACAAGCAGCCGTGGAAGACGATAAAGACGGACCCCGAGGGAACGCGCAAGACGCTGACGACGATACTGAGCGCGGTGGAGATACTGACGGTGTATCTGAAACCTGTGCTGCCGACATACGCGGCGAAGATAGAGAGGTTCCTGAACGTGGGGCCGCTTGGCATGAGTGATGTGAGCAACACGTTTGAGGGGCACAGGATAAACAAGTTCGAACGGCTGATAGAACGTATAGACCCGACAAAGGTGGAAGCTATGGTAGAAGAGAGCAAGGAAAAGGAAGTGACACAGGCCAAACCGCAACTGGACGAACCGCTGGCGCCTGAGTGCACGATCGAGGATTTTATGAAGGTGGACCTGCGCGTGGCGAAGGTGGTCTCTGCGTCGGCTGTGGAGGGGGCGGACAAGCTCCTTCAGATGAAGCTGGATATCGGCGGCATCGAGAAGACGGTGTTCGCGGGCATAGCGAAGGCATACAAGCCGGAGCAGCTTATCGGCAGGCTGGTGATATGCTGCGCGAACTTGAAGCCGCGGCAGATGAAGTTCGGGCTTTCGGAGGGGATGATACTGGCGGCCGGGTCGGGCGGGTCGGAGATATTCATGCTGGGCATCGATGGCGGTGCGAAATCCGGCCAAAGAGTGCACTGAGGAAAGCACGAAGTC
>Ga0068714_10005345_pt1 | contig 13683 bp, 10 predicted proteins | sample MTBNYHSulfiMetaG_FD_62988 | JGI IMG/M metagenome (GOLD analysis project Ga0068714, IMG submission 62988) | Enrichment culture microbial communities from rom New York Harbor, USA that are MTBE-degrading - MTBE-NYH (New York Harbor Sulfidogenic)... | ecosystem: Environmental > Aquatic > Marine >... | reverse complement strand
GCCCCAAACCGAGCTTGCCCATCAATTGCAGGGCGTCGATCACCCGTCGAACGTGGTATCCGGCCCGCCCAATCAGAACCAACTCGCCTCCGATGTCCTCCCCTTCATCATAGATTACTTTTTCTTCCCCGGGCGCCCGCATCACAAAGGGATGAGGCACGGAAGCGTATCCCCGAGGTGAGCTGAAACCGCTTCGAGGATACCGCGTTTCGAATACGTAGTAATAAACACAATCGTACTTGGACCCGCAATGGGCACAAGCGAACTGTTCTCGCAGGCAGGATACTCTTTTCAATGCATTACCGAAAGCCCCCCGCAGGACCGCCCCCTTAAAACCGGGCAGGCGCACCGTTTCTTTACATCTGAAGCGATATCGAAGTCGTCGGATCGAGATCCTTTTCCAGAAAGACACAGCTTCCGACTCCCGAATATTGAAGGAAAACAGGTAGGAAGAACAATAAGACCGGTTTATTCGTCTTTCCCCGATCCCTATTTAATAGCAATAAAAATGCCATTTCGTTATCCAATTGATATTCCTTATTTTTATTCAACTCAAAGACGGATCCACGGTTGAGATTGCCCAGAATTTGAGCAGTCTCCAAGGATCGGTGTACTGAAATTGAGCAATCGGAAAATGAGAAGCCGGCCGGACCGATATCCGGCTTCTTTGATGGGTTTTGGGCGTGGCGGATGCGCATCTCAGGTCTGTTTCGCTGTTCGGAAGTGAGGGCGATTTGGATTGCAGAGGAGGGTCTAAAACGTTATCATTTTTGGATTGATTTAATGACCAACTTCAGGGTGAAAAATAATGAATGATGGTTGGCGAACCGTGGTTCAACGCTTAACTGTGTACGTGGGATGTCTTGTCCTGTGCCTGCCCTTTGCATCCACTGCTCTGTGGGCTCAACCGCCCGAGGGAAGCGCTCCTCCTCCCGCGCCCGTTGAGGTGGACCTCGTGACCGAAGAGACCGTGGACAGTCGGATACACCTTCTCGGCACCGCCCGCCCCTGGATCGAAGCGAGTGTGGCTTCGGAAGTACAGGGCGTAGTCATAGACATGAAAGTGGAAGAAGGCGACTATGTTCAAAAAGGCGACGTGCTTTGCCAATTGGATTCGTCGGAGCTGATTTTTCAGATTCGGGAGGCCGAGGCCGCCCTGGGGGAAACCAAAGCGCAATTGGAGCGCGCCAAACGGGAGATGGAACGCCAGGAAGCGTTAATCAGCAAGGCCAGCGTTGCTCAGAGAGCTTATGACGACGCCCTGTTCGAGTATAAAGCGTTAATGGAGAAATCGAAACAACTTGACGCCTCTTTGAACTTGCTCCGTGATCGTTTGAGAAAAAAAACCGTACGTGCTCCTCTTTCCGGCGTCCTAGTGGAACGGTTCATCCAGGTGGGAGAGTGGCTTAACGAGGGCGACGCGGTAGCCCGGCTGTTTCACACGGACCCCTCCAAAGTGGTGGTTCCCGTGCCGGAAGAGTACATCGAACACATCACCGTGGGAGACAAGGCGATCATCACCTTCGATGCTTTGGCGGGCACGAAATTCACCGGTGAACTGTTTGCGATTATCCCCAGAGGGGACGAAGGTGCGCGCACCTTTCCGGTGCACATCCGATTGGCCAATCCCGGAAGGAACATTAGACCGGGTATGTCGGCTAGAGTGAACCTGGGAGTAGGGCGACCCCGAAAGGCGCTGCTCGTGTCCAAGGATGCCGTCGTGCTGAGCGGAGCGGAACGATCCGTTGTAAAGATCAACGGCGGAAAAGCGGTTCCCGTATCGGTTCGTCTGGGCGGCGAGTACGACAGCCGAGTGGAAGTGGAAGGCGACCTCAAGCCCGGAGACCAGGTGGTGGTTCGAGGAAACGAACGTCTTTTCCCGGGTCAACCGGTTCGTATATTGAACGAGGGATAGCGGCCCAGCCCTATGAAACTAGTAGATTCGGCCATCAAATACCCCGTCACCGTTATCGTTGGCGTTTTCTTTTTGGTGCTGTTCGGGGTCATATCATTGATGCGGATACCTATCCAGCTGACGCCCGACGTGACGCGGCCCAATATCACTGTGACTACCATCTGGCCCGGCGCTTCTCCTCAGGAGATCGAGCGTGAGATCGTTGAACAGCAGGAGGAATATCTCCGGAGCGTGGAAGGACTCGTTAAGTTGACCAGCGAGTCCGCGGACTCGATGGGCACGGTGACCCTCGAGTTCTCGGTAGGGACGGACGTGGAATCCGCCCTGCTGAAAGTATCCAATAAACTGGATCAGGTGCCCACCTATCCCACGGACGCAGACAAGCCGATTATTGTATCCGCCGGCGAAAACGCACCGCCCATTGCATGGATCGTACTGGAGCGAATTCGTGAAGATGCTCCTCAAATTTACACGCTTCTGGACTTTGCCGAGGATGAAATCCAGACACGTCTGGAACGCGTCCCCGGCATCGCCAAGATCAATGTATACGGCGGACGTGAACGGGAAATGCAGGTGGTGTTCGACAGTAAGGCCGTGGCCGCACGAAAACTCACGATCAAAGAAATGCGCGACGCGCTTTCCGCAGCGAACCGGAATATTTCAGCAGGAGACTTCGACGAGGGCAAGCGCCGATATATCGCGCGTACGGAAGGCGAATTTCTTAGACCCGAAGATGCCGACCGGGTGACCGTGAAATATGAGCAGGGGTCCCCCGTCATGATTCAGGACGTGGCCAAGACCCGTTTCGGATACCAAAAGGCTACGAGCGAGGTACGTCAAAAGGGGCAACCCACGCTGGCCATCAATGCCATCCGTCAGGCGGGAACCAACGTTCTGGAAGTCATGAACGGCCTGAAAAAAACGATGGAGGAACTGAACCAGGGGATTCTGGCCTTAGAGGGTTTGAGGCTACGGCAAGTCTACGACGAAACGGAGTACATTGACAGCGCCATTGAACTGGTTCAGCGGAACCTGTGGGTGGGCGGTACGTTGGCCATCCTGATGCTCCTGCTCTTTCTTCGCAGCTTTTCCACCACTCTGATCATAGCTACCGCCATACCGATTTCCATTGTCGGAACGTTCATATTGATGGTGGCGCTGGGGAGAAACATCAATGTGATCTCCCTTGCAGGCATGGCTTTTGCCGCGGGCATGGTGGTAGACAACTCCATTGTGGTGCTCGAAAATATTTTCAGGCTTCACCAGCAAGGAGAAACCAAGGCCAAGGCCGCTTACCGTGGTGCATCGGAAGTCTGGGGTGCGGTTTTGGCCAGCACGCTAACCACCATCGCTGTTTTTCTTCCGGTCATATTTGTGGAGGAAGAGGCGGGCCAACTTTTTCGAGACATTTCCATCGCTGTAAGCTGTTCCGTTTTTCTGAGCCTCTTGATTTCCATAACCGTAATTCCCTCTCTCGCGGCTCGCATCATCCGGCGGACCGATTCCGGGGGGGATGCCTCCGGGGGCGGTCGGATCCGACGGGGATTCCATAACCTGTTCGGGTTGGCCTCTCTGGGCATAATTCTGACTCGTAACTTGGGGCGTTTCATCTACTGGATAAGCGGCAGTAAGGTCATGCGTCTGACCGTCGTAGTGGTCATGACCGGACTGGCTCTGGGCACGGCCTGGATCTTGTTCCCCCAGGCGGAATACCTTCCCGGTGGAAACAGGAACCTCATCGTCGGCATCATGATCCCTCCGCCGGGATATAATCTGGACGAATACCGAAAAGTAGCGGAGAATGTTGAATCCACCCTCAGGCCCTATTGGGAAGACGAATCGGAAGGCGGCAAGTCGGACCTTTCCGACGCCCCACAGATCCAGAGCTTCTTTTTCGTGGCCTGGCAGAAACGAATGTTCATGGGTGCTTCGAGTTCCGATCCGGACCGCGCGCGGGAACTCATTCCGCTGATGCAAAGCGCATTGACCCGTATTCCGGGCATGATCCCCATCGTACTTCAAACGAGCCTTTTCGAACGGGGCGTCGCCGCGGGAAGAAGCATTGACGTGGATATCAGCGGTCCGGATCTGAAGCAGCTGATCGATTTCGGGACTCGTGTATTTATGACCACCCGGGCACTGATCCCTGATGCGCAGGTCCTACCGGTGCCCAGTTTAGACCTTGGGAACCCGGAAATACGGGTGATACCGGCCAGAAGACGGAGCGCGAAAGTCGGACTCACAACCCAAGAGATCGGGCTGAATGTGGACGCACTATTGGACGGCGCCAAGGTGGGTGAAGTGCGGCCGGAGGGCAAACGAATGGACCTCACTCTGATGGGGCAGGAAACCACCATTCGGCGCACTCAGGATTTCAAAGATTTGTTGCTGAACACCCCTACCGGTGAACGGGTCACGCTCAGCACGGTGGCCGATTTGTATCTCGTAGACAGTCCGACCCAGATCAATCATATCGAGGGTCAGCGTGCTATAACCATAAGAGTCAGTCCGCCGACGGATATGCCCCTCCAAGCGGCCATGGAAATCGTCCGGAACAACGTGGTGCGGCCTCTCGCCGACTCCGGGAAATTGAAGCCGCCTTACCAGGTCTCGATATCCGGTACGGCCGACGACTTGACCCGCACCCGGGAAGCCCTTCAATGGAATTTCCTGCTGGCGCTGGTCATCACGTTCCTGCTGATGAGCGCTCTTTTCGAGAACTTCTTATACCCGCTCATCATCATGTTCAGTGTGCCGTTGGCCGCTGCCGGCGGATTTCTGGGCCTGTTCCTCACCTCGCACTTCATCGCATACAGCGCATTGGACGTGCTGACCATGCTGGGATTCGTAATCCTTGTCGGTGTGGTGGTGAACAACGCGATACTCATTGTGCACCAGGCGTTGAACTTCATGCGTGAGGATCGGATGGAACCCCGTGAAGCCATCCGGCGGTCCGTCGAAGTGCGCATTCGTCCCATTTTCATGAGCGCATTGACCTCCGTTTTCGGCATGCTTCCATTGGTTCTTTTCTCTGGAGCCGGATCGGAGCTGTACCGGGGCCTGGGTAGCGTGGTCGTGGGTGGACTGATCGTATCTACAGTGTTTACGCTTGTTCTGGTCCCTTCCCTGTTTTCCCTGGTCATGGACTTTTGGATGAAGGCCAGGCAGGTGATCGAGAGGTCTGATCAGGAGGAAAAACCATTGGAAGTGGAGGGTAAAGTCTCGTGATCCATACCCGCCGTGATTCCCGCTGTTGGACCTTCAATGCCGCATTCGCCCGTAAGCAATCGATCCGGACGTCTTAGGAACCATGTCCAATACCATTTCTTTCTTTGCTCCCACGTTCAAACGATATGACGGAGACGGTTTCAACAACGTGACCTGCTGTGGAACCTCGATGGTGAGCGTAACCGGAGAATGGTGCGCCCTTCAGTGCGGCCATTGCGCGGGCGGCATTCTGAAGCACACCAGAGCCGCAACGACCCCGGAGAAGCTGATGGAAGAGGCGCAGCGGCTGGCTCAAAAAGGGGGAGACAGCATTCTGATCAGTGGCGGGTCGCGCCTGGATGGTTCGGTTCCGCTGGAACCTTTTGTGTCGATGATGCGGCGCATTAAAGAAGAATTGGGGCTCAAGATTCTGGTCCACACCGGCCTTGTAAACGAGGAATCCGCCGACGCACTGGCTGGGGCGCCGATTGATTGCGCCATGCTCGACGTGGTGGGCGATGACAGAACCATTCGTCAGGTGCTACACCTGAACGCAAGCACCAAGGATTTCGAGCGGGCGCTCGTCCTGTTGGAAGAGAGGCGGATTCCTTCGGCGCCCCATGTGATTCTCGGTCTCGGTTTTGGAGAGGTCCGGGGCGAGTCCCGAGCTTTCAACATGATCCGGGGCAAAGCCATTTCTGCCTTGGTGCTGGTGTTGTTTCGCCCCACGCCCCATACACCCATGAGCCGGTGTCGTCCTCTCGATCCCGAAGATGCGGGGCGCCTGTTTCAAGAAGCAAGGAGTTTGTTCCCGGATGTTCCCCTGGTGCTGGGTTGCGAACGCCCCATGGGACGGCACAGGGACCGAACGGATCTTCTTGCGATCGAGGCCGGACTGGACGGCATCGCGTTCCCGTCCGATTCGGCGCTTCGAGCCGCACGCGAGAACGGCATGAATGTCCGGTACCGAACCGAGTGTTGCGCCATGATTCGAGCCGGCTTTATTTCCGGCCCGTAGGATTGTCAATGGAGGGTATGCAGGGAATCTTTTCAAAGATTTCCCCGCCTGAAAGACTAGTGCTGAGTTGCATAAGTTCATTTAATGATATTTACACGATACTCGGTCGATCTGATGCCCGCCCGATGATTCACCCGCTCCGCCGAAGGCGGTTGCTTGGACAATTTGAAAGGAGTCTGAGTCCCGCCTCCGGCGGGATTTTGAAAGTTTTCCCTCAGTAGAAAACATTCTACCCTTTTTTGCAGCTCAACACTCGTTTTTATTGCCGTTTCGTGGCGTCCTCGAGAAACCGTTAGAACAGGAGAACTGCATGTCATCGAAGCATAGTAAGTCCACCGCCGGAAAATTCACCCGAGCCGTTCATGGCGGCAAAATGGATCCCAGCCTGTTCGGAGAGGTGTCCATACCTATTTTTCAAACCTCTACGTTTGCCTTTCCCAGTGCTGAAGAGGGGGAGGCTCGTTTTACCGGCGAAAGGCCGGGGTACATCTACACGCGCCTCAAAAATCCAACCATAGACGCATTGGAAAGATGCGTAGCCGATCTCGAGGGAGCCTATGCGGCGGCGGCAACGGCGTCGGGAATGGGAGCGGTGAGCACGGTCTGCTTTGCTCTGCTGCAAAACGGGTTGCACGTGGTTGCATCGGAAGTACTGTACGGTCCCAGCCGTATACTGATCGAGAGGGAATTTTCCAGATTCGGAGTCCAGGTCACCTTCGTAGATACCACGGATACCCGAAACGTGGTTCGGGCCCTGAAAAGAAACACCCGGCTGGTGCTTTTGGAAACGCCCGCGAACCCCACCATGGGTGTGACCGACATTCAAGCCACAGCGGAAATCGCGCATGATGCCGGTGCAATGCTGGTTGTAGACAATACATTTGCGAGCCCCTATCTGCAGCGCCCAATTGAGCTGGGGGCGGATATAGTGATCGAAAGCTGCACCAAATTCCTGAACGGGCATGCCGATGTGGTCGGAGGAATGGTGGCGGCCGGCAGTGAAACGTTATACAAACAAATCAGGCGCGTGCTCACTTTGTGGGGGTGTACCATGGATCCCCACCAGGCATGGTTGATCCTGAGGGGCATTCGCACGTTACCCATGAGGTTGGAGCGTGCTCAGGATAACGCCATGAAACTCGCCTTTTTCCTTAGCGACCATCCCAAGGTGCTATGGGTAAAGTATCCCGGTCTGCCGGATCATCCCCAGCACCACATTGCCCGGAAGCAGATGGACGGTTTCGGAGCCATGCTCTGCTTCGGGGTCAGGAACGGGATCGAAGGGGGGCGGACGGTCATGAATCATGTCCGCACAATTACCCTGGCCGTTTCCCTGGGAGGCGTCGAATCGCTGATTGAACATCCCGCATCCATGACCCATACCGGTCTGTCCAAAGAACAACGGGAAGACTGCGGCATTTTGGACGAACTGATTCGTCTCTCGGTGGGGTGTGAGGACTTTGAAGACCTTCGTGACGATCTGGACCGGGCGCTCGAGAAGGTATAGTAGTCGTTGGGTAAAGCCGTTCTGATAGCCCCTCCCACAACTTCCGGCTGTGGTCATCCCGTAATTTGCAGGAAGGCGCGGGATCAGCACAAGGCCTCCGGGGAGGGGCCGAAGAAAAGAGATCGAGTTGAGAAACGAAATCCAACAAATGCAGTTTTTTCAAAACGTTCCCAATAGTTAGTGATTAACGTCCTTCTCGATCACAGCTTTACCGTCTCCGGCGATGACGGACGGAATTCCGGAAACGGTTCCAATTTCGCGACGCACGTCCATTTGACGTTGAACTCACGGCTGCAATATAGTACCGACACGACTATTTACGAAACAGAAGCCTGGGCCGGGTTAGAGGAGTTGCCTCCGGATGTCTCCATTACAGGAATTTGGGAAAAGTCTGATCATCCTCGGAGCGATAATCGCAGTGGTGGGACTGTTCCTGACGCTGGGTCCTAAAATACCTTGGCTGGGACGCTTACCCGGCGACATCCTGGTGAAGAAGGAGCATTACAGTTACTATTTTCCTTTAGGCACGTCTCTGTTGATCAGCATCGTTCTGAGCTTGATACTATGGCTCTTCCGCAGATGAGCGGATTCACCGGGGGACACGTTTCAGGCGCTTCGAGGATATAGCCAAATCTCAAAGAGGTTTTTTGATGGAGGAACATCTTTTTCATTGCGAGGAATGTGGAGGTCATACCTTCATTGTAGTCCACACCTACGAAATATGCACCCACGACTTGCGCATGCTGATCTGTGAGTGTGGAAAGCGATCCGACGCCGTGGCGGCGCACCAGGACGTGATGACCAGGGAAGAGTACATGGAATGGGGACCGTTGGACCAGGAGCACAACTGGACCTATGAAGCCAAGAACATGGAAGAACTGGGAGAATCCCGCGAGGAATCTCATATCCTTTGCGAATCGTGTGCACGCAAAGCGGAGAAATCGGACTGGAAGAGCATTGATCGATATACCGAGAACATACGTCACGAATTCTATCTGTTCTGTCAAACGTGTGAACGGGAAATCGAATTCGGATGGACCGAGCCCGGGAGAGGAGGCGGCATCTGGCCTGTGGAGAGCGCGGATTTCGATCCTTCCAAATGCTGGCCCGAGCCTCGGCACCTCGGATCCTGGATCGAAAAAGGATGGTGTGACTTCAATCACTCAGACTAAGAAAACAGGCTCTTATCTCTGAAAAGCGCTGATCAAGAAGAACTCCGGTCTAATGCGCGCGATTTTGCCCGCGCGACTATGAATGTTTGCACTGCACCAAGCCCGTCAAGGAGCCTGAAGATGGCAGGATCACGAGTACTCGTTGTTGCAGCCGAGGTCCCGGTCGGAAAAGAACTCGAATCCGTGCTGGTGGGCTTGGGGTATTCTGTCACCTCCGTGGAGCATTCGTGCCGGAACGCCGTGCAGAAAGCTCTGGAAGAAGAGCCGGACGTCATACTCATGGATGTCGCTTTGAAGGGTGAGATGGACGGCGTCACCGCCGCCGAAGAGATTCTGTCCCGTGCGGATATCCCCATTGTTTACAGTCTGGCCCGAGAAGACGAGGCAAAGCTTCAAGGACCCAACCCACTCCCTCCTTACGCCTACGTGCTCAAGCCCCATCAGGAACGGGAACTCGAAATGGCCATCGAAACGGCCCTCCATGTGGCCCGGATGTCCGCCGAGCGGAAGCGCGCCACCGAGACGTTGCGCCGTCAGAAAGAATACCTGGACGCCCTGCATGAAACCAGCCTCGGCCTGCTCAAGAGATTGAAACCGGGGGACCTCTTCGAAGCTATTGTCGCCCGAGCCTGCGCTCTGGTCGGATGCGATCATGGATACATACACTTGTACGAGCCGGAAACGGACAGCCTGGAAATCAAGGCCGGCTGGGGTCCGTTCGATGAGAACATAGGCTTCAGACTCGAGCCCGGCCGAGGCCTCGTGGGAAAGGTGTTTCAAGCCGGCGCTCCAATAACTGTTGATGATTACAGAACCTGGAAGGAACGCCTGCCGGACCCAATGTTCGATCGGATTCACGCCATAGTGGGCATGCCCCTCAAGTCCGGAACCAACGTTCACGGCGTCATTGCGTTGGTATACTCGGAGGAAGGAAAAACCTTCGACGAAGAACAAATCGATATACTGAGTCGATTTGCCGAACTTGCGTCCATTACTCTGGAAAACGTCCGTTTATACGATGCGATCGAGCGCGAGTTGGAGGAAAGGAAACGCGCCGAGGAAGCTCTATCGAAGAGTGAGGAGAAATACAAGCTTCTAGTCGAAAACTCGGGGGACATTCTGTTCTTTTTGGGTCCGGATTTTCAGTTCAATTATCTAAGCCCTTTGATCGAGCGCCTGACAGGGTACACAGCGGAGGAAGCCACAAAACATACCATGGACGAATGGTTCACTCCTCTCTCCGCGGAGATCCTTAGAAACGTTTACAGGCGAAGAATTCAGGACGAGAAAAACGGAACCCGCAGGCATGAGGCTGAACGCTGGGAACTGGAACACAAACACAAAAACGGGTCCACGGTGTGGGGCGATGTAGCCCTTAACACCGTGCGGGACGCGTATGGGCGATTTGTTGGAATTCAGGGTGTTACCCGGGATATCACCGCTCGGAAGCAAGCTGAGACGGCTCTACGGGAAAGCGAAGAGAAATACCGCCTGGTAGCCTATGCAACCTCGGATATCATTTTTGAGTTTCGTCTTGAAGACGGTGTTTATACGTATATTTCACCGAATTGTGAAGAGATATTGGGATACACCGCCGAAGAGCTCTCGAGTTCCTCGTTTTTCATCAAGCACCACATGATTCGGCCCGAAGATCTCGAGGAAATCAAAAAGACGTATGTTGCGGCGCTGAAAGGACCCGGTAGACGGCTGACCTACGAGTACAGGATAAGATGCAGGAACGGTGACGTGAAATACCTCCTCGAGAGTTGCATATGCATAAGGGACGCCGATGGAAGAGTCACTACGATGATCGGATCCTACAAAGATGTTACCGAAAAGAAACGAATGGAGGCCCAACTTCGCCAGGCTCAGAAAATGCAAGCCATCGGAACTTTGGCGGGCGGCATTGCCCATGACTTCAACAATATCCTCGCAGCCATCATGGGATACACCGAACTGGCCCTCATCGATCTCCAGGAGGATCATCCGGCCGGGAAGAAGCTTGGACAGGTGCTTAAATCGGGAGATCGGGCCAAAAGTCTCGTGAACCAGATCTTGGGCTTTAGCAGACAGACCGATCAGGAGCGAAGGCCGTTAGAGCTTGGTCCCATCGTCAAGGAAGCATTGAAGTTGTTGAGGTCGTCGCTCCCCAGCACCATCGAGATCAAGCGACATGTGACGACATCCCCGGCCGTCGTGCTGGCGGATCCCACTCAGATTCATCAATTGATCATGAATTTGTGTACGAACGCGGCCCATGCCATGCGGCGAGACGGCGGCGTACTGGAAATCAGCCTCGATCGGGTGGAGTTGGACGAGAGTTCAGCCAATCAGTACATGGAGTTGGTTCCCGGGAGATACCAGAGACTGGCCATCAGCGACACGGGTCACGGCATGGACCAGAAAACGTTGGAACGAATCTTCGAGCCGTTTTATACCACCAAACAGCCGGGAGAGGGAATCGGCATGGGATTGGCCGTTATTCACGGCATTGTGAAAAGCCACGAAGGAGCCATAACGGTCCACAGTGAACCAGGAGGCGGCTCCACGTTCCGGGTCTATCTGCCCGAAATCCAAATGCAGGCGAAAGGCGAACCGTCGGCGGCTGCCGAAAGCATTCCCGGGGGCAACGAGCGCATCCTGTTTGTGGATGACGAACGCTTCCTTATGGATATCGGCCGACAAATCCTGGAAGGTCTGGGGTACAGAGTGACCGGTCTGACGTCCGCTACGGAAGCGCTGGACTTGTTCAGGAAAGCGCCGGACGAGTTCGACCTGGTGATCACGGATCAGACCATGGCGAACATGACCGGGATCCATCTGGCGGAGGAGATGCTGATGGTGCGGCCCGAGATGCCGATCATACTCTGCACCGGATTCAGTCACGAGGCGAACGCTGAGCAAGCGTTGGCGCACGGGATCAAACGTTTTCTGATGAAGCCGGTGACCGCTCGCGAGGTGGCCAAGGTTGTACGGGAGGTGCTCGATGGCGGGTGAGGGAGTACCTGGAACTTAAACGATAACGCCCTCGCGCATCTTGTATGCGCCCTCTTTTTTTACCCCCCCCCGGAGGACTTGAACTTTTCGAGGCCCGCGAGCTTGATAATGTCCACTATGGGTGGCTCGGACAACTCGTCGTCCACGTTGGGAAACAACAAGAGATCCCTCCAGAGGGAGGAGTCACGCAACCCCTTGATAGGAACCGCACAGCCGGGCCGATCCATCCTCCATTTATCCTTTCAGACAGCGCGTCCGCTTGTGTCCTAAATTGAAATACAACCTCTGCAATAGGGAAGGTCCTATGTATCCCCCAGTCCGTGAGGTCGTCTCTCATGATGATTTTTCGCTGAGCATCGTTTTCGATAACGGAGAAAAGCGACTTCTGGATATGAGGCCGTACCCGGATTTCGGCGTGTTCAAGAAGATTCACGACTACGAAAAATTCAAACGCGTAAGGGTGGCGTTCGACACGATAGAATGGGACGATGGCGTAGACCTCGATCCCGAGTTCATCTACGCAAAAAGCAAACCACGGTGAGCGGCCCCCTAGCCGCCGCTAGCACGGAAAAGCCCATTGCTTTCCAGCCGTTTTCTTTGGGAAATGCCAATGAGCGCAGCCTGCGCCCTAAGGCGCCGATCGGGTGGGCCGGCGTGGACAACAACCCCTAACGTTTCCTTCTCTCCCCCAAATGTCCGGTCATATGGTTCCTTCTCCCTGTCGGAAACCCCGAGCACATCCAGGCGGCGGGAGAAGTCAGGGGCTTGCCACGGCATTGTATCCCGGCGTAGTCACGCCATCGGCGTGACGAAGCCGGGTCGAGGGCATATTGCTGTATTGCTCAATTATTGAGCAACATGAGGTCGACGGTTGCGCAATTTCTGCGCAATATCGAGCCGGCCAACTCAGCCTAATTTGCACATTTCCAATCAAATAAAACGGTTATTGAAATTGGCACATTAGCTGCATATAATTTGTAGTGCAGAGATGTTCCGCGATTATAGAAGAGCGGTGGTATCTTTTTCGCCTCATCTCATTCCGGCGAGTCAGGCGCGCTGGTTGCTTTACCGGCATTTACGGATTCAGTGGGTATGGTTGAGCGCGGTGCTTTTCAAAGATCATGCAAGTAAGCATAAGTTCTGAAAAGTGTAATGGAGTCACGTAGGGTGCGCACCGCGCACCATGGGATAGAAAGGACGTTCAACGACGGTGCGGCTTCAAAAATGAGTGTCTTATGCCGATCCGCATAACGCGACAGTCGAAAACGCAAATGCGGAGATAATGCCGCAATAAAATTCTTTTAGCTAGCGAGATAATGGAATGATTTACAGACGCGTCTTATACGGACAGAAACAAAGACCTCCGCATTTTATGCGGACACATCTAATTGTTGTTGTGCATTAATAGCTGAAAAAACACAACTGGCAACAAAAGGTACGCTTAAATGAAGATCGGACCATTCGATCTCAGGTTTGTCGAGATTTTTCATGAGCTATACGCCCTTGAAGAATACATGAATTCAGTTGAATTACAGTTGCCAAAATTAATCGAGAACGAGAAAGAAAAAGCATATCATAATAGACCAACCGATGATCCTGTTGAGTGGCAACAAAGGAAAGCAGAGCTTTATGAGTTAATAGAGGATGTGTTACCGAGATATTTTCGAAATCCAATCGTTGTAACTCTTTGGGCCATTTTTGAGTCGGCGATAATTGAGATTGCTGGAGAAATCAAAGATAAATTAGATGTAAGTGTTCACAGGGTAGCGAGCGTCGCTTCTAACTTATTGATTATACAAGACATTTTAGGATAATATAACATGTTGAAATAATTAGAAAAAAATCTAGACTTTTAAGTTCTAGTGTG
>Ga0068714_10005344_pt1 | contig 13684 bp, 15 predicted proteins | sample MTBNYHSulfiMetaG_FD_62988 | JGI IMG/M metagenome (GOLD analysis project Ga0068714, IMG submission 62988) | Enrichment culture microbial communities from rom New York Harbor, USA that are MTBE-degrading - MTBE-NYH (New York Harbor Sulfidogenic)... | ecosystem: Environmental > Aquatic > Marine >... | reverse complement strand
CGCCGCCCGGGGTTCCCCGCTTCAGGAAGAATAGCCAGCCCGCGCCGGCCGCCCCCAGGGCGAGGGAAATCAGGGCGAAGGGCGGCACGCGACGCCGCCGCACGAAACGCTCGGCCAGGGCGAAGAACACCGGGTTCATCGAGAAGATGAAGGTGCCGTTGGCCACGCTGGTCAGCTTGAGCCCCGCTACCCAGGCGTGGAAGTGGAGCCCCAGGAGCACGCCGGGCAGGAGCAGGAGCAGCACCCCGGCGGCTCCACGTTCGGCCAGAAAGCGTCTCCAGGCCGGCACGCAGAAGGGCGCGAGCACCGCCCCGGCCAGGATCATGCGGAAGGAGGCGACCACGGAGGGGGGAAAGAAGCACAGCTTGATCAGCACCCCGGAGAAACCGAAGCTCAAGACCCCAACGGCGAGGAATGTCAGGGCCCTGCCCCGTTCGTCGCTCAGCTCGTGTGGCATCGCCTGGTAGTGTAGGGCGGATCGTGCGGGCTTCTCAAGCGGGAAGACGCGACAGGCCGGGAGGCGCGGTTGGGTGGAAGGCAGGGCACGGGCAGGAGAGCAGCCGCCGCGGTGGGGATCCCGCTACAGATCCTCGCGCGTCCGTGGACTCAGCCGGGTATTCGGGGGTATACTCAAGCGAGGGACACCAAAGTGACGAACAGGAGCGCAGAGGGGCGCATTTGGGTGCAAGGCTGGCGGCGGGCAGGAGAGCGCCTGCGGCAGCTCCGAAAGGCGGAGCTGCAGGAGATTTCCACGGAGGAAGCCCTGCTGCGTCTGGCCGGAGCCTTCGACTCCTGCCGGCTGCATGCCACCCCCCGGCCTACCTCGGGACTGGTGGAACAACAGCGCTGGTTCGGCAGACTGCGCCGGTGATCGATCTCTTCCAGGTTGCCGTGGACCTGCAGAGCTTCCTGCTGGCACGGAAGTGGAAGTTCTGCTTCATCGGCGGTCTGGCCCTGCAGCGCTGGGGGGAGCCCAGAGTGACGCAGGACGTTGACTGCACGCTCCTGACGGGTTTCGGCGGAGAGCTGCACTTCGTTCGTGAGCTCCTGGGCCGCTACGAGGCCAGGATCGAAGAGGCAGAGACCTTCGCGCTGCAGAACCGCGTGCTGTTGCTGCGCTCCGGATCGGGTATAGGCATCGACATGGCCCTCGGCGGCTTGCCTTTCGAAGCCCTGGTGGTCGAGCGCGCCACTTCCTTTCGGTTTCTTCCCGACGTGGAATTGCGGACCTGCAGCGCAGAGGACCTGATTGTCCTGAAGGCATTCGCGGACCGGCGCCGGGACTGGGCGGACATCGAAGGCATTCTCGCCAGGCAGGCAGGCCGGCTGGACTGGGAGTACGTCTATGCCCGGCTCCGGCCGTTGTGCGAGCTCAAGGAGAATGTCGACATCGTCGACGCCTTGAAGTCCCTGCAGCTCGAGGGCGAGGAGCCGCAATAGGGACGGCTCCTCCGGCGAGGGCTGCCTGCCCTGCCTCCGAATCTGCCGTCAGTTCTCCAGGATCGTGATCTCCACCCGGCGGTTCTGGCGCCGTCCCGCATCCGTGGCGTTGTCCGCCACCGGGTCGCGGTAGCCCCGCCCCCGGGTCGCGGTCTGGATCTCCCGCACCGCCCCGATGCGCAGCAGGTAGTCGGCCACCGCCGCCGCCCGGGCCTCGGACAGGCTCTGGTGGTCCTGCTCCGTGTATCCCGGCACCCGGGCGGTGTGGCCGGTGATCAGGATGTCCCGCTCCGGGTAGCGCCGGAGGATCGAGCCGATCGCCTGGAGCTTCTGCTTCTCCGAGTCCCGCAGCTCCGCCGAGTTGGGGGCAAACTGGATGTCCTGCAGGGTCACGGTGACCCCTTCGTCGTCGGGACGGACCGTGGCGTCCTCCACCCCCTTCTCCTCCAGCTCCCGGCCAATCTCCTCGGCCACCCTCTCCCGGTCCAGGGGCGCCGACTCGAGCATGCGCCCTTCGGCCACCCCCACGTACTCGACCGCGCTGCCGTTGGAAAGGTAGAAGATGAAGTCGAAGCTCTCCCGGTACGAGTGGGGCTGCCCCCGCTCGTTGTCCCAGTAGTAGGTCTGCTCGGACTCCCCGGTGATCCGCACCGGGACCAGCCCCTCCCGGCCGCGGTAGGCGGGCAGGCGGTGGAAGACGGTGTAGCGGATGTCGATCACGTCCAGGCTCCGGCCTTCCCGCTGCACCTTGCCGCGGTAGGTGTAGTTGACGGTAATCGGGAAGCGCACCGGCTGCGGGATCCCGAAGCTCCGGCGCAGGTCGTGGGCCTCCTCGCCCGGGGCACTCCAGCTGTCTCCCGGGGAGACCTCCCCTTCGGGGAACACCGGCACGTCCCGGACCACCGGCATGAAGTACTGGGAGCCGATGTCGTAGCGGCCCCGGGCGTCCCGCCAGAACCTGGACTCGTAGTCCTCGCCCAGGGCGAAGGAGGTGTTCACTCCGTAGGCCCGCTCGGAGGTCAGGAAGGTCGCGGCCAGGAGCCCCGATCCCTCCCGGACCTCCAGGGTCTCCACGGCGATCTTGTTGAGGATGTCCGCCCGGTGGGACAGCTGCCCGTTGTAGTACACGTCCTCGGTCACTTCGGTGACCAGGCGGTACTTCTGCCCGCTCTCGTACCGAAAACGAAAGCTCTCCGCCCCCGCCGCCCAAGCGGCCAGGAGGAGAGCCAGCGCCAGCGCACCGGTCTTCCGCATCGCGTGCCTCCCTACCTCACCCATCGGCATCCGCCGGCAAAAAACCGCGATTTGTTGACACGCTGCCCGGGGGCGTACTATGCTCGAGGTACATTCAAGCTCTTTGACGCGAAAAGGACTCTATGGCACTGCTGAAAAACAAAGGACCTTTCGGGAGTGCGGAAATTTGGAGCCTGTTCCGTAGCACCGGCTACGCCAAGCCCACGCACCTGCAGCAGAAGGTGATACCTCTGCTCATGCGGGGCCGGGACGTGGCCGTGGAGGCCGAGGGAGATTCCGGGAAGACTGCCGCTTTTATCCTGCCCATCCTGGTCCGAATCAAGCGAGGGAAGGCCGGGATCAAGGCGGTAGTCCTGACCTCGAGCGTCGAGAACTCACGGAAAGTGTACCGTGAGTTCCAGAGGTTCTCGGGCTCCAGCAAGAAGCCCTCGTTTTTCGCCCTTGGGGTCGAGGGCTACGAGCGAAGGGAGCACAGGATCCTCGCCGGGCGGCCGGAGGTAGTCATCGGGACTCCCAACCGGGTCATCGACCACATCCGGCGGGGCAACCTCGAGTTCTCGAGCCTCCAGGTGGCGGTGGTGGACCGTTCCGGCGACCTGGAACACCCCGGTTTCGCCGCGGACGTGCTGTTCATACACTCCAAGTTCCCGCCCAAAGTACAGACCGTTCTCATCACACCCAGCCTCGACGAGGAGATGCAGCCTCTGGTTGCCCAGCTCAAGAGGCCGGCAGTCATTCCCATGTCCTCCTGGAAGGAGAGCGAGGTTCAGACCGAGCACCGGTTCTTCCAGGTCCAGCCCCGGGGCAAGGAGGCGGCTCTCGAGCGACTGGTGCTCGCCTCGCCGGTCGAGCGCCTCCTGATCCAGTGCCTGACGGCCGTGGAGGTACGCAAGGTGGTCCGGCTCCTTCGCGGCCACCAGCTCAAGGCACTGGTCCTGCTGGACGACATGTCCCCCGCCCAGGCCAACAAGGCCTGCCAGGGCTTCAGCGTCGGGGCAGTTCCGATCCTGGTGGCCACCTTCTCTGCGGCCCGCAAGCGCAGTCTCAAGTGGGTGTCCCAGGTCATCAATCTCGATCTTCCCCCGGAGCCGGAAAGCTACCGGCCCCGGTCTTTCATCCTCAAACGGGTTTCGACCCTCGGTTCGGCGGCAGAGCATTCCCGCCTACAGGAGATGGTACAGGTGGACGTGCAGGACAAGGAGCTTCCCCCCCAGGAAGTCGTGCTGGAGGGCAGCATTCGCCAGATCCTGGAGCGCATCCGCGCACAGGAAGACCCGGCGGAGCTCAACGAGTACCGGCGGATCCTCCGCCGCCATGTCCCCATGAGCCTCCGGGGCTACTTCATGGCCTACCTTTTCAAGCAGCTCGGAGGGCCCTCACCGCAGAAAGCCCCGGCGGAGCGCAGGCAGCAGGGCAAGGGATTCAGCAAGCTCTTCGTCAGCATCGGTCGCAACCGACGGGTCTACCCGAAGGACCTGGTGGATCTGTTCGTGACCCGCCTCGGCCTCCAACCGAGCCAGGTCCGGGAGGTCAAGGTCCTGGAAAGCTACTCCTTCATCGAGGTCGACAGCTCGGTGGCGGACAGGGCCATCAGGGAGCTCTCCGGAACGGAGCTCAAGGGCCGGAAGCTCGCCGTCAACCACGCCCGCAAGAAGGAGGGCAGGTAGCCTGCTTGCCCCCCATCGCGCCGGCGGACGTGCCGGCCGTACTGGCAAGGCGCGCCCCCGGGCAGCGCCTGGAGCTGGAGATCGGCTGCGGGAACGGGCACTTTCTCGCTGAGTACTGCAGCCGCAACCCCTCGACCCTGTACATCGGCGTGGAGATCAAGGCCAGCCGCTGCGAGAAGGCATGCCGCAAGATCGAGCGCCGGGGCCTCGGCAACGCATACGTGGTCGAGGGGCGGGCCGAGGACGTACTGGGCTTCCTGCCCCCAGCGTCGGTGGACCTCGTTCACCTGTACTTCCCGGACCCCTGGCCCAAGTCCAGGCACCGGCGCCGGCGCTTCCTGCGCATGCCCAACCTGGATCGCCTGGCCGGGATCCTGGCCCCCGGCGGGGCGATCCTGTTCGCCACGGATTTCTTCGACTACTACCTCCACACCAAGCTGCTCTTCAGCCTGCATCCCGACCTGGTTCCCAGCGACGCCGGTGTCCCCGAGGAGACTTTTCTTTCGGTGTTCGGTAAGAGATTCCAGGACCTGGGCAAGACCGTGCGGACCACGGCCGCGCGACGGCGGCCCCTCGCCCCTAACGGATGACCAGGTGCCAGAGGGTGAGCAGAAGGAACAGGTTCAGGCTGACTGCGGCGAAGAACAGCCCCGCGGAGACGAGCTCGTGCACCCGGGCCGTGCGGCTGCACTTCCCGGCCAGGTCCTCCGGGTCCCCGAGCACCAGGACCAGCTCGGCCATCGGGTCCTCCGGAGTCCGCAGCGACGGAAGCTTCGCCTTGTCGTCCAGCGCGCCGAAGAGCCAGCAGGGTTGCCCTCGCCGCGATGCCCGCTCGATCAGCCGGGCCCCCCGGATGACCAGCGCCCCGTCGATCAGCCAGCGGAACTCCCGAGTGCGCACGTAGCGCTCGCCCGTGGGCAGGCGTACCGAAACCTCCCTGGCCCGGGGGTCGGGAGGGGGCTGCGCCGCACCGTCAAAGTACCGCAGGGGGAGACGCAGCAGGTCGCGCTCGGCCCGCAGCAACCGGGCCTGCTTCCAGAAGTGCCGGTACAGGAAGTACAGCAGCACTCCCGGGGGCAGCAGTGCCGCGATCGGAAACGCAGCCAGAGACAGGGCTACCAGCGCGGGGAGGCCGCTTCCCCTGACGCGCAGGAACAGGTAGGCCAGAAGCACCAGGAGGAAGGCTCCGGTCAGGAGGGCTGCCAGGGTGAACTGATTCCAGTATTCGTTCTTCTGCCGGCCGCTCCATATCGCCCGCTGCAGGATCGTCCGGCGCTCACCGTCGTATATGACCACCAGCAGCGGGTTCCTGGGGCGGGTGCGGAACACCGCCTGGCCGTCCTCGGAGAACAGCGCGCCCTCCACGAAGACCTGGGTTCCCGCCGGCAGGGAGTAGATGCGGTCCCAGGACACCATCGAGGGCTCCTCGTCGGGGACCGATTTCTCCAGGCGCTCGACCACCGAGGCGGACACGGGAGCAGAGAAGGAAGGCAGCAGGTAGACCTGGACCCCTTCCAGGTCCGCACCCACGGTGAACCGGCCGGTATTGATCCAGATGCGGTGCCGCCCCTGCATGGCCTCCAGGCTGCCGAAGGCCCGGAACGAGCCGACGTACCCGTCTTCGCCCCGGCCTTCGGCGCCGGCGCTCAGGTCCCCGTACTCAACGAACCTCTGCAGTGAGCTCTCCACGATTCGGGCCCGGAACCTCCGCCATCGGGCCCGTACCGTGAAAGCCCCGATGCCCGGGATGGCCCCGAAGAACAGGAACGCCACCAGAAAGACGAGAACGAGCAGGAGAAGGTCGGAGGCGGTGCTCAGCACGGCGCCGATCCCTGGGAGCCCGGGGCCCATCCCTTGGAGCACGGCGCCGACCGCCGCCGCGTCGAGTTGTCAAAGCCCGCCAAATCCATTAGGCTGAGCTTACCATGATCGAACGCCTCATTGTAGGTCCGATGGGCACGAACTCCTATATCTACTCCAACGGGAAAAAGGGATGCATCGTCATCGACCCCGGCGGCGATGCCGAGAGGATCGCGGCGAGCATCAACATGCTCAAGCTCGTTCCTTCGGGCATCGTGCTGACCCACGGTCACTTCGATCACACCGGGGGAGTGCACGCCCTCCTGGAAATCTACAACACGGACGACATCAAGATACCCGTGGCCATTCACGGCGCGGACCGGCACTTTCTCGGCAAAAAGGCCAGCAAGACCAACCTCCAGACCCTGGCCGACCTGGGCGTGGAGGCCCCCGAGGAGTTCCAGCAGTTCTTCGAAAACCTGCCCGAGGCGGACATCATCCTCAAGGAGGGTGACGAGGTCTTCGAAACCGGCCTCGTCGTGCTCGAGACGCCGGGACACACGAAGGGCAGCGTCTGCCTGTACAGCGAGAAGGACGGAGTGCTTTTCAGCGGCGACAGCCTGTTCTTCATGGGCATCGGCCGCACCGACCTGCCGGGAGGCAGCGAGAAGACCCTGCTCGAAGCCCTGCGCGCCAAGGTCCTCAACCTGCCGCCGGAAACTCGCGTGTTCCCGGGGCACGGCCTGGACACCACCATCGAGCGCGAGCTCGTGGGCAACCCCTTTCTCAGATAGCTGCAGCGTAGGCAGCCGCAGCATACGCGCCCGGCGGGCATACGCCGCCCGCCCCCGGGGGGGAGCCGGGACTACGCGGCCAGGTCGATCAGCATCCCGGTTTCCGGGAACAGGCCGCCGAAAGAAGCCCCGGTCTCCAGCACTCGCGCGCGCAGCCGCTGCTCGAGGGCGGCCGTCAGGCGCTCCATTTCCCCCTCGGGCAGCACGGCGAGCTGCATCCCGGCGGGCAGGCTCTCACGATACGAGAGCAGGCGGTCGATCAGGTTGTCCAGAACGCGCAGCTTGAAGAGGGGCACGCCCGCCCCCCGGGAGGGAACGCCGTGGATGTGCTTGAACTGGGCATGGATCGTGTAGACGGGCTCGACGGGTACGCTGATGGGTCCCCGCAGATTCCGTACCCGGGCCGCGTTCATCAACAGTGACGGTACCGAGGATTGTACTGCTGCGACCACTCGTGCGCGCCCCCTTCTCTCCTAGTATCGGAGCGAAGGGCAGCGGCGATGAGAGCCCTATCGGTTCCTTCTCTCCTCGGAGGACTTGCAGTCGATACAGAGGAAGGAGTACGGCAGGGCCCGCAGGCGCTCCTCCGGGATCTTCTTGCCGCAGCCCATGCAGACCCCGTAGTGACCGTTCTCCAGCCGGGCCAGGGCCGAGTCGATGAGCTGCAGGCGGCGTATCTCCTGACTGCCCAGGGCCTCCAGGATTCTTCGATCGATGTCGTCCGCCGCGATGTCGGCGAGGTCCTTGGGCTTGATGTCTTCGATCAACTCCTGAAACTCGCTGCTCTCGGCGGCCAGTTGGTTGAGGATCTGGTGCTTCAGCTCGACCAGCGCCCGCTTCATCTCGTTCTTGAAGTGCTTGTCCATACAACCCTCGCCTTGTTCGCCGCCCTCCGGAAAAAGGTACGTGAATATGGACCAATATATTAAATTTGTCAACCGGTTGACAAACCCCGGCGCCTCCTCCTACCATCCATTCAGCAGGCAACAGGAGTATCACTTGGCCAAAGAAGAGGCAATCGAAGTCGAAGGCATCGTCAGGGAGTCCCTGCCCAACACGATGTTTCGCGTGGAAATCAAGAGCGGTCACGTGATCCTGGCGCACCTCTCCGGCAAGATGCGCAAGCACTACATTCGCATCGTGCCGGGGGACAAGGTCAAGGTGGCCCTTTCCCCCTACGACCTGACCCGCGGCCGCATCATCTACCGAGAGCGCTGAACCCGGAGAGCCTCAGGTTCCCCGAGCCCCCGGTCCCCATTCCCTCAGGATCACCCAGGTCGCCCCGCTCCCGCCGTGGCGCCGCTCTGCCCTGCCGAAGGCGCCGGCCAGCGGAGAGCTTTCCAGCCAGGCCCTTACCGCACCCTCCAGCACCGGCCGACCCTGGGTGTGGTTGCCTTTGCCGTGGATGATCAGCACCTTGCCCAGGCCCCTGGCGGCGGCATCGCGCAGAAAACGCTCCAGCGCGGCCTGGGCCTCCGCGGCCCGCAGGCCGTGAAGATCCAGCTCCCCCTGGGGCTCCTGCTTCCTCATGCGCTGGTACCGGCTCTCCCCCGGCTCCTCTCCCAGGTCCCGTCGCGACGCCGGGCCGTCACGGTCCCCGGGATCGCCGGCCCGGCCGGCCCCACGCTTGTCCCACTGTTCCAGTATCTTTCCGAAGTCCATCTTCGAGTGGGACAATATCCGCAGCGGGGCGGATCAGTCAAGGACAATCGCCTCGCGGCGCGCCCAGCCCCGGAACCGCGAAGCAGTCTCCACGAGGTAGTATTCCCCGGCCTGCCCGCGTATCCGCAGGCTCGTCCCCGGCGGCAGGACGAAGCTGGCCCGGGCCTCGTCTTCCGGGATCTTGAGCAGTCCCACCTCCCGGGCCACGACGACCCCCACCGGGCGATTCTCGTTGTTCAGGAGTCCGAGGAAGAACCCCAGGCTGATCCCGGCGGCAATGGTGAGCAGGACCAGAACGATGAGGGCGCGCACGCCCTTGTGCCGCAGTGCGAACCCTGCAGCCCCGAGGCTCAGGTTGGCCAGCACCAGGGTCATCACGAACAGCACGTCCGGGTTCACGGGCACGGGCATGGGAAGCTGCCCCTCCAGAGCGGCTGCCTGCTCTACCGTCGCCAGGGCCCGACGGGTAGCCTTGTCGGCCGGTCGAGCCCGCAGGCTTCTGCGCAGGTGAAGCACGGCGTAGCCGACCTCGCCGGCGGCGGCGTAGCAGACCCCGAGATTGTGCTCCAGGGCCGGACTGCAGGGCAGGTGGGCTCCAGCCTCACGATACAGGCCCAGCGCCTCCTCCACACGCCCCGCGGCGAAGCTCTGCTCCGCCTGCCGAAGCGAGGCCTCGGCGAGGGACGCCCCGTCACCGCCGGCCCCGAGGGAAGCCGGGCCCGGGCCCCCGGCGGCCAGGGCGCCGGCCAGCAGGACGCCGGCGACCAGGATGGCCAGCAGGCCCCTGCGCCTGCGCACAGCCGCCGCAAAGATCAGGAACAGCAGCCCCGGCAGCAAGAACAGCAGGTGCAGGGGGTCTTCGTGGATCCTGCCGCAGCGGGAGCTCAGGACTTCGTCTGCGCTCACCAGGACGAGCTCTCCGGCGGCCCCGACTCCGCCCCCCGGGCCGGGAGGAGATTCGGCCTGGCCGAGCGCCGGGACGGCGATACCCATGCCCAGCAGGACGAGCACCAGGACGGCAACCCCCGGCAGCGGGGCCCCTACCAGTCTTCGGCGAAGTCCTGCGGGCCTTGCGATGACACCCACGACGGCCTCTCCTCCTCCCTGATCTGGTCGAGCAGCCTCTGGCTCTCCTCCGGTATCTCCGCCGGCTTCGGGCTGGTTTGCCGCCGGATCGGAGCCGCGGGCCGGGCCGCCTGTTCGAGGAGGCTGAGCTCGAGGTTGACCTTGGCATCCCACTCCTCCGGCCGAATCCGGAGGGCGGCCGCGAATCCGCTGGCGGCCTCGGAGTACTCGCCCCGCTCGTAGGCCGCCACCGCCCGGTTGAACTGCACCCGGTAGCCCAGCTCCCGGTACCACCGCGACCCCGGCCGCTCCGGCGGCGAGGGCCGCTCCAGCACCTCTTCCAGGACCCGTGTCCCCGGCTCGAGCTCCCCGAGGGACACGTAGCTGGAGCCGATGTTGTAGCGTATCCACTGCTCCCAGGTCCGCGCGGCGGGCCGCTTCAGGGCGTGGAAGTACCGGAGCAGCGCCAGGGCGTCCTCCCCCTTGCTGAACAGGGTGTTGCCCCGCCAGACTTCCAGGGCGGTCCGATTGGCGGCGCAGGAGCTGAGGAGGAGCAGCCCGCACAAGCCGGCCAGGAGCACGAGGCGCCGCTTCACAGGGTGTCCCTCCAGCGAACCGCCCGGACCAGCACCGACACGGCCAGAAAGGCCAGCGCCAGGGCGAGCAACAGCCGGAAGCGGTCCTTGTGCACCCGCCGGAGGCCCGGCATCTGCTGGCGGTCACCCGGGCCCCGGAGATCCGTCAGCACTTCCGCAGCGGTATCCTCCACCGAAGCCTTGAGGTCGTAGAGTCTGCCTCCGCTCACCGTGGCAATCCGCTCCAGGACGTCCGGGCGCAGCCGCGACACCACCGGGTTGCCCCGGCGGTCCCGAACGGGCTCGCCCCCCGGGAGGAGCACCTCTGCTCCGGCCTCGCTGCCCACCGCGAAGGCGTAGACGGGCACTCCCGCCTGTCCGGCACGGAGAGCCGGAGCGTTGGGGTTGCCGGACAGCGATTCCCCGTCGCTGAACAGCAGCACCGCCCGGTACGGCCGCCGGCCGGTGGAAAAGGCCCCGAGCGCCCGCTCCAATCCCACCTCGAGGTCCGATCCCGGGGAGCTCATCAGCCCGGGGCCCAGGTAGCGCAGCAGGTTCTCCAGGGCCACGGTGTCCTCGGTGAGTGGAAGCAGGTGCACCGCCTCGCCCTTGAAGGCCACCAGGGCAAAGCGGGTGGAGCTCATGGAGCGGGCGACCTGGCGGATCGTCTGGCGGGACTTCTCCAGGCGTGAGATCGGCCCCTCCGCGGAGGGGATGTCCCTGGCCAGCATGCTGTTGGACACGTCCACCAGAAAGACGATCTCCCGCTCTCCGCGGCGCTCTTCCACCAGGGTCTCGCCCCACCGCACGCCGGTCAGGGCGAGGATCGAGGCGGCAAAAAAGAGGGCCAGGAAGAGGAAGGAGAAGAAGCTCTTGAAGATATACACGTCCATCAGGGTCTCGAAGCGCCAGGAGCCCCCGAGCTCGAGCAGCACCCGCTTTCCCCGGCGAAATGACAGCCGCCACAGTGCCCCCAGAACCACGAGCAGCGAGAGGGCGAACAGCACCATCGGGCGTTCCAGCAGCATCTACATCAACTCCCCGAGGAAGATCCGGCTCACGACCAGGCCCAGGAACACGCATGCCAGGGCGGCCACGATGAAAGCGCCGTGCCTGGGCCGGTGCTCGACGAACACGTTGACCTCCTGCTCGGTCTTCTCCAGCGCGTCGATTTCACGGAACACCGCGGTCAGGATGCCCAGGGTGCCGGAGTGGAAGTAGCGCCCGCCGGTTTCCAGGGCCACGGCCTTCAGGAGCTCCTCGTTCAGGCGTCCCCGGTACAGGCCCTGGACCTCCTTGCCGCTGTCCGGGTCTACGAACTGCAGGGTCGTGTCCCCCTCCGTGCCGATGCCGATGGTGTAGATCCGGATCCCGAGCTCCCGGGCAAGCGCGGCGGCCCGCTCGGGGGAGACTTCCCCGGCGTTGTTGTCCCCGTCGGTTACCAGGATGATCACCTTCTCCCGGGCCCGGGAGTCCCTGAGGTGCAGGGCGCTCACGGCAAGCCCCGTCCCTATCGCAGTACCGTCGCCCAGCTCCATGATCCGGAGGCTGTCCAGGACCTCGAGCAGGTACGGGTAGTCCAGGGTGGGGGGCACCCGCAGGGCCGCCTCCTTGCCGAAAGCCACGAGACCGATGGCGTCGTTCTCGCGCCCCTGAACGAACTCCCGGATCACCTGGCGCGCGGCTTCGAAACGGTTCACCGAGCCCACGTCCCGGGCCGACATGCTCGGGGACTCGTCGAGGGCTATCACCAGGTCTACTCCCTTGGTCAGATAGATGCGCTGCCGTTCGATCACCACGGGGCCGGCCAGGGCGGCCACGACCAGGACGAAGCCGCTCCAGAACAGCGCCCTGGAGGTCCACAGCAGGAAGCGCCCTGCCCCTCCCGGGTAGGCCGGCGCGGGGGCCCCCCAGACCCCGAGGTTGAAGCGGATCTTTCCGCCCCGCCTCGGGCGGAAGTGGGCCCAGTACACCAGGAAAGCCACTGGGATCAGGAGCAGCAGGGTCAGGGGGTGTTCAAGACTCCACATCGCAGAGCTCCTCCACCCAACCCACGATTTCCCGCACCTTGTTCAGGCTGCTCCGGGCGGCGCTCCTCCTGCCCGCTCGTCCCGAGAACTTGACCGTGTCAGCGGCGCGCAGCACCTCCTGGACCCGCCCCGAAACCGCTGGCGCCACCCCGGCTCCGTCGAGCAGCCCGTCGATTTCCGCCGTGGTGGCGCTGGAAGTCGGAAGCTCCAGACGTTCGGCCAGGTAGCGCTTGAGCACCTGGGACATATCGACGAACAGCTCCGTAGTCTCGGACTGCTCGAGCCCGTGGTCGAGCTTCTTGAGGGCGCTGCGGGCCCTCTGGGCCGGACGCCGGCGGCGGCGCAGCTCCCGGAGCCTGCGCAGCACCCTCGCGGCCCATACCCCGAGCAGGACCAGCGCCGCGGGGACGCCGATCAGCACCAGCACCGAGAGGGCGAGGCGCAGGCCCGTGAAGGGCAGCAGGAGCTGTCCCCGGAGGGGGCGAAACCCCGGCTCCGCCTCCCGGGTCCGCACGGACGCGGTGGTGAACTCCTGCGCCGGCAGCCGGATTCCCCCCAGATCGAGCTCCGGAAGACGCCCTTTTCCCGGGGCAAAGGAGGTAAAGAACACCCGCACCTGGACTTCCCCCGCCGCGTCCGCCCGCCGCCGGTCCTGGACCTCGATCCTGCTGACCTCGACCCAGGAGCCGGCATCCTCGCCCGCCTCGGGCGGCCCGCCGCCGGGAAGCCCCTCGGCCGCGGGAGCGGCCACGCTCACCCCGGGCGGCACCTCCAGGCGCAAGCGCAGCTCGACCCGGTCGCCGACGAAGAATCGCGGCGGCAGGAGCACCGACTCCAGGACCCCCGGGACGCTCTGGGCGGGCAGACGGGAAGCGCCGCCGGCCAGGAAGCCCGCGGCCAGCAGGAGCGCGGCCGGCAGGACCGCGGCCGGCAGGCGGCGGTCGCGCCTGAGACGGCCCTGGCGACGCATCACGCCCTGCGCCTCCGGCGCTGGAAAAAGCGCAGCATCTCCGGTCCCGGGTCCTCGGAGGTGCTCAGCACCAGGGTTTCCACGCCCCGGCGCTGGCAATCGGCCAGCCAGCGGACGTGATGGTCGTTCCAGTGACGCCGGTAGGCTTCCCGGAACGCGGGGGACAGTGGATTGGCCAGAACCGTCCGGCCGGACTCGGGGTCCTCCAGCTCCACCATCCCGGAGGCGGGGAAGGCGTAGTCCGCAGGGTCCGTGACCTTGACCGCCACGACGTCGTGGCGCCGTCCCAGCAGGGAAAGGGCGTCCCAATAGCCGCCCGTGCGGAAATCCGAGACCACGAAACAGATCCCCCGGCGCTTGAGGTTTCGATACGCCCCCTTGATGGCCAGCTCCAGGTCCGAGCCGGTCCCCCTGGGGCGAATCGTGA
>Ga0068714_10005341_pt1 | contig 13694 bp, 14 predicted proteins | sample MTBNYHSulfiMetaG_FD_62988 | JGI IMG/M metagenome (GOLD analysis project Ga0068714, IMG submission 62988) | Enrichment culture microbial communities from rom New York Harbor, USA that are MTBE-degrading - MTBE-NYH (New York Harbor Sulfidogenic)... | ecosystem: Environmental > Aquatic > Marine >... | reverse complement strand
CGGGGTACTGCGCCGCGTAGTCCTGATCCCCGCTTTGCGACGGCCACCTCGACTTCGTGGTGTACGCTCCCACCGTGATCACCCGCGCCGCGTTTCCCGGCTCGTCGATCGTCCGCACCGAGTCCCCCCCCTCGATCGTCGCCGTGGCGCTGGTAACCCACATGTCGAACCGACCGCCGCCCTGCACGTCGCTGATCGTGATCTCCCAGCCAGACAGAGTCTTCATATCGTACATCCGGATGAGCGCCTTGTTGTCTCCGTTGTTCGGGTTCGGCCCAAGCCACGCGTTGTCGATCCGGACCGTCCCCGCCTCAACGGGCAGCGGCCCCGTTTCGGTGCCCCACGGCGCGACCACCGCCGGTCCGCCCGGCGGCTCCACCGCCACCGTGAACCGCGATCCGCCCGGATACCAGACACACAGGTCGACATGCGTCTCCTTCGGCTCAATCCGGTACGATACCGAGCGCCCCGAGAGCGTCGCGGAGGCGTGAACCGCCTGATTCCCCTCGTTCCCCGCCGACACGACGATCGCCCGTCCGGGGCCCTGCGCCAGGTCATCCAGACCCTGTTCGAACAGGCTCGTCCCGTCGTGCGGCCCGTCGTGCCCTCCGAGGCTGAGATTCACCACCGCCGGCAGCCCAAGCGACCCGGCGACCTCGAAGATGTAGCCGACCCCCCGAAGGATGTCCGAGGTGTAGAAGGTCGTCTTCACCATCACCAGCGACGCCTCCGGCGCGACGCCCACGAACCCGTCGGCGGAGGATGACCCATCGCCGGCCGCGATCCCCATGACGTGCGTCCCGTGCCCGTCGACGTCCGCCTGCCGGACCGAGCCCGCATCCGAGCCGGATCCCGAGGCGATGTCCCCCTCGATCTCGTCGTTCGAGAACTTCATCCCGAACAGCCCGAACGTCTGATCCCAAATCGAGTGAATGCGGGACGACTCCTCGAACCCATCCCCGTTCCCGTCGTAGCGGAAGTCGAGGTGCATGTAGTCGATCCCGGTGTCGACCGCCCCCACGACAACCCCCTTCCCGGTCACCGCTGGGATCAGGCCATGGACGGCGCGCGCGCCGATCGCCGGCACGCTCACGTCGAGCTGCGGCCGCGTCTTCCACGACGGCTCGACGTAGACGAGGTCCTCTCGCTCGAGGAGACCGATCAGCTCCTCAACATTGACCTCCATCGCGAGGACCGTCCCGAAGCTTCCGAGCACCGGAAGCCCGCCGACGCTCTCGCTCGTGATGCGCTTCGACATCTGCACCAGCACCCCGATCCGTTCTTCCCCGGTGTCCGGCGAGACCCGAATCTCGTACCGATCGGGATCGAGGGACGCCCGCAGGGGGGCCGACGGGGCGGGGTCGGCGAGCCGGTCCGTCACGACCATTCGTAGCGCCGGATCCAACCGCTCGAGCGGCAGGGATCCGCCCGTGGGCAAGCCAACGGTGGAAAGGCAGAGACAAACGAGGAACAGAAGCGACATGGCACGCGCTTTCACATACTCCCCCTCAGACAGGCCGCGCATTGTAGCACATCCGTTTCGCCGACCACAATCGGCCCGCCGCCTTCGCGACGCTCCCCGATCCGATCCCTTTACACCATCGAGAGCGCTGCGGTATGATCCAGAAGGAGCGCCCGATCTGGCCCTTTCGGAGGACGCCCGTCGTCCCTCGCTCGCCCGACCCCGCGGCGCCCATCCCGCACCGGCGCGGGGCGAACGGAGGAGCCCGATGGAGATCGATTCAACCAGCGCAATGCGGTCCGCACTCGACAACGAGGAGATGCTCGCCAGCTACCGGCAGGCGCTTGAGCGCACCTTGGCCCGCCTCCCGGTGAAGAACGGCGTCGTCGACATCGACGCGATCTGGATCGAGACGTCCATCCCCTACGACCTCCTGCGCACCCTGCTCCAGCGAGAGGATCTGAAACTCCCCGAGAACGTAGAGCGGATCAACCTGAAGTCGAACGTGCGGAAGGGGGACGAGCCGCATGCCGAGCCGAAGCGACGCAGAAGAAGACGTTAGGTTCGGGACCGACGGCTGGCGCGGCGTGATCGCCCGCGACTTCACGTTCGACAACGTGGCCCGCGCCGCCCAGGCGATCGCCGACTACCTCCGATCGGGGGAGCGCCCCTCCGATCCGATCTACACCGACTGGGGGGTCGAATGCGCCGACCCGTCGCGCGGCGTCGTCGTCGGCTACGATACCCGCTTCCTCTCCGAGGCGTTCGCCCTCCACTGCGCCGCCGTCCTGCGCCAAAACGGGATCCCGACCGTGGTGTCAGCCTCGCCCGTCCCGACGCCGGCCGTCTCGTACGCCGTCGTCAACCGCGCCGCGGCGATGGGCGTCGTCCTCACCAGCAGCCACAACCCGCCCGAGTACAACGGCCTCAAGATCAAGGCCGAGTACGGCGGCTCGGCTCCGGAGTCGATCACCCGCGCGATCGAGCGGCGACTGCCTGAGCGGGCGCCGGCCGCGAACCCCGGCGAGGTCGAGCGGGTCGATCTCCTCGCGCCGTACCTGGCGCGGCTCGAGGAGCTGGTGGACCGGGGCCGCCTGACCGCCTCGCCGATCCACGTCGTCGTCGACTCGATGCACGGCTCGGCCCGCGGGCTCGTCTCCCGGTTCCTCGCCGGCTCGCACGTCCCGCACACCGCGATCCGCGAGGCGGCCGATGTGCTGTTCGGCGGGACGAACCCCGAGCCGCTCGAGAAGAACCTCGCCCCGCTGCGCGACGCGATCCGCGCGGCCCGCCCGCAAGGCGCCCGCACGATCGGCGTCGTCACGGATGGCGACGGCGACCGCGTCTCGGCGATGGACGAGGAAGGCCGGTTCATCGACGCGCACCGCACCTACGCGCTCTTCCTGCGCTACCTCGTCGAGGAGCGCGGCTGGCGCGGCCCGGTCGTTGTCTCGTTCAACCTGTCCGACCTGATCCGGCGGATGGCCGCGGCGTACGGCCTCGAGACGATCGAGACGCCGGTCGGATTCAAGCACGCCGCCGAGCACCTGGTGAAGCGCGACGTCCTCATCGCCGGCGAGGAGTCGGGAAGCTACGCGATCCGGGGGCACATTCCCGAGCGCGACGGCGTCTTGCTCTCGCTCCTCCTCGCCGAGATCCTCGCGACCTCCGACCGCAAGGCGAGCGAGCTCGTCGCCTCCCTCCACGAGGCGTTCGGGCCCCAGAGCTACGCCCGGCGCGACCTGCGCGTGGAGGAGAGGCTGGAGGTCGTCACGAAGCTCGCCGCTTCGCCGCCCGACCGGTTCGCCGGGCGAACGGTGCAGGCGGTCGAGACGCTCGACGGCCTCAAGCTGCGGTTCGAGGACGGCTGGCTCCTGTTCCGCGCCTCGGGGACGGAGCCGATCCTGCGAATCTACTGCGAGATGACCACCGAGGAGGACGTCCGGCAGGTGCTGGACGCGGCCGAACGACGGGCACGAGGGGAAAGACACCATGACAACGCACAAGGCTGAGCCGTACGACTTCGCCGCGATCGAGGCCCGCTGGCGCGACTTCTGGTCCGAGCGGGGCTTCTTCCGCGTCGACACGACCACGCGCGAACACACCTTCTATTACCTGAACATGTTTCCGTACCCCTCGGGCTACCTCCACGTCGGCCACGGGCGAAACTACATCATCGGCGACGTGATCTCGCGCGTGAAGATCATGCGCGGCCTCAAGGTCCTGAACCCGATGGGCTGGGACGCGTTCGGCCTCCCCGCGGAGAACGCGGCGATCGAGAACAACACCCACCCATGGACCTACACGAAGAAGAACATCGAGCGCTCGAAAGAGCAGTTCCGCGCCTGGGGGGTCCAGTTCGACTGGGACCGAGAAATCACCACCTGCCTTCCCGACTACTACCGCTGGACGCAGTGGCTGTTCCTCGAGCTTCACAGGAACGGCCTCGCCTACAAGAAGCGTGCCTCGGTGAACTACTGCCCGACCTGCAAGACGGTCCTCGCCAACGAGCAGGTCGTCGGCGGGGCGTGCGAGCGCTGCGGCGCCGCGCCGGAGAAGAAGGAGCTCGAGCAGTGGTTCTTCCGGATCACCGCGTACGCGGATCGGCTCTTGGATGACCTCGCCCGACTCGAAGACTGGCCGGAGAACGTCCGCAAGATGCAGGAGAACTGGATCGGGCGAAGCGAAGGCGCCGAGGTCGTCTTCAAGACCGAGGCCGGCGATCCGATCCCGGTGTTCACCACGCGGCCGGACACCCTCTGGGGCGCAACGTTCATGGTCCTCGCCCCCGAGCACCCGCTCGTCGCCAAGGTCACCGCCCCGGCGCAGCGGTCCGCCGTCGAGGCGTACCGCAGCCAGACGGAGCGCGCGACCGAGATCGATCGGCTATCGACCGAGCGGGAGAAGACCGGCGTGTTCACCGGCGCGTACGCGACGAACCCCGTGAACGAGGAGCGAATCCCGATCTGGATCGCCGACTACGTCCTGACGACCTACGGCACCGGCGCGATCATGGCCGTCCCGGCGCACGACGAGCGCGACTTCGCCTTCGCCCTCAAGTTCGGGCTGCCGATCCTCCCGGTCATCGAGCGGACCGACGGCGTCGCCAAGAGCGTCGTCTTCCCCGGCTCGGTGGACGCCGACTTCGCACGCAAGCTCGAGGCGCTCGGCATCCCCTACGAGCGCGACCCGGTCGGCGGCGCGGGCGAAGGGCTCTACGTCACGCTCTCCGGCGCCAGGAAGATCGACAAGTACGCGGAACTCATGCGCGAGCACCTCATCGCCGGCCACTGGAACGAGGTCGTCGGCACGCGCTGGCGGTTCGTCTTTCCCGACACCACGATCGAGCTCGACAGCGTCGACGCCGATCGCGAGATCCTCGCCTACTGCAAGGCGCTCCACCCGCCGGTCGAGAAGCACCGCACCGCGATCGAGATGCTCCACGCCCAGACGTTCTACCGGGACGTCCTCTTCCACGCGGAGGTCGGGACGATGGTCCATTCCGGCACCTTCTCCGGCACCCCCGGCCCGAAGGCGAAGAGGGCGGTCACCCGCTGGCTCGAGGAGCAGGGGATCGGCAAGGGGACGGTCACCTTCCGCCTGCACGATTGGCTGATCTCCCGCCAGCGCTACTGGGGCGCGCCGATTCCGATCGTCTACTGCGACGCGTGCGGCGAGGTGGCCGTGCCCGACGACCAGCTGCCCGTCCTGCTGCCCGAAACCGAGTTCATCGGGAAGATGGGCCTCGCCAACATCCCCGGGTTCGCCGAGACGACCTGCCCGAAGTGCGGCGGCCCGGCGCGCCGCGACACCGACACGATGGACACGTTCGTCGACTCCGCCTGGTATTTCCTGCGGTTCATCAACGCCCGCGACGCAACGCGCCCGTTCGTCCGCGGCGACGTCGACCGTTGGCTGCCCGTCGACCAGTACGTCGGCGGCGTCGAGCACGCGATCCTTCACCTCCTCTACGCCCGCTTCGTGACCAAGGCGCTCTACGACCTCGGCCACGTCGGGTTCGAGGAGCCGTTCGCGCGGCTGTTCACGCAAGGCATGGTCTGCCACACGGCGTACAAGTGCCCTGAGCACGGCTGGCTGCATCCCGAGGAAGTCGCCGAGGGCGACCTCTGCCCGCACTGCAAGAAGCCGCTCGAGACGCCGTACTTCTCGATGTCGAAGTCGAAGAAGAACGTCGTCGACCCCTCCGAGATCATCGACCGCGTCGGCGCGGACGCCGAGCGGCTGTACACGATGTTCATGGGCCCGCCGGACCGCGACATCGAGTGGTCCGAGGAAGGCATCCGCGGGTCGTTCCGGTTCCTCCACCGCGTGTGGAACCTCGTCCTCGCCCAGGTCGACCACCTCGGCGCGCCCGGCGCGCCGGCCGACCCGGCGACGCTCGACCCGGCCGGGCTCGCCCTCTGGCGCCGCTACCACCGCACGGTAAAGAAGACGACCGAGGACGTCGACGAGCGATTCAGTTTCAACACCGCGATCGCCGCGATCATGGAACTCGTCAACGAGCTGGCCCCGTATGCCGCGGGTGCACCCGATCCGGCCCTCCTGCGCGAGACGATCGACGGGCTCATCCTCCTCCTGTCGCCGTTCACCCCGTTCGTCTGCGAAGAGCTGTGGCGTCGGACCGGACACGAGGACGCCGTGCTCGAACAGGCGTGGCCGACCTACAACGTCGACGCGCTGGTCGAGGACACGGTCGAGATCCCCGTCCAGGTCAACGGAAAGCTCCGCGCGCGCCTCGTCGTGCCCGCCGCCGTCGCTGCCGACGCCGAGGCGCTGAAGCAGGCGGCGTTCGAGAACGCCGAGGTCCAAGCGAAGCTCGCCGGCGCCACCCTCGTCAAGGCGATCGCCATCCCCGGCAAGATGGTCAGCCTCGTGGTGAAATAGCCGTGCGCCGAGAGGAAGAACCCGCCGCCAAACGTTGCCCCGCGCCCGAACGGCCGGCCGCCCCTGAGACCACCCGCCGCCCAGAGCGACGGACGGGCGAACGTCCGTTCGCCTCCGCGGACGCCCGCGACGGCGTCCGCGCAGTCTTCCTCGACCGCGACGGCGTGATCAACGACCAGACCGCGTTCGTCAACGCGCCCGACGACCTGTGCCTCCTGCCCGGCGCCGCCGGCGCGATCCGCCGCCTGAACGAGGCCGGCATCCCGGTCGTCGTCGTCACCAACCAGGGCGGGATCGCGATGGGCCACCTCACCGAGGAGACGCTCGCCGCCATCCACCGGCGAATGGACGAGCTCTTGGCGGCCGAAGGCGCCCGCGTCGATGCCGTCTACTACTGCCCCCACTACCCCGGAGCCACGACAGGGAAACCGCTAGTCGAAGGCAGTTCGGCGCTGAGAGCAACTGACTTCGACCCTAGGCGCCGCTCCCCCGAGGCGGCGCCCGACTGCCCGTGCCGCAAGCCGGGGACCGGGATGCTCGAGAAGGCACGCGACGAGCTGGGCATCGACCTGTCGGTGTCGGTCCTCGTTGGCGACGCCACCACCGACATCCTCGCCGGACTGCGGGCCGGGTGCACGACGATCCTCGTCCGGACAGGCCTCGCTGGCAGGGACGGCAAGGCCGACGCGCGGCCCGACCACACCGTCGACGACCTCCCGGCCGCCGTCGATCTCATCCTGAGCGAGCTTCGCGGCTGAGCCGCTCCCGGCCGCTCTGCGGCCGCACATGCCGTCGGGGGCAAGCCCCGACGCTACGCGGTTCCGGACTCCGAACCGCGCGTTGCGCCCCTCCATCGCCAGCGGGTATCATGCGGCCGACACCGGGGCCTTAGCTCAGCTGGGAGAGCGCTTGCATGGCATGCAAGAGGTCAGGGGTTCGAATCCCCTAGGCTCCAAAGCGCTGTTTCCATCTTCTATCGTGATCCGGGTCTGCCCCCTGAGTCTGTACCACCTGCGACTAGAAATCGGCCTCCGCCAGGATCGTCACGATCTGTCCCTCGGTGAATCGGCTTCTCTCCATCCGTTCATGCTCGCCCTTAGAGCCGATTCTCCACTTGCGCCCGGTACAGATCGAGAGGTGCACGCCAGCTGGCACTCCGCGAACTGGGACATTCCGGTGTTCCTGCCGCCCACGTCACTGGGACTGACGGCTCAGGCGGCCGAGCTTCCTGTCCCAGCTCCCGACTGCGCGGCCAGCGACACGGCAGCGGATGCACCGCAATGGATCCCCGTCAAGATGCCCCATCCCGACGCATGCCCGATCTCCGACACACGCAGGGCGAGCCCGGCGAGATGCTTTTCCGGGGCTCCACCGATCGCATGACACAGCAGGGCCCATACCGGATCGGCAGCTTCCCCGCGCCCATGATCCACGAGCATCGCGTGGCTGAGCTTGCCGGTCAGACGGCTTACGGAGGAAAGCCATTCTTCGATGCGGGCCCAGTCGATCCCCAGCGGCTGCTCCGAAGCCCGGTCGAGCAGCCGCAGCGCGAACAGGTATCCACCCATGAGGTCGTCCCCGGACGGCGTCAGCCCTTCGCCAAGGCCGACGAGGCCCCTTGCCCCCTCGAGAATGCTCGGGAGATCGCGCCCGATCCGCAGGGAGCGCAAACCAACGACATCGTGGGCGAACAGACTGAAGAACCCCTCCCGGTGCAAACCGGGATCGACTCGCAGCGGCGCCCCGAGCAGGGTGTGAAAGAGGGACGCACGCGGGCCCGATTGGCGGGCGGCGTGATGGACCCCCGCCATCAGACGCCGCCCCCAGTCGGTCACCCCTCCGCCGCTTCTCTCGCCGATCACAGGGCGCCATTCGACAGCTCCCCGTAGGTCCGCCACAAAGCGTTCCCCCGCGTGCAAGTGTCGGTCGCGAATCCAGCAGGACGCTCCGTGCCGTGGGAGTTCCGCGAGCGCAGGAGCACGCTCCAGCAGGACCGCGCGACCATGGAGCGCGTTGCGGCTGTGAGCAAGCCAGAGGATCTCCCCTCGCTCGCTTTCGATGTAGATCGCGCCGCTCAAGGCAGCAAGGACAGCCCATCGCCGCGTCGACTCACCTAGCAGAGCGCGCGCTCGTGCTCCGATCTCCGTTGCACGCATACCCGCTGTCGTGTCCTTGTCCCACCGCTTCGAGACGTTCACCTTGATCTCTCCAATGATAAGGGGTGCCGCATCCGTGGCGGCGGTGTCCCCTCATGCCGTGTCCCTGAGGCTCGCCGCCGACGCCTTCGACAAGCCAGTCGACGTCCCTCATTCTCTCATGGCCCAAGAACTCCCCCTGCTGCGATTCGATCAACCCATCCTGGTCCACGATCTGCCCCATGCGCGTATGCATGAGGCCAGTCATGCAACGTCTCGCCGCGGCAGGCGCGGCCTCGCAAGCGCGCTCAGGGGGATCGCAGAAGGAAGCTGGCCGACTTGCCGCAGCGAAGCTCCTGGAGGATGTTGATCGCGCCGATGGTGTGCCCCACAACGTACTCGTCCTCTGAACGCAGGTCGATCAGCACGTACAACAGGTACTGTAGGTCTCTTGGCGAGATGTGGTTCAGGCCTACCCGGGTCACGACGCCAGTCATGCGGATCTGAAGTCACGGGGTCTACGGCTCGTTCGACAGAACGTAGCCAGACTTCGCCACGCTGCAAGGACTGTTGATCTCAAGCGTTTCGTCCCCTGCGTTGGCGATGACGAACGTTGCCGCACGAGCGATCCATGCCCCGGATGGTTTCCTGCCGCCGCTCATTGTGGTTTTCCCCTTGCCCGGTCCTTCCCCTGTATCGATCACGGATTCACGTGTTCGCCGGATGACTGCGCCACTAGCTTGGGCAACACTGGACGTTCTCGGCGACCAGTCTCTGCACGTCGCCGAGCGCATCGTGCGTCCAGCAGTCGTCACCGCCCGCGCTCTCGCGAATCGTGAGCGCCGTGATGTGGGCCAATTCCTTGAGCGTCGCGCCGGCCTCCATCGCCCCCTTGAAGTGCTTCAACAGACACGGCTTCGAACGGTTCTTGATTGAGAGGGCGAAGCAGATGAACTGGTACGTCTTCTCGTCGATCGTTCGCTTGTCGCGATAGACCTCGTCGATCTCGTCGAGCTTGCCAGCGAACTCCGGAAACCACTCCGCCAACAGGCGCATGCTGACCTCCCTTCGCTCGTTGCACCCGCTCAAAGGAGCAGCTTCTTGATTTCGTCCACCGTCGGGACCTTCCCAACCACCTTGATCTCCCCGTCGATCGCCAGCGCCGGGGTCATCATCACGCCGCGAGACGCGATCTCGCCGAGGTCTTCGACCTTGACGATCTCCGCCTGCACCTCGGCCTCACCGACCGCCTTCTCAGCGTTCGCCATCGCCTGCTTGCACTTGGGGCATCCCATGCCCAGGATCTCGATTCTCATCGTTCCTCCCTCTTGCGCTAGAGCGCTGTGTAGATCAGATAGAGTCCCCCCCCGATGACCAGGACTCCGCACACCCGCTTGACCCACCGAATCGCCCCGCGTCGTTCGTTCCAGTCGAGGTAGCGTTGCACCGCTCCCATCGAAGCCCCTGCGATCGCGATCACGGCGCAATGGCCGATCGCAAACGCGAGCAGCAGGCCGATCGAGAGCGGCAGGTTGGATGTCCCAAGGTCGAACGTCACGGCGAGCATCGGCGCCATGTAGGCGAAGGTGCAGGGGCCGAGGGCGACGCCGAACAACAGACCGAGCACCAGCGCGCCGGGGAGCCCCCCCACCCGCAACTTGGCCCCGGTCGATGATGGCCAGGAGAGACGGATCACATCGAGCAGATAGAGCCCGACCAGGATGAACACGCCGGCCATGATGAAGTTGCCGATCGCTCCGACGTCCCCCATGATCCGACCAGCGGCCGCGGTGATCCCACCGACCGCGGCGATCGTCAGCAGGATTCCGATGGCGAACGTCATCGACAGCCCGATCGATCTTCCCGTCGAAACCGTTCCCTGCCGGCCGATGTACCCGATCACCAACGGGACACTCGCCAGATGGCAGGGGCTCAGGAGGATGCTCAACACCCCCCACACCGCAGCGGCGCCGAGGGCAAGCACGACGCTTCCTTCCATCGCTTGCGACAGGCCGGCGAAGACCCCTTGCATGCCCGTCACTCCCCCACGTCCACGCCGAGCTCCCGCCATTTCTTCAGGATCTGCTCGCGAGAGTAGAACCCCACATGGCGGAACAGCTCCTCGCCCTGGGCCGAGAAGAAGATCTGCGTCGGGATCGCCCGAATCCCGAACTCTTGCCCCTTCGACCGATCCTCCCAGACGTCGTAGAAGATGACCTCGAAGTCGTCGCTCTTTGTCTCGGCAAGCTCCTCGAGGATCGGAGCCATCATCTTGCACGGAATGCACTTGGTCGCTCCGAGATCGATGAGGAACGGCAAGGGGGGCTTCCCTTCTCCCGCGTCGACTGCGCCCTCCTCGGCGGCAGCTCCCGCGACATCCCGCGCGCGCTCGGCCGGATCGCTTGCCGGCTCTCCAGTCGTTTCGGTGGAATCCTCAGGAGATCCGGTGCCTGCCGCCGCGCCGGCGGCGTCAGCGTCTTCCTCCTCAACCGTGTTCCCCGCGCCCGCCGGACTCCCCGCCGCGCCCAACGCGACCCCGCCCCCATCCCCGTTGCACCCCGCGAGGACCGCAGCGCACAGCAGCAGACCAAGGAGCGGGACGAGTCTCCATCCGAATCCGTCTTGCCTCCCCTGCATGGTCATCGCATCCCCCCTTTGTCGCTCCACTGCGTCTCCATGGCACGCGCCACGCGGCCGACCGCGTTCACCGTGGCCGGCGCGTCTCCTTTGTGGAGGCCGAGCTCGGTGACCACGACGTGTCCGAATCGATCGAATCCGGCTCGCCTCAGCGTCGCAGCAGCGCAGCTCACCGGACAACCGTCGACCGCGACCAACTCGTCGGCGGCCTCGGTCGTTGTCACGATGGCAGAGACATCCCCGCCGATACCGGCGAGGCAGTACATCTGCCCCTTCTTCTCCTCCGCCAGGCGGCGGCACGCGCGGTCCGCAAGCTCCCCGACATCCGATCCGCCGGAGCAAGAGAACAGGAGCCGCGTCTTCTTCCCACTACAGCACGAAACAGGCATCTCTACCCCCTTCCGCCGAACAGGGCATTACGCCCCTACCGAGCGCGCCGAACGGCCCGCCAGACTGCGTGCTGCCACTCATTGCAATCGTCGCTTCCCCCCCCCCGCTTCACCGGTGTTGAAGCAGCGCGCCCAGCTCGATCAGTCTCTCACCAAGTGCTTCGGCCGCATCGAGCGCCGGGCGGTCTTTGACCATGTCGCCGACCTCGAAGGCGACGCCGCTTACGCCGCGATTTGCGGGGATCATCTCGTGCTTGAGAAAGAACGCCTGCAGCGCCGTCAGAGCAGACTCAGCGCCGTCACGACGGCCGACGACCACTGCCCCGCCGATCTTGTTTCGCAGCCGTCCCCGAAGACTCCAGGTCCGATCGATGAACGCCTTCATCGCAGATGAGACGTTGTTGAAGTAGACCGGCGAGCCGAGGACAAGGGCGTCCACCTCGACAAGACGTGCAAGGATGGGGGTCAGCTCGTCTTCAATGACGCACTGCTCTCTAGTCTGACACGTCCAACAGGCGCGACACGGTTCGATGGCCAGGTCAGGAAGCTTGATGAACTCACCCGGAACGACCGCTTGGACTCGCTCCAGCAGAGCGTCGGTATTGCTACCTCGCCGGGGGCTGCCGGAGATGTAGAGCGCCTTCGGGATGAAGCAACCCTTCACTTCGTGTCCGTCCTTCATCATCCAACCAGGACGCCGAACAGCTTCCCGGTGAGCGTCGCCGCGATCACAACCAACGACACGTACGCCAATGTCTTCTTCGTCCCGAGGACTTTTCGAATCACAAGCATGTTGGGAAGAGAAAGCGCCGGGCCGGCCAAGAGCAGCGCGAGCGCCGGACCGTCTCCCATCCCGGAACCCAGCAGGCCTTGAAGAATGGGAAGCTCCGTGAGCGTCGCGAAGTACATCAGCGCTCCGGCAACACTGGCGACGATGTTGGAGAGCCAGCTGTTGCCGCCCACCGCATTGGCGATCCACTCCGGAGGAATGAGGGCCGTGTGTCCGGGTCTTCCCAGCAGGAAGCCGGCGATCAGCACGCCACCAAACAGGTAGGGGAGGATCAGCTTCGCGTACGACCACGTCGACGCGCCCCACGCCTTGGTCTCGTCCTTCTTGTACCACAGGCTCATCAGGACGATCAGGAGGAGGAGAAACGCCCCCGCGATGTAGAACCGCGACTGGTAGATGGACGTATACACGGACGGTGCATACTCGAGCGATTCGATCTCGCTCTTCGGCACGCCGGTCAACGCATCCGATCCGGGCAGCTTGACGAGCACCTCGTCCGCAGTCTCGCCTGCTCTCGTCGCGACAAGGGTCTCCCCCGCGGCGGTTTGAATCGAGACGTTCCCCGGCTTGCCCCAGTTGACGAACACGAGGAACAGGATCATGACGGCGACGGGGATCGCCGTCTTCCAGATCGGCTTGCCGTCCTCCGGGACGGGCGCGGCCATCGCCGCCTCCTGCTTCTCCGCTTCTTCCTTGCGGAACAGGAACTGCATCGCCAGGCCGATAACAACAGCAAACACCACCGCGCCCAGGGCGCGTGCAAGCCCGAACTCGACCCCGAGAATCCGCCCGGTCAGGATGATCGCCAGGATATTGATCGCCGGGCCGGAGTATAGGAACGCGATCGCCGGGCCCAATCCGGCGCCCCGCTTGTAGATCCCTGCGAACAAGGGGAGCACCGTACAGGAGCAGACCGCGAGAATCGCTCCGGAAACCGATCCCACCCCGTAGGCAACGACCTTCTTTGCTTTGCCGCCCAGGTACTTGATGACGCTCGCCTGCGAGATGAAGACCGCGATCGCCCCTGCGATGAAAAACGCCGGTACCAGGCAAAGGAGCACGTGCTCGCGTGCGTACTCCTGGAGCATCGAGAACGCCTCCAGGATCGCGCTTCGCACCGTCGGGCTGGACAGCGGAATCAGGTACGCGACGAGGAACACCGCCGCGATGAGCGCGAAGACTCGCACCTCTCGCTTCACTTCAGGCCACCCTCTCAGCGGTCATCTCCGCCAGGCGCTCCAGCAGCTCGAGGATCTCCCGATCGGCCAACGACCACATCACGCGAACACCGTCGCGGCGGGACGTGACGAGGCCCGCGCGTTCCAGCACGGCGAGGTAGCGTGACACGATGGAAGGATCGACGCCGAGCTCCGGCG
>Ga0068714_10005336_pt1 | contig 13711 bp, 10 predicted proteins | sample MTBNYHSulfiMetaG_FD_62988 | JGI IMG/M metagenome (GOLD analysis project Ga0068714, IMG submission 62988) | Enrichment culture microbial communities from rom New York Harbor, USA that are MTBE-degrading - MTBE-NYH (New York Harbor Sulfidogenic)... | ecosystem: Environmental > Aquatic > Marine >... | reverse complement strand
GCGAGCCGCGAAACCTATCGGGAGTATCGAATAGGCGGGAACCTGGAATTGGTGTGGCGGAACGTGGAGCTTCTGGTCCGGATGAAGAAGCGAAAAAAGTCTCTAACTCCCCGCTTGAACGTCCGATTTGTGGTCATGCGGCACAATGAGCACGAGCTCGACCGGGTTCGAGAGCGGGCGAGGGAACAAGAGGTGGACTATTTTTCCATCAAGAGCGTGGACTTGCCGTCGGATCGAGGGACGGATCTGGATCGGGTCCATATTCCTCGGAATGAGAAATACCATAGATACGAATACGTCCGGGGGTCGTTCGAAAGAAAACCAAGGACCTTCACGTGCATGCGGCCGTGGAAACGCATTACCCTGCAGGCCGGCGGTGAGATTGTGGCATGTGAGTACGACTATCGGAACGAATGTTCCTTTGGAACCATCCGAGAGGCTTCGTCCGCTTCCACCGTGTGGAAGGGCGACCGATCCGCCGAATTCCGAAGGAATTTCCACCTGGGAAACAATAGGTTCCCCTTTTGCATCACGTGTCCCTACAAGAACATGGTGCAGGAGAGCTGCATCCTGGAGCGGATGTTTCTTACCCACTCGGGGCCGGACCCGGCGGGTGGTCGAAATACGCCGTCTGAGGTCGCTGCGGGGGCGTGAACCTTCATCTTCCGCCACCGACACATACGGTTTCTATCAGGCCGTTGAAAAACGCGATCTGCGTCGTTGGGCTTCATCCTTCGTTATTGCGGCGTCCAGGTTGTACGCCTCATTCCTCAGGATTCGCCCCACGCCCAAGGCGTGGCTTGCATCTCATCGTTTTTGACCGGCCTGCCTGCAATACGGTTTATCAACGGGCCGCCACGGGGCATTCGCCGGGATAGCCCACGCCGAGGGTGGCTTGCGTCTCGTCCTTATTCACCAGTCTGCCCGCAATCCCGTATATGAGGGGTGACGCAATGAACCTCAAGGAAGATCTTTACCATCGTTCCGGCGTGGACACCGAAGATGCGTCCGCAGCGCCGGGTCTCGTCTTCAGCATCATTCTTCCCGTCGTGCATGGCGGCGCGCACCTGGAGGACGCCCTCCGCTCCCTGGATGACATGGAATTTGACGCGGCCCGATTTGAAGTGCTTGTGGCGGGGCCGAATTCGGATTATGGATCCCGAGCCGTGATGGAAAGAATGGATCGGGAGTCATCGAAATGCTTTCTCTACATACCCGTGGGATCCGGGCGTATATCGCGATTATTGAACGCGGCCTGCCGTTCGGCGCGGGGAGACTACTGGGTTTTTGTGGACGACGACTGTGAATTCCCTCCCGACGGCCTCAAGATCCTGGAAAACATCATCCAGCGCGAGAACACGTTCGGGATTCTCGGGGGACAGGATCGGTTGAAGGGCGGATCCGCCTTTGACGGGGCTTTGGATATCGTGCTGAATTCGTTTCTGGGTACCGGGGGATTGCGAAGAGGCCGGGGAATCCGCGGGGGGAAATATTTCCCCAAGCTGTGGAACATGGTGGCGCCCCGGGAAGTCGCCTTGAGCGCGGCAGGCGGAGAAGGAACGGAGGGCCTGAAGGTTTTCGATGAATCGCTGGATGTCTATTTGGACGTGGATCTCGCCGGGCGCATTGAAGCTTCCGGACGGCGGATTCTGTACACGCCTGAATTCGTGGTATGGCACAAGCGGCGTACGAATTTTCGATCGTTTTTCCGCCGTAACGCCGCCATGGCGGGAACGAGCCGAATGCTCGGGGTTCACCGGTTGGCTCATTGTGTCTTGGCGTGCGCGGTTCTGGGTATACCGGCGCTACTGCTACTCGGTTCGCTGTTTGACCCGCTCCGATGGGCGGGATACCTGACGGCGGCCGGGTATGGAGCGGGAGTGATCGGGGCCAGTGGGTGGGGAGCCGCAAGAGCCGGCGAGTGGAGAGCCTTCCCTTGGGCGATGCTTCTTTTTGTCTCACTCCATGTGGCCCGGGCCGTGGGGTATTTGGCTGGACGGTTCCTGGTAAGGATTTCGACCGCCTGTTAGCGAAAGCCCACGGCAATCGTCGCGCCGTACTCCGACTTCAGCGTGTAGGAACGTTTTTCTGAATTTTATCACGGTGGCGGCCGGTTGCCTGAACCGTTCGGGGCGTTTTGCGACCTCACGAACTGCGTTGTGTCGGGTTGCGATGCGCCGCGCCCCGACGGAGAGATCTGAAGAAGCCGATACCCGCCGGTGCGCCCCGCACGCCGATGTTCGCAATCCGTTTTCTGGGGCCCGGACGGAACGCATCCTTTTTGTAAGCCCGTACCATCTGCTCGATATGAGGATCCCTCCGGAGGCCCGCAATGGGTGTTGGTCAACGGGCGGTCCGGTTCCCGGGGGCGTAAATCGTCCTGGAATGGAAACGGCTTGACTTACATACCTTCTGGAAGGTATGTACGGTGGCCGGGAGGTGCTCATGAAACCGAAACCGTCCCCCAAGCGCCGAAAACTGCCCGAAGAAGTGCGGCGTGGCGCCATCTTGACGGCCGCTCACCGGCTGTTCAGTCAGAAGGGCTTTCAACGCACCCGCATGGATGAGGTGGCCGCCCAGGCCGGCCTTACCAAGGGTGGGCTCTATTTCCATTTCAAGGACAAACAGAGCCTGTATGAAGCCGTGACGCTGGATTGCATCCGGCGCATAGACGCCCTCATGGTCGAACTGGGCGCCGCCTGTTCCGATCCGGAGGAGCGCCTGCGGCGGTTCTTTCAGGCCATGATTCAGGAAATCGCCGGGGACGTCGAATGCTCACAGGCGGAGAGTTATCCCGGCGCCTTGGAGATGTTCATGGAGGGGCACCGCCTCGTGTTCGGCCGGGGCGAAATTCGAGGCATCTACCGGCGGGTGCGAGGATTCATTGCCCAAGCCGTGGAAGAAGGCCGCCGGCAAGGGGTATTTCCCGGCGCCGACCCGCTGTTGGCGGCGGTGGCCGCGGTATCCCTCTGGGTGGGACTGTATCTTCAGTGCGCCTCGGATCCCGAGGCCTTTGATCTGACGGCCGTGGCGGAAGCCATGGGAGCCCGTTTTCTGGACAATCTGCATTTCGGGGGGCCGTGGTGAACACGCAGAGCGCTCCGAATCGCATCCGCCGCCGAGCCCCGCTTTGGATGCTCGCCGTCCTGGCCGTACCGGTGGCGGTTATTGTGTTCCATATGTACGCGTACCTTTTCGGTGGGGGAAAAGACGCTGCTGCGCCCTCGCCGGTGCCGGTGCATACCGCGCCGGCGGAACTGGAACAGGTCGATATTGTGCTCGAACAAGCGGCGGATATCAAACCCTGGAAAGAAGTGTTCTTGATCTCCAAGATCAAGGGACAGCGGATCCTGGAGATCGCGGTGGAACGCGGCGACCGGGTGGCCTTGGGACAGGTGCTGGCTCGATTGGACACGGCCGCCTGCCGGGCCAAGAGGGACGAAGCGGCGGCCCGACTGGCCGAAGCCCGGGCAAGTCGATCCGTCGCGGAGGCCCAGCTGGCCGTCCTGGAACGGGACCGTGAACGATTCGTTTCCCTCATGGCGCGGCAGGCCGCGCCCGCGCAGAAGTTGGACCATATCGACGCCGAACACCGGGCCGCCCAGGCTCATCTCCGGCTGGCCGAAGCTCAGATCGACGCCGCCCATGCCCTGCTGACTAGTCTGGATATCAGTCTGGCGGACCACGAGATCCGTGCCCCCATGGATGGAGTCGTGGCGGTACGGTTCGTGGATCCCGGGGCCCTGTCCAGCGACTCCGATCCCATGTTCCTGCTGACCTCGGACCGCAAAATCCGGATTATCACCTCGCTGGCGGAACAGGATTACCCCTTGGCTCGGGCCGGCCAACTCGCGGAAATCCGGGTGGATGCCTTTCCCGGAGAATCGTTTCCGGGTCGGGTGGAAGTGCTGAGCCCGATTCTGGATCCCGCCACACGCTCGGCCGAATTGGAGATCGTGCTGGATAACGAGGACCTCCGTTTCAGACCCGGTATGTACGCCCGGGTGCGACTCGTGTTGGGTACGCGCCGGGTTCTTACGGTTCCCCGACAAGCGGTGAATCGGATGCCGGGTGCGGGTACATGGTATGTGTTCACCGTGGAGGAAGAGGAAGCCCGTCAGGTGAACGTCGAGGTGGGACCCATGTTCGGTGTCCGGCGGGAAATTCGAAGCGGTCTGGAACCGGGTCAAGAAGTGGTGATCCAGGGCGCCGGGCTCCTCAAAGACGGCATGCCGGTGTACGCCGTCCTCACCGAGGAGACCGGCTGATGCGGCTTCCGGATTTCTCTGTCAAATATCCCGTGGCCACTCTGATGCTGTTCCTGGGGGTGATCGTTCTGGGGCTGTTCTCATTGAGTTTGCTGCCGGTGGATATGTTTCCCGAAGTGGACCCTCCCGTGGTTTCCATCCTTACCGCCTGGCCCGGCGCCAGTGCTTCCGATGTGGAAACCGAGGTCACCAAGCGCATCGAGGACGAAGTCAACGGCGTGAACAATCTGGACGAATTGACGTCTCGAAGTGTGGACGGCCTTTCGGCGGTGGCCTGTAAGTTTGACTGGGGCACCGATCTGGATTCCGCCACTAACGATGTGCGTGATCGTCTGGAAATGGTTCGGCGAAAACTGCCGGATGACGTGGATGCTCCGGTGCTTTACAAGTTTTCCAGCGCCACCGCCCCGGTGATGGTGGTGAGTGTCACCGCAGGGGTCAACTGGCCCCAACTGCACCATCTTACCGACAAGCGTATCGCGGACGAACTGCGGCGGGTTCCCGGTGTAGGGGCCATTGTGGTTTACGGAGGGCTGCGCCGCCGTATCAATGTGTATTTCGACTCCGCCCGCCTGGAGGGATACGGGCTGCCCCTGCACCGCATCAACCAGGTTTTGGCGGCCCAGAACGTGGACCTGCCCGCGGGTTCATCCCGCCAGGGGGCCCTGGAATACTTCATCCGGGTACCCGGCCGGTATACCTCGGTGGAAGAACTCAAGCGCACGGTCATCGGAAGTCATCGGGGTCGGCCGCTGCGCCTGGAGGACGTGGCCCATGTGGAGGACGCCTTCAAGCCTGAAGACCTGGCCGCTTGGGAGAGTAAGAGTCCGGCCATCGTGCTGATGGTTCAGAAACAGACCGGCAGGAATACCGTCGCGGTGGTGGAGGGGTTAAGAACACGGATTGCCGAACTGAATACCCAGCTTCCCTCGGATGTTCAGGTCAAGGTGATGATGGATAACGCTTCGAACATTGTCACCAATGTCCGGAATCTGCGCATGAGTCTGCTGTGGGGCATCGCCCTGGTGATCCTGGTGTCGCTCGTGTTTCTGCGACGATTCAGAAGCGCCCTCATCGTGGCCATGGCCATTCCTTTTTCCCTCATAGTCAGCTTTGTCCTCATGTACTTCAACCGATATTCCATCAACATGGTGACGCTGATGAGCTTGGCCATCGCTTCAGGCATGGTGGTGGACAACGCCATCGTAGTTCTGGAGAACATCGTGCGGCACGTGGAGCGCGGCGCCCGTCCGAGCACGGCCGCTCGATTCGGGGCCGCCGAGATGGGGCCGGCCATTACCGCGTCCACCGCCACCACGGTGGTGGTATTCCTGCCCATGATGTTTCTCACGGGCTTGGTGGGAGTCATATTCAAGCAACTGGCCTTCGTGGTGACGGTTACCTTGGCCGCAAGTCTGCTCACGGCGCTCAGCATGACCCCCATGTTGTCGTCCCGATGGCTGCAAGGTCGAAAGCCGGAGAAAGAGCGGACGGCGGGAGGTGCGCCGGTTCGTCTGTACGACCGGTCCGAGCGGGGTTTCCAACGACTGGACCGGATGTACGGTCGGCTGGTGGCGTGGTGCCTGGATCATAAATCCGCCGTCCTGGCCTTGGTGGGCGCCACCGTGATTTCGGCGGCGACCATGATTCCCTTTCTCTCCACCTCCTTCTTGCCCGAGGTGGACTCCGGCGACGTCAGTGTCGATTTCCGGCTCGAGGAAGGCGTCGGCATCGAGCACAGCCGCAAGGTGGTGGAGCGGGTGATCGACGATATCATGGGCCTGGTTCGTAAGGAGGAGTTTCAAACCCTGTACGCATGGTGCGGGCAATCCGAACAGGGCATCGGCCTGGCTTTGGGTATGGACGAGGCGCCCAACGCGGCTTCCCTCGGGTTTAAGTTGGTGGACAGGGAAAAGCGGGACCGCTCGGCCCAAGATATCGCCCGACTCCTACGCGAACGTCTGGAGAAGATCCCCGGCATTACGCGCATCAAGGTGCTGGCTGTGGACCCGGCGGGGGCCATCCTGGCCGGCCAACAGTCCAAACCGCTGGTTGTGGAGGTCCAGGGTCCGGACCTGGAAGCCAACCTGGCCGCGGCCGAGAAACTGGCGGAGCGGATGCGGCGGGTCCCGGGTATGGTGGACGTTTCGGTGAGCCAGAAGGACCCCAGGCCCGAGTTGTGGGTGGAGGTGAAGCGAGACAAGATCGGTCTGGCGGGTCTGACGGCCGGTGAAGTGGGCCGGCAGCTTCGGAACTATCTGTACGGATTCAAGGCGGCGGAGTATCGTGACGGGGGGGACAATTACGATATCTTCACCCGTTTCACGGAAGAAGACAAGGACCGGCTGGAACTCCTGCCGCAGGCGCCCATATTCACCGCGGACGGCCGAACACTCCGTCTCAAGGACTTGGCCGAGATTTCAGAGCGGCACGGTCCCATCGAGATCGAGAGGAAGAATCTTGAACGGGTCGTGCGCGTGGAAGCGGGACTCCTGGGCATGTCCCTTGGACAAGGCAGGCACGCCGCCCAGGAGGTCATGGACGCTTTGGATCCTGCGCCCGGAGGAACGAGGCTATCTTTCGGAGGGGAGGTGGAGGAGCAGAGGAAGGCGTTTGCGGATCTCACGCTGCTGCTGGCCTTGGGCATCCTGTTGACCTACATGGTGATGGCCGCGCTGTTCGGAAACTTCCGCGACCCCTTTATCATCATGTTCTCGGTGCCTTTCGCATTGGTGGGGGTGATCTATGCGTTTCGTCTCACCGGAGTCACGCTCGGGATCATCTCATTCATGGGCGTGGTCATGCTCATGGGCATCGTGGTGAACAACGCCATTGTCCTTGTGGACTACATCAAGCTGTTGCAGGCCAGAGGGATGGATCTCAAGGAGGCCGTGGTGCAGGGAGGTCGCGACCGCCTGCGGCCTGTTCTGATGACCACACTCACCACCTTCTTCGGCATGCTTCCCATGGCCGTAAGCCGCGGCACAGGCGCCGAGGTGTTCAATCCATTGGGCATTACCATGCTGGGCGGGCTTACCGTTTCGGCGCTGGTTAGCCTGGTGCTGATTCCGGTGGTGTACCATGGGTTGGAAGGTCGGAGGCAAAGGAGGGCGGCCGTATGAAACTTCTCCTGGTGGTGTTCGATGCGGTTTTCTCCGAAGAGGTGCACGATGCGTTGCATGAAGCCCGCGTGCCGGGGTGGACGTTATGGCAGAAAGCGCTCGGCAAGGGTTCGAACAGCGACCCCCGCCTGGACGACGGCGTCTGGCCCGGTTTCAACCAGGTGTTGATGGTGATCGCGGAAGAGCCGACGCTCCGTCTGCTCTCGGAACGGCTGAAGGACCTTAGGAAGGCCGGACGGATCGACCGCATCTCCGTGTACGCGCTGCCCGTGGAGGAGCTGGTGTAGGGGTGCGCCCCGAATCCTGGAGAGCCCCTAGTTTCTCCTCGGTGGGCCGTCGGCCGGTAACCGAAACGAGGAATCCATATGGCGCATTTCGATGAGGTCAATGAAGTGTTGATGGGCAGGTTACGCGGAATCATCCGCTTTTCGGTTCGCGTACTGGCGATCCTGATGACGTTTGTGATTATCTGGGGAGTGATCGACGTAGGATGGGTCATTTACGACCATCTGGTGACGCCGCCGGTTCTCATGCTCACCATCGGCGACATACTGGCCACCTTCGGCGCGTTCATGGCGGTGCTCATCGCCATCGAAATCTTCGTCAACATCAGCATCTATCTGCGGGACGACGTGATCCATGTGAAGATCGTTATGGCTACCGCACTCATGGCCATCGCCCGGAAGGTGATCATCCTGGATATTGAAAAGGTCACTCCGGACTATATGGTTGCCACAGCCGCCGTAGTTCTGGCCATGAGCATCGGCTACTGGCTGGTGGTCCGGCGCCGGGAATCCCCTGCGCCTGGGGCGCCCGCAAGCAGCACCGGCCCGCAGGAGGGGATAATGGAGTCCCGGGAATCCCCTGCGCCTGCGGCGCCCGCGGACCGCGCACCCGCCGCTTCTCCGCCGGATGCCCGGCGGGAGGAAGAGAGGATGCCCGGCATGAAAGATCTGGCGCCGCGGAAGAGGCCCGACTCGGATCAGGACAACCTTGAGAATTAGCCGGCCTGTTAGAATCGGTTCCGTTCATGCGCTTCTCTGCGGCTCCGGCATCCTTGCTCCGGAACCGGACTTCCGCCAGGCAAACCCGTTGCCGGGACCCGCATGTGTTCTCTTCTCCCCTATTCTTTCCGATTTTTCATGAATCCTTGTCTCCGGACGCATAATCCGTATTGACAATTCTACAGACTTTTTCCAGAATCAGACTCGTGTGACGTTGACGGACGATTTTGGCGCACCGATCCTACCCCACCTTTTCACACGACCTTCAAACTTCTTTAGGGAAGGCGAGTCATCCGCGATTCGGAATACATCAACAACTCCCATCCCGGCGAAATTTCGTGCACGGAGATACACTATCCGGACCTTCGCCGGCCCCGGTTCATGACTGGAAGATGCGGTACGGAAGCCGTTTCAGGCGGGTTCCGTTGAGTGTGCAGGTCACGGGTTTAACAGAGGTAACATGGCACGAACCAAAGGGAGGGTCTGATGGTTTATCTCGTTTTGTACCTGGTTGGGGCGCTGTTATTTGTCAACGGATTAATCATGGCAGGGATTATCACGGCTTTCAGCCCTGTCGCCGGAGGGGCCGCGGTTCCCATCCTGAGCCTGGGGTACTCGGCAGCGGGAGTCGCAAACCTGAACTTCTTCATCGGCATTATCATGGTCATCCTGGCCCTGCTCATCATCACGTTGGATGTGTACAAGGGGTTCGGCGAGACCGTCTCCGCGGTGGCGGCCTCCGCAGTGCTCACTTTTGCCGTCGCCTATCTGCTGTTGGGAGCCGGTCTCAACAATATGTATGATCCTAATTACATGGCCTTGGCACAGCAAGCCGTTCCGGAGGGATCTTCACCCAACCCGTTTGTCGGCTTCGCCGCCTTTCAGCCCCTGGGTTGGTATTCCCTTCCCATGTCCGTATACGTGTTCATCTGCGGTCTCGGGTTTCTTCATGTACTCGGAAAGAAACTTCCCAAAGTTCCTCAATTCGGTTTCATGTGGATCTCGTATGCCATCGCGTTTTTCCTGTTCTTCTGGGTATTCGGATTAGGAAACTTTGGGCTGCTCGTGTTTACGGGCTGGTATTGTATTGTCATCACTCTCGTTACCATCGTCTACCCGGCGCTGGCATATTTTACGGCAGGCAAAGTGGGCGCCTGGTAGTCGTCTGATTTATGTGTGAATGCACCTCTGATTGAACCCGTTCCTGATCCTGAAACCGGGAGTGAGACAGGGTTAAGACCGCCGGATCATGCTTGTGAACACGCACGCTTTCCCGGAAAATTTACAGTGCCGGGAGAAGAGGCCTTTTTCCACGACGCTGTGCGAGCGGCGGGCGTATCCGGCAGTCACCCTGTTCAACTCCCTTTTCACGGCATTCCGACTTTCCGCATCCGCCGTATTCTTCCACGTGCTCCCCGGTTCGAACGGGAATAGGCTGCCGGTCCCCCGATGGGCAGGGTCCTGTAAGAAACATCCATGCGTCGGCATTGTTCAGATTCAGCCGAAATGATCCGGGAGACGGATTACGGAAATCCGGGCGGTGGAAGGCACCGCCCGAAAACCGCCGGGAGAGGCGACGGCGCGCCCGTCGTCCCGCGCATGAAGCAAAACGAAAGGAATCCAGTTCATGCAGACATGGAATGCGTCCGCATCTCTTCAATCTTCCGGCTCTTTCTCGACGTCTTTGGACCGCTTCTTACTTCCCGAAAGCATCGCCGTAATCGGATCTTTCAAAGAAGGATGGTTCGGCGGGTATATTCTTCTCCGCGATCTGATCCAGGGGTCCTTCAAGGGCCGGGTTCTTCCCGTAAATCCCAAGTACCGGAACGTGCTGGGCGTCGAAGTGTTCCCGGAAATCCGAAATTTAGACGTGGCGCCCGACCTTGCCGTGATCATCCGCGCACGGGAGGCTGTGCCGGGGGTCCTCGAAGAATGCGGGGTCCACGGAATTCGCGCCGTGGTGGTGGTTTCGGACGGATTCGCCGAGCGGGACGAACGGGGACGGTTTCTTCAACAGGAGATGCTCCGTGTGGCCCGCCGTCATTCCATGCGTATTATGGGTCCCAACACCATCGGTGTGATCAATACCTGGAACGGTCTGACCACGGTGCCCTATGAAAAAGGCTACCCGAAAATACCCAGGGGGCCTGTGGCTCTCATCAGTCAGTCCGGATTGGCGGGACCTCAGGCGCTGGAATTGGCCGACCTCAACATCGGTATCAGCAAGATCATCGATCTAGGCAATATGTGCGACGTAGATGAGACGGAATGTCTCGAGTACCTGGAGACGGATCGCGATACGCGGGTCATTTCCATGTACATGGAAAACGTGCGCCGCGGAAGAGCCTTCTTGGAAGCGGCGAGAAGGATCACTCGAAAGAAGCCCATTCTGTGTATGAAGTCGGGCCGATCCGAGAGCGGGGCCGCAGCCATGGCTTCCCACACCGGCTCCCTGGCGGGCGCCGACATCGTGTACGAAAGTGTTTTTCGCCAGGCCGGTGTCACGCGGGTGCAAGATTTCCGGGAGCTTCTGACCCTGGCCAAGGCGCTTTCACTGCAACCGCTTCCCGGGGGAAACCGGTTGGGCCTGGTGAGTATCACGGGAGGCGGAGGAATTATGGCTTTGGACTGCGCGGAGGCATCGGGCCTCGTCCGGGCGGATCTGGCTCCGGATTCGCGCTCAAAGCTGGAAGACCTCTTTCCTTCGCTGGGCGCCAATCCCGTCGACATCGGTCCCGCCGCCGCCGCCACCGGGACCCTGGACGTATTGTATCGGGAAGCCATTCGCATCATGAGTCGGGATGAAGGAGTCGACTGCATTTTCTGCGCACTGTACGATACCCCTCTCCTGAATCCTTCTTTCTACCGCCGGGTGTTCGAGGAGCTGGACGGCGACCTTGTCAAGCCCTTGGTGGCCTGGGCTTATGGGACTTCCCGGTCCCGTATTTTGGAGCTCTCCGCGACTCTGGAGGAACGGGGCATTCCCGTATACACGGATATCACCACCGCGGTTCGAGCGTTGGGGGTGCTGGTCCGTCATACGGAGCGCAGTCGGGACCCGGCGTGATTCTACGGGGACGGCGTTTGTTCCCAATCCCGAAAAATCCGGTGGAGAATGCAGCCGGAACGAGCGGGACTTCCGACGATTCGAAACGCTATCAGCCCGTCGAAAAACAGCATTTTGCACAGGCTGTTCAAAACCGATGAGATGCAAGGCGCCCGAATCCAGAGGAATGAGGCGCACCACCCGTACGCCGCAATGACGAAGGATGAAACGCAATACGGCAGATCGCGTTTTTCATCAGCCTGATAGGTGGAGGAACTGGAAATGATCCGTATCCTGGGTATTTGCGGCAGCCCCGTAAAAGATTCGAACACGGAGTTGTTGTTGAAAACCGCGTTGGATTCCGTCCGCGCGCAGGAGGTTCAAACGGAGCTGGTGACGCTTCACGACAAGAACATAGCGGATTGTATCCACTGCAATTGGTGTATGATCAAGCAGGTGGAGGGCAGATACTGCTCCATCGACGACGATATGGCCGGGCTCTATCCAAAGCTTTTGGAATGCGACGCCCTGGTCCTGGCTACGCCGGTGTATATCGCGCGGCTTTCAGGACGTCTGGCGGCCGCCCTGGACCGCATCCGCGCCATCGATTACGGTAAACGGGCCCGGCGCTCCATGAAGTACAAGGTAGGGGCCGGATTGGCCGTTAGTTGGTACCGGCATGCGGGCATTGAAACCACCCTGACCACGCTCCATTGGGCGTTCCTTACCTGGCAGATGGTCATTGCCACACCCGGCTCCCTGTCCACTTTCGGCGGAGGTGCGGTGAGCAGCCTGGGGGGAACGGGCCAATTCGACCCCAAAGACAAGCACCAGGTATTGCTGGATTCGTATGGGATCGAGACGGCCAAAGCCACAGCGTCGAGTCTCGTGGAACTCGCCAGAGTGATGCGGTACGGCAGAGCCCGGGTGGAGGCGCACTGAACTTCTCGATACACCGAAGACCCGACCGCCTGGTATGCGTTCGGGGTCTGTGGATCCGGTCGTTTTCTTCCCCGGATCGAGCCCTTTCGAGGCATGCCCCGGCATGAAAAGACCGGTGGAGAATCGATGTGACGCCCGAGCCTGCATCGAAACAAACGCTTGCGCGTTTCAAAGACATGCATGCCGGGTGGTCGGTACGCCGTCTATCAGGCCGTTGAAAAACGCGATCTGCTGTGTTGCGCGTCATCCTGTCTGCCTGTGCGTCCCACGCAGAGAGGCGTCACTGCGGCGTACGGCATGTACGCCTCATTTCTCAGTATTTGCGCGCCTTGCATTTCATCGTTTTTCATCAGCCTGCTCACAATATTGTGTATGAACGGGCTGCTATGGAATGGTGGATATCATGCGGGTCAATACTCCCTGAAGCACCTCCTGGGGGATGAACTCAAAATGATTCCCCGCGGAATACCGCGCCCGGGTTTCCTCCGCGAGCTTCTCCACGCTTTCTCCCCGCGCCAGCCGTTCCCGAAACGCTCCAATCATTGCTTCTGCGGTTTCGACCCCTCGACGCAGCATGGTCCGGCCGTCTTCACCTCCAAAGACGCCTCCGTGTTCGAAGGCGCACCATTCCACGTCCAAGCGGGCCATCTTGTGGAGAGACTCAAGGTAGGCGGGCGCATTGTCGTTGGCCATAACGGCGAGTTCCCCGTTTTCGAGCACGGGAAGCGGCGTCGCGTCCGAGGGAAAGAGCAGCTTCAACGCCGGCGCGTACGCGGCCAGACAACATCGGCTGTGGCCTGGGACTTCTAGAATTTCCACTTCCAGACCGTTCCCCAGGGAAATCCGATCCCCTTCCTCCAAGACCCGGTCCACGCGGGGAGCGGAAAAGCCCAGTTCCACTCCATTATACCGGTCGCCCACCCCTTTCTTACGCCGATTGAGTTCCTCGAGATTTCTTAACATATCCACGGCCTTGGGGATCCCGAAGACCTTTTGAGCTCCCGCCGAAGCCATGATGGACCATCCCGGATAAGACCGTGCGAAGTAGGGTACCGCGGTACAATGATCGAAATGCGAATGCAGGATCAGTATTCCGGATATCCGATTTCGATCCACCTTCCACATATCCAGTTGTTGCTCCACCAGCGGAGCCAGGAAGGAAATGCCTCCCCCCACCAACAAGGTTTGCTCTCCCCGGAGCAGATACATGTTCACCTTGTCGTCCCCCAATAACATGAGGTTGTCCGTCACCGGGCCGGGATTTCTGTAATTCATGCAGGTTCTCCCTGTATATTAAGTTCCGTATGCATTAGATGGCTTGGTTGAGGC
>Ga0068714_10005335_pt1 | contig 13711 bp, 12 predicted proteins | sample MTBNYHSulfiMetaG_FD_62988 | JGI IMG/M metagenome (GOLD analysis project Ga0068714, IMG submission 62988) | Enrichment culture microbial communities from rom New York Harbor, USA that are MTBE-degrading - MTBE-NYH (New York Harbor Sulfidogenic)... | ecosystem: Environmental > Aquatic > Marine >... | reverse complement strand
TGCTGACGGAGATATAAGCATCAATGACATACTGAACATTTTTGGACCCGATAAAGCTGCTGTACAGATAGTAAATGAAGTGCAGAAAGTATATTTGAGCCAGGGGGTTTCCATAAATGATAAGCACTTCGAGGTCATCGCCCGAAAAATGCTGGGGTTTGTCAGAGTTGTAAATGCAGGAGACACGGATCTCGTGGCCGATGATATTGTACCAAGGAATTTTTTCTTTGATATAAACGAAAGAACAGATGGAAGAAAAGCTACAGCCATCCCCATACTACTCGGTCTTGCAAAAGCAGCAATTAACTCGGAAAGCTGGCTGAGCGCAGCATCATTCGAGAGAACAGCATCTGTCTTGTCAGATGCTGCGATACAAGGAAAAGTTGATCTTTTATCGGGAATCAAAGAAAATGTGATAATCGGGAAAAGGATTCCTGTTGGCTCGGGTCATCCATATTTTCAGGGAACACGTATAGTGAAAAAAGAGTGAGCAATTTCGCAAAAGGCAGCTAAGCACCCTTAGGTGTGCCTTGATACTGTATGCCTTCCTGTGTAAGCGGTGTTTGTGCGTATATATCAAAAGGAAAGTCTCACGTTGAACTACTCCACAAAAAATACTATCAACAGTAATCGATAATTGCAGACTTCAGCAAGACATTCTTGGCTATGAGAGCTGGTGGTACACTCACAGAACATCACACAAATGTTGATTGTGTAAAAGCTGTGGAGTAAAACCGGCATTCCTTCAATATCAAATAGTCTTGTCGCGGTGTGCCTCTCATTTTATAATATGGTGTTTACTTCCTTTGTATTTTTAGAGAAAAGGATTGGGATCACGGCTTTAAGAAAACGCATTATATAGGAAGAAGATGGAAATAAGTTCTGATGAGTTTCGGGACTTAGCGAAAATACTTACTCGCTACGAGAAAAAAACAACAGTTCAGAAAGTCGCAGCATTATTTACGCTTCCGGAGTTGCATGCAAATACGACTCGCCTTGAGCTATTGCTTCATTTGGCTTGCGTTCATTGCAGTGGCAATAGAATAGCAACAGTTTCAAACATAGTCGAATGGCTTAATAACTACCTCAGCTCAGTTGCCCATTTAGAGGATCCTGTATCGGACGTTTTCATTACAAACGTTATGGGTCCATCCGGAAACTTTCGAATATTTAGAGGTATATGGGAAGGTAGCGATTTTTATATTCAGTCAGTTATTGATTGTCTGTACGCTAACAGCCCGCCCGCTTCTGTCATTTCTGTTCGTAGGCACGTATTTGCTCTGCTAACTCTTAGTGAAGATGTTGCAAATTGTTGTGCGCTGGCACGATGGACAGCCGGTCAGCCAATACCGAAAAGGCAGATCCTATCTTCATATATCACCAAATCAAAAAAAGCTGTGCGGTTCTTGACTTTTTCTCGTAACGACCTCTCTCGTCTCGGAATTGATGCAGATCAGCTAAACCCATTTGTCATTCAGAATGATCAAATGGATTGTCTTCTAACGGAGAGAGTCGGTCATTCATCGCTCGAAAGACATCCGATAGTTCGTTTTGGTGAAGATTATGTTCTGGCATCTCCGACATCTGTTAGTCCGGCGATCCTACGATATCTGGTCGAGAGGATGACTGAAGGAAATCTGATCAATGAATTTAGTACTATGGTGCGCTTCCAGCAGGCCCATACAATTTTTAACGAAGCTTTACGTCCTCTTGGAACTACTCCTGTCGAACTTACAGTTCCTTCTTGGTCGGAGAAGATGCCCTCTATTGATTCCATTGTATGCAAATTCGACGAGAACAAGTATGCCCATATAGTGTTGCTTCACGACGATATTTCTGAGATTCTCAAGCACGGCATAGATTCGCAACAAATATTGAAGAGTGCTATCGAAAAAAAGGTGAATAATTACCTTCGCTCCGTAAGCAACAGATTACTTGAAATTCCGTCCTCCTCTGGCGGCATTACGTTTGTCATTATGTGCGGCTTGGGCCGGGGTCATTCTATCGCACTAAAGAATTGGTCAGACACTTGGCATCTTGTCTTTATGAGCGCACCGGACTTTATGCAGTTCGCATTTGCTGAAGATGCCTCGGTCTTACGTATGTGGAAGCTTGAAGAACAAATGAAAATAGTCTCCCAAAATGATGTAACAATACCGCTCATTTACATCGGCCAGTTAAATCTTTATAGCTATTGGATGGCGCAGGGATTCGCCCTTTTGCCGAATCAATTACTGTATCCAAAACAGAAGGCTTTACTACAGATTGGTACAGATTTTTTGCTTCCTTTTGTTGAAAAAGTCCGTCTTACTCACGACAAACATGCACTATTCATAGAGGATCCGCCACGTTTCACATCTGTGATTAGAATAATGACACACTCCTTTTTTCAATCATTTATACATCGTCCTATATATGGGAGCTTACCTCATGTCAACCGTGGCGAGCTGGCAGGTGCTATCGAAACAGACGGAGGTCTATTTTGGATTTTGCATCTTAGCAAGAATGGCGATCAAAAGGCCGATGGTATTGTCTATAAAATTTGGGAAGCTTTGCTATTTTGGTTAGATCGCTTGTTACCAGAACTTCAAAAACATACGGCACCTACCCAAAGGCCGGTAAACATTGAATTCTTTATTGACCAGCTTGTAAATAATTCAGAGCTTGATTTCATTAAAGAAAACGGATTGCCCGAAACACCAATAGTGACTGTTGACGATGATAGAAATTACATCCAAATTAAAATACCAGTCGCGTTTCTTCGTTATTTCAATCAACCTGAAAACATAGGCGAACGACTTCTTTTAGAGTACATCGGCGCTGGACTCGTAAAATTATTGAAAGGAAAACCTGGCTCCTCCTATGAAATTGATATAAACACACTCGTACGAGAAATAATGAAGGGTACCGATGCGAGAATGATTCATGTTTTTGAAGCAAAGAGACTCGACGATATTCTCGCCCGTATCGATCCTCGGCAGTCGCGTCTCATTCAAACCGAAGATTCTGCATTTAACAAGTTTGGACTTGCATGGCATTTTCTGTCAGAACGCACACAAAATATAATTGAAGGCAAAGAAAGTGCCAAAACTTTTCTGGGCAAAGTAGTTGATAAATTCTGGTATGAGATAAGAGAGCAAATGTCAAAGATAGATCGTTTCTCAATAATCGAAAGAGCTTATCTTAACATTGAAGCGTTACATCAAGAACAGAATCTATGGCGCCGGACTTCAAATGCAATGAAGGCTCTCTATCATGATGACAATGTGATTTCAATAGCTCTTGAAAGGGATAGTGATAGAAATTTGGCGGCTCTGACCAGTCGTGTTCTCATAGAAATGGCTCTTTGCACTGCTCCCATTACTGGCGGAACGAAAATATCTACATCGGAGTTCGATAAGTTATTGGCAAAAATAGCACTAATGATCGAGTTCGCAAGCGATTCTGATGCTATTCATCAGGACCTCGCACCTGCCGCACTGAAGATCTATAAGAATGGAATAATTGAAGCCGATAGAGGGTATATAAAGAGAATCGTTGGCCCTTTTATTACTGATTCATTTGCAAGCGGATTCAAAGCCGCAGCTGAGGCATATGCAAAAATATATACCAGAAAGGGAAAGAGTAAAAGACTAAATGCCTGCGATATATATTCTCAAGATTTTCTCGATGCATTTAGATCTGAGTTCTCTCTTTCACCCGATAGGGTTGTAGATGGTCTATCTGAATTACTTGATTTACTGAATAAACAGAAAAAAGTTGTTGCTAGGACAACACGCTATGAGTTAGCCACATTATTGAGAGAGCATCGTGATTTTAGTGAAAGCGAGATAGGGGCATTTTGGGACGCATTCTCATTGGTTCCTAGAAAAGAATGGAATTCTACCCCTTCAGGTTTTAGAGCTCAAGATTGGTGGCCATGGCGATTTCGACGCCGGCTTTCTTTAATTGTCCGGCCTCTGGTGATATTGAATTATGATTCATCAGCAGCGACATTATTTGGTGTTTCTCAAGTTACTGAAAGTTTTCGATATATATTCGAAAATATAGAAGCTGCTTGGTTGCCTCAAGAGTTCTTCAAATCTGACGAAATGAAAAAGTATATAGGATTTAAAGCACATCGGCTTGGACATGATTTCACTGAAGAAGTCTCGGAGAAGCTTAAGAACCTTGGCTGGCAGTGTCGTATCGAAGTGAAGATGAGCGAATTGGGCGCTCCATCTGAAATGGGAGACATTGATGTGATAGCCTGGAAGACAGATGACAAAAGATTGCTCCTAATCGAATGCAAAAGATTACAGCCCACCAGAAATATTTGGGAGATTGGCGATCTTATAAATGAGTTCAAGGGTTATGAGGGAGACAGACTCGATAAACATGTCAAAAGGTGTATCTGGGTGAGCGAAAATATTGGCATAGTTCAGCACGTCGTGAGCTCCCCAAAAGAATGTAGGAACCTCATTCCCATGGTGGTCACCAATGCGGAGGTCCCATTCAAATTCCGCAAATTGGCGATTCCGGAAGGGAATATAATACCGATACATTCACTGGAAAATTCTATTAAACGAAATAAGCTAACATTTTATAGTAAGCATACGCTGTAAAGTGGGAGAATTTTTCACTGTTAGAGCCTAAAGTGAGGGGGCATGGGTCGTGTCTTCACTTTTGCTATTCATTAACACAAGCTACCATCCGATAGTAATAGTAATGTTATTAGCGGAATCCAGCATCCTTGGAAATATGTCTACTATGATGCTTTCAGTTGTTTTCGCAAATGACTATATTATGCTTTTCGTTGTAATTTTAAAATAGGTCTTTCCATCATCCATCTTCCTTTTTTCAACTGCAAATTCTATATGCCTCTCTTTACAGACATGATCTTTTAGAAAAGACAATGCTACTTTACAATAATCACAATAGGCGTTGAAGGCTGCCCGGATAATATTGGCATATTCATCTATGTCGTAATGATGAGCGCGCCTTTCTGCTCCAATAGGATATTGGCAATAATTTTCTCCTTTTATCCAAAAGGACTCATCTCTAATGATAGGCCGGCAGTCATCTTTTATTTGGATACGCTGATTGTGAACCCATTCATGTCTGAACCCAATTATTTTCGTTATGTTGTCATCGAGGAATAGTCGTTTCGATGCGTTCGTTATTTCGAGATCTTGAAAGTCAATTAGCAAGGCTTTACCAACTTCGGTAAATAGAGTAGGTTTCCTTTTTGTGCCATATTTCTCTAAATCAATGGCTAATAATATTTCAATACCTTTTGCCAAACATTCAAGAGAAGAATAGATTGTCAAATATGAGGGCTCCAGATATTTTCTGGCAATCACAACCCTCTCATTTGGATCCTGTAAAGACTTAATGAAGCATAAGGCATGAATGAGATACCACTGTGCATCATAAAGAAAATCGCCAGCATCTTTTATTGCGATTATGCCTTTGTCGAATTCACTCTCTGGGCCGAGTGAAAAACCATATTCACCGGGCATAAAGAATGTTAAAATGTCTTCAAGTTCATCAAAACCGCTCAAACTGCTGACTATATCTTCGTACTCTTGAGAGGTAAGTTCCCAAATAGGGTCGGGTCTAAGTTTGTTTTCCAAGTATTTCCTCTGCCCCCATCAAATGTTGATTGCTCGTTATATCTCAAACCATTATATCAAGCTGATTGGGGGAAGACAACAGGAAGTAGGGTTGCCTCTCTGAAATATGTAATAAGTCACCGGTGGAACTTGTATTACAAGAAACCACAGCGATCTATAACCAAGCCCGCCCTGTTTTGGTTGTTCGCTTCAATGTTTGTTTAACCAGATTGCAAAATGCTGTGACTCGGATGGTGAAGCTTTCCACTGCCTAAGTATTTCGATAGTCTTTGTTAAATTGATTGCTGTTTCCTTGACTGAGGCAATCCATCCTGGAATATCATCAATAAGCGCAAAGTCCCCATTCGTAACTTGCCCATATCCCAGACATCGTGTTGCGTAACACTCCCTTGTCTTCTCGAATTCTGTACCAGAAATCATAAGACGTATTATATGGCCAGAATTCTGGACAGCATTAAAGTGCGTCATTGCCATCATGATTGGGTCGAATGGAGTTCCGTTAAGTTTTTCACAGGCAAGTATCGCAAGTTCCTTAATCCCGTGGCCTGAACGCATTGCTCGGCTTCTCGCCTCGCTTTCAGTAAACAGCCCTGACTCGATGCCTGCATGTTTTAAGGAAATTTCAAGTGATTGGAATAGTTGGCAAACGAAAATTGGAATAACCGCTTGGTTTTCATTTAGAAAATTAACATTGTCGCCGAATATTCGCTCAGCGCTAAGAGCGTAAGCCAATGCAGCTTCTTGCCCTGTGAATATGTGATTTATCTTTTGACTCATTATTTCTCCTTAGGCGATGCTGATATAACCTCATCCTCGGTAAAGCTGACTATGTCCCCTGCTTTCACATCATCAATTTTTACGCCCGGGGGTTCGATCCCGAGAACTGTACCTTTGAACTTGCCCTCTGCTTCCTTCTGAATATTTTTCACTATGACAGAGTAATTCCCGCTGTGAAGAAGCACATTCCCCGGTTGTCTCAATCGGAAAGTCGATGAACGTCATTCCCTGCTTGTATGTAGAAATCCTGATAATACCGTGACCTGCACGTTTCTTAAAAATAGGCATAATTAACTCCTTTCTCACTTAACAACAATTATGAGAATTTCTTATTATACTCTGCAAATTATATCATTCTCAGGATGTCTCTTTTATAGGGAGTCACGGATAAGCACGACTAATCCCGTCCCATGACAGTTATTTTCAGAAATAAACATGATCAATGAATGCTCAAAGTATTGACTTTCATGTGTCATCGCTCGGCGGCCTGCTCACAGGAACAAGGATTTCTGGCTGTCACAGTCTTACTGGGGAGTACTAATGAAAATTTATAGCTTCTTTTCGCTCAGCAGCCATTGCGGAGAGGCATTATTTCCAAAATAGCAATAAGCAAGTCTGAACCTACTATAGCCACTCCCATGGTAGCGTGGCTGCTTTCCATTCTTAACTTCTGAGGTTGATCGCTTCCTCTATCCAATCTTCAATGTTATCCTTAATGTCATTGTATGCATCCGTGCTTTTCGGGTTGTGACATTTCACTTTGCTTGACAGCTTTAATCCTTTAGAGGGGCCATCCGTAAAGGTGAACTCGTCAAAAGGATTTGCGCCTTTAGCGCATGTTCCCGTCTTAGGGTCTTTTAAATTGTGGATGTAGATTCCAACAAGGCCCTTCCCGTCATTCCAAGCTTTTTCTATTTCATACTTAACCCAACGCCTTTTCGCAGTTTCCTCTCCAACGAGGACGACAACACAAGACCTATAATCCATATTATCATTAATCCACTTTTTTACCGCGTCATCCCCCTTTTTCTTGATCTCTTCCCAATCGTTTGTTGAAACGGGTTTGTTGTCCTCCAATGCACCAATATTCCTAATTTGTTGCACGCGCATTACATCATTGTCAAAGTGAAAGCTATAGAAAACTTGTCTTTTTATCTTTGCCATTTTGTTATCTTGTTTCTTTTCAGAAAATTATTGTTTTAATGATAAACCACATAATTAATAAAAGCGAATAAAAGGGCCAGATCGAAAATGAAAATAGAGCGCCCGTTGCGGAATTCAATATCTCACTTGTAGAGCCTGGTTTTACAATAAAGACATCATCAATCGAGGCGGTGCCTGAATGAATCTTTTGAATAAAACTATTGTACAACTTCCGAAATAGGCGCTCCAATCCGAGATAGTAAGAGTCGAGGAAAAGAAAAAGGGCAACAGGCACTATCGATATACTTAAGTATTGTGGCTTTCCCTTGTCAGCAACTATGACCATAATTGCTGAAACTAAAGTAATACACCATGCTTTACAGCTTGAACTGTTTGCAGCCATGCGATTAATAATTGTTTGCAAAATGGTCAGATAACTCTGAACTGCGGGTGATTCGATTTTGATTTCTGTGGGTTCAGGCATGCTTTATTATGATAGGAGCTTTTTCAAGTTATCCCAATTCCAAGCATATAATCGTCCAGCGTCGGGAACCGGAGCATAGTTACCGTCCTTATAGCCAATCACTTGGACAATAGTTTTTCCTTCTTCCCGTGCCATCTTAATTTCTGTCAGCACGCCAGAAGCTTTATAGGTTTTTGGACCAACCATTACGAGGATAATATCAGATCGCTTTATGGCCGCCCTGGCTTTATCTTCCCAGGTCTTCATCGGAGCCGCCTCTTTAAGTGAAGAATCGATAACCTCAAAGGGAGAGTCTGAAAGTCTCGCTTGCCCGATAATGAAGTCTTTAAGCACCTTGTCGTTGTCAAAGTCAAAACTAACGAAAACTCGTTTTTTAGCCATATGTAAATTTATACCCCTTGACACATATCTGTCAATCAAGATACTGTTAGGCGAGCAAGGAATACATGGGCAGAACTCAGCGAAAAACAAGCAAGTATTTAGAACTATATAGGAAAACCTTCAAGAGGAAGGTTAATTCTATTCTTGAATTTACGCCACCATTTACATCAAAAGAGGAATTTCTCAGTCTATTTGAAGAGATATATCCTGATGATGCTCGAAGCATGAAAAAGCATTATCAGTTTTATCAAGAGAAAAACAAGAGGAGAAGAACAGGAAAGCCATTATATTTTCCCACTCCAGCACAACTTTTGTATGATATTGCTGATTCTAAAATAAAGAAAATTACAGAATCTGAATGGAATTCGGAGGAAGCGGAAGAAAAAAAGAAAGCAGCCCTTGAAGAATCCAAATTGGAACAACAAAAAAGGAAAGACAAATATAGAAGAAACAACATTTCAACGCAAGAAGTAACTCCACTATATGTTATTGACCTGATTGAAAGATATTGGAGGGAATCACGCAAATTACAGCGTCTTTATATTGTTCAAGAATGCTCTAAGTATAAAAACTCTACAACTATTTTGTTTTTTCGACAAGTCTTGTATGGAGAGAACGATTGGTTTATAAAAAACTTTGTATTCCGAACATTGCAAAAGTTTGACGAAGTGGTTTATCTTCCACCAAAAGGCGAAGGAAAGCGAGACAAATATAACACATTAATCGATATGTTCGGCTGTGAATACAAAGAGGATATCGGCAAAGGCCCAATAGATATTATGGAAGAATTCTATGGCAATAAATATATTCAGACTTTAAAGGACTTTGATGTATTTATATCACATGCTGTTTCTAATGCTAAAGTGGTTGATGATGTTGTACAACACCTTAATGATTTAGCCATGGTAGCATTTGTAGACTGGAAAAGTGATAAAGAGGATCTAAAGCGTAGCAAATCCAATCAGTATACTGCCGATGTACTGCGATTGAGAATGCGCCAGTCGAAGTGTCTTTTGCTTATTAGGACAAAAGAGTCTGATTTATCGATATGGGTTTCCTGGGAGCTGGGATACTTTGCTGCGCTAAATAGGAAAGTGGTTGTTTTAGAAGTTGGGGATGATCTTGGCAAAGCGCCAGAATTTATCAGTGGCTATCCTAAAGCCTTTCTTAAAGACAATAGATTGCATGTGACTGAAAGTGAGTCTGATTACGAGTTCGCTGATTGGCTAAATCAGGAGAGTGCCGAAAAAGAATCGAAGAAATTGTAAAACAATTCCGTGAGCAATCAAGCCAGCAGTGAAGCAACGCTTAATCAGATAAGGGACGGTAAGGTGATGTGAAGAACGTTATGCTTTGAACTGGCTATGGCTACTTATGCATGGTGCTACACCTATGCTTGAAGCTATAACACGTTAAAAAATCGGCAGCCTTTTGAAACAAAAGGCTGCACATAGATGGGCGGCGGATATGCATTGAGCCTGCTTTATCTTGGTAACTCTCGTGCAAAACGTTGAGCGCCAGGTGACGAGTAGAAGGTTCATCGCAGGGGCGGCCTGCTCACATAGGTTCAAACTTTTGAGCAGCACGATCATTGTGAGGGGTATGCGGGGAAGTCGTTAGCGAGGCGAAACAAGGCTCGCATCAAGCCGTAACCCAAGAATAGAGACTTGGACCACTCCTTACTCTCATTGACGTAAGGCCACATTATCTCTTTTTTGCAGCGGACATTCGCTGGCTTCCAATATATGGGAAAGCATTGTCAAATATTACCCCTACCGGTCGGCAAAGCATGTTTTGAATTAGTGTGAGCTATCTGAAAGCTTATCCAATACTCTTTGCATAAATGCAAGGGCTTCCTCAAGCAGTCTTCGATGGAGACGACGAAACTCCGCAGTAGATCTCGGAAAGTGCTTCAGCCCAAGCAAATGGAACTGCTCCAACAGGGCTCTCCGTGATCTTCTAATATCAGAGGGACTTCCATGCTCAAGATCATGCCGAAGCCACTTGTTCCTCAGTACTTTGACGCACCAAATGAAATTACAATCATCTGGCTCCAATACTCCACCGTGTGCTTTGAGATAACGAAGACTGTCCCGTCCCGCTCCTTCGTAGAAGATGAAGTACAGGCAGTCCACAAAATCCGCGAAGGTGCGTTTATCGTGAGGCAGAAGCCACATCATATCAGTTACCGCTTCGACAAATCTTGTTGTTGTCTTGAACACTTCCTGCTTCCCGGAAGACAGATGCTCTTCATTGCAAGTGGTTACCATTTGCATGACGGTTCGTGTCGTTGCTGCTGCACTCGCTGCAGGAGATAAGCGGATGAGATTCTCTTCGTCTCCTACATCGCCAATCTCAGGAACACAAAGCAACTCCACTTGTTGAATACGCGGTAGTCTTAACGGCCTTATTGGAGAGGGGTGGATTATCTCTATCTCGGGGGTTATCACTGAGGACAACAGATCATTGATGTCAATAAACTGCGATTCAGTCATGTAAAGAGATGCCATTAAAGCCTTTTCTCTAATGGTATCTTCACCTATTCCCTTCAACCTTTGAGCGGTAGCTTCTATAAACGAAGCATATTCCACGGAGGGTTGTAAAAGTCTTATTGCAAGCTGCTCATTATTTTTAAATATGCTCATATCCTTCAGTTGAGCCACCGCTTGAGAGATTCCCGTCTCCCAATATAGAGCCGCTTCACCTATTCCAAGGACCGACGATCGTATCTGGTCCATTACTTCTTTCGCCGGATTAACAAACATACGAAGTCTTTCGTAATCATCCTGGATTAACTGTGCCGTGTTTTTATAAGACGAGAGGTGCTGACTGATGAGATCCTGATTGTATTGGAACTGCTCAGCTATTGTCTTCGTTCCAAGCATTAACTGTTCCCTTTCTCTTGCCATATCAGACAGAAATTTGGATGTGACAGATTCAGACATGCGAAGGGTTTCGACTGCTCTGGAGAGCCCGGAGTACATATCTTGGTACCTCTCTGAGAACATTTTGGTGTCCTCCCACGCTTTCATGATCTCATTGATGTGATCCCTTATGGCAAACCCCCTTCTTCGCGGGTATCGAACCTACTTAGTCAGAAACTTATCAATTGTAGTATATTTGTGAATGCTTTGAAAAGTCGCTAAAAACCCATTAACTCTTTATGGATTAGCAGTCTCTACGAACTATGGCCTGATGGTGCGACGGGAGGGGTTCGGGGTCGCAGTTATGTATTAAGCCTTGGTTTCTCTCAGTAATCCCTGCGTAACATATCGAGCAACAGGTGCGGGGTATCAGGTGATTTAAACTGTCGGATGATGTAGCCCAGCCGAGAAAGTTAGTCACATCTTGAATAACTAGAAATCTTCTCTATATAAGCGAAAAGGAGTTAAATATTTATTGCAAAGTGCACTATAACAGCATTCATTGAGTTACGGGTTAGCAGTACACTCCTTGATGAGAACTATTTCCTCGCTCATTAAGTTTAGAACGTTTTTTGCCTTGTTAGATTTCTCTCCGACAGCCACCATGGAAAGACCAAATGGGGGCATCAAAATCTGCTCTATTTTTCGGAGCCAGGGAACAACAAATCTATCGTAAAACATAACTTGAGACAGGGACTCTTGCTGCTTTTTCAATATACAATTATTCAGATACCATCCAAAAGGGGCTATGCAATTCATATAAGAAATGTTTTCGACATAAAAACCTGCGGAAATAAGTTTCATTTGAATATCCCCTTTGCTATAACGACGGTAGTGTCCGACAAGGTGGTCAATTGTACCGTACAAAAACTGATACGCAGGTACGAGTAAAATAAGCTTTCCGCCCTCTGTAAGTAGGCCGAACATATTCTTCAAAGCAGCAAGATCATCTTCTACGTGCTCAAGGACATTGATACAAACAATAGTATCAGGGCTATATTTGGAAAGACTGAGGATCGAGGAACTATCTACACTTTCCTCAAATGGTACGATGTTATTATTTTCAACGAATCTCATTTTTATATAATCGATGCACGGTTTATAATTGTCTACCGCTATGACAAGTTCTTTATCTAAAAATTTACCTGTGAAGTTGCCAATTCCTGCGCCAATCTCGATTACCCTATTCCCTAAGAGGTCTTTGAATTTGCTAAAGATCCATTCGGTATAGTTTCTTGCTCTGCTCATGATTTCCAGATCTCTTATAATTGCATCAGAGTTATACATGTTATTTATTTCTTAGATTGATGCAAGAAGGCATGGCTGTCATGCTGATCTGCGATCTCGCCACTATTCAGTCGCTCTCCTAAAACAATCCTTCTACTCTCTCCTTGTCTTTGGTATCATTCACAATCGTCAAGGCAAGCTTATCTCAGATGGAATATTCTTTAGCCTCAGATGAATATTACTTTTCCATTTTTTTGACAAATAATCATGTCAATTTTGTTTAAATACCTTGACTTTTTTCTGGTGAGAACTTATAAATAGTTCAGAGGTTGTAAAAATGGTAAAGAAGAAAACATACGTGCTTGACACTACGGTTCTAATATACGATCCAGATATATTATTGAAGCTTGAAGATTCTGATATCGTAATACCTCTTGCTGTAATCAAGGAACTATATGGCCTGAAGAACAGTGATAGCGAGCTGGTATCACAGGCAGCCAGAAAGGTGTCCAGAATCATAGACAGGATAAGCAGCTATTCAGATATAACAGAGGCTGGCGGTAATGTGTTTTCCGGTGCAAGGATATTTATAGAGAATAATTATGAGAAGGTAGAAGGGCTCGAGAGTGAAGGAGACCGGAAAATCATAGGGACCGCTCTTTATCTTAAGAAGAAAGGTGTCGAGAATCTCCTGCTCGCGACAACTGATACCAATATGAGAATTGTGGGAAGAACATACGGCTTAAAGGCTGAACATATGCCAGATTATTTTGTTGAAAGGGATCCAGTTATGGAAATGGATATAAATATGAATTCACCAGTAAAGAATTATAAAATTGCAAAAAATAATACTTCTACCAAAACAGTGAAAACCATTTTGGGGCTTATATTCACTATATTAGTAAGTATAATTATTGTGTTAGTTGCAACTCGAGATATTGTTGCTGGCTTGTTCTTTGGTTTTGTTATGGGTGGAATGATTTTTATGACGGCATATGCTGTTTATCTAAGAAAAACTACTAAACACATCCCTTATAGTAGCAAAAGAGTTTTCTACAAGGGAGGAGAAGAGTCGTCAAAGATGTTAAGTGATTCCCCCCCCTTTAATGTTTACTATGGTTCTCATCCATATTATGGATCAGACAAACAGCAATAGAAAT
>Ga0068714_10005333_pt1 | contig 13721 bp, 11 predicted proteins | sample MTBNYHSulfiMetaG_FD_62988 | JGI IMG/M metagenome (GOLD analysis project Ga0068714, IMG submission 62988) | Enrichment culture microbial communities from rom New York Harbor, USA that are MTBE-degrading - MTBE-NYH (New York Harbor Sulfidogenic)... | ecosystem: Environmental > Aquatic > Marine >... | reverse complement strand
CTTCTTTACTGAAAGTTACTGGGGTGCTCTTGCTTCGGTATGATTATTGATAGCATTTTCCTCCGCTCCCTGTTCCATAGCCAAAGATGTCAAACTGATTACGACAAACGACAACTGGCTCATATCTACAGAAGCGACAAAGCCGTAGCTAAATGGGTTGGCTCGGGAGCGACATTTCCCAGCATCCTTAAAAGAGGGGATTTATTTCACTGGCTGAACTTTCCGATGTATTGTGCACATAGTCAGGTATTTGAGTAGGTAATTTACTCATTAACGCTTTGGTTTTATCATTAGCCTATACGATGTGGAGCCGTGTCGGGCCGTTATTGTATCTCTTGTTTCCCTTGCTGTCAGGATTCAGGAGGAAAACCCGATGTGGCTTGACAGGATCGGAGTACTCATCAGCTTATTTGGCTTCCTCCTGCTAATCCCCGAAATACTATATGGTATTATCGGAACAGAGAAGCTGGACCAATTACAGTCAGTTACTTTGCGCAGCCTGCGTGCTTTGTCGCTTCTTCAAAAAGTGCAGCGTGGACTAAAGGTGAGCCAACAGACCACTTCAATCTTATCATCTATCTCAACTTTGGGTCGTAGAGGTCGCTGATCAAGCTACTAGCTGCACGTTAGGATGCATCAAGCCAAAAAGGAAAATTCCTCAGGAATTCTTAACACTGCTCGCTAATCCAACCGGACTTTTGTGCGAGAAGTACTGCCTCCAACCGCGAATGAATCTCAAATTTTTCAAAGATATTCCGAAAATGGCTGCAAACAGTCCTCTCCGAGATGGACAGATGCTTGGCAACCTCTTTGTTGCACAGCCCCCTAGCCGTCAGTTGTATTATCTTGAGCTCCTGTGCCGTCAGTTCTCCATCACCATTTACAAGCTGCTTGGGCAGTTTAATTAGTTGTTGTATAGCAGACTGAAGAACCCTCAACTCAATCACAGCCTGACCGCTAAGAGCATGCTTAATTGCACGTATTATTTGCTCTGCAGTGCATGTTTTTAATAGTGCACCAGCTATGCCAGCTTCTATCATTGAGACTAAGCGAACTGGGGTAATTCGGGAAGCAACTCCAATGACAACAGCTTCAGGAAAAGTATTTTTTACCATGATGATGCATTCTTCACCTTTAATTTGAGGTGAATCAAAATCAATAAGAACGACGTCTGGGGTGCTGACAGGCTCGGCGACGATGTCTTCTGTGCGATCCACAGATGTGGCTACCATGAGATCCGTATCAGGTTTTATGAGGTTAGCAAGGGCTTCTTGCCATAAACGTTCAGCTACTATCGCCACTTTAACTGATTCCATAGTCTCATCACCTGTTCAGATTACGATTACATTATACCTTATTTATTTCCGATTCTGGTCCCGTTACGCAGTGGAAAACATTTTTACTCGATCCGCTGCATGATGCGGTGGCTGTTTCCTTTGCCTTTAGGGCTGTCGATTATTATCATTACTCTCCTTTTTTTTCAACTCATATACTCGAAATCTGGTTTACTGATAGCACCGCAATATTTAAATCACGTATTTTCGCTAATACTCCATGTAATTGCGACTGGTCAATTGAACCAAAAAGGATCGTTTGGACAAGTTCATGCTCTTTGCTTACCTCGTGACGGATAACGAGTCCCTCAAACCAGTCCTTCCAGTCATCACCCAGGTAACCTTCAATGTGAATTTCATAAACCCGTCTTGTGCTCACTTGTCCAGCCTTCTTTGCTACGCTACCATCCAGCAGGGCGATCAATAATGCTTAGTTGACCTTAGTAAACATCGAATACAAATCCAACCTGCGTTATCCTAATGTATGTCAACAGTAAGTAACTTGTGTTCTATACTTGCTTTTTCCCATGCCCTCTTATAGATTAGCTCTGTCAACCCCCCCTTTTTGCGTCTTTTATCGAAACCACCGTCAGGACTAGCATCACTGCAATGGCCACCAGGCATACTCCTATTTTGGACCTCCTTAAACCGTCATTGTTTTTATATGCTTGCTGCTCTCGCACCCTTTCTCAGACTATCGCTCATGCTTCTAGTATATTTGGCAGAGAAGTTTAAAACATCTGCCTATTGGTATAAAAGAGGGTTTATTTTGCGGTTTAGTAGTAAGAGGATGGGGAGTCACGTCTGTCTACAGCAACTGCAAATCCCTAGCAAGAGCTGCAGCCTGCGTGCGGTTATTCACATCCAGCTTGCGGAAAATGTTTGCGGTATGTGCTTTTACGGTTCCGATAGTAACAAATAGCTTCTCTGATATCTCCTTGTTTGTCAGACCGTTAGCTATAAGGCGTAAAACTTCCAGTTCACGACTGCTCAGCGGCTCAAGTAATCTGTATGCCGTAGGTGCATCTTTTTTTAGGGTGTCTTTCCCAAGTTCTAAAACCGTAAACGCTTCCAGAATTCTGTTGATATATCTCTTGTTGATTGAGGTAACTCCTTTGCCCGCTAATTGGCGTTTCCTGATGGCTAGTAACAACTCTACCATCGGAGCGCTCTCGTCTACAAAGACCCTGACATAGCCCTCGGGTTCAGCCAGCATAAGACACTTCTCAAGTACATCAGTGGCATTGCTTACATCATTTTCTGCTCTTAACGCCAAGGCTTGAAGTACCATGATCTCAATAAGTTCACCCGTACGTCCTCGCTGCTCAGCGTCACATGCCAGACGAATTAGCAAATCAACCGCTTCTTTAGTCTTTCCCAGAGCAATCAAAACCCGGCTCACGGCTATGAGCTTGAATTTTTGTTCATTCGAAGTGCTACCTTCACTTGGATAGTTTTTCTGTGCCCAGCTTTCGGCAGCTATTAGATTACCCTGTTTGAGCCATAACTTAACTCGTTCCGCCTCTATCATGGCAGGTAAAGGCGCAAAGACTGCTAACCTTTGTTTTAGCTGCTCGGCTTCCTGGAGCACTTCATAAGCGCCCTCCAGGTCCCCCTGAGTCCGAAGTATCCGCCCCAAATAGATATAGGCGATAACCAAATTGCTAGGGACTTTCCACCATTTCATACGGTCAATGGCATCCGTAATAAGCTTTTGAGCAGACTCCAAATCGTTCCACTCCCGTAGTACGTCACTCAATCCCACGTCTATCTTCGCTATCATTCCAAATCGATGGGCATCTTTCTCAAATGCTAATTCCATTGTCTCACGGTATAGCTGGGCCGCTTGACGCAGTTTCCCCGCGATTTTGAGACACACACCTAGTTCGGAATTGGCATCTGAAATGGTCCAGATGCTGTTGACTTTACGTCCAAGTTCAGACATTCTCGTAAAAGCCTCTTCTGCTTTCACTATATCACCGTCTAACCAATGCTGACTGCCAAGCACGAACTGGATAGACACACGCATTCCATAATTTTCTTTTCCTAACAATTCATCTGCCATCAGGGCATGGCAAACAGCACTAGCCATGTTACCAGCCGCTAAGGCAGTAAACGCACGTGTAGCCGCAATTGTACCCCGCATATCCCGAGCTACGCCTGGAGGTATGCTGGCACCAATTCCCATCTCGGCGTGAGCTAGAAGTGGTTCTACGTTATCCGCTTGACCGGATAAGACAAATATCCACGCTTGGAGAATACATAAAAATGGATGATTTAAAACTAGTTCGTAGGGTATTAACCTTATCCACCTTTGTACAGTTTCTATCTCACCGCGTGATAATACAGACAATGCGTTCTGTTCAACCAGATGGACTAAATGCTCATAGTCGCCAAGAACAAGCATGTGATGTACTGCATCGTCAACCATGCCGTTTCGCTCATACCATTCGGCTGCCTTGTGATGCAACGTTACCATTGTTTCCGGTTGAGTTCGCTTCAGGTGAGAACGAAGTAAATCGGTGAACAGGTTGTGGTATCGATACCATTCCCTTCTATCATCTAATGGTATGATGAACATGTTGGATTTTTCGAGTTCTTGAAGTATATTCTGAGCATTCTTATGGCCAGTAATATATTCGCATACAGGGCCGTTTAAATGCTCAAGTATTGATGTCTGCAAGAGAAATTCTTGCATGTTCTCTTGTTGAACACTGAGGACTTCTTCAAGCATGTAGTCCATGATATAACGCTGAGTGCCTGAAAAGGTCTGGATGAAGCGAGAGGCATCTTTTCTATCTCTGAGAGACAAAGCTGCCATCTGGAGGCCAGCAATCCATCCTTCAGTTCGTGATTTCAGGGCAGAAATATCGTCTGATGATAGAGAAATCTTGATAACTTTAGTAAATAATGCAGTTGCCTCTTCATGAGTGAACTCCAAGTCAGAAACATTTATTTCTTCCATCTGGCCGCGTAACCGCCAGCGTGCCAGAGGCATGGGTGGACTTATTCTTGTGGCAAGCACCAAGTGTACAGTAGGTGGTAGGTGTTCAATCATAAAAACAAGGGCAGAATGAATGGCGCTATTCTCAATAACATGGTAATCATCTAGGATAATATACAGGTTATCTTGAAGGGAACTTAGTTCATTGAGAAGGTCTATGAGAATTGGCTCGACCCCGCTAAGCTGTAACTGTGCAGAACGAAAGAGGTCGATGGCTGCTTTACCAATTTGGGGAGCCACGTTTTGAACGGAAGAAATCAGGTACGTAAAAAACCGTACTGGATCATTGTCTCCACTATCCAAGGTAAGCCATGCTGCCTGATATTTATACTCGGTTAGGAATTCAACTAGAAGAGTTGTTTTACCATAACCAGCTGGAGCAGATACCAGTACGAATCTGGAGTTCAGCTTTGAGTTTACACTTGATACTAGTTGAGCACGGTGGACAATATCACTCCGCAGTGGCGGCATACGTAACTTGGTGGTAAGGAGCGTAGTATTCATGGGGCTAATCCTCTGGTTCTACAGTATTGGAAGGTAGGTCAACACTACCAGTCTACCCTGCAATATCTTACGTCATTTGACGTAAGAAGGCAAATGGCACAAACAAAGTAGAAGCCAAGAACAGCTAAGGTATTGAAATGCAGGGCACGACTTACGTAATATCAATTTAAGCCTCCAGTGAGGCCCATGTGTGAATAAGTGATGACTGCAGCGGGTTATGCCTTCCCGAGGCCTGGCAACAGGTCAGGGCGAGACATTATAGGCGGAATCAGCTCTAGCCAACGCTGTGTATGAGTGGGAATAACCGATGGATAAATATACGCCTATTGAACTCGGTAATCACTGCAACGCATCAAAGGCAGAGCCTTTTCCAGCAGCAGGGAATAAGCCTCGCTGGGATGCGCGGACAATTGACAAGATAGCACATCTTTCGCTTGATAGAATCTCGACGCCGTGGGTACCGTTTAAGGTTGCTATACCTGGGGCGAGGCGGCATTTCATCGTCCTGCCAGCTGCAACTGGCAGTAGTACACCCGGCGACACTATTAAGCTCCCGATTGGAAAGAGCGCGCATTACGTATGTATTGCCCACTGCTGTGCGTCACGAGATAGTGATCTTCTTGAACCGCCAATCGGCATTGAACTTGCGCGGTACACTCTGGTCTACGCTGATGGAGAAGAGCACCAGAAAGCAATCCGACGACATTTTGAAATCGATCCCTGGAGAGAAGCCTATGGAGATGCCCCCTTCGCCGCTACATCTCTTCATATGAGGCCATTAGTAAAAGAAGCACGAATGGGACGAGGGGGTTTGTTTCAAACAGGTGTCGCGGCGGATGGTTTTCCGGGCATGTGGATCTATGCTCTGCCAAATCCACATACCGAAAAAAAAATCAAAGGACTACGCATGCAGGCGCTGACGGAAGACGGTATTGCGATATTTGGCATCACGCTAACGCATTTCCCCGAACATCCATTAAGGCTATATCCGCGCAATACTTTCCGGCTCTCCTTACCAGGGCACGAGCAAGCTACACCATCGGAACTAGATGTCACTCTGGATATGGGATGGGTCACCGGGATTCATGCCCCAACTGAATTGCAGGAGGAGTTGTGGTTGAAAGACCCGCTGGCAGGGCTGGGAAAACTACTGCCAGCTAATGAACCAAAGCAGCATTTCGTGTTTGAGGCGACCGGAACTGGCGCAGCATCGTTCAAGGTGCAGGTAAAGGATAAAAAGTATGAGTTTTCCTACAGAGAAGCCCTGTCGAAAGGAGAGGTGAACTCCCCGGAGGAAGCGAGGATTAAGTTTTGCTATCCTCACAAGATCTGGGTGCATCTTAACGTGACCGACAGCGAAAATGGTAAGCTGATTCCAACTCGCGTTCGTTTTCTGGGTCCACATGGGGAATATATTCCTCCCTATGGACACCCGGCAGAGGTGAACACCAACTGGTTCGAAGACGAGGGAGGAAATGTCGTCCTTGGTAGTGAAACCTTTGCCTATGTACCGGGTGAATTTAAGATAGAACTTCCTGTTGGAGATGTATTTGTTGAAATCAGTAAGGGGTTCGAGTATGAACCGGTACGCAAGAAGCTCCGCATTGACGCGGAGACTCGAGAGGTGGCGCTTAGCATGCGACGGTTCATAAAAATGAGAGAGCAGAATTTTGTAACTGCAGACACTCACATTCATTTCCTGTCTCCGCAGACCGCGTGGCTGGAGGGGCAGTGCGAAGGTTTGAACCTTGTCAATGTACTCGCCACGCAATGGGGAAACTTATTTACCAACGTCAGTGATATCACCGGAAAGGTGTCTGGATGTTCTGAAGAGGACACCATTGTATTTGTTGGCACCGAGAACCGCCATCATCTCCTTGGCCACATGAGTATGCTGGGCACCAAGGGCATACCTGTCTTTCCCATGTGCACAGGTGGTCCCACCGAAGCATGGTTTGGCGACCCTGATATTCGCTCACAAATTGACTGGGCAGAAGAGTGCCGCACAAAAGGCGGTGTCGTGATCCGCCCGCATTTCCCTAGTCCTAACTGTGAGATCGCAGCGGACATTATCCTCGGGAAAGTAGATGCCTTGGAAGTTCGAAATCTGGACGTATTTAATGATAGCCTTGACAGTTACGCCATTCGAGAGTGGTATCGATATTTGAATTGTGGTTACCGCATTCCAGCGGTAGGAGGGACTGACAAGATGTCAGCCGGAACGCCTGTTGGTGGTGTTCGCACTTATGCCAAGCTCGAAGCTGATTCAGGGTTCTCTTTTGACAGCTGGGGAAAAGCTGTGCGTGCGGGACGCACATTTACTACGAGCGGACCCCTTATCGAGCTTACTGTTGAAGGACAGGAAGTTGGCGATGAACTTCGTTTGCCGGCGAGCGGAGGTACATTAGAAGTCGAGACCTGGGCTACGTGTGCTCAGCCAATTCACGGCCTTGAACTCGTTAGCAACGGTAAAGTTATTGCCAAGTCCTCATCTAAGGAAGGTTCGCGACGATTGGAATTGAAAGAGAAGGTAAGGGTTGACAGAAGTGGTTGGCTGGCTGCACGATGTTTCTCACACCATCGGGTCTGGCATATGTGGCCTCTGCACCTTTTGCCCCTGAATATCGCAGCCCATACCTCACCGATCTATATCATCGTGGGCAATCAGAGAGTCTTCAATCCCTCGGATGCTGTATACATGATGACATTGATTCATGGTGGAATGGAATGGCTGGATACATTTTCTACTAGGGCGGATGAACATACACACCGTCGTATACGCTCTGTCTTCGAACTAGCCGAACGAGAGCTGCACAGCAAGTTGAATCAGATGCATAGCCATCATCTCTAAACAATCAGATCTAACATTTAGCAGGCGTAGACCTGCCCACAAGATTAGGGAGAAAGCAGGGGAACAGAGATAGTCCCAAAGAGACCTGGAAATAAACTACAGTACAGGCTGTAGAGGTTCCGATTACAGAATAATCTAGATGCAGAATAGAAGGAGGAAACATGGTTTCTAAAGTAAAGATAACGGTAGTCAAGAGGCTAAGTAACAAGGACATCTTTGCGGATAAGCCGCCTCTTGATTTCACCGCTACTCCTATTTGTGACCGACTTCAAGATGGACAAGAATTCGTTATTGACAGTCCTGATTTCCCCCAAGGCTTCTGTCCGTGGGCTTACGCCGACCTCCAGCGCGATATAATACATCTTCGCCTTGGTGGCGATTTCCCCTGGATGAAAGAGAAAGGTACTCTTCTTAGCTGCTGCACGGATGGTGTCAGGCCAGTCATTTTTAAACTTGAGCGGATAGAAGACTGACTCTTGTGGCTCTCCCCGAGTATGCATGAGTGGTAACCTTAGTTGCATCGCAGTCAGTATTATGACTGCCCCAGCTTTCGTGGTAGGTCACCGGTCCGTAGAATCTGCCTGAGGTTTCAGATGAAATATAAAAGCATCATCACAGAGATTAGTGACGGAGTTGCCGTCCTGAGCCTTAACCGCCCGGATAAATTGAATGCGTTAGATCCAACCCTTCTACAGGAATCTGCTGCGGTAATCCGTGAACTGAATGACCGTGATGAAATAAAAATACTGATTATTACCGGCATGGGTCGTGCTTTCTGCACCGGGGCAGATCTAACTTCGCCGATACTTGGTACGGACCTGAATCAGCCGGGCATAGACCGTCGAGCGCGTTTAGAACCATTCGTTAGCTTTGGATGGCTCATCCGACAGGTTAAGGAGTTTGCAAAACCTTCCATCGCTGCGGTGAATGGCATTGTGGCTGGTGGTGGGCTTGCCCTAGCTCTGGCTTGCGATATTAGGATCGCCTCCGAGAATGCCAGATTTTCCTGCATATTTGTGCGCAGAGGGCTTGTTGCTGACTGTGGAACTACATTTTACCTGCCCAGAATGGTTGGAACTGCGAAGGCTTTAGAACTGATGTGGACTGGTGATTTTATAGATGCTGATGAGGCAGAGCGCATTGGTCTAGTGAACCGAGTGGTGACTGCTGAAGACTTGATGAAGGTAGCTAGAGAGTTTGCCTGTAGACTAGCTCGTGGCCCTTCGGTCCCCATCGAATTGATGAAGCGTTTGACCTACGAAGGGTTGAAGACAAGCTCGCTGGAGTCTCAACTGGCGCATGAAGACTTCGCTCAATATGTCTGCAGGCAGAGTGACGATTTCAAAGAGGGAGCAAAATCTTTCCTGGAAAAGCGAGAACCTCGCTTCAAAGGAGAATGAACAAGTAATACAGCTTATCGTTCACATGAGAAACTTATGGCATGACCGGCTTTTTAGATTCCACAGTCGAGCACTAATCGATTGTTTTACTCTGTAATGTCCTACGTCAAATAACGTAGAAGGCAAGTGGCACAAACAACGTAGAAGGCAAGAAGACCCGAGGTATTGAAATGCATGGCAACATTTACGTAATATCAATTTAAGCCTCCTTTGAGAAAACAATTGATAGATCTAAGTCTTGAGGAGAAGTTCGTCTTTGTCAGGGTTCAAGCAAGAAGAGGTGAGGGATTATGGAGACCCCCGATGATAAAGGACGAAGAGGGAAAATGGCTCAGGGAATGTCGGAACAAGAGACGGAAAGAGGAGAAAGCTATAGAACGCTTTCGGGCATACCTATAAATTCTCTTTATACACCAGCTGACATAGCTGACTTCGATTATCCAAGAGACTTGGGCTTTCCAGGTAGAGAGCCATATACCCGAGGAGTCTATCCCACTATGTATCGCGGACGACTCTGGACAGTGCGCCAATTAGCTGGTTTTGGAACCCCCAAGGAGACCAACGAGAGAATACGGAGCCTGTTGAAAGAAGGGGCTACAGGTATAAACCTAGTTTTCGATTATCCCACGTTAAGAGGCTACGATTCAGACGAGCCTATGGCTGAAGCCGATGTCGGATTAGGGGGAGTGGCTATTGACTACGTTCAAGACATGGAGGCAGTATTTAATAGCATTCCTATAGATGAAGTCAGTGCCTCCCTCGTTACCTGTAACCCCAGCACAGCCATATCTTTACTTAGTATGTATTTCGCTGTCGCTGAAAAACAGGGTGTAAGCTTGTCAAACTTATCCGGTACCACCCAGAATGATTTCTTGATGGAAACGGCGATTACCAATGCCCCTGAGGTAATAGCACCCAGACATTCTTTCAGGCTTTGTTGTGATATCGTAGAGTTCTGTGCAGAGCAGGCACCGAAATGGAACCCGGTTAGCTACACAGGTTACAACTACCGTGAAGCTGGGGTTACTGCTATTCAAGAAGTCGCCTTTGTTCTGTCTAATGCAATAGCCTGTACTGAAGAAATGATAAAGCGCGGCTGGGAGGTGGACAGCTTCGCTCCGAGACTCTCCTTCTTCTTTTCGGCTCACAATGATTTCTTCGAGGAAATATCGAAATATCGGGCTGCCAGAAGATTATGGTACAAGATTGTGAGAGATAGGTTTAGGGTTAAGAATCCACGCTCACATACCTTAAGATTTCATGTTCAGACTTCAGGCGTATCCTTGACTGCCCAGCAGCCTCTTAACAACATTTCACGGGCTGCCTATCAAGCATTGGCGGCCGTATTAGGCGGATCACAGTCAGTACATGTGGACGCCTATGATGAGGCACTATGCGTACCTACAGAACAAGCAGCACTAGTCGCACTACGGACACAGCAAATCCTTCAGTATGAGACCAACGTAGTCAGTACCGTTGACCCAGTCGGTGGCTCTTACTATGTGGAATACTTAACCAATGAAATGGAACGCCGTATCTCTGAGTATATGGCAAGAATTGAAGAGACGGGAGGCATAGTTGCTGCCACTGAAAAGGGGTGGGTTCATAGAGAAGTTGCCAATTCCGCTTATGAATACCAGCAGGCAATAGAAAGCAGTAAGCTAAAAGTGGTCGGAGTGAACTGTTTCCGACTTGACAAAGAGCCTCCTATCGAGATTTTTAGGATTTCTGGTACGGCAGGAAAACAGAGAGCAAAGCTAGAAGCATTTAGAAAGAACCGGAATGAGCCCCAGGTAAAGGCATCTCTTAACAAACTAAAGAAAGCATGCCAACATGACGAAAACCTTATGCCGTTTGTTCTTGAGGCGGTTAAAACCGATGCTACCATTGGAGAAATCACCAATATCTTCAGGCAGGAATTTGATGTATGGAGAATGCCTCTTACGTAAGCAAGGTTATATGGATGTGCAAGATAAGGCTAGGGTTTTGATAGTTAAACTAGGGTTAGATTCCCATTGGAGGGGAGCTATGGTTGTTGGCCAAGCATTACGTGATGCTGGCATGGAAGTAATATTCGTCGGTAATCAGTCCCCGGAAGCAATTGCAACTGCCGCTATTCAGGAAAGCGTCGATGTGGTTGGATTGAGTAGCCTTTCGGGCAATCACCTTACCTTGGCTCCAAAAATCGTTGAGTCGCTTCACAATCATGATCTAAAAGATATTCTGGTAGTGCTTGGGGGAACAATCCCTCAAAGCGATATTCCTGGGTTAAAGAAAGCTGGCATTCGAGGCGTGTTCCCATCCGGAACACCGCTGACGGACATTGTCAAGTTCGTTGATAGGGAAACCAAGAGAAAGTCAAAGGTGGATAAATAAAGGCGAAGCCCAGATAAGATTAAAGAGCCTCGAACAGAGGAAGGAGGAGTAAATGATGAGAACCAATATAGTGTGTTTTGGACTGAGCTTGCTAATGACCCTCATTCTTGTTCTTGCCTCTTGCGCTCCAACGGTATCAACTACACCCACGACAACACCCACACCCGCGACAACACCCACACCTGCTTCACAACCTGACCCAAAAGCAACGCCTACGCCAACACCGACATCGGGGGCAGAGATGGTGAAACTGAAACTGACGAAATTGGACGGCACAAGCGTTGAAAAACTGGTGGAAAAGCCAAAATACGGGGGAGTGGTCACACTAGGTATTCAGGGGAATCCGCTCTGGTTTGATGCCGCCTTCGGCACTTCTATTCTTAGTACGACTCTACAGCTAACCAACGACTTTCTTCTCGTAGGAGATTGGTCGAGGTCACAAGCCGGCACTGGTGAAGCCAGCTATTACTACCTTGCCCTGCTCAAAATAGATAATTTGGCCGGGTGTCTGGCAGAGAGTTGGGAAATAGCCGATCCTCAGACCATTGTATTCCACATTCGCAAAGGAGTTCGCTTTCACAATAAGCCACCCGTAAATGGGAGGGAACTCGACGCCAACGATGTAGTATACACCTTGACACGCTTGTGGAAAGACTCTCCAAGGTCTTCCCAGGCTACAACATATCCCTGGGAGAGGAATATAGAATCCATAACAGCACCGGACAAGTGGACGGTCGTTTTTAAGAGCCTTCCCCAGCCAAAAGACAGTGGGCTCGGAAATCTATGGGCATCGGTCACCTCCATGGCACCCATAGTACCGCACGAAATGGTAGAGAAATACGGGGATCTGAGTGATTGGAGGAGCGCCTGCGGTACCGGGCCGTTTATGCTCGAGGACTATGTTAGTGGGAGTTCAGCGACCCTAGTCAGGAACTCAAGCTATTGGATGAAGGACCCTCTTCATCCAGAAAATACTCTACCCTATGTAGACAGCGTCAAGCAACTCTTCATACTGGATATGTCTACACTGTTAGCGGCACTGCGTACTGGGAAGATTGATATAATGGCAGCGTGGCAAGCGCTTGGGCGAGTCTCATGGGAGGATACGGAAAGTCTAAAGAGGACAAATCCTCAATTGAAGTACGCGCCTATACCGAGCAGCACCTGGGAAGGATTGTGGATGAGGGTTGATAAGCCAGAGCTACCCTTCAATGACGTGAGGGTTCGCAAGGCATTGTCCATGGCCATCGACTACGAGAATATAACCAAGCACTATTACGGTGGTAATGCCATAACATTCGCCCACCCGGTCATGCCCATTCCAGAATATGAGGATATATACGTTCCGCTCCAAGAATTTCCTGAATCCATTAGAGAGACCTACACGTATCATCCAGACAAGGCAAAGAAGCTTCTGGCCGAAGCCGGTTACCCTAATGGCTTCCAGACAGAGGTAATGTGTGCGCCGTACATGGTAGACATGCTCTCTCTGATCAAAAGCTACTTTGCTGAGGTCGGTGTTGATATGAAACTCGACGTGAGAGAAGCTGGAGTCTTTTACGCTCTTGGCGTTCAACTCAAGCACCCAGAGATGTACTTTGGTGTCGTGGCTCCGACCGCAGAAGTAGCCAGGTTCAGACCCGGGTTTCCAGGGAACTATAGCGGTGTCAACGACCCACGCATAAATGCGCAAATTAAGGAAATGGACGATGCTTACTTTTCGACCCAGCGCCGCCAGATGTGGATGGAAATAGTCCCCTACATACTTGAAAATGTCTGGGTCATAGTACCTCCAGCGCCAATTAGCTATCATTTCTGGCAGCCCTGGGTAAAGAATTACAACGGTGAAATAGTTGTCGGTTACTATGGTCAGGCCTATGATTTTCCAAGATATATCTGGGTTGACCAGGATCTTAAGCAGAAGATGATAGGGAGCAGATAGGTTATCATGGCTTGCCCATCGTACGCACAGTAAACCTTTTGGTGCTGACAGTCTGAAGACTGTCAGCACCAGTTGGATTCAAAAGAGGTAATCCCATTTCATGCGGAGTGAGAATAATGCGATTAGCTACATGAAGCCATTGGCAATAGTTACTCCCTTGAGGGCAAGAGGGGGCAAAACGTGAGAAGGCGTTTTTATAAAGAACTCCACTGAATACCCGCCAGCTTGCTGGCGGGATGAAAGTGGCTCGCCGAAAGGCGAGGCAAAGGTGTTTGCATAAAATAGTTAGATTTTAGTATAACAGCGGCAT
>Ga0068714_10005332_pt1 | contig 13721 bp, 8 predicted proteins | sample MTBNYHSulfiMetaG_FD_62988 | JGI IMG/M metagenome (GOLD analysis project Ga0068714, IMG submission 62988) | Enrichment culture microbial communities from rom New York Harbor, USA that are MTBE-degrading - MTBE-NYH (New York Harbor Sulfidogenic)... | ecosystem: Environmental > Aquatic > Marine >... | reverse complement strand
GAGGCTGTCTTTTGCAGGACGGCCTTTTTCATTTGCACTCCTCGTTTACACATCAACGAAATCTTGCACGAAATTCTGAATCTTGGCATAATCGGAAGAAATGAAAAGAAGTCAATTGATAAAACATCTCAAGAGTCATGGGGCATTTCTTATCCGCGAAGGGCGACGGCATAGCATTTTTCAAAAAGCGGGGATGAAGACCCAAGCGCCGAGGCATAGGGAAATTGTGGATGAACTGGCTCGAAAGATCTGCAGAGACCTTGAAATCCCCTTTGTGAGGTAATTCCATGAAGTATAGGGCGATAATAAAAAAAACTGGAAACTGGTGGATTGGCTGGTTGGTTGATTTGCCGGGAGTCAACGCACAGGAAAGAAGCAAGCAAGAACTCTTGAAGTCGCTGAGGATAGGGGCGGAGGATATGCTGACAACCGAAGTTCCTTTCGAACCCGAAGCTGAAATGACCACGGTTGAGGTTACAGACCCGGAATGGGTGGTCGCATGACAAGGCAAAGCCTGAAGCCGGCTCAGCTGAAACGAAGCGGGAAGAAGGGGTCCGTCCTTTGGTCTACAGTTTTTTTGGACACCGAATTGGGATAGTGTTCCTTCCGTATTCCGGGCCGTTCCATCGGGGCGCTTCGGTTCCGCCATACCGCTTGGGATCGTAAAATGCCGGCAGCCATTATCCAAGTCTCGGAAGGGTGACAGCCGGAATCCCGCTTTGCGGGCGCGTCTCAATGCTCGCACCCTCCTGAGAAATCCGGGAGCGTCGCTTTTTCTCCAGCTTCGAAAACCAACTCGTGCAGCATATCAATGCACAGGCGACAGAGGTTATGGCTTCGTTTTCTATATTTCAGAGTCTTTCTCATGGAACCATGCCCTCTGGACAGCCAATAGAAAACCGGTGCTTTGACTATGTTCTCCTCGGAGCATATCTGTTGAAGGCTGTTTGTATGTACGTTTCCCAACGAGGTGCGTAGTTCAGCCGGCAGGAGGCAGCACGGCAGAATTCTTCCCGAAGGATCGACGGCCAATCTTTCTACGAAATAGTTGCAATAGCGTCCACTCCTAAAGTCAGGATCCGGAAGCAGACTGTTCAGGAAAAGATAGTTCAACCCTTGAAAAGCATGTTCTATATTTATTATGGCATGTTCCATATCGACTTCACGGAGTGGATACTCGTTTGCCATGTCCCTGGCGCGTCCTGTGGGTACGGGAGTGCTGAATTGAATGCCGTTTACGGCGTAACGATCCAGAAGGTCGGCGAGCTTCAGCACGTCTTCCAACGTATGGCCTGTAACCACCGTGGCAACGATCACTTGCATACCGGCCTTCTTGGCGGACCGTATTCCCTCGAGGGTCCGCGCATGGGACCCGGGCGTTCCGGTAAACGCATCGTGTACAGAGGAAGATCGGCCATACAGAGAGAATACAATGCGCCGGACCCCTGCTTGTTCCAGCCGTTGGGCCGTTCTCGGTCCAAGCCTTTGTGCGTTGGTGAATATGGATATGGACAGGCCGATGCTCGACGCATAGCGAATAAGGCCGTCCAGGTAGTCTATGCCCAACGTGAGGGGGTCGCCTCCGGTGATCTCGAGTTCTCCGGCGCCCATGTTTTTGCCTTGCATAAGAACCCGCTTGACGGTGGTTCGGTCCATAGGCGGGATGTGGCTATGTGGTGTGGCCTCAACGGAGCAGTGTCCGCAACGAAGGGAACATTTATGCGTAATGTGGAAGTGAATCGTGGATAATTTCAGGTGCGGATGTCGTACGGAACATACAGCAGAAGTAGAATCACAAGGACGCAATTTCTAACCCCTCTGTTTAACAGCCCGTTGATAAACCATATTACCGGCAGGCCGGTCCAAAACGATGAGATGCAAGGCGGGCGAATCCTGGGGAACGAGGCGTACATTCAGTACGCCGCAACGACGCCTGTCCGCGTGGGACGCACAGGCAGAAAGGATGAATCCCAACGACGCAGATCCTGTCTGCGTGCGGACACGCACAGGCAGGCGCGTTCTTCAACGGCCTGCTATGGCTTTGAAAAACGTATAACAAAAAACCCCGTCTTCTTCCGTGGTTCTGTACAGCGCTCTGACCCCGTCATCGAACGTGTTCTCGTCGATTAAACCGGCCTCGATAGAGGCGTCTCGAACCCCTTCGATCATGGCCGTGAACGTGTTTCTGGTAAAGCCTTCAACGAGTTCCGGTTTGCTTGAATCCACATACACCATCCTTGGAGATACGTGAACCGACTTGAAACCCGCCGCGTTCAAAAGGGGATAAAGCTCCCTGCCCATATTGGCGTTTCCACCGGCTCTCTTTTGCAGTTCGACCTGGCACCGGATGGCTCGATGCGCGGCATCATTGTCAGGATGAAAATAGGTCGATCCATGATCGCCCTCAATAACCGTAATGGTTCCTCCTACTTTCAGAAGCTTCTTCAAAGCATTCAGCGCATGGCCTGGCTCTGCCAAGTGTTCCAGGACGAAACACACGAAAATATGGTCGAAGGACTCCGGATCAAAGGGCAAATTGAATATGTCCCCTTGTTCGAAACGAACATTTTCATGCCCTGCGTTCTGAATGGCTCTCCTGGCTTCGGCAAGGGAGCTTTCCGACAGGTCGATCGATGTGATGCGTGCGTGAGGACTGTTAACGGCGAGAATGATGGTCTGCGCACCAACACCGCATCCTGCTTCAAGGACAGTGCTCCCAGGAGCATATACTGTATCCGAGTGCAGTAATTCTGCAAGAGTTGAAGCTTGGTCCTGCAAGCGCATAGCCTCTTTTTCATTATACCCATGAACGTACTTCAAGTCATGACCTCATCTTCGATTGTGTGTTACCATTGGAGCGGAAACGCCCCCTGACTTGACAGCCCGTTGATAAACCGTATTGCGGCCTGATATGAGTCGGGCTTCTAATTGGAAACTCTATTCCGCATCTTGGGCAATCGAACGACGAATGTCGATCCTTTTCCCGGTTCACTGTGGGCCTGCAAGCTGCCTCCGTGTTTTTCGACAATGGTTTTCACCGCGGCCAGGCCGAGTCCGAAGCCGCCTCGTTTCCGCCCTTCGCCCTGCGCTCGGTGGAAGGTTTCAAAGATATAGGGCAGATCGGCGGGATCGATGCCGATACCCTGGTCCTTCACCTCTACATAAACGTGGTCTTCGGTTTGACCTGTGGAGATGGTGATGGTTCCCGTTTCCTTGGAAAACTTGAGGGCGTTATCCAGCAGGTTGGTGAAAACTCTGCGTAATTGCCGGGAATCCGCCTCGATGACGGGAAGCGGCTCATCGGAGCGAAGCTCGAGGGTGAGTCCTTTTTCCGCCGCTGCGGGTTGATAGGTCTCATGAAGTTCGTAGAGTTCCTTATCCAGCGAGGCGGCGCTCAGGTTCAACGGCAGTCTTCCCGCCTCCAGTCGGGAAAACTCCAGGAAATCCTGGATCATGGATTCGAGTCTCTCGGACTCCTTCTCGATAACGGACAGGTACTGCCGATCCTTCGAATCGTCGGGATTCCTTTTGAGCAGGCGATGAGCGAACCCGTGAATGGCCACGATAGGAGATTTCATGTCGTGCGCGATCATGGATATAAAGTTATCCCGCTCTCTCTGCAAGCTTTTCAGACGGCTGACATCCTGAAACACCTCTACTCCGCCGATGAGTTGTCCCTTGTCGTCGAAGAGTCCCGCCGTGTGCATTCGGACGGGTACGGCGCCTCCCGACTTGTTCCGGATGACGGTTTCGAGGGCGATTATGGGTGCTTCGCGCCTTAGAACCGTGCGCAAGGGACATCCGAGGTCGCACATGCCGCCGTGCAGAATGTCCCCGCAGTACCGGTTGACAGCCTCCGACTTTGAAAACCCCGTTATCTTTTCGGCCCATGGGTTCAGGCCCGTGATCCGGAGGTGGGAGTCCACCGTCAGGACCCCGACGGGAACGCAGTCGATGACGAATTTATAGAATTCCAGACTGACAGGTTCCATAATTCCTCTCAGGTCCGAGAAACCCGCGGAAGTGGGGTAACGAGGGAAAATCCTTTGAGAGGTGCGGGGCCATGGTTCGCTTCGCCGATCGGTGACGCAATCGTTGGGGCGCCTTCGGCGTGCGCTCGATCTTGGAGTACGCGATAGGTTCCTGTGGGAACGTACCGGCTCGGCGGCCTGGATTTCCCGGTCCGCTGAAGCAATTCGTCAGGCCGAAAGCGACACATCCCCGGCGCTCCATGCCAAAATTATATCTCCCGGCAAGGTCATCACGGCTTTCATGTGAAACAGTGCTTCAGAGCCGTCTCCTTCTTCCGGTGGTTCGAAACCGGCAAAAAGAACGGCGGAGGGATGCATGGCCTCTCCAACGGCCCCGAGAGGTTCGTCGGTGGGCAACACCACGATCTCCGCATTGATTCGTCCCCTGGAAAGCATGTCGCTCATTTCGCGGTTCACGTTCTCGAGGTCCGCCTTGGGGGGCACGGTACGCAAAATACGCAAGGGACAGCCGCGCCATTCTCGATTCTCTTTCAACAGGAAACCCAGCAACACCATCATGGCGCCGTTCCTTGAATCCCGCCACCATATATTGATGGAGCCGACGGGAGGATTCCACTTTTCTTGGTCACGCATGCACCGCACGATCAACGTGCTTCGGTTCATTCGCCTGCAAAGGTTGACGGTCTGAAGGAACACTCCCGAGGTGTCAAAATCCTCACTCCAACCCAATAGAACGGTATTGGGGCGCAATCCGCCGATGCCGTGGCATTGGATCAAGGCCTTCAATCCTTCGGCGAAATCCTCTTCAACCACCGCCACCGGAAAAGCTTCCAGTTCTTCTTCCCGTATGAATTTGCGCAGCAGCTTTTCCGCCTCGCGTTGACGCACGAAACGATCCTCCAAACGGCCGCTGATGATCTGAGCCAGGGACACCAGTCCCCGTTGCGCCGAAAGAAGACAGGCATAACTGACCAAATGCAGGCGGTTATAAGAGCCGCCGCTTAAGGCCACTATGGACGGTCGCCAGTTCTTGGGATGATATTTCTCTTTTTCAAGCCGTAAGAGTGCTTTTCGGGCCTGCTGAAACGCCAATCCGCTGCTCAAATCCCCCCATTTGACAAGGATCTCGGCCCGCTCGATGAGGAGAAACATACCGGTGGACAATAGAATGGCGACGATGGCCCAGAGGGGGTTAATGAGAAACATGACGGCCAAACAGCCCAAGGCGCCCACCAGGGAGACGGACCAGTGGTTGAAGCGGAATGTAGGGCGAAAACTGGGATTGTTGGAAATGGCCTCATAAAAACAGGCCAGATTGATGGTTCCGTAGGTGATGAGGAAAAACATGGTAATGACCGGGGCGATGGTATCCAGGTCCCCCAGCAAGATGCCCGTTTGGGCGATGATGAAGGTAAGCAAGACGGCATGGCGCGGTTCGTTGGAGGGGCCGCTGCCCTGACCGAACCATTTCAGCCGTTTAAACACATTGTCCCTTGCGAAGGCTTGGAGAATTCGCGGGGCGCCCATCATGCTGGCCAGTGCCGAGGACAAGGTGGCGCTGATGACCCCGGCATAGACGAGAAACCCCCAGCGTGAAGCGTCCTTCAGGACAAAGCCTTCCCCGGTAAGAACGGCGCGCGGGCTGCTTGCGGCCAGCAATAGCGCGATGCCGACATAAATCAAGGCCGTGAAGCCGATGGCACCAAGGGTTCCCGCCGGGAGTGAACGCCCGGGGTCCTTGAGGTCGCCGGACATGCTGACTCCGGCCATGATCCCTGTTACCGCGGGGAAAAAAAGGGCGAACGTGCTGAAAAAACCGTACGTGTCCGTCCAGTTGGGGGCGAGATTGGAGTGGAAAGTCTCCAGAGACGCATGCGGCCATGCTCCCGTAAAGTAGGAAATCAGGGAAACGAGTAAGATGAAAAGGATGAGGTACTGAATTCGGATGGTCCATCCCGCGCCGACATAAGCAGAAGCGAATACCAGGATGTTCACCAGGGTGGCGACGGTTCGGAAAGACAACCCTATGGCGGGCAGCGCGGAGAAAACCGCCTCCGTGAACCCTATTAGATACATGGAGACGGCCACGGCCTGCGCCACATAGAAGAACACGGCGATGACGCCGCCGAATTCCACGCCCAGGCTGCGGCTTATCAGATAGTACGCGCCTCCGCCCTTGACCCTCATATTGGTAGCTATGGACGACACCGAAATACCGGTTATGAGAGTAATGGTCTTGGCGCAAATCAGAATGAGCAAAGCTCCCCAAAGTCCCGCATATCCCACAACGGTGGGATACCTCAGGAACATGATTACACCCAGAATCGTCAAGACGCTGGGAGTGAAGACGCCGCCAAAGGCACCGAACTTGGTGGGCGCATCGGGGGATTTTTGGCGATTTTCGTTTTTCATAAGCCGGCCTGCCATGCTGTTTATCAACGGGCTGCTATGGGTTTTTGGCACCGTGCTTCAATCGCTTTCAGAATAGCAGACGGTTCCGGCAGCTCCAAACGAAAAGACCGCCGGCCATCACCGAAGCGAACGGTCTCATTCCCTCGCGTGTCGTTTCTGTGTACCGTGGTGGAATCCGTGCCTGCCCGTACTTGTGGGGAAGTGGTCGAAATGCATGAACCTCGAATGGAGGACGAAGACGGGCTTTCGGTGCGCCGTTGTTCGGCCCGTGAAGTGTGAGGAAGGTGTTCGCCGGCGTTGGATGGCTTGGCGCGGAGCGCCCGGCCATGCGGCGTTACGCCGGAGGGGAGTGGCGTACCCGTGAAAAATCTTTCACTCTCTCCCTTCTCCCAAGAGATATCAGGCTGTTGAGGCTTCCGGCCGTTTCTTCCGGATATATTCCACCATCACGCATTCGGCCAGATTTTCCGAGGCCGTGAAGAAGGCTTTGCCCTGGTTTTCCCGCACCATCCCGGCGACGAAGGCTTCCGATTCCTCCTTTTCGGAAAGCATGAAAGCGGTGATCCGTATGTGCCGCCGAGTGCACTCCCGGACCTGCCGGAGTGTCTGGCTCCGGATCCAGGGGGTGGGTTCGGGCTCCAGGTGCACGACGCCGTTTCTGCGGCAGGCCGTGGGTTCGGCGTCCGTGATGAGGAAGATGTGTTTCCGCGCCGCCCGGTCCCGGCTCAACAGTTCCGTGGAGACATGGAGCCCTTCTTGGAGGTTGGTAAAATCTCCGGGAAATCCGGGTCCGCCCCGGTGTTCCATTTCCTTGAGTTCCGGGTAAGGCAGCGTGCCGGGCACGAAACCCTCGTAATAGGGCATGACTTCCAGGCGGATCAGCTCTTCTTCCGAGACCGGCCGGGCCAGGGTGTAGAAGGTCACGATGCGCAGGCGGTCGCCGGGGAAGCGGTTCCGAATGAGTTCGTTCAGGCCCAGGGCCACCTTCTTGGCGGCGGGAAGCTTCTCTTCCATGGAACTGCTCGTGTCGATGAGCAGCACTGTGCTGGTCCCGGATCCGTATTCCGCTTCGTAGACGTGCAGGTCGCGGGGATCCAGGGAAAGGGGAGGGGGGCGCCGCCCGGTCCTCCGAAGCGAAGACAACAGGGTCGAAGGGATGTCCAGATTCCAGGGATCTCCGAAGCGGTATCTGCGGGAGGCTCCCGTGAATTCCAGAGCCGTGTGGCGGGTTAGGAGGGACCGGTGGATGGGGGCGGAGAAGCGATGGGGTTTCAAAACCTCCCGCAGGAGCAATTCCCCCACCCGGCGCAGCCCCTTTCCCGTGAGCGCGAATCCGTGGCCTTCTTGGCGGAGATATCCGGAGTCGATCAGAATTTCCGCCAGTCGCTGAAGCCTTTGGAGGGACTGAGCCGCCAGTTCCCCCAGTACGTCCGCCACCAGGCTTTGGTTGATATCGGAAAGGCGGCCCTGAACGCGGGCGTCCCGGATGTTTTTTTCGAGGAGGTCCAGCTTCTGCATTCGTTGCGCCAGGGACACCGCCTCCTCGAATCCCACGCCCACGGATCCCTCGAAGGCTCGGGGCGTCACCCGGGGAAGCGGATGGATTCGATTCAGGCGGCTCCACAGCACTTCCAGCGGGGTTCGAACCACTCGGAGACCTTCCGGACAGCCGGAGAGCGGGTGAAGTTCCCGGCGGAGGAACGGAGGGAGGCATTCCAACAGGAGACGCACGGCGGAACGCTTTTCCTGAACGGAGCGAATGAATTCCGCCAGCCCTTTGTCCACGTCAAAAACATCTCCATACCGGGAAAGGAACGCCCCCAGGGAAAGCCGACGATTCTCCTCCGGCAGTTCCAACAGGGCGTTCAGGGCGGCCACGGCTTCCGCCAAAACTTCGGCGGAACGCGGGACGGCCTTCCCAATGAGAGATTCCAGGCCGGAAAGGGTCCATTCCAGCCCGTGGAAGGCTTCCAAGACCTGCGACGGGACCCCGGGGTCCGTTGGTTTTAGCGAACGGATCCGTTCCAGATGGGCGGCCAAATCCGAAGGGAACCCGGATGCCGACCATGCCCGGAGATCCCGGAGCTCGTCCGTGCTGTCCCGCGTGAAAGGCTTCGAGGGGGGAACCGTCCGGCCGGAGGCGGGCCTCGCCTGCGCCGCGAATTCACAGAACTCCTCGATGCGCACGCGGAGCCCTTCGAGGATCCGGGTCAACGTGTAGGTCCGGAGGAGGTGGCTGCGGAGTTCGGCGATTTGGTCCAGAATTCCGGCGAGCCCGTCCGCCCGCCGGGTGTCCGGATCCAACAGTCCTTCCCATTTCAGACGTTCCATGGCTTCGGCGGGGCTGTACCGCCGGATGAGCCGTTCGGCCAGGGCCTTCAACAGCGTGTCCGCATCCGGATCGCGCAACGCGGCGGAACCGATCCCCGAGGATTTTACGTACCGGTACGTGATCATGAAGTTACCCGATGTTTGGGTATATCCGGGGAATCCTTCCCTGGAACGGTTCCCCTGGCCCCTTCCGAGGCGTCCGGGAGAAAGTTGCCGGCCTGCGGGGTGCGAACGCGGAGCTACCTCGCGCCGCGAGCGTAGGTAATGGAGCCCGATACCTCCTGGCGTTCCAATTTTCCGCGCAGGGTCAATCCTTCCAGGACGAACTCGATCACGGAGGCCCGGTGTTCGGGGCTCCAAGCGTTCATGCGGGTCCACAGGTCCCGGACGCCCCGGAAAGCGGCGCCCTGTCTTTCGTACTCCGTGGCCGGGAGCGTATCGGATACCACGAAGGACCGCGAATCCCCGAAAGCATCCAGGAAGTCCGTAAAATCGTAGTCGCTCCAACCGGTTTCAAAGATGTGCGACACGGCCTTCCGAACGAGTTCGGCGAAAACGACGTCCCCCGACAGATCCCCCAAGCTCTCCAGTTCGATCTTGCCCAAGGTGGAGGGAACCAGGTAGGCCAGGTCCGTGACACGGGGCACGACGCGCGGTTCGTTGAGGCGCAGGGACCTTCGCAGTGCGTTGGACACCAGGTTTTCCAGGTTGTGGATGGAGGCCCGCACGCTTACGCCGGAACGGGGATCCACATCCGGGTGTTCCCGGGCGCGGCGGGAGATCTCCGCCACGATGTCCTTCATGAAGCCGGGGACTTCCGTGTATTCCTCTTCGGGAAACCGCTTCCGTTCCTGGTCCATGATGGCGGTCTCCAGCTCCCGGGACAGGGGATAGTGGGTATTCACCTGGGAACCGAAGCGGTCCTTCAGCGGAGTGATGATGCGGCCCCGGTTCGTATAATCCTCGGGATTTGCCGAGGCCGCCACGTAAAGATCCAGAGGCAGGCGAAGGGCGAATCCCCGGATCTGAACGTCCCGTTCCTCCAGGATATTGAACAGGCCCACCTGCATGCGTTCCGGAAGATCCGGCAGTTCGTTCACCGCAAAAATGCCCCGATGGGCCCGGGGAATCAGCCCGAAGTGAATGGTGTCCATGTCCGAGAGAGTCCGGCCTTCGGCGATCTTGACCGGATCCAGGTCTCCGATCAGATCGGCCATGGTGATGTCCGGGGTGGCGAGTTTTTCCGTGTATCGTTCGCTCCGCGGCACCCATCGAATGGGGGTGCGCCCGCCCAGGTCCCGGACCATGCTCCGGCATCGCATGCACACCGGAGCGAAGGGATCGTCGCGGAGGTCGCATCCGGCGACGGCGGGTATCTCGGGGTCCAGGAGGTTCGCCAGGGACCGCATGATCCGGGTCTTGGCCTGACCCCGTTTGCCCAGAAGCACGAGGTCCTGTCCGGACAGCAGGGCGTTTTCGAGCTGGGGCAGTACGGTGTGGTCGAACCCCAAAATACCGGGAAACAAGGTTTCACCGGACCGGATCCCGGCGATGAGGTGTTCCCGGAGCTCCCACTTGACGGAGCGGGTCCGGATTCCGGCTTCCAGCAGATCGGAGAGCGTGGCGGGTTTTCCGGAGGTTGGGTCGGGCATTACGACTCCTTGTCCCGGTGGATTTCCACCCGGTTGTAGTCCACGATGAGGGTGTTCGAAGGAACGTCCAGACGAACCGGGATCCCGCACAAGAAGGTTTCCTTTCCGCCGGCCAGGGCCCTTTGCAGGCTCCCGTCGCGATCCGCCAGGCGATCGTTCAGGAGGTCCACGGTCCAGGAGTCGAACACCGCGTAGGCGTCTTCCAGGCGTTCCGGGTGTACCTGAGGGAAATGGAAGCCCGTTACCCGTGCGCCTCCGGCCAGCTCCCACACGCGCCCCAGGAAGTAGTATAGAGGGCTGATGGTGAAGTATCGAGGGATGTGGAAGAGGGCGCGTTCGGATCGCACCGTTTCGTACAGGCGCAGCGCCTGGAGCACCTGAGCGAAAAAGCCGTGGTAGAAACGCAGGTTGGGATCCACCCGCTGGTATTCGGAAAACAGCGCTACGGCCTCGGACAACCTTGCCGAACGGGCCAACAAATACATGAGATCCCGGTACGGACGGAAATACCAGGGACAGTCCCCGATGAGGCGCCGGAGTTCCCGCTCGGAGTCCTCGATGCGGCCCGACTTGCCGTGCCGTCCCGCCTTCCAGCGGGACCGGGATATGCTGCGGAACAAGGGGTCTTCCTCGATGAGATTCCCCTGCAGCCGTTGGTGGTAGTCCACGAAAGACATGAGATTCAGGGTGGCCATGTGTTCGCGTACCGTGGCAATGGCGTACTGGAAGTTCCACAGGGGGTGTTTCCGGCGCAGCCACGCGATGGACCGTCCCAAAGCGCGGGTTTCCGCGCGGTGGTCGGGCAGTCCGATCCACTCGTCAATGACCTCCTGGACGTCCGCCTCGTTGAGAAACTCCTGGAAAAAGTCTGTTGGATCGTGGTTGGGAAACTCGAGAACGATTTCCCGAACCTTAGGGTCCGCGTAACTGATGATGTGGGAGCCGTTCAAGGCATATTCGGGGGCGTCCTTGGGTACCCGGTATTGGTCCCTCATGAAAAAATGCCCCATGTCCCGGCCTTCGGGGACCCGCCAATCGTACTGCTGGTTCACGATGTCTTCGTTGGTGAACTGGTTTCCGATGTGCCCCATAATTCCGATTTCAATGGCGATGTTGATGGGATACGGGCAGACGCAGTAGAAAATGAGGGACTCGATGAGCTGCGGCAACGTGGTGTACGGAGTGGTGACGATGGTGTTGTTGAAGCAGAAGAATCCCAGGTCTTTCAACACCGCGTTGGCGGGAATCACGTGGCGGTCCAGCGTGTACCCTTTCCGGTTTTCGTCGATGGTCCCCTGACACAGACCGTCGGAACCCACGTCCAGGGATTGAAAATTGCACCGGCGCATGCGATGGAGCAGTTCCCTGTCCAACGTGTCGCCGCCCCGGAACAACGTGCGGATGCTCGTGATGGCCGAGAAGGTGAAAAACCGCTGCAAGCCCAGCTCTTCCACGAGCCGGCAGAACTCGAGTACCCGGTCCCGCTGTACCAGAAAGTCGTCGTCCTCGATGACGATGAAGATTTTCTCCCGGGGTTCCACGAGGAATGAGGCTTGCGGGACCGTGAGGGACCGTTTGAGTTCCGCGACGAGTTCCCTGCGGCTGACGTTTTGGGGCTGATCCAGGGCCAGCCGATTCAGGAGAAATTCGATCATGGCCAGGGCGCTTCGCTCCGCCGTGGATTTCTCGGAGTCATCGTCCTCCCAGGGAACCACCGTGTGGTATCGTCGGCCGGTCCACTTGTTGCAGAAGCGGCAATCGTATGGGCACCCGCGGGAAGTCTGCCAGTAGAAGATGGTTTTTCTTGGTTCCGGAACCGGCAGGTGGTAGCGTTCCGGGAGGTTGGTATGATTCAGTCGGTGCACGATCCGGGTGTTACCGGCCTGCAATATCAAGCCGCCGGGAAGGGATCGCAGGTCCCGGAGACGGCGTCCCGTGAGTCCCCTGGTTCTGGGGAGGGATCCCAGGATGTGGGCCGCCCGGGGAAGGACTTCGTCGGCGTCGCCCCGGATCAGCAGGTCGAAGTCGGGAACCAGGGCGGCCAGTTGCTCAGGGGTCTGTGTAGAGGGTCCTCCCAGGACGACCCAAGCGTCGGAAAAACGGTTCCGGATCATGGAAATGAGTACGCAGGCCGGCTCGATGACCTCGTCCAGAACGGAGATGCCGAAGATATGGGGAGTCCGGAAGTTCAAATCCCGAAGCGTTTCAAAAGATCGCACATAGTCTTCGAGCTGCTTCATGGATCGGATGAAGGATGCCGCGGCTTCGAAGCCCTCGTGACGCAACCGATCTCTCAGGACGCTGACGGCATAATCCGAAGCGAGCCCCAATGAGATCAGGAGGATGCGGGACCGGGATTCCGAAGCCGTCGGTTCTTCGGTTTCCGATTCCCCTTGGAGGGGGTCCGGGAGCAGGACGGGGAGGGGGGATTCCAGCAGGCTCCTCAGGGCGTCGCGCTGCCGGTTCGGATTCCATCCCAACACCACGGGGTCCGCTTCCAGGCGCCAGGCCGCATGGTTCGTGTCCCGACGCACCCTGCTCAACGTCATGACCGGTCCCTTCGGGGTCCTCCGCAGGACCACGGCACCCTCCGGATCCTGCGGCTCCGGTGAGTGAAAGGCCGAGTATTCGGTACTCTCTTCCCGGTGTGTTTCGGCGAGCCACGCCAGCGATTTGAGCAGCCGAAGGCAGGCTCCGGGAGAGACGTACTCTTCGCATTCGGAACGGAACGTCCAGCTTCCGGAAAATCCCAGCGTATCCTTGTAGTAGCCGCCTTCACCATCAGGAACAACGGCCTTTTGAAGAAAGCCCGAGGAGCGGAACCGAGATCCTTCGATCTCCCGGATATCCTCCCGCACCCGGCGGATATGGTTTCGCTGCTCTTCGAGTTCAGGGGTCCAGGAGCCCGAGGCGTGGAGGCGATCCAGGACTTCCACTGCCCGGTCGTACCGTCCCAGGCGGCTGTGGGTGTCGGCCAGGTAAGCCGCCGCCGTTCGATTTCCGGGCTCTCGGGCCAGGATTTCTTTCAGAATTCGTACCGCTTTGTGCAGGGGGCCGTCCATGCTGTACTGCACGGCTTGGTCCAGAGGATTCAAGGCGTCGGGCTTATCGGGTTCCGTTTCCAGACACGCGGGTTTCATAGGCACGGGAAATCAAGATGATTCATTTGGGAGCGTTCCTTCCCCCTGTCTCACCGAAAGAGGCGAGGCCGGTGGGTTCAAACGGATAGACTTAGCGAGCGGGCGGCGGAAGCCCGTTTTCGGACTTCCGCCGCGTTCCGCGGTTTCTGGGTGGTTTAAGGGTTCCAGGGTTCCCAGGAGCTGTAAACTACCGT
>Ga0068714_10005331_pt1 | contig 13723 bp, 7 predicted proteins | sample MTBNYHSulfiMetaG_FD_62988 | JGI IMG/M metagenome (GOLD analysis project Ga0068714, IMG submission 62988) | Enrichment culture microbial communities from rom New York Harbor, USA that are MTBE-degrading - MTBE-NYH (New York Harbor Sulfidogenic)... | ecosystem: Environmental > Aquatic > Marine >... | reverse complement strand
GATCAAGGCCGCGAGGCTGTCTCTTTGGGCAAACAACACAAATATGACCTGCTGTTGACAGACATCCACATGCCCGATATCACTGGTCTCGATGTCGCGCAAACCATCAAGCAAATCGACCCGGACATCACATGCGTGACGATGACTGGTTTCGGTACTATGGATGTGGCCATCGAAGCACTGAAGTTGGGCATCGACGAATTCATCGTCAAACCGTTTGGCCCAAATGAACTCCTCATGGCTGTTAACAAGGCTCTGGAAAAGAAACGCCTTCAACGAGAAAATGCCCGGCTCGTGGCGTTGATCCCGCTCTTCGAACTCAACAAGACATTCATGACCACCGTGGACGAGAAAGATCTGTTGCATCACGTCGTTCATATTGCCCGTCAGGAAACCAAGGCGGACCGAGCCTCTCTGCTGTTGCTCCGGCCAGAACAGCAGAACAAGACAACGTTCAACACGCGAGTGAGTTCTCCTGCAACGCCTCCTGCCACCGAGCAGCAGGAACTGGAGACGGCTGTAGCTCAAAACGTTGCCAGGACGAGAAGTCCGGTGAGCCATCCGGCATCGCCGGATGACACAGACCAGGGTAGTAGATTGCCCGACGAGCCATCCTCCCCCTATGCCTTGCATGCGATACCTCTTTTGGTCAAGGACCGGTTGATTGGCGTGCTTGTCGTGACCAAAGAAAAGAGCGCGCGCGCATTCGTACCCAGCGATCGCGAACTGATGTCGGTGCTTGGGGGCCAAGCGGCCATTGCCATCGAGAACGCACGCCTGTTCGAAGAAATCCAGCATGCCTATGAGGAATTGAAGGAACTGGACCGCCTGAAGAGCGAGTTCATTAACATCGCAGCTCACGAGCTTCGCACGCCGCTCGCCATCCTGTTGGGATACGCAGGCATCTTGAAGGAAGAGATGGAAGCATCTCAGCAGGAATACGTACAGACGATCTTGAACAATGGGATGCGTTTGAACTCCATCATCGACGATCTGCTCAATCTCCGCAACCTGGAGACCGGGCATATTGAATTGACCATGCAGGAGTTCTCAATCGCCAAGGCCGTCAACGAAGCCCTGGCCGAACTGCGTCTCCTGATTCAAGACAAGAAGCACATCGCGACGGTCGACATTCCGGAAGGACTGCCAGACGCCAGGACCGACCGACGGAAGTTCGACCTTATCTTGTTCAACCTGATATCTAACGCGATCAAGTTCACAGCTCCAGAAGGGCGGATCCTGATCACAGGGCGCCGGTCGGGATCGTATTTCGAGATCAGCGTGATAGACAATGGCGTAGGTATTGCCCCCAACGACATCGACCGGATATTCACGCGATTCTATCAAACCGAGAAATCCCTGACCCGCGAACACGGGGGGATGGGCCTTGGGTTGTCCATCGCAAAAGGTATGGTGGAATTTCTGGGGGGAGAAATATGGGTCGAAAGTGAACCAGGTAAGGGCAGCAAATTCACATTCACGATTCCCCAGGGTTAGACTGGACGAGTCACCCCAAAAACACCCGCGCATCGCAAATACGTGAGGACTCATCTTGGACATCCGCATTGAAATCGATGAGGGAAACCCCGCTGAGTGGGATGAATTCGTGGCGACTGCCAACGCAGGGCACCTCCTGCAGAGTTCTCTGTGGGGGCGATTGAAATCCGACTTTGGATGGAAGTTGGGGAGCGTAACGCTCAGGCGGCGTGGCGAGATCATCGCTGGCGCGCAAGTATTGTTCCACCCTTTGCCGGTTATCGGTAAGCTTCACAAGACGCTCGGGTACGTCCCCAAAGGCCCGGTGATCGACTACACCGAGCCGGGGCTGTTGGCCCACCTGGTTCGAGGCATGGATCGCCTGTGCCAGCGACATGGTGCTGTACTGCTCAAGATCGAGCCGGATGAACCGGCCGGCGATTCACTCCACCAGACGTTGGCGGCCGCGGGGTTCCAACCGAGCCGTCATGCAATTCAGCCGCTGAGTACGATTCTGATCGATTTGAGACAGAGCCCAGAGGCAATGCTGGCACAAATGTCTTCCAAGACGCGCTACAACATCCGCCTGGCAGAACGCAAGGGTGTCCGGGTGAGGCGCGGTACGGATGAAGACGTAGAGAGCTTTCACGCTATGTCGCTCACGACGGGACAACGCGATGGTTTTGACGTGCATAGTCTGGACTACTATCTGTGCGCCTACCGGCTGTTCAAAGAACGGCAGGCTGTTCAACTTTTCCTCGCGGAATTCGAGGGTGAGTTGCTGGCAGGCTTAATGGCCTTCGCCTTCGGGCAAAAATCGTGGTACCTATATGGAGCGTCCTCCAACGAGGAACGCCAACGGATGCCGAATCACCTTCTCCAGTGGGCAGCGATGAATTGGGCGAAGGACCAAGGCTGTTCGACCTACGACTTGTGGGGTATTCCGGCTGAAGCACCCGAGCTGGAAACGACACGGCCCGCGCAATTGACTGCGCATATCCAAAACCCACCCTCAGGAACCCTGTGGGGTGTATACCGTTTCAAACGCGGGTTTGGGGGTAGCAGTGTCAGGTACCTCGGCGCTTACGATCGTGTGTACGCACCCAGTCTGTACTGGGTCTATGAGCAGATCTTCAGCCGCAAACAAGGACTCTCCGCTTGAACTCGGAAATGTTGAATCTATCAGTCACTCAAGAGGACAACCCTGCAAGTTGGGATGCCACCGTCGCGAATCTGCCGTACAGCCACGTCTTGCAGAGCTACCAGTGGGGACAATTCAAGTCACGACATGGTTGGTCCGTCTTGCATCTGGTCTTCCGGAGCGGACAAGACGTGCGTGCAGCCGCACTCGTACTGAAACGGAATCTCCCCCACATGCCGTGGGGGATCATGTACGTACCCAAAGGGCCTCTTCTGGACTACGGAGACAGCGCTCTCCTCGAAGGCGTCTTGTATCATCTGGAGCGGTTGGCGAGACGTAGTGGAGCGCCGATCATCAAGATTGATCCGGACGTCAGTTTCCGCAATGATGGCGCCAACTGGGAGGGCTTGCAGGCGAACGTAACCGCGCCCGCCCCGCCACGTTGTGTATCAGCGCAGGTCATCGAAAGTCTGACTCGGCGCGGTTGGAGGCTCTCGAACGAACAGGTGCAGTTCAAGAATACCTTACTCATCGACTTGCGCCCTGACGAAGAAGAACTTCTGGCACGCATGAAAGCCAAGACGCGCTACAACATCCGCCTCGCAGCACGTAAGGGAGTGCGCGTGCGCCCCGGCTCAACGGCCGACCTGCGTAGCTTCTATCGCCTTTACGCCGAGACAGCCGAACGGGACAACTTCCTGATCCGCCCATTGGAGTACTACCACGACGCATGGGGGACCTTTCTCCAAAACGACTTGGCGGACCTGTTACTCGCGGAATGGGAGGGAGAAATCCTCGCCGGTTTGATCCTGCTACGCATGGCCCACAAGGTATGGTACATGTACGGCGCCTCTTCGGGAGAGAACCGCAATTTGATGCCCAACTACCTCCTCCAATGGGAAGCCATACGGCTCAGCAAACAGAAGGGTTGTTTGCTGTACGACCTGTGGGGCGCACCGGATGTTTCGGCTCCGGATGACCCCCTGTGGGGTGTGTACCGCTTCAAACAGGGCCTGGGTGGAGAACTCGCTCTCCACATCGGCGCGTACGATTTCCCAAGCAATCCAATACTGAGCCCCATTTACTCCTGGTTATTGCCTCATTACGTGTCTTTTCTACAGTCCAGACACCGTGGACCCCGCCGTCCCCTCCAATCGCTCGATTGACGCATCCACACGCGAACGGTCTTACACCTGTTTCGTTTACCCAATATTGACATTTTGAAAAAAAGGTTGCATAATAAGTAGAGATGGGAGAATAGATAGAATCGGACTGCAATATGTCATTAAGTCCCCGAGCAGGACACTTATGTGGCCTCCAACTGGATAACGAGGGTAGTCTTGCGTCGTCTTGAAAGGAGACAGCAATGGCTCAGGTCAGTTTGAAGAGCTACGAGAATGAAATCCGCAATTTCATCGAGAACAGACAATTCGATGAAGCGATGTCCACCGGACAACACATCCTCCAGTATTATCCCAAACACGTCCAAACCTACGGTCTATTGGGCGAGGTTTGCCTCGCCACCGGGCGCTACGAAGAAGCAGCGGATACGCTGTTGCGCGTTCTCAGTGTAGACCCGGAAAATGTCGCGGCGCGGCTGGGTTTGAGTGCGGCTCATGAAGCCACGAGGGACCTGCCTGGAGCGATCGAGCAGATGCGCATCGCGTTTGACCTTGCCCCGAGCACACGAGCCATGCACGACCAAATGCACCGCCTTCTCAAGCTGCATAAGGGAGAACCAGTGCCCAAACTCAAATTGACGAGACAGGGCCTGGGCAGGATCTATATGCGCGGCGAGTTGTACACGCAGGCTGCCGATGAGTTCGAGGCTTTGCTGAGAGAAAACCCCGATCAGGTCGACGTAGAGGTCTCACTTGCTGAAGCGTTGTGGAAAGATGGCCAGCGGATCCGGTCAATCGAGGTCTGCCAGAGTGTTCTGAACAAATTGCCGTATTGCCTCAAGGCACATTTGATTCTTGCCGAAACCTGGCTGTGTAGTGACCGGGAGGACGAAGCACAGGCCCATCTCAGAATTGTACGGGAGATCGACCCAGATGGAGAGGTTTCGTATAACCTTCTGGGCGATGAATCTCCCTTGCCGCGCACCGAGGTGCTCATTCCCAGTATCGAAGATTCCGCGCTGGCTCAGAAACAAGCAGAGGCCACCGTGCCAGGTCCGGTAACTCCGCAAACCGCGCAGGCAGGAGAGGCGCTGTCCTCACCGGCTGGTTCGGACGCAGGAGAAGCGGAGGTTTCGGGCATTGACATTACAGAAATACCCGACTGGCTGCGGCAGGCTAAACCTGAAGAGGTAGCAGATGAACCGATCGCGGACGCGGATCTCCCCGTGTGGCTGACCGCCGGTGTCGTAGCAGCCGATCTGGTTGATCGGGAGGAGTCTTCCGAGACGGTGAAGACCGCAGAGCACGAGACCGGAACCGAAGCGGCAGCTATCCCGGTGTGGCTGTCTGCAGCTACGCCAGGAGAAGCAGGGCAACAACCAGACATCGAGGAAATCACCGAGCTCGAAGACTTCGCCGAAATGGATGAGACCGCCGGCGAAGCCATGCCACCGTGGCTGCAGGGAATGCCGGAAGCGCCGGTTAGCGCAGAGGAGACTTCGACTGTTTCCCCGGCTGAAGAACTCATCGCTGGCGATAACGCACTGCCCCCCTGGTTGGATGAGTTAGACGCACAGGAAACATCCGAAATCGAAGCCACGCTGCCGCAAACAAGCGAAGAAGCAGCTCCCTCTGAAGTTGAGGCTGCCAGCCCTACCGGAGCCGAGAGCGCCGCCGAAGCGGCGGAGTCTGCTGCCGAACAGGCGCAAGTTCCCGCCTGGGCGCAGAACCTGTTGCTGGAAGAAGATCTCGACGAAGCACGCGCAGCCGAACCAGAACTCGATGCAACCGAAGCAAACGAACTCCCAGCCTGGGTGCGCGATCTCGAGCCGCCCGAGAGTACTGTGCCGGTTGCCGGCATTCAGCCAGACACTGTGGAGGAAAATGCCATTCCGGAGCTGGCAGCTGCCGAGGATGAGACCGCCGAACAGGCCGAACAAGAGCCCAGCTGGCTTCGTATCCTGCGTGAAGAGGGCGCCACGGACGAGCTCGCTTCCGAACAGGAACTCGCTGAGCTGGAGGCCGCTACGGTGGTTGCAGAGGGAGCAGACGATCTCCCTGCCTGGCTGCACGACATCAAATCACCTGAACGTACGGACCCGGTTACCGAAACGCAACCGGATATTGTGGCGGAAAGTGCCAGTGTAGAGCCGGTGATTGCTGAAGAAGAAGCCCTCGCAGCGCAAAAACAAGAGCCTACCTGGCTCCGCATCTTGCGCGAAGAGGGCGCCACAGACGAGCTCACTTCCGAAGGGGAATTCACCGGTCTGGAAAGCGCGGAGGGGATCACGGAAGAAGAGGTCGAGGCGGGAATCCCGGCATGGTTGCGCGACCTGCACGCCCAAGAAGGTCTGACTTCATCCGAGCTGGACGCCGAACTGGCTGATGCCGTTGCGCAGGAACAGCTGGAGCTTCCCTCAGAAGAGTCCCTGTCTGAATCCGGGCTCATTGACGAACTCACAGCGGATGCACACTTAGCCGAAGAAACCTTGAGCGCTTTGGCGTCCGACGCACAGGCTGTTGCCGAAGAGACGCAAGGCTCCCTACGTGTAGAATCCGCCGTGAGACCGCCGTTCCTCGACGAGAGGAAAGCAGATCTGCCCACAGAAGAACAACTCGAAGAGGTTGGCCTGGTCGAAGAGCTTGAACCCGAACCAGAGATTGCTACCGAGGACCAAGACGCCGATCTACCGGAATGGCTCAGAAAAGCCGCGTTTGCGGAAGGGCTCATCGATGATCTTGCCGAAGGAGCACGTTCACAGCCAGCGGAAAGCAGCGCCCCAGCAGATTCTACTGTCACGAAGCAGGCAGGGCTTCCTGTTGCGGAGGAGACGGCAGAAGAAGAATCCGTCCAGATCGAGGAAACAGAAGATGTGCCTGACTGGCTGAAGCTGTTCCAACAAAATGGGCCATCGCACTACGTCATGCCTGTGGAATCCGAAGCGGGCGCTGAGGATCTGGAGCCATCCGAAGTACCAGCCTCAACGGAAGAGACGCTGGAAATCCCCGAGTGGCTGCAACTCTTGCGCCAGGGCGAGGAAGAGCAACAGGCTGGCGCACCAGACGAAGGTGAACCCACAGCAGAGCTGGGAGCTGAAGAAACCGAACGTCTCCCCGAGGAGCAGCCTTCCGATTCCGGCAAGCCACCCGAAGAAACGACCGCCCTGTCAGGCTTTTTCCCAGGCAATACGACGGACCAGGCAACCATTCGCAGCTATGAGGATGCAGTGAAAGAGAACCCCAAGGACTACACGACGCGCTGGGAGTTGGTCCAGGCATACGTCCATGCCGGAAATCATGAGGCAGCAGTGGAGCACAGCCAATACCTTGTCGAATCTGGGGAGTTCGTCCCGGAGATTCTGGAATACCTGGAAAAGCTGTCTGCCACAGGCGTTAAGACACGAAACGTCTATCAAATCATCGGCGACGGTTATTTCAAACTGGATCGGTTCCAGGAAGCTACTACTGCCTACCGCAACGCCTTATCAATGCTCGGATAACCGCGCTGTGCAAACGGTCCCATGACTCCGAAAAGATCCATTTCTGGAGGGGAATTTGGAGAAAACACTGGTCATCATAAAACCGGACGGTGTCCAGCGAGGCCTGGTTGGCGAAATCATCGGTAGATTAGAACAGCGAGGATTACGCATCGTCGGCTTGAAGATGATGCAGATTGCTCCAGAGCTTGCCGAGATTCACTATGCCGAACACCGTGGAAAGGATTTCTTCGAGCCGCTCATCAAGCATATCACGTCCGCTCCGGTGGTCGTGATGATCCTTGAAGGGCAGCGGGCGATCGAGGTGGTCCGCCGGACTATCGGCAACACCAACCCGGCCGAAGCCGAACCCGGCACTATCCGTGGTGATTTGGCCTTGATGACGAGCCGGAATCTCGTTCATGCATCCGACTCACCACACACCGCGGAGATAGAAATCCCACGATTCTTCTCGCCGGCAGAGATTCTGGCATTCTCCAGGGAGATAGACCGCTGGGTGTTTGTAACAGCGCAATAGCTCCATGAGCCAACTGACTTTACGGACGGGCGAATCGACCAAACCGTTTCAGCACGGTCATAGTTCCGTGCGGCCAGCCTCCTCCAGGCAATTTCGGTGCTACATCAACGGGCCATAGTCGAAATTCCGTCCAGCCGCAGACGATGCAGTTCAACGCACAAGGGAAACGTGCGGTGGCAGACGAATCGCGAGGCAATCCTGGTTTGTGACATGTCTAATAAACCTCTAACAATTATCTAATACTGCTCTAATACCCGTGATATATACTGTGTGAGAAGCAGGGGTAACTGGAATTTTCATGAGGAAATGGATTACGTATACAAGGGGTGAAGAGCCATGTCAAAGATAGTTGGTATCGATTTGGGAACTACCAACTCAGTTATCGCCGTATTGGAGGGCGGTGATGTCACAGTGATTCCGAATGCGGAAGGTGGCCGAACAACACCATCCGTGGTCGCGTTCACTAAATCCGGCGAGAGACTGGTCGGGCAAACCGCCAAACGCCAGGCGGTGACCAATTCGGAGAACACGATATATTCGATCAAACGGTTCATGGGGCGGCGGTTCGACGAGGTGGAACAGGAGCGTGATATGGTCTCCTACAAGGTCGTCAGTGGACCAAACGGTGACGCACGTGTCAGTGTTCCACAAACGGGCAAGACCTACACGCCGCAAGAGATCTCTGCGATGATCTTGCAGAAACTCAAGACCGACGCTGAGTCGTATCTGGGTGAGCCGGTGCGTCAGGCTGTCATCACTGTCCCGGCATATTTCAACGATTCGCAGCGGCAGGCAACAAAGGATGCCGGGCACATTGCAGGGCTGGAAGTGCTGCGTATCATCAACGAACCTACAGCAGCGTCACTGGCCTATGGTTTGGACAAGAAAGGACTCGAGACCATTCTGGTGTTCGACTTGGGCGGCGGGACGTTCGATGTCTCAGTCCTGGAAGTCGGGGATGGCATCGTCGAAGTCAAGTCCACCAACGGCGACACCCATCTCGGCGGTGACGACTGGGATCAGCGCATCACGGAATGGATCATCGAAGAATTCAAGAAAGATCAAGGCATCGATCTCAGCCAAGACAAAATGGCATTGCAGCGACTCAAGGAAGCGGCCGAAAAAGCCAAGATTGAGCTGTCGAGCGTCATGGAGACCGACATCAACCTGCCTTTTATTACAGCCGATGCTTCCGGACCCAAGCACCTGCAGATGAGATTGACGCGCGCAAAATTGGAGCAAATCACCGAGGACCTGGTGCAACGTTGTGTTCAGCCGTTCAAGCAGGCACTCAAGGATGCAGGGTTGAAAGTCGCGGATATCAACGAGATTGTGTTGGTAGGTGGCGCAACCCGTATGCCGATGGTTCAGAATCTGGTAAAGGAACTGACTGGAGGCAAAGAACCGCACAAGGGCGTCAACCCGGATGAGGTCGTAGCGATTGGGGCCGCTCTCCAGGGTGGCGTTTTGGCTGGTGACGTCCAGGATGTGCTGTTGCTGGATGTGACCCCACTGACGCTGGGTCTTGAAACGCTCGGTGGCGTGATGACGCCGTTGATTGCGGCTAACACCACCATCCCGGTACGCAAGAGTGAGATCTTCAGTACCGCCGATGACAATCAGACAGCTGTCGACATCAAGGTGTACCAGGGCGAACGCCCGATGGCTGGCGACAATATGTTGCTCGGTCAATTCCGTTTGGACGGCATCCCGCCCGCTCCACGTGGGTTGCCGCAGATCGAGGTGGCCTTCGACATCGATGCCAACGGTATTCTGGACGTGTCTGCACAAGACAAGGCGACCGGGCGAGAACAAAAAATCACGATCACGGCATCGACCAATCTGTCGAAAGACGAGGTGGAACGGCTGCGGGAAGAAGGGCGACGACACGCGTCACAGGACCAGCAGCGGAAAAACCTGGTGGAAGCGCGAAACGAAGCAGACAGTCTGGCCTACCAGATGGAGAAGCTCATCAAAGAATCTGGTGACAAGATGGCGGCGAACGATCGCTCCGCTCTGGAAGCCAAGGTCAGCGAGCTGCGCCGTGTCATGGAAGGCAATGATGCGGGCAGAATCCGCGAAGTAATCGAAGAGCTGAAACAGGCGAGCTACGCCGTGTCACAACAGATGTATGGGCAGCAGCCGGGTGCAGGACCACAGGCTGCTGGAACAGCTCACGGGACCGCCGGAGCCGCCTACGGTGAGGCTGCCTCGGGTGATGACGACGTGGTCGATGGTGAATTCCGCGAAGTCTAGGACGATCATCGGTCGCACGCAGTATACACGCTTTCCTTCGCACACAGAAGTTTGCTGTGAGGTGAACGGAAATGGATAATACAGGGACGCTCCCACTCCAGTATGTCGGGAGGGAGCGTCCCATGTCTGTATTATTGGGAAATACGATTCAAGACAGACCGACAGGAGGTTCAAAATGACTGATAACAGGCATTATCGGATTATCACCGCCACGCTAATCGTCATCATGTTGCTGCTGCCCAGTTGTGCATTCTCATCATCTTCTTCCAGCCAGGCCGCCACCCAACCGCTACAGGCCAGCCAGGCCAACGCGGAACCGACAGCCGTTCCCACCCTATCACCCAATTTGTTTCCCGAAGAGAAGATGCTGGCGGAGTTGTATAACCAAGTCAATCCCTCGATCGTCAACATTCGCATCGTGAAGATGGTAACAGCGAGCAATGACCTGTTCTCAATGCCACAATACTCGAACCCGCAACAAATGCCACCAAACCAGTCGATGCCCAAAGCATATCCGCAGCAAGGCGAAGGATCCGGGCTTGTGTGGGACGCTCAAGGGCACATCGTCACGAATCACCATGTCATCAAGGACGCAAGTACCATTGAGGTGACGTTCGCAAACAATACGGTTCTCGAAGCTGAGCTCGTCGGGTCCGACCCCCACAGCGATATCGCAGTTCTTCAAATCGATCCCAATGGCACTGACCTGCACCCTGTGTCACTTGGAGATTCGAATGCACTGGCAGTCGGACAATTCGCCATTGCCATCGGCAACCCGTTCGGTCAGGTGGGGACGATGACGCGGGGTATCATCAGCGCCCTCGGGCGGACCTTCAGGGCCAGTGACAGCCAGTTTTCCATCACGGAAATGATTCAGACCGATGCCTCGATCAATCCCGGCAATTCCGGCGGCCCCCTGCTGGACAGCCAGGGACGAGTGATCGGCATCAACACGCTGATCCTATCCCAAACCGGCAGCAGTGCGGGTGTGGGTTTCGCAATCCCTATCAATACCGCGAAGAAAATCGTCCCGGACTTGATCAGTACCGGCAAACACGAGTATGCCTTGCTGGGAGTCACTGGCACCGACCTGTCGCCCTCCATCGCCAAAGCCATGAATCTACCCACTAACACACGGGGTGCGCTGATTACCGAGGTGAGTCCAACCGGGCCCGCCGCTCTGGCAGGGCTGCAGGGCAACTCGGATCAGGTGGAGATAAATGGCATACCGACAAGTGTCGGTGGGGACGTCATTGTGGCGATCGACGGGAAAAACATGGACAAGATGGCCGATGTGCTCGACTTCCTGGTGAACGTGGCCACACCAGAGCAAACAATCACTTTGACGGTCATCCGCGACGGGACGCAGCAGAACATCGCGGCCAAACTGGGCACGCGTCCGTTCGAGAGCCAGCAGGGCTACCCGATGCGCTAGGTGAAATTCTAACATAATCCTAATATTCATCTAACGTTATTCTAACAAGCCTTTGTTATGATGTAGTCAAGGATTGCGGAAATGTGTAGACCACTTCTTGATGAATCATAGCGAGGTGATGAAATGAGTAGTGTATGGCAACCAGTCAGTCTGAGAGATGCAATGAATCGGTTGATGGAGGAGAGTTTCGTGAGGCCGCGATACGGCAGAGGTCTGCAAGCAGAATCCGACGCTCCGGATCTTCCACTCGACGTTTTGTCCACTGAGGAGGCGCTCGTGATCGTGGCCAACGTCCCGGGACTAAACGTCGACGAAGTGGACATCAGTATCGAGGGGGACATTCTTACCATTCGCGGCGAGTTGAAACAAACGGAATCTGAAAATGGCAGTTGGGTCATGCAAGAACGCTACCATGGTCCTTTTCGCCGCGTGCTGACGCTCAACGTACCGATTCAAGCGGACAAAGCTGAAGCCCGCTTCAAGGACGGTGTCTTGACTCTGACGCTGCCCAAGGCTGAGAAAGTGCGTCCGAAAGTGATTAAAGTCAAGAGCGAGTAACGACACCAAGACTTTGGGGAGAAGCGGTTATCGTCTTCTCCCCAAAATCCGGCTTACAGGAACCCGCGCGAGGATTGCACGCTTAGAGCGAACGCTCCGACTTACCTCCGGAAAACAGCCATTTCGACGCAATCTCACCGAATCCCCCCTTTACCCACCCCGATAACAGACCGCTTAATCGATCGGCCCATATCTTGGGCATTTCTAACAAAAGTCTTATACTACTCTAACGTTACTCTAATGCAGAGCCGTTATGATATGTGATAGGGAACCAAGTTCATTGTCGCAGGAATCCTCATGCCTCTCGCGCCCAGGAATCATCGGGCGAGCAAGAAGTTGGATCGCACAAATCTACACTTCGTGGGTTGGAGATTGAGGGATTTTGCATCAGAGGAGGAACTAAAATGTTACCATGGCTGAATCTACTGGGTGCAGCCCATGAGATTGACATCGCCAACATTCCAGACGAACTGCCGATACTGCCACTGAGAAACATCGTCGCTTTCCCATTCATCGTTGTTCCTCTAGCGGTGGGCATTCCTCGTTCTGTTAAGCTCATTGAAGAGGCAGCAGAGGGAAACCGTCTTATCGGTATGGTTGCTATGACCGACCCCTCCGTGGAAGAGCCGGGAATCGGACAAACCTATGGAGTCGGCACCGTGGGCATCATCCACAAAGTGGTCAGTACGGACGACGGGTCGTTGCAGGTCATCGTACAGGGTCTTGAGCGCTTTCGGATCAAGGAATGGATCACCGAGCAACCCTATCTCAAGGCGAAAATCGAGTTGATCCCGGATATCATTCCTCAACCGATTGACGGTGAAAAGGACAATGACTCAGGCCGGTTGCTCGAAATGGAAGCGCTCAAACGCAATTTGCTGGACTCTTTGCGCCGTCTGGTGTCTCTGACACCGCAGCTTCCGGAACAGATTGTGGATTTCATCAATAAGCTGGATGACCCACGGTACATGGTCTATCTCACGGCAGCGAACATCCGGATGACAATGGAGCAGGCACAGGAGATTCTCGGTCAGGATGATTTCGTCGAAAAGATGCGCAGTCTGATCACGATCTTGACCAAGGAACTGGAGATTCTCGAACTGGGACAGAAGATCAGGACGGAAGCGCAGTCGGAGATGGAAAAAGCGCAGCGCGAGTACTTCCTGCGAGAACAGCTCAAGGCCATCAAGAAAGAGCTGGGGGAAGGCGACGAAGAGCAGGTCGAAGTAGAAGAATACCGCGAGAAGATCCTGAAGGCCGGCATGCACAAAGAGGCCGAGAAGGAAGCCCTGCACGAGCTCGCGCGTATGGAGAAGATGCCGCCACATGCCGCCGAGTATGGCGTGATCAAGACATATCTGGACTGGCTCGCGGAGCTTCCGTGGCAGATGCGCAGCGAAGACAACCTGGACATCGGGCATGCGCGTACCGTGCTCGACGAAGATCACTACGACCTTACGGAGATCAAAGACCGGTTGCTGGAATATCTGGCCGTGCGCAAACTCCGCCAGGAACGTAGCGAAAATGGGGAGGACCAGGAGACAGGCGATCGCAGCTTCGAGCCGGCGGTCGAAGGCCAGGGCACGATCCTGTGCTTCGTCGGACCACCGGGAACGGGCAAGACGTCGCTTGGCCGGTCTATCGCGCGAGCGCTTGGTCGTGAATTCACCCGCATGTCGCTGGGGGGAGTGCGCGATGAAGCCGAGATTCGCGGGCACCGGC